>SESD01000130.1_pt1 | contig 44801 bp, 44 predicted proteins | sample 3171411 | NCBI WGS metagenome assembly SESD01 (sample SAMN06051880, study PRJNA518727) | freshwater metagenome | biome: subpolar coniferous forest; feature: holomictic lake; material: water; isolation source: holomictic Lake 442, 16.5 m depth | place: Canada: near Kenora, Ontario | collected...
AGCAGATCCTTACTGGACACGGCCTCGAAGCCCTTGAGGTCGATCACCTTGCCGCCAGCCACGTATTCGGCGAATGGGAAGATGTACGAACACACCGATGAGTACGTGGCCAGTGCGCCGCATTCCATTGGTGCAGCGCCGCCGAACAACTTGAGATCTTTTGAGGTGCCGAGATAGGTGTAGAGCGCCTTCGCGGTCATCGGGGTACCTTCGGAAACCATCTTGTTTGAGTAATCGGCAAGTGACATCGCGGTCATGTAGCCCAACGCTCCTAGACCAAGTCCGTTGATATCGACTTCGGCCTCAGGAACGCCGAGCATCGGGGCCAGGATCTTGCGCATGATGGTGCGCTGCGGGCTATCGACGCTTTCGTTCACACCGGCGAACACCCAGCCAACGGCGTCGTCGCCGACTTCCTTGAGCACTTCTTTGCTCGAACAGATGCCGGTGGTGATCACGGGAATGGTGATGCCGAGCGCCGCGCGGCCGCGCATCGAGCCGATGCAACCAGAGTCGGCGTAGAGCGAGATGATCACGTCGGGCTTGTCTTTGGCAGCCTCACGCATCAGGCCCTGAAAGCCAGCGTCGGTCTCGCCGTCGCCACCAGTTACGAGCTTCGACTTGATGCCAGCCACATTGAGCGAGGCTTGCACCGCAGCCGCACTTTGCGCCGAGCCAGCGTTGCTGCTCGAGATGATGCTGGCCGTTTTTGCGTTGAAGTGGTCTCGCGCCACGACCGCTGCGGCCGACATCACCGTGGCATTACCACCGGTGATGAACAGCGCGTCGGCGTTGTAGTCGGGGGGAAGAATTGGCAGCACGCCGATGACCGGAATGCTGGCCGACGTGTAGGTCTTGTAGTCGGGAAAGAGATCGAGACCCAGCAGAATCAGCTCGACCTTTTTGCCCACGAGCTCTTGTGCGCAAGCCTGCGACGACTCGGGGGTGCCCTTGGCGATGCACGGCACGTACTCGATGGGTCGGCCGCCGTAGCCGCCGTGCGCATTGAGATAGTCGGTGGTGGCCATGATGTCCTTGCGGATGTCAGGGAAGTCGATGCCCGGGGTTCCCTCGGTATTGACCAAGCCAATGAGCAGCTTCTCGCCGGTGGCGGGCCCGAGCTCGGCGCCCGTGGTGGCGGTGTTCGCCGGGCCCGTGCCGTCGGTACCGTCGGTTGCGGTATCGGCGGTGGTGGCCGATGTCGCCGATGAGGCAGGCGCGCTCGTGCTGTCGCTGCTACAAGCAGAGCCGAGCAGCGCGATCACCGCGAGACCTGCTCCGAATGTGAAACGTGTCATCGATCGTCGACCGATATTGCGTTGTGCTGTGTTCATGATGGTTCCCCCAAATATCTCGAACATCGGCGCTGCCGAGGTTTACTTGCCAGCCCCCCAAGGCGTTGGGGTAACCGTACTCATTTCTGCTCTCTCGAATGGCGGTCCTAGTCGGCGACCGACGCATCGACCCAGTTGCCGTGGAAGCCAAATGGAATGCGCGGCAGGTGCACTGATGCGATGGGTTCGTTGCTCATCGTGGCGGCGTCGAGGATGACCATGTCGCTGGTGTCGCTCGAGGCGTTGTACACGTAGGTCATCAGGTAGCCGTCGTCTTCGTTCACTCCGCCAGCCGCTGGCACGAAAACAGATTCGCCGGGCATGCGTCCTTTGCCGAGTTCGATAGACGTGCGCTCGCCGGTGAGCCGGTCGTACTTCAGGATCGTGCCGTCGCAGAGCGATGGGTTTGCGAACGCATCGTTCGAGGGCACTGCTGCCATGTAGCCATAGCGATGGCGCTGACCAATGACCGAGTCGGCCACGCGTGGGAACTCGGCGGGGGTGTCATCGATCTGCTCTTCGGCAACGCGGCCGGTAACCGTGTCGATGGTCCAGCGATACAGCGATGGCGGTGGGAAGTCCATCGGGCTATCGCGCCAGATGTGATCGAGCCGAGCAACGTCGAGCACGATCTTGGTGCCGTCTTCGTATGCGTTCATTGGATGGAACACGTAGCACGGGTTGATGTCGTACCAGGTGACGTTCGAGTCGTTTCCGTTGCGGGGCATCACGCCAAGGCGCGCCGGGTAGTTGTGTCCCCATGTGATGGGCATCTCGCCGCGGATGGCGAGGTCGATGTCGAACACGGCCGGCAGGTCCATGAAGATCACGTGGTTACGCGTGATGTTGAAGTCGTGCATCATCGTTGGGCCGCCAACGGTGATGTTCTCTTTCTGCACAAGCTTGCCGTCGGCGCTCACGCGCAGGTAGGTGAGGTATGGCTCGAGCATCGAGTATCCAAAGGCAATCAGTTCGCCAGTGGCAGGACACGTCTTGGGGTGCGCCGTGAATGGGCCGGTGAGCACGCCATCGAAACTCGTCGGTCCGAGCGTGTCGAGGTTGCCGTTGAGCGCATAGGGGAAGTGGCCTTCTTCGAGCGCCAGAATCATGCCCGCGTGACCAATCACGTTGGTGTTGGCCTTCGACTGGGTCATGTCGGTGAGGCTTGCGCCCATGTCGATGATGACTCGATCAGGGTCGCTCATAAAGGGTGTCTGCACGTAGCGGTTGCGGTACCACTCGGCATTGCCATCGCGTAGGCGCACGCCGTGGATCATTCCGTCGCCCAGAAATGGGTGGTCGCTCATGCCCGTGATTGGGTTGGCGCCATTGCGCAAGTAGCGGCCGTTGAGTTCGGCCGGAATGTGGCCGGTGACGCGCACGTTGGTGAGTGTCTGCTCTTCGTACACCGGGGCGCCGTTGCCGCGGAGATGAACGGGAAGGTCTTCGGTAGTTGACATGGCTTCCTTCGCAGTGGTTGTAGGTGACGTGGGTTGTTTGTAATCAGCCTTGAGATTGTTCTGAGGTAACGACTTCGGGTGAGCGACTCCACATCAGCGACGCATCGAAGCTGAGTGTGTAATCAGGAATGAACTCGATGATGACCCGATGCGGTGAGTCGAGAAAGTTCTGGAAGACGGCGGCCGCGTTGGCGTCATCGGAGCGCAGGAAGTTGGCGAACTCGGGGTAGAACCAGTCTTTGGTGGCACGGTCGTCGTGAACGACGCACGAACCCTTGTAGCTCACCGTGCGCCCGCCGCCCATGCGTGATCCGCTGCTGTTGATGCACACGGCGGCGCGAGGAAAGCGGCGAATGGCGCTGATGCGCTTGCGTTGCTCGGCTGCGGTGAGCCAGAGGCGTCCGTCTTTGGGGAGATACGACATCACGACGCCGAATGCTTCGCCCGCCGTGTTGGTCCACATGAACACGCATTCGCGTTGAGTGGCAACCAGCTTTTGTTCGAGTTCGGCAGAGAGCGCGCACTCGGTGAGGTCTTCGTAATCCCCAGACATGAACGGGACAGTAACACGTTGCGGGCGAAGAATCTACCCTCGGTAAGTTGTTGCTTCTTTAGGCGAGTGGTGGTGTGCGCAGGCCACTCCAGAGCAGCTCAGCGAGCTGTTCGGCAAGGTCGTGAGCGGTGAGCTCTTCTTGATTGAGCCACCACAAACTCGTGAGCTGCAGCATGCCGATAATTGCGTAGGACCACGCTTCGGCAACCACTGGATCGTGCCCGGTGGCAGTGCGCCATTGGCTGAGCTGAGCCGCAAGCGGCGCCGCTGACTGGCTGGCGAGATAGAGCGATCGCTGCGGAGAATCATCCGATGAACCACCGGTGACATAGAGAAAGAGTTCGCGGTTGGCTGCAACGGTCTTGAGGTTGGCGGCGAGAAACAACACGAGCGCCGAGCGGCCGATTGGTTGGCCTGCGATTGCGCTGAGCACCGATTGCACGATGCGGTTGGCCAGCCGAGCCGACAAGGCGTTCGACAATTCAGTGCGCCCACCAATGCGCGCATAGATCACTGGTTTGGTCACGCCAGCTTCGAGTGCGATGGCTTCGAGCGAGACCAGCGGGCCGTCGCGGCGGATGGCGCGCTCGGCAGCGTCGAGCACGAGCTCGCGATCGACAACTTGTTTGCCGCCGACCGGACGGCCGGGGCGGCGCCCGCTGGAGACCGTCACCATGATCGTGGGCCGCCTGTGGCGCTTGAGGTCGGCGTCACGAGTGCATACGTACCTACAGTACGTTTACCCATCGATGTCACAAGGATGCCAACCATGAGCACGACCCTATTCGATTTGTCCGACGACGTAGCTGTTGTCACGGGCGCTGGTCGCGGTATCGGCGAGGGCATCGCGACAACGCTGGCCGATGCCGGCGCCGCTGTGGTGTGCGCTGCTCGTCGTCTCGACGAGGTTGAGCGCGTGGCCAAGGGCATTCGCGATCGCGGCGGTCGGGCCATTGCCGTGCAAACAGATGTCACCAACAACGATGCCGTTGAGGCGCTTGCACAAGCCGCGATCAATGAGTTCGGTCACCTCGATATCTGGGTCAACAATGCCGGTGGATCGCCAGTGCAATCGCCACTCACCACGCTTGATCCCAACGAGTGGAATGCAACGATGGCACTCAATCTCACGGCCGTGTGGGTGTGCACCAATACGGCGGCGCGACACATGCGCGACGGCGGGCGAGTGGTCAACATTTCGTCTCGCGCCGCAGTGTCGCCCATTGTCGGAAGCGGTCACTATGCAGCGGCAAAAGCAGCGGTGAACTCGCTCACTCAAACCTTCGCGAAAGAGCTCGGACCTCGCATCCGCGTGAACTGCATCATGCCTGGGGCGGTGCCAACCGAGATCATGATGACGGCCTTGCAACTCAGCGACAACGACCTGCCGTCGCTCGAGAAGCGCCTTCGCTTGCCCATGCGCCGCCTTGGCACTCCGGGCGATCTTGGTGCTGCCGTGTTGTACTTCGTGTCGCCAGCATCAAGTTGGGTCACGGGACAGATTCTGTCGGTCGATGGCGGCATGTGATGGCCGATCAGCGTGTGAATCGCCGCATGGTTCTGGCGGCTCGGCCAGTCGGGTTGCCAGCCGATTCTGACTTCGAGTTCATCGAGCAAGTCGTTGAGCCGTTGGCTCCCGGCATGGTGTTGGTCGAAGTCAACATGTTGTCGATTGATGCCTTCATTCGCACGGTGCTCGACGAAGGCAGCTATCACCAGTCGGTAAAACTCGGAGGCACGGTCACGGCGCTGGGTGTTGGGCGCGTTGTTGAGAGCACGGTTGCTCAACTTCTGCCGGGTGACTATGTGTTCGGACCGCTCGGCGCACAGACCTTTGCCACGTTGCCCGCAGCGACCGTACGCAAGCTCGATACTTCGGTGGTTGCACCGTCGGCATATCTCGGTGCGTTAGGCATGACCACCGGGCTCACTGCCTACTTCGGCATCTTCGAAGTTGGCGCGGTGAAACCTGGCGACACCGTGGTGGTCTCTGGTGCCGCAGGTGCGGTTGGTTCAGTGGCTGGTCAATTGGCGCGCATCGCCGAAGCATCCACGGTCATCGGCATCGCGGGCGGCGCCCACAAAGCGGCTTTTCTGGTCGACGAACTTGGCTTCGACTTCGCTATCGATTATAAAAACGAAGACGTCAGCGCACGCTTGCGCGAGGTCGCTCCCAACGGTGTGAACGTGATGTTCGACAATGTTGGTGGCGACATTCTCGATGCAGTGCTCGAGCAGATTGCCGAGGGCGCCCGAATTGTCATCTGCGGTGCAATGTCGCAGTACGCGCAGATGCAACAAGTGAGCGGGCCGCGCAACTATTTGAAGCTGGCCGAGCGCCACTCTCGTATGGAGGGCTTTGCCGTAACGCACTTCGGCAGTCGTTTTGCCGAAGCTGAGCAGGCATTGGGCGGATGGCTTGGCGATGGTCGGCTCATCGTCCGTGAACACATCGAGCACGGGCTCGACAGCTTTCCCGCCACGTTGCGAATGCTGTTCACCGGCGGCCATCACGGCAAGCTCTTGCTCAGCGTCAACTGATCTTCAGCAAGCGTCAGCGCACGGTGAGCGTGCGCTCACGCTTGCCGGCGCGGCGAGACTCCACATCGCCGAACACGGCAGCACCACTAACATCACCGCCATGACTATCCAAGGCAATCTTGTGAACGGCGAACAGCGCGAGCTCGGTGCCTTGGGTACAAAGGTTGGTGCCGTTTCGTTTGGATGTTGGCGCTTCACCGGATCCGATGTTCAGGCCGACACAGCGCTGATTGAGCACGCGCTTGACCTCGGTATGAATCTGGTCGACACGGCCGATGTGTATGGCCTCGATTGGGGCGGTTCCGGCTTCGGTGCCAACGAGACTGCGCTTGGCGATGTGCTGCGCGGTACCCCCTCGCTGCGCGATCGCATGGTGCTGGCCACCAAGGTCGGCATCGTTCCGGGCGTCCCGTATGTATCTGATCCGGCGTATCTCGTGCAGGCAACGGAGGCATCGCTGCAGCGCTTGGGTACTGACCATGTCGACTTGTTACAGGTGCATCGACCTGATCCGTTCACTCATCCATCACTGGTCGCAGAGGCCCTCGCTGGTCTCTGCGAACGAGGCCTGGTTCGCTCTGTTGGCGTGTCGAACCACACCCCGGCACAGGTGCGTACGCTCGCAGCGCATCTCGCCCAGCGAGGTTTGTCGTTGGCCACCAGTCAGCCCGAGTTCTCAGCACTGCGCCTCAACGCAATGCGCGACGGCTCGTTCGATATCTGTATGGAGCTTGGGGTCACGCCGATGGCATGGAGCCCGTTGTCGGGTGGTCGGCTCGCTACGGGCCACAACGTTCCAAAGGCGCTCAACGCGGTGCTTCGTCAGCTTGCCTCGCGTGAAGGAGTGAGCCCTGCGGTCATTGCCGTGGCGTTTGTTCTTGCGCATCCGGCGCGCTTGGTTGCAGTGGTCGGCTCGCAGAATCCCGAGCGCCTCACCGAACTGGCCCGCGCCACAACCGTGCATCTCGATCGCACCGACGTGTACGCCATCATTCAGGCCAGCGACGGAGCCTCGTTGCCGTGAGCTCGGCTGATGCAACACCCTGCGAGGTCAGTTGGTTCGCCGCGCTCTGCGACGACGACTACGCCCAACTCGGAGTCGCCGACCCCAGCTTGCGCAGCAGCCTCGAGCACTGTGGCGACATCGTGCGAGGGGCTGAGTCCGTTGGCTTTGACAACGTGTTGCTTCCATCGGGTTATTCGTTAGGAATCGACTCAATTGCGTTTGCCGCTGCGATGGCTCCGGTCATTACGCGCATGAGCATGCTGGTGGCGGTTCGCACCGGAGAGATGTGGGTGCCGCAGCTGGCGCGCCAGATCGCCACGCTCGATCAGATGATGCAGGGTCGACTCACGGTCAACATCATCTCGTCCGACCTTCCGGGTCAGGTGTTGGCCAGCGCGCCGCGCTACCAACGCACGCTCGAAGTGATGACCGCGTTACGAACGCTGCTCGATGGTAATCGTGTCGATATCGATGGTGAGTTTGTGCAACTGCATCTCGATCCGCCGCGAGTTGGCACGGTGAGCGGTCGTTGTCCGCCGTTGTATTTTGGCGGTCTCTCTGACGACGCGCGCGAAGTGGCAGCCGCTGCTGCCGATGTGTACCTCATGTGGCCCGACACGCTCGATGGTGTTGCCGACCTTGTGGGCGACATGCGCGCTCGTGCGACCCGACACGGTCGCACGTTGCGCTTCGGATACCGGGTGCATGTCATCGTGCGCGACACCGAGGCCGAAGCTCATGCGGCGGCAGCGTATCTGGTTGCCGCACTCGACGATGACGAGGGCGCGCGCATTCGAGCCCAATCGCTCGACAGCCAATCAGTGGGTGTTCGACGCCAAGCCGAACTTCGTGAGGCAGCGAATCTCGACGGCTTCATCGAGGACAACTTGTGGACCGGCATCGGCCGAGCGCGTAGCGGATGTGGCGCAGCCCTCGTTGGCGACCCGGATCAGATTCTCGCCAAGCTTCAGCAGTATCGCGAGCTCGGCATCGACGCGTTCATCTTGTCGGGCTATCCGCATCGCGACGAAGCCGAGTGGTTCGGCCGACTCGTGCTGCCACGCCTGCAACACGCCCCACTTCAGCGTTAGCCGTCCCTCATAAAGCGCATAAAGCATCAGCGCACGTCGACCGTGCGCTGACGCTTTATCAAGGAACTGAAGTTGGCGGCCGACGCTTGTGCCCGTAGCGTCCGAGGCCTATGACCCGCAGCGTCGCCTTAGGCGCCGTCGGCGAGTTTGCAGCCGCTCACCACGGTGCCTTCACCCGAAGCCAGGCTGCCGAGTTCGATCTGCACCGAGGACCAATCGCTCGCCTCAAAGAGCGCGGAGTCCTTGCCGAGCCGGTCCCCAATGTCTTGGTCATCGTTGGCGCTCCGCCCACGTGGCAGCAACGGTTGTTCATTGCGACGTTGGCCGGAGGCGCTCCGGGCATCGCGTGTGGACCTTCGGCCGCGCGCCTGCATCAACTCGACGGATTCGAGGTTGATCAGCGCGTCACCGTGGCCAAGCCACCTGGGGGGAGAGTGCTGCTCAAGCACGTTCAGGTTTCGCAGACCTTGGCGAGCTATGCGCGTCGCGACATTGTCGAGATCGATGGCATCCGATCCGCAAGTGCAGCCCGAACGGTGTGCGACCTCTACAACTTCCGCGGCCCAGCGGTTGGAGAACGAGCACTCGATGACTTCCAGCGTCGGGGCATGAGCCTCGCGTGGTTGAACGACGTAGCGCAGCGAGTTCAACTGGACAAGGGCCGCGGTCTGTCGCGCTTGCTGGCAGAGCTTGAGGTGCGTCGCAGTCCAACGCCGGTTCGCGATTCGTGGTTCGAGAAGTTGGTCGAGCAGTGCCTGCAGTCTGTCCGAATTCCTGGGCTTGTTCGACAGCACACCATTCGCGACTCGCGTGGTCGATTCGTGGCGCGAGTGGACTTGGCCGTGCCAGCGGTGCGCTTAGGAATCGAAGCGCATAGCAAACGTTTCCACTCGGGTCCTCGACAAGAGGCGCTCGACCAACGACGCGACAACGCCGTGGCGCTGCAAGGTTGGGAACTGATCTATGTGGGTTACGACGACGCCAAGCGCACCCCTCGACAGGTACGTGAGTACATCGAACTCTTGGTGAAGCGACGCGCGCTCGACCTTGGGGTAGCCCTGCCCTTGGCTTCATAAAGCGTCAGCGCACGTCGACCGTGCGCTGACGCTTTATGGGCCGGGTGCGTCGAGCCGATTGTTAGAGGCCGAGGGCGTCGGGCAGCCACTGCTCGAGGCGCTCGAACATCATCGGCCCGCTTTTGGCAAGGAGGTGGCCGTCGTTGGGGCACACAACAAGCTCGCCGGTGCCGGCAATGGCCCGCACCACTTCGCTCGCCTGCATCGGCAGGATTTCGTCGCGGTCGCCGTGGAAAAGCAGCAGTGGCCTCCCGGCCAATCCGCCAGCGACTTCGCATCCTGCCGATTGTGTAGCGAACGTGACAACGCCTGCGACCACCTCGGAAAATCCGACGCCGACTCGAATTGCCACGGCCCCACCAAAGCTGTGGCCCATGAGCACCACACGCTGCGCGCCGCCACCAGTAACGGCCAGCTGAACCGCCGCCGCTAGGTCGATGCAACACGCATCCATATCGTTGGGCCGCCGATAGCTCACCCGGATGACAGGCACCCCACGAGATGCCCACAGCTCGCCAAGCTGGTGGTACAGACCATCGGCGGGTCCGAGGAGTCCGCCCATCGCGCCTCCGCACGCAACGATGGCTGCAGGTGCGACGGGCGCGTTGTCCGCGGGCTCGTGCCACAGCAATGTGAGTAGGCCGCGCATCGTGAAGAACTCGGCGTGACGCAGTGTTGGGGTGATCATCACGCTCTGGCTGGCCATGATTGCGAGTGCATCGAGCGGAGTCTGCAACCCGCTGTCGTGAGCTGAGTAGTCAGTCGGGTCTGCCACGAGTTGTACCCTACGTTCCCATGGCGCCTCCCCCCGTAGCGGTCGATCTCAGCTCAGCAGCTGACCGCGATGTTGCTGTTCGTATTGGCTTGGCGTGGCGCGAGATGCGCCGCGGTGCCAGCACCGTGGCACTGCGCGATTACATGTTCGGAAACGCCGACGACGCGCTTGATTCCGGCCAGATGGACAGCCTCGATGTGTTGGCATTTCGCCCGTTTTGGAAAATGAGCGAGTTGGCCGAGGCGCTTCGTGTGGATCCGTCAACTGCCACCCGTGCGGTGCAGCGACTCGTCAAAGATGGCCTGGCCGAACGTCGTGCCGACCTCGATGATGGACGAGTCGTGATGGTGAGCATCACCGAGAAGGGCCGCCTGCAACACCAAGACATCGATCGCCGTCGCGGTCGGGTCATCCGTCGGCTGATGGGCGCCTTCACTCCCCAAGAGCGCGCCGACTTTGCCGAGTTGCTCTCGCGCTTTGTGAAGCAACTCGATGTCGTTGTCGACGACATGCCCACCGCTACTGACTGACTCCGTAGAAATCCGGGAAAACTGCGGGCGGCGAGGCAACTAAGGTCTCGTGCATGGCCGATCGAGCGGAGTTTGCAGACCAAGCCATGCAGTTCGCGCCGCAGTTGTATTCGGCAGCGCTTCGTCTCACTCGTAATTCGGCCGATGCCGAAGATCTGGTGCAAGAGACCTACTTGCGTGCTTGGCGAAGCTTCGCTGGCTTCGAGCAGGGCTCCAACCTTCGTGCGTGGTTGTACCGCATTCTCACCAACACATTTATCAACAAGTACCGCGCTGCGCAGCGCCGACCCACCGAAACTGGTCTCGACAATATCGAAGATTTATACCTGTATCGCCGCATCGGCAGCCTCGACGCAGCGCGCGGTAACCGCAGCGCCGAAGACACCATGTTCGATCTTTTCACGGACGATGAAGTGAAAGCCGCGCTCGAAGAACTACCCGAGAAGTTTCGACTTCCGGTGCTGCTCGCCGACGTAGAGGGCTTTGCCTACAAAGAGATTGCCAACATTCTCGACGTGCCGGAGGGAACCGTGATGAGTCGTTTGCATCGGGGAAGAAAAGCGATGCACAAGTTGTTGTATGACTTCGCCAGCGAGCGCGGTCTGATTTCGTCTGATCCGGTTGGCGCTGAACCACTCACCGCCGACGGAACTGAACAATGACTGATTGCAACGACACGCTTCGCGAACTTCAAACGTTTCTTGATCGCGAAATGTCCGAGACCGCTCGCAGCGTGATTCATTCGCACCTCGAGGGTTGCCCCGACTGCCTTGAAGCCTTCGATTTTCACGCCGAGCTTCGGGTGGTTATTGCCGCGAAGTGCCACAACGACGAGATGCCCGAGAGCCTGCTCACAAAGATCAAGCAGTGCTTCGGCGAGGACCCCGAAGCCGAAATCTCTACCTACTGACGCCTCCCGTGGGATACCCGTTGCAGAGATCACCTCGCCAGATTCAGACGATGAGCACCTCTCTGGCTATGCTCGTCACGTGATCGCAGTAATTTTCCATTGGTGGCTCGGCCTACTGCTCCTTCTCGGCGGCGGCGGCATTACGTTGGCCCTCGTGGGTCTGTATCTCAAGACCGTCACGGCCGCGAAGTACCCGAACGGCAAGCGTCGTCGCGAAGACTGAATCAGTTGACGGACACGATCACATGTCGTCGTCCGTGTATCTGAATCAACTGAACCGGCATCCACTTGTGGTGTCGATGCTTGCGCGCTGTCCGCAGCTGGTCGCCGGCCAACACGTTGTGTGCGCCGTTTCTGGCGGCCCCGACTCAATGGCGTTGCTCGTGCTTGCAGCCGCAGCGGGTTGTCGCGTCACTGCGGTTCATGTGGACCATGGCCTGCGCGAAGGCTCGGCCACCGAAGCGTCAGTCGTTGCCGCTACCGCGGTGCTTGTGGGCGCTGAGTTTCGTAGCGAACAGGTTCAGGTAACCCCCGGACCCAATCAAGAAGCGCGGGCGCGCGCTGCACGCTATGGCGTGCTTGGCCCTGATGCGCTCACTGGTCACACGGCCGATGATCAGGCCGAGACGATGTTGCTGAACCTGTTGCGGGGCGGGGCGCTCAATGGGCTCAGTGGTATGCGTCCCCATCGCCATCCTTTGTTGCAGATTCGTCGACACGAAACGCACGAACTGTGCCGTCAGCTCAGTCTCGATCTCGTCGATGACCCATCGAACCGATCTGTAGTGCATATGCGTAACCGTGTGCGCGGTGAACTCCTGCCACTGATGAACAACATGGCCCAACGAGACTTGGTGCCGCTGCTCACGCGGCAAGCCGAGGTTTGGCGTGCCGACGCTGACCTGCTCGACGAGCTCGCCGCGGCGCTTGACCCCACCGACTGCAAGGCGCTTGCCGCTGCACCCGTGTCGTTGGCCCGCCGCGCGGTGCGCACCTGGCTGACCGGAGAGCATCCGCCCGACCTCGCCACGATCGAGCGAGTTTTGGCCGTCGCGCGGGGTGAAGCCGCCGGTTGTGAGACCAACGACGGTCGACGAATTCGCCGGAGCAATCAGCGCCTCTCGCTTGATGGGCAGCCGCTCCGCTAGTCTGACCAACCGATGCTCCACCTTGTCGTTGTTGCGAACCAAATTCTGCGTTGCAGCGAGGTGAACTAGTGCCACCGCGCCTGCGGGGCAAGTGGGCTCTTGGCATCACACCGCGCAACTTCACGTGGGTGCTCAAGGACAAGCTTGCGGTGTGCGAGCGTCCGGGCGGTTATGGCGAGAACCACCGTCGTGTTCGCCGCCAAGAAGAAATCATTTGGGTTCGCGAAAACGGTTTTGGCTGTCTGATCTCGATCATTCCTGCGCCACACAACCTGCACAACTACGAAGAGCTTGGCGTGAACTATCGGCATCGTCCGTTCACGGGTGAAGATCTGGCCCTGTGGCTCAAGGCGTTTTATACCGAACTCCATGCCCTACTCGATGCAGGCGTGAAGGTCATCGTGCATAACGAAGAAGTTGGCGACCGCATTATCGGCATCATGGGCGGCTACATCCGCTGGAGCGGGCTCGTTGAAGACAGCTCGCAGGCCATCATGATTACCGAGCGCATTGCCGAGCGTCAGCTCGATCCTTTCGCCCGTGAGGTCATCCTCATGGCACACACTCTTCGCTGATCTAGGGTTCGTGCCATGAGCACGTCGCCTGCGAATTGGTATCCCGATCCAATGAAGCGTCATCAGTTGCGCTATTGGGACGGCACGATCTGGACCCATCACGTGAGCAATAACGGTGGCACGGGAATCGATCCGCTGGACTCGACCCGCCTCGATCGCCTTGAGCAAGGGCTCATCGTGGGCAACGAGGGCGATCCCGACAAGATCAATCGTCAGGTCTCGGCCATCGGACACCGAGGCGCCGGAATTCAGAGCGCTGCCTTTGAAGGTGCTGGCACGTTGTTCACTGAGCCGATTCTGGTGGTGAATCAAAAGGCCAAAATCATCGAACTCAGCAACCAGTATTCGGTCTTCAACGCCCAAGGTCAGCAGGTGGCCGCAGTCAACGAAGTGGGCCAGTCGGCCGCAAAAAAGGCGGTGCGGCTGCTGACCAGCTGGGATCAGTTCCTCACCCACCGCTATGTCATCACCGACGCCAGCGGCGCCACTCTGCTGCAGCTCACTCGGCCTGCGAAACTGATGAAGTCGAGCATCATTGTGAGCGACCCTGCCGGCACCGAGATTGGTCGCATCGTGCAGCAGAACGTGTTCGGCAAGATTCGGTTCGGCCTCGAGGCGGGCGGCGCCGCGGTGGGCTCAATCAACGCCGAAAACTGGCGGGCTTGGAACTTTCGCATTGAGGATCACACGGGCGCCGAAGTGGCCCGCATTACTAAGACATTCGAGGGCATCGCGAGAACCATGTTCACCACCGCCGACAACTATGTGGTGCAACTGCACGATCACATTCCTCAGCCGTTGTTGTCGCTCGTTGTGGCCGCTGCGCTTTCGGTAGATACAGCGCTGAAGCAAGACTCGCGCGGCCTCGGCTGAGGCTCGTTAGCCCACGGCCACAATGTCGGCCAACACATCCACAGGCGCATTGCTTGCGAGGCAGAACCCGCCATCGGCGATGTTGGTGACGACCGAGAACGTGGCTTGACGGTTTGGCGTCACTACCGCAATCGAACCCTCTGGGCGAGGCTGGGCGCACGGCCACATGAACACTGATGCGCCGTTGGCTCCACCAATCAAGGTGAGGTTCACTTGTGCAGCGGTTACGTTCGCCGGAGCGCCTGCGATTGGGCCGAGCACAACAGGTGTTGGTGTGGCGCTGAGTTGCACGTTCAACGTGCGTGAATCGAACCGGCGAATTGCTGTGATGGGGAACAGGCCCGGCGCATCTTGACGCCACACAGTGGTGACATCAACAAGCACGTTCGTGGCCACGGTTGGCTTCAGGCACAGCCCGGTTGAGTTCATCCGAACCACCATGCTGAACGAGGTCATCCGTGAGGCAACAAATGGGGCCTTCACTTCGCTGCCTCCGCATGGGGTGATCAACAGCGTGCCCGCCGAGGCAGGGTCAATCACGGTGAACGTGGCGGTTAACGCTTGGCTATCGGCCGATGCTCCGAGCATCTCTGGAGTGAGCGTGACCAATTGGTTCGCTGCGAGGCGCTTGGTGGTGCGTGTATCAATGACCCGATGCGTTGCTACAGGAAGGGCGCCTACGCCCGCTGACTCGAGTTGTGCAACCACAGTGACGCGTGCTTGAGCGGTACCGGTGCTGGTGGCACAGATCTGACCCTCGGTGACCGCGACGGTGGCGTAGCCGATGGCCATTGGCCCGGCCTCAACCGTCAATGAGGTTGCCGCAGTGACGGATGCGTCGCATGGGTGCACGACGATGCTTGCTGACTGCTTGCTTGTGGCCGAGATACGCACGACGACGGCCGCTGCTGTCTTGCTGAGTCCGTTGACTCCGGCGACCTTGATCTTCTTGGCGACGTTTGGCTGCAGTGCGGACGCCGATGAGGCCGTGAGCACTGCGACCGGAGTGATGAAGTGCCAACGCAGCGCTGGGTCATAGCTGAGGCCAGGCACGGCTGGAGCAGGAGGAGCGGGAGGTGCCGTGGTGGTCGTGGTGGTGGTGGTCGCGGGAACGGTTGTGGTGGTCGTCGCTGAAGCCGGTGGAACGGTGCCCGCCAGCGTTGTCGTTGAAGAGAGCGCGATCGCTGCGGCCGGCCAGTCGGTGATCTTGCAGCCATTCACGGCGATGACGCTCTGGGTTGGGTTGATCGGTCGCCCACCTTGCGGATGAATCTCGAAGTGAAGGTGCGGCGTGCCAGCGTTGCCGGTGGCGCCGATGTACCCAATGATTTGGCCAGCCACAACGGTTGAGCCAACCGACAATCCGTCGGCGAAGGCCGACATGTGAGCGTAGAAGTAATAGGTGCCGTCGGCGGTCGTGAGCCGCCATCCGTTGCCGGCGAGTTGCCCGGCTCGATCGACGTAGCGCTTGGTGAGCGTGCCGTCGTTCACGGCGTAGATGTTGAGACCCTTCTTGGCGATGATGTCGACACCCTCATGGCTGCGACCGCCCGAACGATCTGCGCCATACGAGTCCACGAAGCCACACAGACCCTGCACCGGAAACTGAGCGAGGGCGATGGTTGGCCCTGCGATTGTTGTGGTTGTTTTGTTTGCCTTCTTGGTTGTCGTTGGTGTCGTTGGTGTCGTTGGTGTGGTTGGCCCAGCGGCGCCGGCGTCGACCGACGGACTCACGCCAGTGACCACCGCAAGGCTTGAGACCATCGCGAGCAACGAGCACACCAGGCCCACCCGGAGGCGGCGACGGCGAACCACGACGATAGGGGCGCGAACTTGTTGATGTGATCTACGTGATTGATTGGTCAACACGGCGCCTCCTTCCTGCTTCACAAGAGGTATCGGCACGAATCACTGCGGTCTTGAGGAGAGCTTGACCTCTTCGCCATGACTCGTTGGGCAGAGCTCGCCCCGATATCGTTGGCGTGATGAGAGGGCGTCGCGTTCTGGTCACGGGCATGGGTAGCGAACTTGGTTCGCTCGTGGCCTCGATGCTCGAAGCCGAGCCGTGGGTTGGCCAGCTCGAAGGGATCGATGTCGATCCGCCTCGCCGCCGTCTGCGCAAAGCAGTGTTCCATCGAATCGATGCGAACAATCGCAGTCATGTTGTCGATGTCGTGTCGCGGTTCAACCCGCATGTGCTGATCCACATTGCCGTGTGGGAGCCCGATGCCCGGGTCAACACCCGCCATGCCATTTCCTATACGCAGCAAGCGGCAACGGCATTCCTTGGTGCCGCAGCCGAGTGCCCAGCGCTCGAGCACATCGTGCTTCGCAGCGCCGCTTCGGTCTACGGCCGAGCGCGTGGTGCGCTCACTCGCCCCGACGAATCGGCGCCCATCAACCCGACCACCGAGTTCGGTCGTATGGCTGCTCGCCTTGAAGCCATTGCAAACGATGTTGGTCAGCGCGCCGGCGTCACCATTGGTGCCGTGCGCTTAGCGCCGGTGCTTGGCCCGCATGTGCCGAGTCCGCTCGGTCGTCTTCTGCGGCTTCCTGCCGTGCCGTTTAGTGCGCTCGCCGACCCTCCGTTTGCGGTGCTTCGCGATGCCGATGCAGCGCACGCGCTCGTGGCAGCGGCTCGCGTTGGTTTAGCCGAACCCGTCAACGTGGTGGCCCCCGAGGCGATTACTGCGTGGCAAGCCATCCTGCGTGGTCGCCGCTTGCCGTTGCCGTTGTTCGGTCCCGAATGGGGCATGGCGCGACGGCTCAGCCATTTCGTGGGCGCTCCTGTGCCCGATCACGTGATCGAATTGTTGCACCGCGGTCGGCTCGTCGACGGTGGCCGTGCACTTGAGTTGCTTGGGGTTACTCCCGCGCAGAGTACGCCCGAAGTCATTGATCGCCTGTATGCCTGGCCGTCGGTTGTGCATGTTCGACCCGCCACACCCGCACCGTGGCAGCAGAGTCTCGCGTCGTGAGCGTTCAACTGGCCGATGTGTCGAGCAGGTCTGTCACCGAGACTCCAAGCATTCGTCGCGACCCCATTGCACAGGTTGTGCGGCTCGCGACGCGTCCGGTGTCGGTGGTCTGGCCACGGCCAACCGTCGATCATTGGGGTCGCGATCAGCGCCTTGTTGAGGCCATTGGTCCATGGGCCAACCTGCGTTGGGATGTGAGCGTTGGTGGCGAGCAGTTGTTGCCTCGTGGTGGCGCGCTCATCATTGTGAACACCCGCCGGTTTGCGCTCACACCGATCTCTACGGCGTTCGCTCTCGGCGAGGCATTGCACCGGCCGGTGCGCTTTGTCGGTCGCCCCGACACGGTTCCGTTTGGTCCGCTGCTTCGTCGCGTGGGTGGCTTGTTGGCGCAGCCCGATGAAATCGCTGGCGCATTGCGCGATGGCCAACTCGTGGTTCTCGGAGCCCATGGCTCGGCCAACCCTCGCTTTGCGGGCGCGGTAGATCCTCAACTCGTGGGCGCTGCCATTCGCGAAAATGTTCCGGTGCATGTGGCTGCCACATTGAGCACCATGGTCAGTCGCCAAGCTCGCGTCGAAGTTGTTGCAGCGTTGCGGTCACGTAAGAAGCGTCGTGGCCCACTTGCCGAAGTCGAGTTGGCAGAGCATGCTCAACGGCGACTGCAAGATCTGCTCGACGAGATGGGCGGCACACGCACCGGGGTCCCCGGTCTCGGATGGCTGGGCGAGGGCTGAGCAATGACATATACACGCGCAGCCGACGGAGTCCGTTTGCACTATCAGGCCGTCGGTCGTCGCAATGGCCCGCCTGTGTTGATGGTGCAAGGTCTCGGAGCCGATAAGCACGGTTGGGACATGCAGCGTCTTGCGCTTGCGTCGCGCTATCAGGTGATTGCGCTCGATAACCGCGGTGCCGGTCGCAGCGACAAACCGTTTGGGGTGTACTCCATCGAGCAGATGGCCGACGATGCTGTCGCAGTTCTCGACCACGCCGGCATCGAGTCGGCGCACGTTGTTGGCGCATCAATGGGCGGAGTCATCAGCCAGTTCATTGCGCTCAAATATCCCGAGCGAGTTCGTTCGCTCACGCTGGCGTGCACTGCCTGTCGCAATCATCCGTGGCGCCGCGAGTTGCTCAGCAGTTGGGCATCAACTGCAAGCGAGCGCGGCATGGGAGCTATGGCCAACGAGGCCGCTCGATGGGTTATCGGGCCGCGTTCATTCCGTCGTGCTACTCCGATGCTTGGTTGGCTTGGGCCGATGGCATTTGGCCGCCCAACCCATGCGTTTGTGGCGCAGGTTCGCGCAATTCTGTCGGCCGATGAGTCGATGGCCGACGAGCTCACCAAACTCAATGTGCCAACGCTGATCATGGTTGGTAACCAAGACATCCTCACGCCGCGAGGCGACTCAGAAGAACTCGCCGAGCTCATCCCGTTCGCCGAGCTTGCCGTGATTTCGGGTGCTGCTCACGGGTTGATGGTCGAGCACGCCAGCACCTTCAATCGGTTGCTGCTGAACTTCCTCGATCGTTGTGTCGCTGCCGAACACGCAGCAACGTTGGCCGCTACCACGGTGCCCGATGCCACCGAACTCGCTTCGTAGTTGCTGATGCGCGTTGTCATTGTTGGGGCCGGACTGTCGGGGTTGACCGCCGCTCGAAAGCTCAGCGATGCGGGTCATCACGTTGTTGTTTTCGACAAAGGTCGTTCGCCCGGAGGCCGCTTGGCCACGCGTCGCATCGGGTCGTCTCGGTTCGATCATGGCGCTCAGTTCTTCACGATTCGGAGCGACGCGTTCGCTGCTTTGGTGCAGCCCCACCTCAACTCTGGGCTGGTGTTCGAGTGGTGCCGCGGCTTTTCGGCGAAGGGCGATGGATACCCGCGCTACGCAGTGCGCGCTGGCATGAGCGCCTGGGCGAAGGCGCTGGCCGTTGGCCTCGATGTGCGCTGCGACACCCTGGTGTTCGCAATCCGACCAGGCCCTGCCGACAGCGGCGCAGCGTGGGAGGTAGCGCTCGACGATGGCACCTCGGTGCCCGCCGATGCGTTGATTGTGACAAGCCCGTTGGCCCAGTCGTATTCGCTGATTGTGTCGGCCGAGGTGGCCTTGCCAGAAGAGCTTGTGCGTACCGAATACGACCGTACGATCGCGCTGCTGGCTGTGCTCGATTGCGCTCCCGCCGTCGGCGAACCGGGCGGCCTCAACAACCCGACCGAGACATTGAGTTTTGTTGCCGACAACCAACGCAAAGGCATTAGTGATGCTCCAGCGCTTACGGTGCATGCAGCGGCTGGTTGGTCCGACCAACACTGGGACCGATCAAGCGACGAACTCATTGCCGACCTCAGCGCTGCAGCTGCCGACTACATCGGCTCGGCGAACATCGTCGAGATGCAGCTGAAGAAGTGGCGCTTCGCCACACCGCGAGTCATCTGGCCCGAACCATGTTGGGTGGCTGCCGAATCGGCTGGTCCGTTGGTGCTCGCAGGCGATGCCTTCGCGGGCCCACGGGTAGAGGGAGCCGTGTTGTCGGGTTTGGCTGCGGCCAACGCGTTGCTGCAGTAGGCGCAAGCAACGGCGTGTCAGCGTGGCCGGGCTCAGTTGCTGGCCGTGACCTCGGGCGAACATTGCACGGCCGTAACGCGCTGCTTGGCGACATCGATGGTCGTGGTGCTCTTGGGCCCGAACTTCGATACGAACTCTGAGAGGGATCCGGTTTCTTGCGGACAGTTGTAGTCGACGCTGGTGGCGGTTCTCACGATCCACCCGTTGGAGAGCTGCACCAAGCCATTGCCGAGCAGCGACTTGACCGGCGGCAAGGTCACCTTTGAGCCGGCCTCTGCCGGAACCAGAGCGAACCACACCACGGCTTCGCCGAGCAGATCGGCGAACACCACGCACGCACTGACTTCGGTGATGTCTGTGCACGAGTTTGAGCCGAGGGTTCCGTCGACAATGTGCATGGTGCGATTGCCATCGATGACAGCGTCTGCCGAGCCGTGCACCACGCCGTCGGCGACGGAGAAATCGGTTGACGCCAGTAGCTGAAACACGGGCGCCATGAAGTCGATCGTTCGCGCCGAGGTGCCAGACACTGCAGCATCACTGGTGCCTGACGTAGGAAGGAGTGTCTTCAGCGCGAAGGCGAGTGCGATCAACGCAGCGAAGGCAGCCCAGATTCGCCATGAGAAGAACTGCCGCATCCCGCCGAGCGTATGCGAGTGGGTGTGCGTTCGAGTGTCAGTTAGGCGAGCGAACGCATTGCAGCGGCCGCAGCGCGATGTGCGGCAACTGAGATTTGATCGAGGACCGTGTCGTCGTGGCCAAGTCCAACGAACAGTGCTTCGTATGCGCCGGGTGCCAAAGCGATGCCCTCAGCGAGCGCTGCGCGAAACAGTGCGGCGTAGGTGGGCTCGCTGGTTGTCTTGGCTTGGTCGAAGTTGGTGGGCAGTGGACCATCGCCCAAATACATGCCCACGAGCGTGCCAACAACCGGGAACTGAGCGACCAGACCCGCCGACGAACACGCGTCGCTCAGGAGCGAGGACAGCAGGAGCGCGCGTCGACCAAGTTCGGCGTACACGTCGGGGGTGAGTTCGTTGAGCACCGCAAGACCCGCCGCGGTGGCGATGGGGTTGCCCGCCAGGGTGCCCGCATGAAACACCTTGCCGATTGGCGTGAGCACTTCCATCAGATCGGCGCGTCCGCCGACTGCACCAATGGGTAGTCCGCCACCGATGACTTTGCCAAAGCAGGTGAGGTCGGGTCGGACACCGAAATGATGCTGGGCGCCGCCCGATCCAAGGCGGAAACCGGTGATCACTTCGTCGAAGATGAGCAGTGCGCCAACGCGGTCGCACTCGGCGCGCAGGCCGCTGAGGAAGCCAGCCACTGGCGCAACGACACCCATGTTGGCGGCCACTGGTTCGACAATGACGGCTGCGACTTGATCGTCGAGCTGGGGCACCACGTTGTATGGCGCAACGATGGTGTTGGCCACGGTGGCGTTGGGGATGCCGGCCGTGCCGGGTAAGCCAAGCGTGGCCAGACCGCTGCCGCCGGCCACGAGCAACGCGTCGGTGGCGCCGTGAAAGTTGCCCGAGAACGTGACGATGCGGTCGCGTCCGGTGGCCCCGCGAGCAAGACGAATGGCCGTGCTGGTGGCTTCGGTGCCGCTGTTCATCAGCCGCACTCGTTCGCAACTTGGTACTCGTTCACGGATGGCCTCCGCCAGTTTCATCTCGCGAGGTGTGGGAGCTCCGAACGAGGTGCCATCGGCCGCCGCAGCGGTGATGGCTGCGGTAATTGCTGGGTGCCCGTGACCCACGATGACAGCGCCGTAGCTCTGCACGAGATCGATGTAGCGCGTGCCCTCGACATCGAACACGTATGGACCTTGGGCGCGAGCAACCACGTACGGGGATCCGCCTACGGACTTGAACGCACGGATTGATGAGTTGACCCCACCAGGAATCGCAGCGCACGAACGATCGAAGAGTTCGCGGTTTGATGGAATGCCACTGCCGGTGCACACGGTGGGAATGCATCCGGCGGCTTCGCATTTCGAGGGATCGCAATAGGGGATCATGATGGCAACCCGCTCGCTGTATTGGTACCCATGGTGCGCTCGGCGAACCATCGGGTGAAGTAGGTGAGGATCACGTCGGCGCCGGCACGCTTGATAGCGGTGAGTTGCTCGAGTGCCACGGTGTCGTGGTCGATCCAACCATTGGCTGCGGCTGCCTTGATCATCGCGTATTCGCCACTGACGTGATACGCCGCGACGGGCAAGTTGGTGATGGCCCGCACGGCAACGATGACATCGAGATACGACAGTGCGGGCTTGACCATCACCATGTCGGCGCCCTGCGCGATGTCGGCCTCAACTTCGGTGAGGGCCTCGCGGGCGTTGCGCCAATCTTGTTGGTAACCCTTGCGATCGCCGCCGCCAATGATCTGCACGTCTACTGCGTCGCGGAACGGGCCGTAGAGGCCGCTCGCATATTTGGCCGAGTAGGCCAAGATGGAAACGTCGGTGTGCCCTGCAGCGTCGAGCGCGCTACGAATAGCGGCCACCTGTCCGTCCATCATGCCGCTGGGCGCAACGACGTGGGCGCCAGCGTTGGCTTGGGCCACGGCGGCCTTTGCGTAAATCTCGAGCGTGAGGTCGTTGTCGACATTGCCATGTGCGTCGAGGACTCCGCAGTGACCATGATCGGTGTACTCGTCGACGCACAGGTCGGCCATCAGCACAACAGAATCGGCGAACTCGCCGCGCAGTTGTCGCAGAGCCACTTGCACGATGCCTTGCGGATCGAAGGCACCTGAGCCGACGGCATCTTTATGAGCTGGAACGCCAAACAGAATGACGGCCTTCACGCCGAGAGCTACAAGATCGCGGACCTCGGTGCACAGGCTCTCGACCGTGTGCTGCATAACGCCAGGCAACGACACAATTGGTAGCGGTGCTGCAATGCCTTCGCGAACGAAGAGCGGGGCAACAAGATCATTGACCGACAGACGGGTCTCTGCAACGAGTTCACGAAGCGCCGAAGTGCGACGGAGGCGGCGAGGCCGAGCGATGGGGAAGTGTGCAACCACGTGAGCCATCGTAGGGGTTCACGGTCGAACGGCACGCCCTAGATCGGTGAGGCTGAGTTCGGTGTGCGAGTCGATGATCTGGTGCGCAGCCGAGAGATCGTGCCCAGCGCTGAGCGCAACCGGACAGGCGATTGTGTACAGCCCCGCAGCGCGGGCCGAGGCGGTGCCAGTGGCACTGTCTTCGAATGCAATCGAGCGAACCGGAACCGCATCGACAGCTGCGCATGCCTCGAGGTATGGGTGCGGGTGCGGCTTGGGATGCGAAGCAATGTCGATGGTGATGATCGCGCTGAAAAAGTCGCGCAACCCAAGGTCGCCTAAGCGAGCTTCGGCCCACGCCGACGTGGAGTTTGAGGCAACGGCCAATGGAACGCCAGCGGCGGACGCTTGCTTGATCAACGCCTCGATGCCGGGCCGCGCGCTGAGGGTGCTGAGCAGTTGGGTACGCACTTGTTCGTAGTGCTCTCGGGCGACCGAGGCGTTCACGGGGCGACCGGTCAACGCTTCGAGCTCGTAATGCCAATTGGCGGCAGAGCTGGTGCCGATGACTTGTTCGAACCGGGTGATGGTGTAATCGGCGCCATGACTGGCCCATACCTGCCGTATCGATTCGTACTCAATGGACTCGGTGTCGACAATGGTGCCGTCGAGATCGAAAACTAGAGCGTCGGGAAGATCGATGGGACCCACGGGGCACGACGCTACCGGCTAACGTCGACGAACAATGGCGGCTCAAGCTCAGTTCTCAGTGTCCGATCTCGAGGTGCAACCCGGCGACATCGAGACGTTGCAACTCACAGTCACCAATCTCGGTAATCGCACCGAGACGTTCACGCTTATTCCGGCTGGACTCGTGGCTGGTTGGGTTCGTTTGTCGCCACCGGTTGTCACGCTGTTCGGCGGTTCGTCAGAGATCGTCACGGTCACCCTGCGTCCGCCGCGGCTGCCCTCTACAGCGGCGGGGCCAACGCCGCTCACCGTGCGAATCATCCCGCAGACCGAGCCCGATGACGCCACCGTTGTCGAGAGCACCGTGCAGATTGCTGCCTTCCACGATCGTCGCGTGTTGGCGTTGCAGCCGGTGCAGCGCGGCCATCGTCGGGCCACCTTCGATTTCTTGGTCGAGAACCATGGCAATGTGCAAGCCAGCTGTCGGCTGCATCTCATCGACACCTCGCAACGACTCGACGGCGATTTCGACCCGCCCGCAGTGGGCGTCGAGCCCGGTGCGAAGAGTGTTGCGCGGTTGCGACTCAAGGCAGTGCATCGTCATTGGCGATCGCAGGCACGTGCCCTTCCCTTTTCGGTCGAGGCCGATCAACAGGGTTTTGAGACCGCAGTGGCAGAGGCCACCTTTGTGCAGACCGCCGTTGTGCCCGAGACCATCGAACGAAATCTTGCGGGCGTCGCTGCCGTAGTCGTGCTTGCGGCGTTGGCGTGGTTTGTGTTGGCCAAGCCGGCCATCGAAAACGTTGCTCAAGACGCAGTCGGTTCGGGTGGCTCGTCGGCAACTGTCACCACGAACCCCGGCGACGCAACCGATTCGTCGTTGCCTACCGATGGCTCGGTACCCATCGACAACAATCCGGCGGCAGTCAATGGCGAAGCGTTCAGCCAGCGACTGGTCCTCAGAGTTGCCCCAAGCGATTCGGACTCGGCCGAATACGTGGTGCCCAGCGGCAAACTGCTGCGTATCACCGACGTGATGCTGCAGAACCCAAACCTTGATTCGGGCGCTGCCACATTGTCACGAGACGATGTCGTGTTGATCCCGTGGCGCCTCGAGAACTCCACGGGCAACGAGAGCGTGGCGTTGGTGAGTCCGTTGGTGTTTCAATCGGGCGAGAAAGTCGTCTTCACGTTTGCCTGCAGCGGTGTAGGCGACCCTACGGTTGGTGCGTGCGTGCCGGCGGTGTTGCTCAGCGGCACCTTGGTGAAGAGCTAACCGAGCGAGCTAGGGCCTCGGCCAAGCAGCTGAGCCCGGTGCCATCGTGGTGGGTCGGTCGATGGTGACCGTGGTGGCGGCTAACGGGCCACCCAAGACTTGAGCGACCAACGTGCGTGGGCCCGGATGTTCGTTCTTGAGCACGAGCATGTTGGCGACGAATGATCCGGTGATGTCAGTGATTGCGATTGTTGGCCGGCCGCTGCCATCGCTCCAGCCAATGAGCACTCCGGCGTTTGCTGGGAAGCCGCGGCCATCGATGCCAAGCTTGCGCCCCGGGGCAACCCGAGTTGCGGTGGTGATGACCGATGGGTTGTAGACACCCTCGCCGCTGAGGAAGATGCTGGTGTATTGGCCCGCTGCGATACCCACGTTGAGGGTGGCCGTGCGCCGACCGCCTGCAGTTGGGTTGAACGAGACCTCGATGGGGCAGCCCGTTGGCCCGATGACCTGTGCCTTGCAGCCGTTCACACCGATGGTGAAATCGTCGGGGTTCTGTCCGGTGATCTTGACCATTCGCACCGTGGCCGCAGCGATGTGGACGCTGATGATGTTCGTGGACGACACGGCTGTGTATTGGCCCACCACAGTTGGCGCAAAATCGAGACCAGCCGGTGCGGCTTCGAGCGCTGGCTCGCCGCCTGCCCCGGTGAGCGGGGTGGAAATCGACAAAGCGCCGAAGCCCGCCTCGGCAACTGTGAGCGTGCCCGTGCGTGACCCTGTGGCCGACGGCGTGAGCATCACGTTGACCGAGCAGCTCTTGCCCGCAGGCACAGCGGACCGATCGAGGCACGAACCGCCAGAGACGGCGAAGTCGGTGTTGTCGCTCGTAATGGCATCGGGCACGAATGCGCCCGGGCCATCATTGACGACGTTCACGTACCACTCGGGGCCGGGTACACCCACGGTGACCGTGCCGAGATCGGCGTGTGCCATCGACAAGGTGGGAGCGAACGAGACAGCGACAACGTGTCGACCGACGATGGCTGGGTTGGCGAGCAGTTGGTTGGCGACGATGGTGTCGGCCACGAGCACGCGTCCGTTCGCCGACAGGCGTGCGTTGGCATGAGCCCCTGCGGCTGGCGACGGGCCGTCGAATGCGCGGTGCAGCTTGAACGTGCCCAAGTCGGCCACGATGAGGTCGCCATCGTTGAGATCGCCGCCACCTGGGGTGCGCACAGCGAGCAGGTTCGTTGCCTGCGTGGAGAAGGCAATCGTGTTTCCGTCGCCCGACATCGTGGGCCAGTTCGACTCACCGTTGGCGGCGATGATCGGCTGGTCTGGCGCCGCTGGAACGCGGCTGACCAGTGAGATTGATGTGCCGGCCGTTGTCTCAGTGACGCTGGGCGTGGTTGGCGTTGCCGGGGTGATCACCGTGGAGTCGGTCTCATCGAACACGAAGTTGTTGTTGGCATCGCGGTCTACTGCGTAGATCTGCGTCGAGCAGGCCTTGCCGCAAGCATCGAGGCTTGGCGAGCTCACGAGGTTGGTGGCCTTTGAGGCGAACGACACCAGTCGTCCGTCGGCCGACACTGTTGGATTGCTGGCGCTTGCGTTCGCAGGTCCGGTAGGTCCGTGAGAAATGAGCGCAACTGCGGTGAAGGGGTCGGCGTTGGTGCGGTCCCAGGCGAAGATTTGGCTGACGGCGGAGGGAGAGCCGACTGCGGGATTGACCCACTCGGGTACGGCCTCGTTTGACGTAGCGTCAGAACTGAAAACCACGAAGCGGCCATCGCCCGACAGGGCCGGGTTTCTCTGGCCCAGATAGATGGCGCTGTTGCCCGAACTCTCGGCGGGCAATCCTGCTGCTTGGGTCGAGTGACCAGGCTGCTCGGCGAGGGTAGACAGATCGACAACCTCGATGGCCGACGGGCGATGCAATGGATCGTCGCGACCCGACAGCGACTTGAACGGACGTGCGTAGGCAACGATGGAGCCGCTACTTGAAACTGCCGCTGGCTGTGTGGGGTCAACGTCGCCGCGGGCCTGTCCTTGACCATCGCTGAACGAAACGGACGACACAAGCTGCCAATCGTTCGGTTTGCCGCCGCACTGGCTGAGCGTTGCGCGGTAGACGTCCCATCGCTTGCCGGTGTCATCGTCGCGGAACAGATCGAATGCCATCTCGGTGGTGACCACCACAGCACAACCATCGGCGCTGATGACTGGGGCGACGCTATTGCCAATGCGGACGCCGTTTTTGAGATTGGTGAGCTGGGTCAACGCCCCGGTGGTGCGGTCGCTGAGCCACACGCTGCTGGTCCTGCCATCGGCAACTGCTGGCGCCGATGCGAACACAACGAAGCGACCATCGCCTGACACAGAAGGGTTGGTGGCAACTGCCGGAGAGATCAACGAGACCGACGCAGTGGTGAGCACCACTCGTGCTGAAGCGGTGTCGGGCATGACAAATGCAGCGACGGTTGCAACTGCAAGTGCCGCCACTGCTCCACCCAGGCCCCAGGCCCGCGCTGTCTGTCGAACTGTCTTCACGTGTCTGTGTGCCTTGTCGCGTTTGTTGTCCGTGCGGATCACCCGTTGGACATCGGGGGAAGGCTAACTGAGTCCGAGAAAATAGACCCTCAGGCAGTCGACCAATCCGTCAAGAGAATGATCGGCTGCAACAGCGGTCACCTTGAGGCCTAATTGGTGCGCTACCTGCGCTGTTGCTGGTCCGATGGCGAACACCGGCGGTGAAATTTCGGAGCCGAAGACATCGACCCAAGCGCTCACTGCGGAGCCACTGGCAAACAACACGGCGTCGGCCCCGAGCGCCGTCGATTGCTCATCGGGCGTGGGGATGCGTGGCTGAGTGCGATATGCAGGTACGACCGTGAGGTCCCAGCCCTTTGCGGCCAAGCCGAGGGCCAAGGCCGGGCGTGCTTGCTCGGCTTGAGCCAAGAGCACGGTGCCATTGCCGTCGGGGAACTCGGCGAGGAGCCCCTCGGCGATCTGACGTCGCGGCACGAGATCGGTCGGTACCGAGAGCGCGGCGGCGGTGGCCGTGCCGACAGCAGCAACGAGTGGCCGATGTTCGCCGAGTTGCTGCAGAGCCTCGGCTACGCGAACAGCTCCGTTTGGTGAGCTGAGCACCAGCCAGTCGAACGTGCCCAGCGTGTCGAGGGCGGCGCGTAACGCGGCGCCGCCGTCGGAGGGCTCAGCGATGTCGATGAGTGACAACGCGATTGGTTCGGCCCCGAGGGCACGCAGCCGTTGCGCCAACGGCTCGATCTGATCGACCGCTCGAGTCATGACGACTCGACGGTGAGCCAACGGCAGTTCGGTCAACGCTGGATCTCGGCGTGCATTGCTCGAGCGGTTTCGATGGCCGTCGCTGCCCAGTCGTGACCGAGCCGAATGGTTGATTGCAGCGAACGATGATTGTCGTTGGCCAAGAACGCAGTGAGATGGCCGTCGCGGACATGTGCCCCAATGGGTAGCGAACAGCCTGAGCCCAACTCGGCCAGAAAGGAGCGTTCGGCGCTCACGGCTTGCCGGCTTGGCGCGTGATCAATAGCGGCCAAAGCGGCGATGGTGCCGGTGTCGTCGGACCTGCACTCGACAGCCACACATCCTTGGCCGACGGCGGGCACCATCGTGTCGGCATCGATGATCTGCGCGATGCGGTCGGTGAGACCAAGAATCTCAAGCGCCGCAACGGCCATCACGATGGCGCCGTTGTCGGGCACCTTCGATAAGCGAGTGCTGATGTTGCCGCGCAACTCAACGAAATGCAGATCGGGGCGGATTGCGTAGAGCTGTGCTCGGCGGCGCACCGAGCCGGTGGCCACGGTGGCCCCAAGTCGTAAACCGTCGAGCGTGCTGCCAACCAACGCGTCGCGAGCATCGCGTCGCTCGGTGAACGCGCCGATCACAAGCGTGGCGCCTGTGTCGGAAACAGCCGGCTGAGACGGAAGGTCTTTGGCGCTGTGCACGGCGATGTCTGCGTGACCATCGAACACGGCCCGCTGCACCTCTTTCACGAACACGCCTTGACCGCCAATGGTGTGCAGGGGAACGTCTTGGCGTTGATCGCCGAGGGTGTCGATGAACACCAACTCGGTTCGGCAGCCAGGGTTTGCGGCCTCGAGCGATGCGGCAATCACCTCGGCTTGTGTGCGCGCCTGCGCGCTGGATCGAGTTGCGATGCGCAGCGTGAAATCGGACATGGCCCGAGATCAGCTCAGGTCGAACAGGTCGCGCACCGCAGAGGCGTTGCGCTCGCCGCTGGGGGTGCCCACGTCTTCTTTGAGACGAACGCTGGGGGCATGCAACAGCTTGGCAATGATGCCCTTCGTGACGGCCTCGACGGCTGCGCGTTGTGCAGGCTCGAGTGCGGCGAGGCGCGATGAGTAACGATCGAGTTCGGCGAGTCGGATTGACTCGGCGTGTTCGTGCAGCTGGGCCACGAGCGGCGCCGCTTGACGAGCAGTGACATCGATGGTGAAGCGCTCTACTTCTTCGCTCACGATGAGGCGTACGAGGTCGGCCTCAACGGCACGCTTTTCGATGCCCTTTGCAGCCCAGTCGCGCAGGTTGTCGAGGTCGAGCAACGTGACGCCGTCGAGCAAGGCCGCAGCGCTATCGACATCGCGTGGCACTGCAATATCGACGATGAGCAATTCGGTGTTGATGCCAACACGGGCGTTGCGCACCGTGTCGCTATCGATGATGACCGAGCCAGCGCCAGTACAGGTGAGCAGTACGTCGACCTGAGCAATGCTTTGAGTGAGCTCGTTGAAGGGAACGACGCGTCCGTTGACGCGAGCAGCAAGTTGTTCGGCGCGAGCCTCGGTGCGGTTGGTGACTGTGATGTCGCTGGCGCCTGCGGAAACGAGAGCGGCCGCAATGCCTTCGCCCATTTCGCCGGCACCGACCACGAGCACGCGGCGACCCTGCAAGGTGCCCAATCGTTCGGTGGCCATCTCGACAGCAGCATGGCTGACGCTTGTTGTGGAGCGACTGATGCCGGTGTCGGTGCGTGCCCGCTTGCCGGTTTCGAGTGCGTGGCGGAACAACAAGTTGAGGGTTGCCTTGGCGCCGCCTTCGGCTTGGGCAAGCTCCCAGGCGTTGCGCACTTGACCGAGGATTTCGGTCTCGCCGAGCACCGCAGAATCGAGGCCACTGGCCACTTCGAACAGGTGCGTAACGGCGGCATCGTCGTGCTGGCTGTAGAGGTGCGGGTGTAGTTCGTCGGGCGACAAACCACCGAGTTCGCACAAGAAGTCGCGGATGTCTGAGTACGCGCCGTGGAAGCGTTCGGCAACGGCGTAGACCTCGGTGCGGTTGCAGGTGCTGAGCACCACAGCCTCACGAATGTTGACCCGACTGGTGAGGCCGGCAATGGCCTTGGGAAGCGACTCGACGGTAACGGACACGCGCTCAAGCAGGGCCAGTGGCCCCGTACGGTGATTCACGCCAATAACCACGATGGACACGTGTTCGGCAACCTTTCCTGCTTGTGGTGAAACCCTACGCGCTTGCTCCGCGACCAGAGTCACTTGACCCGATGGCTTGCAGACCAACGCCCATGCGGCGCTGCTCGTAGTAACTCAAAATCTGTAGTTCGACGGCTAGATCGACCTTGCGCACGTTAATACCGTTGGGCACGGCAAGCACAACAGGGGCGAAGTTCAGGATGCTTGTCACACCTGCCCGGGTGAGGCGATCGGCTGCATCTTGGGCGGCCGACGGCGGGGTTGCGACCACACCGATGTTCACGTGGCGGGTCTGAACGATCTGATCGAGGTCGTCGATGTGGCGCACGCGGACGCCGGCGATGACGCTGCCAACCTTCGAGGGATCGATATCGACAACGCCGGCCACGGGAAAACCGCGCTGGCCAAAGCCGCCGTAGCCAGCAAGTGCTTGACCAAGGTTGCCGGCGCCGACGATGACAACAGGCCAATCGTGGGTGAGGCCGAGCTCTCGGCGAATTTGATACACCAAGAAGGCGACCTCGTAGCCGACGCCGCGGGTGCCGTAACTTCCAAGATACGAGAGGTCTTTGCGGACCTTGGCAGCGTTGACGCCGGCAAGTTCGGCCAGGCCGTCGCTGCTGATGCTCTCGATTTCTTCGTTTGCTTGCTCGATCAAGATGCGCAGATACACCGGCAGCCGGGCCACGGTGGCCTCGGGGATGCGGCGGCGAGGGCGTTCTACTGGCATGCGAAGTACACGCTAGGCACTCGTGCACGCGTTCACAAAGTCCGCCACGGGTGTCGACCCACTATCGTGTCGCCGTGACCACCAACGCCGCGCTCGCAGCTGCCGCAACTCTGGTTGCATTGGCCTTTGCTCTCAGCACGCTCGATCGCTGGCTCCGGCGCTCTCGCCTGCACGAACTGGCGTGGACCGTTTCTCTGGCGATGTTTGCCGTTGGCGCATTGTCGCTGTGGTGGGCCGAATCTCACGGCTGGGGCACCGCCACATTTCGGTTGTTCTTCCTCACGGGGGCCGTGCTCAACGTGCCGTGGTTGGCGCTCGGCACCGTGTATCTGTTGGTCGGGCCCGCATGGGGAAACCGCGTTCGTACCTGGCTCATCGCGCTCTCGGGCGTTGCCACCGGCGTGGTGCTCACGGCTCCAACTCGGGCAGCGGTCTCTGGGCGCGATCTGCCTCAGGGCAGCGAGATCTTTGGTGTTGCGCCGCGCGTGTTCGCTGCCGTGGGCTCAGGCGTCTCGGCGTTGGTCATCATCGTCGGTGCGCTGTGGTCGGCCTGGCGAGTCATGCGCGGCCGTCCACCGGTTGTTGCCACAGGTGCGCGCCGCACGGTGTCACAGCCCAAGCGTTTGGCGTTGGGCAATGTGCTGATTGCGGCGGGCACGTTGGTGCTGTCGGCCAGCGGCACGGTTGCAGGGCGGCTCGGCAAAGACCGAGCGTTTGCGGTCACCCTCTTGTTGGGCGTTTGCATTCTGTTCGCCGGATTCTTGGTGGCCAGCGGTGGCGCAAGCCGACGCGTGGCCCTTGCCGAATCAAATCAGCGAGCGGCGTAGCAACTTTCCGCTGATGTTGCGCGGGAGCTCGTCGACAAAGAGCACCTTGGTGGGGCACTTGTAGCGAGCAAGCTCACCGTTGCAGTAGGCAATGAGTTCGTCTTCGTCGAGGTGCACGCCGCGTTCGGGAACGATGAATGCCTTCACGGCTTCGCCGGTGTGCGGATGTGCCACGCCGATGACTCCAACTTGTGCGACCCCGGTGTGGGCCAGCAACACTTCTTCGACTTCGGCGGGGAACACGTTGAACCCACTGACGATGATGAGGTCTTTGGCGCGATCGACGAGATACACGAAGCCGTCGCTGTCGGTAGTGCCAATATCGCCGGTGCGCAGCCAACCATCGGTGGTGAGCACTTTGGCGGTGCTTTCGGGATCGTCGAGGTAACCCTGAAACACGTTGGGGCCGGAGACCCAGATCTCGCCGGTGTCGCCATCGAGAGCGTCTTCGCCGAACTCGTCGACGATGCGCATGTGGACGCCATCGATGATCTTGCCCACTGAGCCGGGCCGGCGGGAGCCGCCGCCCGATGAGGTGACGATGGGAGATGCTTCGGTGAGGCCGTAGCCCTCGGCCAGTTTCACGCCGAAGCGCTCGTCGAGACGGCGCATGGCGTCTTCGGGCATCTTGGCTGCGCCGGTGAGCGCCGTGCGTACCGTTGCAAATGCGTCGGCAGGCGCATCGACCATCGAGAAGTCGACCCACATTGGTGGTGCGCCAGGCACAACGGTGACCTTGCGGTCGCGGATTGTCTCGAGTGCAGTGGTGGGATCGAAACGCTGCACCAGCACGGCGGTAGCACCAACGGCCAGTGAGATGCCGAGCACGACGTTGAGGCCCATGATGTGGAACATCGGGAGCACCGCGTAGACAATGTCGGCGGCATGGATTGAGTCGTCGGTGCCGATGACTTGCGTGATGTTCGACAACAGGTTGCCGTGGCTCAGCATGGCGGCGCGTGGCGCGCCTGCGGTGCCGCTGGTGAACATGAGCACCGCAAGGTGATTGTCGGCGACCTCGACCACGGGCAACGGTGCCGAGCCGATGAGGTCGGTGAGCGTTGCGGCATCGTCGATGTCGTGGCCCTCGGTGGCGATGACCCGTTGCACCAACGGCACATCGGCTCGGTCGATGCTGCGCCACGCGTTGACGGCTGCGGGGCCGATGATGACCGTGGAGGCGCCAACCGTGACGAGTTCGCGGGTGAGCTCGGGGGCTGGGCTCGATGGGTTGAGTGGCACGGCAACTGCACCAAGACCCACGATGGCGAGATACGAGACCACGAAGAAGCGGCTGTTGCCAACGATGAGTGCGACGCGGTCGCCTTGCTGCACGCCAAGCTCGGTGAGTCCGCCGCGCAGACCAGCAACCTGATCGACAAGCGTGCCGTAGGTGGTGGCGCGGTTACGACTGATGATCGCAACTTGTTCGGGCGGATGCCCATTGATGATGTTTGCCAGATTCACAGGCTTGTACCCCCGGCCGTGGATGTTAGCGCTCGGCGAAGGAGTGCTAGAGCCGAAGCAACGACAACGTGCCGGCGACGAGAATCACCAAGAGCAGTAGGCCAAGAGCGAGCGTGGTAGCTGGGCGCATGCGGCAACGCTAACGGTTGATTCGCAGGTTCACCGGGATTGACAGCGCGGGGGCGGCGGTGGGGTCGTTGTCGCCCACGGGCTCGAGCACCACTTGATCGGATGGCCCAATGCCGAGCTCGACTGCGGCCGAGCGGCGATCGAAGCACAGCGCCAACATGCCGTACGAGTCGGTGACAAGACCAACAGCACCGGTGCCGAGTTCGGCGAAGTTGGCTGACATCGCCGCAACCCGCGTGGTTGGTGCGCCGTTGAGTTCGCCGACGGTGACCTTGATGCGATCGCCGAGGTGGGCAACTTCGGCGGGGCCGACGTTGAGTTGGCAGTTGCCGAAACGATCGACCCACAGAACCTCGGTGACCAATGCGAGGCCTTCGTTGCGCGGCAGCGGGATGACGCCCGGAATGAGCAACTCAGCATCGATGGGATCGCCGAGTTCGTACAGGTCGACACCGTTGCAGAGGTGCGCAGCGGCAGGGGCGAAGATGTCTCGGCCAGCAAACGTGGCGCCGGGTGCCACCAATTGGTAGGCCTCGTTCGAGAGCACCACGGCACGACCTGCGCCCCCCGCCATCGCAACGGCTGGCGCCAGCAGACCATTGTTGGGTCCGATGAGCACGCCTTCGCCGTCGCCAACTTCGACGGCGATGGCCAACCGGTTGGTGCCAACGCCAGGATCCACAACCGCCAGCACAATGCCCGACGGCACGTACGAAATGGCGCGGGCGAGGGTGAGCGACCCAGCGCGCACATCGAACGGGGGGACCTCGTGGGTGATGTCGATGACGGTGACGTGGTTCGCGAGATCGCGCACGACGCTCTTGACGACTCCGACGAACTCATCGACCGTGCCGTAGTCGGTAAGGAATGAGATGGTGTCGTAGCGGCGGGCCATGCGAGCGAGGTTACCGCTCAGCGGATGTGAGGCTGCGGGTGAACCGAGAAACGACTTGGGTTGGTGTCAACCCCCCGACGACACCATCCCAAGTCGGCGCTTCCCAGTAGGGCGCGACTCTCGCTTGCTTGCGCAATGAAGGTCTTGAGAACCTCTGAACGAGACAGTACTCCCAAGATGTCACGTGAGAAAAGGGTCACACCAAAGAAAAGACAAAAACTTTATGTACACCGTTTTGGGCAAAATACCTGTACACGGTTCTGCTCGGTCAGTTTGGGGTGCCACAGATTGCTGCGCATTGTGGTGGTGAACAACAACGAGTTGTGGGTTATTGCGCTGGGCGACCGAGTTCGCGACTGCGCTCGGTGGCGGCAACAACGGCCGATTGCATCGCTGCGCGGACCGCGAGATCTTCGAGCACTTTGAGACCCGCTGCCGTAGTTCCGCCCGGCGATGTGACCATCGCGCGCAACTGCGCCGGGTTGCCGCGCTGGCTGAGCATGGCCGCTGAGCCAAGGAACAGTTGGCTCACCAACGCCTCTGAAGCAGCGCGTGAGAGCCCGTTCAATACTCCTGCGTCGATGAGAGCCTCGGCGATGAGGAACAAGAAGGCCGGACCGCTGCCGACGAGGCCGGTAATGGCATCGAGCTGATACTCGGGAACGACCTCGACGGTGCCGACCGCAGTGAGGATGCTTGTTGCCCATTCGATATCGGCGGTGTTGGCGCCAGAGCCACCGGCCATGCCGGCCGCCCCGAGTCCCACCAGTGCTGGCGTGTTGGGCATCGAGCGAATGACGGCCACGCCTGCACCCGCTGCCGCCTCAAGCGTTGCGAGTGACACGCCAGCGGCGATGGACAGCAAGCGCGATGCGCCGGCGGCTGTGGCGGCTGTAGCGGCCGCTGGTGCGTCGGGTGGTTTCACGGCGATGACGGCAGCGTCGCAAGCTGGTACGGCGTCGACAACGGTGACGCCAGGAAACTGTTGAGACAAGCGCTCGCGTTGTTCGGCGAGTACTTCGACGATGGCGAGATCGGCGGGATTGATCCAGCCCGACGAAATCAGGCCGCCGACGAGAGCGATGCCCATGTTGCCGCCACCGATAACTGCGAGTGCGTGTGTCTTCATGGCGCACAACCTATTCGTTCGCCACTCACAGATCGGCGAGCATTGATTGGTTGCCTGCGACACAGTTGCCGGCGTGGGCTCCACAATCGTCTTCCCCGATCATGCCCACGCCGGCGTTCGACTCTGTGCTTCGAGTTGAACGCCGGGGAAAACCATTACCCGTTTGGGTTACGAGACAGCGCCGCTGGCGCGTAACGCGGCGATGGCCGTGGCATCGCAACCGAGCTCGCCAAGCAACTCGTCGGTGTGTTGACCAAGCGTTGGGGCGCCACCGCTGAGCGCTGCGGGGGTGCCGCTGAACTGTGCTGGGTGCCTTGGCTGACGCAGCCGTCCGGCGGTTGGGTGCACCGAATCTTCGAGCAGACCAATCGCTTGCACATGGGCATCGCTCGACAAAGCAGCGGGCGACAGCACCACGCCGGCGGGAACATTGTGAGTTTCGAAACGAGCCATGACTTCGGCGGTGGTCATCGTTGCGGCTGCTGCACGAACGCGCAGCATGATCTCGTTCACCAACGCAACGTTGCTGCGTCGAGCCACGATGCCAGCGACGCGCGGATCGTCGTAGCCATCGACATCGAGTGCGCGACACATGCCCGCAAAGTCGGCATCAGAGGTGGGGGTGCAGATGCCCCAGCCATCGGCGAACCGAAACGGCTTGAACGCGCCGGTGAAGCTCGAGGGCATGCTCGAGTCTGAGTCGAGCATCACTTCGTTGCCCGCAGCATCGGCCCACAAGAACGACACCACCGAGTCGAGCATCGAGAGCTCTACGTGTTGGCCGTGGTCGCCGCGCTCGCGAGCAAACAGCGCCGCGGTGATTGCCTGCACGGCATACATCGCCGTGATCTTGTCGGCGGCAACTTGTTGCAAGAAGCGTGGCTCGCCGGTCTCGATGTCGGCCTGGCTGGCACCCAACCCGCCGTAGGCCTGAATCACGGTGTCGTAGGCGCCCTTGGTGGCATAGGGGCCCGTGGGCCCGAAGCCAGAGAGCGATACGTAGATCAGGTCGGTGCGATCGCCGCGGACTGCGTCGTAACCAAGGCCGAGTTTGTCCATCACGCCGGGACGAAAGTTTTGGATGACGACATCGGCTTGGTCGATGAGCTTGCGAGCGATGTCGCGACCTTGCTCGCTGTTGAGGTCGAGCGCGATCGAGCGCTTGCCGCGGTTACAGGTCTGGAACAGCGCTGACATGCCGCCTACCGAGACACCGATCCAGCGGGCGATGTCGCCGAAGCCTGGTCGCTCGACCTTGACGACCGACGCGCCCTGATCGCTGAGCAACGCGGCCGCATATGGGCCGGTGAGCGCGATGGAGAAGTCGACAATTCGAATGCCGCGCATTGGTCCCGTAGAAGGAGCGGTGGCGGACGGGGTGGTGATCATTCGACGAACTCCTGTTGTGAGCGTGGACGGCCACCAGGACCGCTGTAGGCAAGGCCGTAGCCCGGGGCTCGACGGGCCTCCCCCGATGCTGCGAGCGATACTGCCACCTGGGCTGCAGATGCCGACATCGATGAGCGCAGGCCTGACCATGCATCGATGAGGGCATCTTCGGCTGCGTAGTCGAACGGATCAGTGAGCACGGTTTCTGCGATGCCACCGGGCTCGGGTTGGTTCGCGGTCAGCCAACGTGCTGTGAGGCCAACGGCTGTGCGGGCGGGCACGACATCGGCGTAACCGAGATCGTTCACGATTCGCCCAAGGTCGAGCACACGATGGGTGTTGGCCGGTTGGGTCAGCATCGGCAATGCCGGAGTAGCGAACTCGAATGGCATCGAGACGATTTCGATTTCGTGATCGAGTTCGGCGCAAATCAGTTCGATGACTTGGCGCACAGTGAGCACCTCGGTGTCGCCAACATTGAAGATCTTTCCGGCGGCTGCATCGGGTTTATCGATCGCCAGCAGCAGAGCCTCAGCGAGGTTCTCGGTGTAGCCGTGGTGATGCAACGTGAGGCCGTCGTCGGCCACGATGATGCGTCGCCGACCATCGAGCACCCGGCGAACTACGCACCACTCGCGCGGTGCAAGTTGGTGCGGGCCATACACGTATGGGTAGCGCACATGAGCGGCATCGGGATGCGCTTCGAACACCGCTCGTTCGGTGCGCACAATTCGGAAACCCTTTTCGTCTTCTTCGGGAAGAGCGACCGTCGCACCGTTTTCGGCCGTTGGTACGGGCAGCCCGCGAGGCTCGAACGACCACGGGTTCATCCACCCGCGATAGGCCGGAACTCCGCCGACCGACAAGAAGCGTCCGGTGCGTCCGACCATCAGTTCGGCGATGCGGCGCAGCCTGCCGTACATCACGATGGTCGCATCGAAGGTGTGCCCCTCGAGCGCCGCGCCGAGCGATGCAATGTCGTAGGGGTCGGCATGAATGTGCGCGACTTCGGTGGGCGTCTCGTCGTGCTCGTGAATGCCTCGATGAAGAATCGTGACGTGATGGCCGCGGGCTACGAGGCCACGAACGAGCGGGAGCCCTGTGGGTCCGGTACCGCCAATGACCAGTACTCGTTCGACCATGGCCGTGACAGTAGTACGGCGCTTACGCGAATCGGCTGGCGAACCCAATGCGTAGCAAGCCTTGGAAGCATTGCTCGGCGGTGGCATACAGCGAGCCGATCACGCGGTCGAGTTCGGCTTCGCTGAGGGCCACCAGCGGAAGATCGCCGCGAAGAAACACAGCATCTTCGACTCCGATTGCGAAGTGCACGCCGATGAGTCGTTCGTTGCGTCGCAGCAGGTTTTCGAACACGGCTTCGATGTTTTCTTCTGGTGCGGGCATCACGTATGCCTCGTAGCGAAGCGTGCGCTGGCCCAGCGTGAGCCACACAGTGGTGAACTCTTTTTCTTCACCGCGCATGCGCACATACCAGCGGGTGTCGTCGCCGTCGCCACGGTCGATGGCCACAATGGCTGGGTTCACGACAGCGAAGCCTGCGAGCCATTCGTCGATGCGACGCTCGATGACAACGAGCGAGGAATTGTCGTAGAGGTTAGTCATGATCCGAGCCTACGAACAGGCCACGAGTTCGCGGACGGCAAGGTCTGCGTAGACCCGGCGTAGGCGGGCGGCAGCGAAGCTCCAGGTGTAGCGACGAGCTCGCTCCGCGGCCCGCACGCTCATTGATGCGGCAAGCGCTGGATCGTTGAGGATCGAGGCGATGCGCTGAGCGAAATGTGATGGGTCGCGGCCGGCCACGAGATAGCCCGTGAGGCCGTCGTCGACCAGCGTGAGCAGACCGCCGACTGCGCTCGCGACAACTGGCGTGCCGCACGCGGCTGCCTCGAGCGCGACGAGCCCGAAGCTCTCACTGCGGCTGGGCACCACCACGACATCGGCGGCCCGATAGTAGGTGGACAAAATGTGGTGCGGCTGTGGCTCGACAAAGCGAACTTGATCGCGCACACCGAGTTGGTCGATGAGCGACATGATGCGAGCTACTTCGCTGCCGCCTTCGAGACCGCTTGCGCCTCCAACAACGAGCAACAGTGCGTCAGACCGGCGAAGTTCGGCAAGTGCGCGCACGGCAACATCGAGACCCTTGAGAGGCTGCAGGCGTCCGACGAACAACAGCAATGGTCCGGCCGGAAGATCGAGAGCGCGTCGTGCGCCGCCCCTATCGCCGGGTGCGAAGAACGCATGCTCGACGCCAGGAGCCACAACCTCAATACGACCCTGCGGATTTCCATAGAGGCGCCGAAACTGGCTCTCTTCTTCGGTGCAACTGACACAGATTGCGTCGGCGCAGTTGATGATCTCGGCTTCGGCGCGCTCGCGCCACGCGGGCTCGGGATCGCCACCTTCGGCCTTGACCCGAGCCAGGGTGTGAAAGGTGCTCACGAACGGCAACTCGAGTTCGTGCTTCACGCGGTGTGCCACGAGGCCGCTGAGCCAATAGTTGGCATGCACGACATCGACACCGGGTCCGTTACGGATGTGCTCGATGACTGCATCGCCGAACTCTTCGACCACATGGGGAAGATCTTCTTTGGCGAGATCCAACGGGCCAGCAGGCAGATGCACCACTCGATGGCCGGGCTCTACTTGAACGACCTCGGGCAGACCGGGCCGCCATGCTCTTGTGTAGGTGGTGCAATCAACGCCGGCTTGGGCCAACGCTGAGACCAACTCGCGCACGTAGACGTTCATTCCGCCACTGTCGCCTGAGCCGGGTTGAGCTAACGGCGACGTGTGAAGAGAGAAGACGGCGACCCTTTGCACAGATCAAAAACCCTACCGAGTTGGTCGTCATTTCGGTCTAACGCGATTGGGCGACGAAGCTCTCGTACACGTTGAGCAGGGCTTGCTTTTGCTCCGGTGTCAACAATTGGTCAGTGCCGATGGCTTCGCGTACGCCGACCACAGTGTTGATGTCGTTTGGCAAGATGCCCGCTCGTACATACAGCGACTCGACAGAGATCTTGAGGGCTTGGGCGATCTGCTGCAGAATTTCGGCCGACGGACGACGAAGGCCGCGCTCGATCTGCGACAGATAGGTGTTGGAGACACTGGCCACATCGGCCAGCCCACGCACCGACATCCGCGCCGTTTCGCGCTGATTGCGGATGAACTCGCCCACGTCGGCGAGTCGGTTACCGAGTTCGTTGCGCAGTGCAGGCCTGGCGTCGGGAGCAGTGCCAGACGATGGTTTCACTCGTCGGCCAACAGGTCGTCGACCTTGGCCTCGCCGTCGCGGTAGCGGCGCACGAGTTCGGCGCTGAGGGCATCGATGGTGCCAAACAATTCGCGGCGTTCGCTCGAACGGGCTTGCTCGAACGCCTGCAGGGCATCGCTGAGCGCAGTGAGCTCGGTGTCGTTGAGCTCGGTGATGTGATGCGCTCCGAGGCTGCTGCACAGCTCGTCGAGTTCGACAGCGATCGGGTGATCGCTGAGGTCGACGGTGGGGCGCGGCGGCCGTGCAGGGCCGCTATTGAGATGGCGACCCAAGATGGCCGGCAGATCGTCGGACACGGTGCGGTCGTTGCCGTTATCGCGTCGCTTCTGCTCGGCCGAAACGAGGTCGAGTCTGGCCTGCACCAAACGACGCACGTAGCTGATGGCGTCTTCGGCGGCCTGCTGCTGCGAACGCAGTTCGCGAAGGTCGGCGAGCGAGAGTGTGGTTGGGTCAACTGATGGGTTATTCATAAAGTCTCCTCAGACCGCTCCACCCGAAACGGGTGGCAGAACAGCCACTTCGTCGCGGGCCGAAATGACAGTATCGGCATCGGCCGATTCTCCGTTTACCCAGATTTTGCAACTGCTGAGCACAGCGCTGAACGCCGGGCCGTAACGATCTTGGGCTGCTGCGAGCAATTCGCCAACCGTGTGCCCGGGCAGGTCGTCGCGGCCGACGCCCGCAGCCTCTCGGGCGGATGCGAAGAGTCGCAGAATGGCCACGCACAGATCGTAGCGGTGGCGCTACCCTCGCCGTGGATGCCTGCACAACGCAATGCCGAACTCTTGCCAACCCGCCTGCTTGTCGCGCGCCATGGCCAAAGCGAATGGAACGCGGTCGGTCGCTGGCAGGGTCAAGCCGATGCGCCGCTCAGCGACGAAGGTATGCGACAAGCCGCCGATGCCGGACTCGTGCTCGGCACCTTCGATTCGGTGTGGGCCAGCGATCTGCAACGAGCGTCGCTCACCGCAAACATCATCGCTGAGATCATTGGTATCGGCCCCGTGCTTGTCGATCAGCGCTTACGCGAGACCGATGTCGGTCCTTGGCAGGGGTTAACCCACGACGAAGTCGAACAGGGTTGGCCCGGCTACTTGGCCGATCATCGTCGGCCCGAAGGGTTCGAGCCCTACGACGACGCGGCCGAGCGGATGATGGCCGCGTTCCGCGACATCGCTCGGGCCAATCCGGGCGGCGAGGTACTGGTCGTCAGCCACGGCGGTGCCATCCGCGCCGTTCGCCGCTTGCTCGGCGCAAGCGATGGTCGCATTCCCAACTTGGGCGCGAGTTGGTTTACGGTTCGCGGCGACAATGTCATCGCTGGTGATTCTGTGTTGCTGATCAATGCAGAACCCACCGGCACAGCCCTGTAGCCGGGCATCTGTTGGCGAAGGGGGTCCGAACGTGAACAACGAGCTACGTCTTTTCGAAGACCACGAGTACACCGAGACCTCTATCGAAGCTCCAACGGTCGAACCCGTTCCCGAAGCCGTGGTCGGCCCGGCGTTTGTCGTCGAGATCGAACGATCAACACGCCGCAAGCGAACGGTTGGCGCGCAACTCGTTGGCGGCGTTCTCAAAATCGTGATTCCATCGTGGATGAGTCGGGTCGAGCAACAGCATTGGGTCGATGTCATGACTCGACGCTTCGAGCGCAAGATGTCTACCGACCGTGTCGACCTTGTTGAACGAGCGCTCACGTTGGCGCGTCGTCACGACCTGCCTCGCGCTCGCGAGATTTCTTGGTCTGACAACATGCTGTCGCGATGGGGTTCGTGCACGCCGACTACCGGATGCATCCGTATCAGCACCCGCCTCGCCCCGTTTCCCGACTGGGTGCTCGACTACGTCATCGTGCACGAACTCGCGCATCTTGAGGTTGGCGATCACTCCGCCGAGTTCTGGCGTCTCGCCCATCGCTACCCGAAGGCCGAGCGGGCGATTGGTTATCTCATTGCGAAATCGGGCGACGAACACGACTAGCGGGGGCTGATGACAACGTCACGCTTCCCGCAAGCAGCGCCACGATCAGCAGAATCATCAGCACCGAGAGCTTGCCGCCCGTCGTTTGCATTTCGGTTTCAACCTGCTGGCTCGACGGCGAGGGCAGGTTCCTCAGTTGCGTAGCGCCCGCAGATGTCGCTGCATGCGATGTGCCTGGGGCTGCGTTCGTCACGTTTGATGGCTTGGCAATCGTTGTGTCCGTATCGAGCCGATGAGTCATCGACGCAGGTGCCATGGTGATAGTGCCGGTTCCGCCGAGGTTGATCACCGTTGGGTTCTCGGTGAGCTCGTCAACTGGCATCTGTGCCACAGTGGCCGGCTGGCCGTCTGGAAGGGGGGGCTCCACAGAAAGCCAGCAGGCCTCTCCGGTTACGTTGAGGCCGTATTGACCCAAAGCATCGGTGGTCGTGCTGAGCACAGTTCCGTACGCATCGTCGGCTGTTCCGAAGGCGCCATCGGGACCAGCGTTGGTGGAGCACACAGCAACCACAGGAATACCGCTGACCGATTCGGCTGAGGTGTCATCAGCAACAACCGTGCCGACGACACGGCGGGCCACCGGAGCGGTGGCCTCTACATCGATCGGGGCGATTGACAGCACGACAGCGAGCAACGCAAACAACGTTGCAACACGAAGTGCGAACCGGCCAGGACTCGCCCCTGCCGCAAGAGGAATGTTCACCTGACGAACACCAACATGCGAACCGGCCATGCTTGCCCGAGCGGGTATGACGGCACAGCTCTCAGCGAGCGCATTCAACGCCCACCGATCGGCATCGTAGAACTCAACGCCGATGCGCCATGCTCCGGCCATGTCGGCGCGAACGTTGCGGACGACACAAGGAATGTCGAGCGACGTGATGCCCGATTCGCTTGGCACGGTGAACGACACACGATGCGTGCCGCCTTCGCGAACTCGCACGGACTGATCGGCGAGCAAGCCGGCACCGAACATGGTGATGTCCGATACGTACACCCCGTACTCGTCGAGGCGAGCGGTACCCGATGCCTGTAGTCGAAGTGCCCGCCGACTGTGACGGCGCCACGCGAGGAGTCGCATCGAGTCGAGCGCAGCACCGAGCAGCCAGAGAGCAACAGCGGTGAGGCCGATCTGGATGTTCTTGTCCATCGGACGCAGCGCATGGGTGAAACGGTCAGAGATACCGCGGATCAACAGCACAGCGTTGATTGCCACCACCAAAGTCATCGATACGTTCATCGAACGAAGGGAGTTGCGAACCCGGTCACCTGGGCGCAAGGCCCCGCTTGACAACAGGGTCAGTGCTGCCGACGACGTCAGGAACATCGGCAGCCAGAGATAGGCCAGCGCAGGAAGTGACGGAGTGAACGGGGCGCGTCCAGCGAGTAGCGACCCGAAGATGACCGCAGCCAACACAACGCGACGCACACGGTCGGCTGATCGCATTGACCATGCTGCGAGCGCAAGGCGGTCACGAAGGCGGACGTGGCGAGCCCGAACAGCGCCGTTCTTGCCGACGAGCAACTGCCAGCCAGCGCTTGCAACGGCGGCGCGGTTTGCGGCGACTGCAGATGAATCGATCAGCGGTGTTTCTACGACTACGGCGACGCCCGACGCACTGACAACTCGCATGCCCTTTGCCGCAAGGCGGGGCATCAATTCGAGCAGCGTTTGATGCCGACTTCCGGTACACAGGTTGAGGTCTGTCAACGCACTGCGACGCACGAGGGCACCGCTACCGGTGACAATACCTGTGCCCCTGCGACCAAGGGCTGGGTTCAGCGCCGTGCGTTCAAAGGTGAATTCATGGCGAGCGTTCGGTGCATCCTCAGATGCGACACCAGGTGCCGAACCAACAACACCTTGCACCACGGCAATCGAGCTATCGCTGACCCAGTGCATCAACGTCTGCACTGCGTCGGCTGCAGGTACGTCGCCTGCGTTGAGCAGCAGAAAGAACTCGTGCTCCGAGGCAGCAACGGCGGCGGCCAATCCCGTGGTGTCGTTGGCCGCTGAGTCTTGGAACGTTGCACCAAACTCAAGCGCAATCTGAACGATGTCATTGCGCGCATCAAGGTCGACCACGATCGCTTTCGGCGACGATGGATCGTGCTGCAGAGAAACCAGAGTGGCTCGAAGATCTTGCGCTGTTCTCGCAGTGGCGACAACGACCACGTCGTGATCCAACTTCATTGGAAGTGCCGACGTTGGGGCCACCGCGTCGTCAGCGCCCGAGCGCCACAGTGCCCAGACGAATAGGGCCACAGTGATAACGCCGGAGATTTCGAGTGCGAGCGCTGGAATGGCTAGCCACCATGTGACCATGCCGGTCTTGCTGTGCAGCGACCACACGCTGCGCCAGACGAGATAGGCGACACTCACCAAGAGAGCGATCACGCTGAGCTGACGGCCGACGCGGTGAAGCTGCGCTGGCTGCAACGAGGTTGCGACCTGATTCTCGTGATGCTGTTGAAGTGAGTCTGTGGTCCGACTCATGTTCGTGCGTCCTGCATGATCGTGCTGTCCCGCTCTTGTTCTTCGAGGTGTGATGTCTCACGGCGTAATTGCCGCAAAGAGGCATCGGCACGCAACGTCATGTCCTTGAGCAGTTCTTGTCGATTCACGATCGGCACGCGCCCAAGGGGTTGCCGATGTCTTGACGAAGAGCGTTGCTTTGAACGCCATCGGCGAGGGATTAGGGACTAACGTGCCCACCCGTGGGAACAGACAAACGCGAACGCCAGAAAGCCAATCGTCAGCTCAAGCTTCAAGAGATGGTGCGCGATGCGCGCAAGTCTCAGGTGAAGAAGCGCTCTCTTCAGATCGGCATCGGCGTGCCGCTTGCGATCGCAGCAGTGTTCCTTCTGGTGTGGCTCACCGGCGGCGACAGCAGCACAACCACAACGGCTTCCACGACGTCAGTCGCCAGCGCTGTCGGCACCACTACTACCGCAGCACCAATCGTCACTGTCCTCGGCACAGCACCTACTCCCGATGCATCGGGTGCCTACCCATGCCCGGCCGCCGACGGCTCAGCCGGTCGCGTGGTTGTGTTCAAGGCCAATCCACCCGAGTGCCTCACCGAAGGCAAGACCTACACCGCCGAAGTTGAGACCA
>SESD01000133.1_pt1 | contig 44090 bp, 41 predicted proteins | sample 3171411 | NCBI WGS metagenome assembly SESD01 (sample SAMN06051880, study PRJNA518727) | freshwater metagenome | biome: subpolar coniferous forest; feature: holomictic lake; material: water; isolation source: holomictic Lake 442, 16.5 m depth | place: Canada: near Kenora, Ontario | collected...
AATTCTAAAACACGAACACCAACTCAAATTTGTCCAGATAATTTTCAAGGCAGTTCTAGAGACCTTGTAACAGAAGACAGCCTCTAAAAATTGTCCAGATTTATATAAAAACAGATGAGGGAACCATGCCTCGGTGAGGAATCCCTTAATGCTCAATGTTTTTGAATAAAAACAAGCCATTCCTCCCTCTCAATGGATTTCTAGGTCGGATTAGAACCATCCTTGACAGCTCACATTAATGTCTGAAGATTTGATTTAAGTAAGTAAATTTGCGTATGAAATGTGCAAAGTGGCCCCACTCCTGAGGTTCAGCCCGTGGATATCTTGCGTTCCTCCCAGACCGACCTCCTCAGAATGGCGATCACCCGCTGCACCCTGCTGGCCAAGGCCCGGATTCGCCTGGATGCCAATCCCCTGGATTTGTTGCTGGCCCCCAAAGGGGCTGTACTCCGGATCCACGATCCGGCCGTGGTCGCCTTCATTGGGGCGCTCCGAATGGAGGGCATTGCCCTCGAGTTCAAGGTCCGCCCCCGGAAGCCTGAGGGCCAGGTCCTTTGCCTGATGGTGGGCCGGGGGGAGGGTCAGGTCTGCGTACCCCTGAAGGCTTGGCTAGGCCAGGGAGGCGACACCGAGGCAAGCTCCGGGGTTCCCAACGTGGACCTCCGGGACATCCTGGGCGGTCTGTTTACGACGCTGACAGCCCTTCACAAGCCTGTAGTCGCACCAGCCCCCACCTCCCCGGTGCGGCAGCCCAGCCTTGCCATTGCCCGCCGACTTCCCCGAACCGAGGTGCTTCGTGTCCAACCCCGGTAACGGGCTCCGAGTGGGTTCCCGCCCCGGAACCAGGAGCATGGATTTGCCTCCCGGTCGGGTCCCCAGAACCTTGGAAACAAGGACCGGCGATACGCTCCGTCTGTCCTTGGGGGGGCTGGGTGGCTCTGGCCATCGGCGCCGATGGCGCTGCCTGTCACCGGTGGAGAATCCCCTTCCACCTCTGTCTGATTCCCCCAGGGCTGCAGTCGTAGTCTTCGGGCCGACCCTTCCGTGTGCCCTCCGGGGACCCCTGGTACGGATCCGCCCCGGCCAGGTCGTCCAGGTTGTTGCGGAAGTGCTGGACGCCGGTGGAGGGCTGCACCTCTGCGGAAGGATAGACATCCCCTTGTTGGATAATTACCATGCGGGTAACGGGTTGGTAGGTGAGGATGAGGCTTGGTATCGGGCAGATCTGCTACTCCATGGCATCTTTACCCGCCAGGGGCACCGGGCTGTTCTCCGTTTTGAGTCCGGGCCACCCATGAGTTTGACCGTGACCGTCCTCATTCCGCTGACCGGAGGCGAGACTTCCGCCCAGCTGGAGGATCTGCTCGCCAAGGCCTTCCTCGGCTGATGCGCCCCGAGGGCCCAGAAAAAGCCCTCAACCTACGCACGGGTATGGCGTACTGCTTACCACGCCCAGGAGGATGCCCTATGTCTGCCCGTCTTTATCTTTCCAGTCTGCTGTGCTCGGGCCTGGCCCTGGTTGCAGCCCTTCCACTTCCCGCTGCCGCCGCCCCTGCCCCAGGGAAGGCCCAGGCCGCACCCCTCATCGACCGCGAAAAGTTCTTCGGCAACCCCGAGATCGCCGGTGCCCAGCTATCTCCTGATGGGAAATGGATTGCCTTCCTGAAGCCCTGGAAGGAGACCCGCAACGTCTGGGTCAAGAAGGTCGGTGAACCCTACACCAAGGGTCGTCTCATTACCGCCGATCCCAAGCGGCCCATCCCCGGGTTCTTCTGGAGCCGGGACAGCAAGCAGATCCTCTTTGTCCAGGACAAGGACGGGGACGAGAACTTCAACGTCTATGCCGTGGATCCTGCCGCCACCCCGGCCCCCGGCAAGGAGGCCGCCGAGGCCCGCAACCTGACCGCCGCCAAGGGGGCCAGGGCCATGATCTATTCCGTCCCCAAGGCGGATCCAGATGCCATCTATGTGGGCCTCAACGACCGGGATGCAGCCTGGCACGACGTCTACAAGGTCAAGATCTCCACGGGCGAGCGGACCCTGCTCCGCAAGAACACCGAGCGCATTGCCGGTTGGGTCTTCGATAAGCAGGCCAGCCTGCGCCTGGCCCTTCGCACCACGGAAAAGGGGGACACGGAGATCCTCCGGGTGGATCCCGAGGGCTTCACCAAGGTCTACGAGTGCGGCGTCTTCGAGTCCGCAGGCCCTGCGGCCTTCCACAAGGACGGCAAGCGGGTCTATCTCGAGACCAACAAGGGCGCTCGGGACCTGGTGGAGCTGGTGCTCTTCGACCCCGCCACTGGGCAGGAGACCAAGATCGAGTCCGACCCCCAGGGTCGAGTGGACTTCGGTTCGGCCATCTTCTCCGAGATCACAGACGATCTCATCGCCACCACCTACCTGGATGACCGCACCCGGATCTACTGGAAGGACAAGGCCTGGGAAGCGGACTATAAGCTGCTCCAGAAGAAGCTGCCGGGCAAGGAGATCAGCCTCGCCTCCACCACCGATGACGAGCAGGTCTGCATGATCTCTGCCTCCAGCGACCGGGATCCCGGCACCCGCTACCTCTTCGATCGGCGCACCAAGAAGCTCTCCCTGGAATATGTCTCCCGTGAGGACCTGCCCCGGGAGCCCCTGGTGGCCATGCAGCCCATCCGCTACAAGTCCAGTGATGGCCTGGAAATTCCCGCCTACCTCAGCCTGCCCAAGGGCATCCCCGCCAAGAACCTGCCCCTGGTGGTCTTCCCCCACGGCGGCCCCTGGGCCCGGGACCAGTGGGGCTTCAACCCCTACGCCCAGTTCCTGGCCAACCGCGGCTATGCGGTACTGGCGCCCAACTTCCGGGGCTCCACGGGCTACGGCAAGAAGTTCCTCAATGCCGGCAACAAGCAGTGGGGCGACCGCATGCAGGATGACCTCACCTGGGGTGTGAAGCACCTGGTGGCCAAGGGCATCGTGGATCCCAAGCGGGTTGGCATCATGGGCGGCTCCTACGGCGGCTACGCCACGCTTGCGGGTGTGGCCTTCACGCCTGACGTCTACGCCGCAGCGGTGTCCATCGTCGGACCCTCCAACCTGCTGACCCTCCTCGAGACCATCCCCCCCTACTGGGAGGCTGGCCGCATCGTCTTCCACGAGCGCATGGGCAACCCCAACACGCCTGAGGGCAAGAAGCAGCTGGAGCGCCAGTCCCCGCTGAACTCCGTGGCCAAGATCCACACCCCGCTCCTGGTGGTGCAGGGCGCCAACGACCCCCGAGTGAAGAAGGCCGAGAGCGAGCAGATCGTCATCGCTCTGCGCGACCGCGGCTTCCCCGTGGAGTACATCTGTGCCCCGGACGAAGGCCACGGGTTTGCTCGTCCTGTGAACAACCAGGCCATGATGGCCGCCGCCGAGAAGTTCCTGGCCAAGCACCTCAAGGCCCGCTTCCAGGAAGGCGGCAAGGCCGACGTGATGAGCCGTCTCCCGGAGATCACGGTGGATCCCAAGACTGTGGTCCTGGCCAAGAAGGCCGATGCGGGCTCCGTGGGCGTGCCCAAGCCCGTGGCCAGTCCCGCTGCCGGGACCTTCACCTACGCTGGCACCCTGGCCATGGGGCCCCAGAGCATGCCCCTCTCCATGGTCCGCACCATCAAGGAAGAGGCTGGTACCTGGGTGGTCACCGATGCCACCAAGCTGCCGGGCGGCGATGCCATGGACACCACCACCCTGGCCAAGGGGAGTCTGGTGCCCCTCAAGCGCTCGGTGAAGCAGGGCCCCGTCACCATCGAGATGGCCTTCGAGGGCAGCAAGGCCACCGGCTCCATGGCCATGGGCGCGGATCCCAAGCCCTTCAGCATCGACCTGGGCGGCGGTGCCTACGCCGATGGCTCCGGGGCCCAGGATGCCCTGGCCTGCCTGCCCCTGGCGGCTGGCTACACGGTCACCTTCCGCAATGTGGACCTCCAGCGCCAGAAGGTTCAGCTCAAGCAGGCCAAGGTTGTGGCTGCAGAGGACGTGACGGTTGCTGCTGGCAGCTTCAAGGCCTGGAAGCTGACGCTCACCTCCGCCGATGGGGATCCTGGGAGCACCGACATGTGGGTGGATTCGGTCTCCCGCAAGGTGCTGAAGACCGTCGCCACCCTGCCCCAGATGGGCGGGGCAGTGGTCACCCTCGAGCTGCAGAAGTAAGCGCCTGACCTACGAACGAAACGGCCGGGCATCCGCCCGGCCGTTTGCAATTTAGCCCCGCCTCAGCGCTCGAGGATGAAGGTCACGGGTCCGTCGTTCACCAGCTCCACCTCCATGTGTTCCTGGAAGAAGCCGGACTTCACCCAGGGATGCTGATCCTTCAGCAGCTCCAGGAACCGGCGGAAGAGGACCCGGGCCTCATCCTGCTTCATGGCCCGATCAAAGGAGGGGCGGCGCCCCTTGGCGATGCTGCCCGCCAGGGTGAACTGGCTCACGGCCAGGATCTCGCCCCCGGTGTCCTGGAGGCTCAGGTTCATCTTGCCGTCCGCATCGTAGAAGATCCGGAGGGAGGCGATCTTGGCGGCGGCCCAGGTGCAGGTCTCCTCCGTGTCCCCGGCTTCCAGTCCCACCAGCACCAGGAGCCCAGGGCCGATGGTGGCTTCGAGCTCGCCGCTCCGTACCGTGGCCCGCTGGACCCGCTGGATGACAGCCTTCACGGCTTCCCTCGTCCCAGCTTCGAGCGCACCTTGGCGGCCAGCTCCCGGGCTTCGGGGTGGCCGAGCCAGGTGGCCAACAGCCCATAGGTGAGCGCACAGAGGGCCACCAGGGGCAGCAGGCGCAGGCTCAGGGCCCAGCGGGTAAAGGCGTGGGGGGCGTCCAGGTGCAGGGTCTGGGCGCCCAGCCAGGCCAGGAGTCCCATCACTGCGGCGGCGGCCAGGGCCCGGCCAGTGGCCTTCAGGAGGGGACGCAGGTTGAGGCCCGGCAGCCGCGGCCCGAGGCGCAGCGCCACGCCCAGGAGGCCCGCCAGACTGGCCAGGCCATTGGCCAGAGCCAGGCCACCGGTGCCCAAGGGTTTGAGCAGCGCCAGGCTGAGGACCACATTCAGGACCAGGGAGGCTCCGGCCATGGCGGCGGGGCCCCGGTAGTCCTTGAGGGCATAGAGGGCCTGGTTGCCCAGGCGCTGGCTCGCCACGAAGACCAGGCCCACGGACTGGAAGACCAGGGTAAGCGCCGTCCAATCCGCGGCGGCCGGGGTGTAGGCACCGGTGCGGAAGAGCAGGGCGCAGATGGGTCGAGCCAACACGGCCAGGCCCACGGAGGCGGGCAGCACCAGCAGGGCCGAGGCCGAGATGGACTGGAGGAGGCTGCGGTTCAGGGCGGGCCAGTCCCGGGCCTCTGCCTGGCGGCTGAGGGTGGGCAGGCCGGCGGTGGCCAAGCTCATGGCGAAGAGCCCCAGCACCATCTCGCCCATCATGCCGCTGTTTAATAGCACCATCTGGGCGCCGTCCGCCAGCCTGGAGGCCAGCATGGTGCTGATGAGGGCATTGATGGGATAGATGCCCGCCGCCAGCAGGCCCGGCCCCATGCGCCCCAGGGCCTTGCGCACCCAGGGATCCCGCAGGTGGAGACCGAAGGAGAGGCTGAAGCCCTCCTGGCGCACCGCCGGCAGCACCACGAGCAGCTGTACCACGCCGCCCGCCAGCACGGCCAGGGCGCACACAACGGAGACGGTCTCGAAGGGCACGGGGCCACTGCGCTCAAGGACCCGGAGGGTCGTCCAGCCGAAGGCCATGAAGGCGAGGTTCCAGAACACGGAAACGGAGGCCGCCAGGGCGAAGCGGTGGCGCAGGTTCAGCAGTCCTGTGAAGCCGGCTGTGAGGCTCACCAGGGCCAGGTAGGGGAACATGATGCGGCCCAGCCGGGCGGTGAGCTCCCCCTGAGCACCCGGTCTCCCCAGCATGAGCAGACCCGCCAGGGGGCCCATGAAGAGCAGCACCAGGACCACGCCCAGAAGCAGAATGGCCAGTAGTGTTCCCAGGAAGCGGGCCGCCACGGCCTTCACCGCGGCCTCGCCCTCAGCGGCCTCGGCCTCGGCCAGGGTGGGCAGGAAGGCTGCGGTCATGGTGCCCTCCGCCGTGAAGCGACGCAGGAGGTTGGGCAGGCGGAAGGCCACAGCGTAGGCATCAGCGGCAGCGCCAGCTCCCAGGACGTGGCTGAGGAAGAAGGTCTGGAGCAGACCTGTGAGCCGGCTCAGCAGCGTCATGAAGGACACCACGGCGGCGGAGCGCAGCAGGCCAGGGGGCCGAGAAGGGCTGCTCATGGCTTGAGCAGCAGGTAGAGGCCTACCGCCACGTTGCCCACGCCGGAGAGGGCGTAGAGGGCCCTCCGGAAGCGGAGCTGGCTGCCCATGCGCTGGGCCAGCCAGCCAGCTCCGGCGCTCAGCAGGGTGAACATCAGGGTGATGCCCAGGCCGAAGAGCAGCAGGGCCTCCAGAAACTGCAGCTGGCCCGAGATGCCGGCGTTCTTCATCAGCGAGGTGAAGCCCCGGACGCCCCCCAGCCCGAAGAAGGCCCCCAGCCAAGCGGCGGCGTGATGGTGGCCATGGACTGCGGCGCCACGGACATGGTGCTTGGGGGTGTGGCGGGGCAGGGGCAGGATGGGAGACCGCACCGTGCGGCGCGCAGGCGTCTGGGCCGGCCGGGAGCCAGGGGTGAGGCGGAGCCGGACCGGCCGGGCCCCCCGGGTGTGCTGGTGCGGGTGGTCATGGGCGAGGGGGCCGTGGTGGTGGGCGTGGGTGTGCGTGGCCAGGGTGCGCAGGCCCAGGGCTGCCGCCAGGTTCCACAGTCCCAGGGCCAGCACCAGGGTCCAGGCCAGGCGGTCCATCCAGAGGAAGAAGGCATCCCCCAGGAAGGTCTGCCCAAGGAAGGCTGCCGCCACGGCCAGCAGAGCCACCGCCAGCATGTGGGAGAGGCCAAAGGCCACACCCACCTTCCAGGCCCCGCGGCGGGCGCCGGACAGCGACACCCCGGTCACCACGGCCACATGGTCGGGTTCCACGGCATGAAGAATGCCCAGGTAGAGCGGCAGGAGCATGGCCTGATCATAGCCTGGGGGCGGCGTCCCCTGGCGAGGCCTGATACGCCACTGGGCCAAGCCCCGGGTCCGGAACAGGAGAACCTGCGGGGACGGGGGGCAAGGACTGGAGCCGCTAGCCGGAATTGAACCAGCGACCATCCGCTTACAAGGCGGGCGCTCTACCAACTGAGCTATAGCGGCACGGCGTCCAGTCTAGCGGAGGCGGGGGTGCGGTGGCCAACCCGGTTGCTAGCGAGGGTCCCCGGCGGGGTTCCGCTTGAGCTCTTCCATGAACGTCTCCATCCACTTGGTGGAGAAGGTCCCGGCAATGAAGTCCGGGTGGTCCATGATGCGGCGGTGCAGGGGTGCCGTGGTCTTGATGCCCTCGATAACGAGGGTGTCCAGGGCGCGGCGCATGCGGGCGATGGCCTCGGCGCGGTCACTGCCATAGGCGATGAGCTTGGCCACCATGGAGTCGTAGTGGGGCGGGATGACCGCATCCTGGTGCATGGCCGTGTCCACCCGGATGCCAGGGCCGCCGGGGAAGTGCAGGGCGGTGATGCGGCCGGGGCTGGGGGTGAACTTGAAGGGGTCCTCCGCATTGATGCGGCACTCGATGGCATGGCCCTTCTGGACCACATCCTCCTGGCGGAAGCTCAGCTTCTGCCCGGCGGCGATGCGCAGCTGCTCTTTCACGATGTCGATGCCCGTGACCAGCTCCGTCACGGGGTGCTCCACCTGGACTCGGGTGTTCATCTCCATGAAGAAGAAGTCACCGCGCTTGTCGAGGAGGAACTCAATGGTGCCAGCGTTGTAGTAGCCCACGGCCTTGGCGGCCCGGACGGCGGTATCGCAGATGCGCTGGCGGAGGGCCGGGTCCAGGACGGCACTGGGGCTCTCCTCGATGAGCTTCTGGTGGCGGCGCTGGATGGAGCACTCCCGCTCGCCCAGATGCACCACATTCCCGTGCTGGTCGCCCATGATCTGGACTTCGATGTGGCGCGGCTCCAGGAGGTACTTCTCCATGTAGACGCTGTCGTCCCCGAAGGCACCCTTCGCCTCGCTGCGGGCGTTGTTGTACAGGTCGGGCAGCTCTTCCGGGTTGTTGCAGATGCGCATGCCGCGTCCGCCGCCGCCGGAGCTGGCCTTCACGATGACGGGATAGCCGATCTGCTCGGCCACCACCAGGGCCTCCTCGACGGTCTCGATGATGCCGTCGCTGCCGGGCATGAGGGGCACGCCGGCCTCAAGCATGGTGGCCTTGGCTTGGGACTTGTTGCCCATCTTGCGGATGATCTCTGCGCTGGGGCCGATGAAGGTGATGCCGCAGGCCTGGCAGACTTCCACAAAGTGGGGGTTCTCGCTGAGAAAGCCGTAGCCCGGATGGATGGCCTCGGCGCCGGTGACCTCTGCCGCAGCGATGACCTGGGGGATGTTCAGGTAGGACTTTCCGGAAGGCGGGGGCCCGATGCAGACTTCTTCATCGGCGAACCGGACGTGCAGGGCGTTCCGGTCGGCCTCGGAATAGACAGCCACGGTCTGCACGCCCATCTCCTTGCAGGCCAGGATCACGCGCAGGGCGATCTCGCCCCGGTTGGCAATGAGGACCTTCTTGAACGGGGGCGCATCATTGGGGACCGGTTTTGCCGGCGCCTTGCGCTTGATGGCGGCGCCCATGGCTACCCGACTCTCACGGCATAGAGGCGCTCGCCGTACTCGACCGGCGTGCCGTTCTCCACCAGCACCTTGATGACCTCGCCAGCCACATCGGACTCAATCTCGTTCATGAGCTTCATGGCTTCGATGATGCAGAGGGTCTGGCCGGGCCTGACGAAGTCGCCGGCCGAGACATAGGGCGGCGCCGTGGGATTGGAGGACCGGTAGAAAGTGCCGACAATGGGGCTGGTCACGTAATGAATGGCTGGGTCCTCTGCGGCGACCACGGGTGGGGCGGGGGCCGCTGGGGCCGCATGGGCCGGGGCGACGACCATCATGGGCGCAAGTGCCGGTGCCGGTGCCGGGGCCTGGTAGACGGGGGGGGGGCCATCCTTGCGGATGCGGAAGCGCATGTCCCCGGCTTCAAACTCGAACTCCTGGAAGGGCTCTCGCCCGGCGAGGGCAATGAGTGCCTTGATGTCTTCCAGGCCCAGCGGGGTTGTTGCGGCGGCCTTGGGGGCGGCCTGGGGTTTCTTCGGGGCAGGCTTTGCAGCAGCGGGCTTCTTCCGGGGGGTGCTCATCAAGACTCCAACGGTCGATTCAGTCTGGGAAAGGGGTCGAGGATACCAAGGCCCGGGAGGCCTGGGATCAGGAATCCCCTTCCGGTGCGGGAACAGGAACCTTTTTCTTGATCCGGCCGCCGGTTTCTTCTGGACGGTACTCTTTCCGGGCAGCATCGAGAATGCCATTGAGAAATTGTGTGCCTTCCTGATCGCTGAACTCTTTCACGATTTCCAAGGCCTCATTGATGACGATGGGGAAAGGCACTTCCCGCACGAACATGAGTTCATAGAGGCCGAGGCGGAGCAGGTTCCGGTCCACAGCGGCCATGCGGTGGATTTTCCAGTGCTCGGCGTATTTCGTAAGCACCCCATCGATGGCCTCCAGGTGGCCATGGACCCCGTCCACCAGCCGGCGGGCATAGTAGAAGGCATCGCGATTCAAGTCCTGGATGGCACAGAAGCCCGCAAAGACCTGATCCGGGGCGTAGCCCGTCAGATCCATGGCGTAGAGCATCTGCAGGGCGTATTCCCGGCCCCGGCGGCGGACACCCATCTACTTGCGCCCTTTCTTGGGGGCCAGGGTGTGGGCGAGGTCCACCATCTCGAGGACGCTCATGGCGGCTTCCCACCCCTTGTTGCCCATTTTGGCGCCGGCGCGGTCGATCGCCTGCTCCACGCTGTCCGTGGTGAGCACGCCGAAGCTGAGGGGCAGGCCGGTGTCCAGGGCCACCTGGGCGGCGCCCTTGGTGACTTCCGCGGCGATCAGGTCAAAGTGCGGGGTCCCCCCGCGGATGACCGTACCCAGCACGATGACGCCGGCATAGCGGCCGCTCTGGGCCGCCAGCTTGGCCGCCTGGGGCAGCTCGAAACTCCCGGGGACGCGGATGAGGTCCATCTGGTCCTCCTGCCCGCCGTGTCGGAGGATGCAATCCTGTGCGCCCTGAATGAGGCGCTCAACGATGAAATCGTTCCAACGCGCGGCGACCAAGGCGAAGCGATCGCCTGGATGAACGCGGATGTGGCCCTCAAAGATCCCCATGGGAACCCCCCGAAAGGTGGTTAAAGAGGAAAAAGTCTATCACGCCTGCCCTGCTGACCAAGGGGAAAGCCAGGGCCTGCGCCCCAGGGGTGCGTCGGGGTGTGGCGGGGCCAGATGGAGGCCCTTGGAGCCGTCCAGAATTTTCTTGCCGGCGCTGCCATCTCGAAAGAAGTCAATGGGCAGCTAGTCTTTCCAGCTCCCTTGGTCAGGCTGTCCATTTGTTGATGGCATTGTCCAGTAATCCCTGTCTTGACGGCCATTGATCCTGGGGGATTTTAAAGAGAAGCAATGGCCCGACCCGCCGATTTGCCCTAAGGATCCCCACACGCATTTCAAGGAACCCCATGACCGAATCTCCCTCCTCCAAAGGAATCGGATACAGCATCAACTTCTGGCGCGGCTGTGGGTCCATCAAGCCCTCCTGCGCCCGTTGCTACCAGGATGATCGCGGGGTTGGCTTTCACGACGCTCGGAGGAGCATCTCCGTCGGCGGTAGGGGCACCATGAGTCTGGGTCCCCATACGTTCAGTCAGGAAGGTCGGCCAGCCCGGGTTGCCCTTCGCCTGGGGGCTGCCCGCCGAGAAGCTCTCGCTTACGAGCAGCGGGCCCTGAAGTCGGGCCAGGTCTATCGGATCTTCGCCAACTCCATGGGGGATTTCTGGGATGAGCAGCCGGACCTGCAGCGGGCCCGGAGGACGGCCCTGGAGGTCATGCGGCAGACGCCTCACCTCGCATGGATGGTCCTCACTGCCCGTCCGGAGGCCATCCCGGGCCTGCTCAGCGCCATCCTTGAGGAGGCCAAGGCCGAGATGCAGACCACACCCAGTGATGAAGGCGGGCTCTTCATCGACTGGCTCAAGGCCTGGGTCGATGGGCAGGCCCCAAGCAATATCTGGCTGGGGACCACCATGGGGGGCTCGGAGGAGGCCCAGGGACGCATCCTGGACCTCCTGAAGGTGCCTGCCGCTGTTCGCTTCCTGTCCTGCGACCTGTGCTGCCCTAAGGCGCTGTTCGGGGCAGACCACCGCCGCTACCGGATCCACAGCAGGCGAAGCCTGGACCATCGGTTGGTGGCAGGGATGGGGACCCAGGCCTTCCTGAAGGATGTGCTGGGCTATCTGAGGCCAGGATGGGGGGCCAAGGCCCTCGGACAGCTCACACCGTAACGGTGTCGGCCACCTCGCGGAAATCGGCGATCTGGTCGAAGTTCATGTAGCGGTAGATGTCGGCGGACTTCTGGGCGATGACGCCGACCAGCTCCGTGTATTCGGCCACCGTGGGGATCTTCCCGAGGAGGGCGCAGATGGAGGCCAGCTCGGCAGAGCCCAGGTAGACCCGGGTGTCGAGGCCCAGGCGGTTGGGGAAGTTGCGGGTGGAGGTGGACATGGCCGTGCTGCCCTTGCGAACCTGGGCCTGGTTGCCCATGCACAGGGAACATCCGGGCATCTCCATGCGGGCGCCGGTGCGGCCCAGGATGCCGTAGTAGCCTTCCTGGGTAAGCACGTAGGCGTCCATCTTGGTGGGCGGGGCGATCCAGAGGCGGGTGGCCAGATCGGTCTTGCCGTCCAGCAGCTTCCCGGCGGCGCGGAAGTGGCCGATGTTCGTCATGCAGGAGCCGATGAAGACCTCATCGATCTTGTCGCCGGCCACCGTGGAGAGCAGCTTGACATCGTCCGGATCGTTGGGGCAGGCCACGATGGGCTCCTTCACGTCCGCCAGGTCGATCTCGATGACGGCAGCGTAGTCGGCGTCGGCATCCGGGGCCAGCAGCTCGGGGTTGGCAATCCAGGCCCGCATGGCCTTGATGCGGTTCTCCAAGGTCTCCCGGTGCTCGTAGCCGTTGGCAATCATCCACTTCATGAGCGTGATGTTGGACGTCATGTACTCAATGATTGGTTCCTTATCCAGGTGCACGGTGCAGCCTGCCGCGGACCGCTCGGCGCTGGCATCGGATAGCTCGAAGGCCTGCTCCACCTTGAGCTTGGGCAGGCCCTCGATCTCCAGGATCTTTCCGCTGAAGAGGTTCTTCTTGCCCTTCTTCTCGACCGTGAGGAGGCCCTGCTTGATGGCGTAGTAGGGGATGGCGTTCACCAGATCACGCAGGGTGATGCCGGGCTGCATCTCACCCTTGAAGCGCACCAGCACGGACTCGGGCATGTCCAGGGGCATGACGCCCGTGGCGGCGGCAAAAGCAACGAGGCCTGAACCAGCGGGGAAGGAGATACCGATGGGGAAGCGGGTGTGGGAGTCGCCGCCGGTGCCCACGGTGTCGGGCAGCAGCAGGCGGTTCAGCCAGCTGTGGATGACGCCATCGCCGGGGTTGAGGGACACGCCGCCTCGGTTGGTGATGAAGGGGGGGAGTTCCCGGTGCGTCCTGACATCCACGGGCTTGGGATAGGGCGCGGTGTGGCAGAAGGACTGCATCACCATGTCGGCCGAGAACTGCAGGCAGGCGAGATCCTTCAGCTCATCCCGGGTCATGGGGCCGGTGGTGTCCTGGGACCCCACGGTGGTCATGCGGGGCTCGCAGTAGGTGCCGGGACGAATGCCCTTTACGCCGCAGGCCTTGCCCACCATCTTCTGGGCCAGGGAGTAGCCCTTGCCGGTGTCGGCGGGGATGGCGGGGAAGCGGAAGATCGTGGACTCAGGCAGGCCGAGGGCCAAGCGGGCCTTGGCGGTGAGGCCTCGGCCGACGATCAGGGGAATGCGGCCGCCAGCGCGGACTTCGTCGAAGATGACCTCGGACTTGACCTTGAACTCTGCGATGACCTGGCCGTTCTTCAGGGCCTTGCCCTCGTAGGGGCGCAGCTCGATGACGTCACCCATGTCCATGCTGTTGACGTCCAGCTCGATGGGCAGGGCGCCGGCATCCTCCATGGTGTTGTAGAAGATGGGCGCAATCTTGGCGCCCAGGCAGACCCCGCCGAAACGCTTATTGGGTACGAAGGGGATGTCCTCGCCCGTGAACCACAGGACCGAGTTGGTGGCGGACTTGCGGGAGGAGCCGGTGCCCACCACATCGCCCACATAGGCGATCAGGTGGCCCTTGGCCCTCAGGGCGTCAAGCTGCTTGAGGGGCCCCACCTTGCCCGCGTCATCGGGCTCGATGCCGGGCCGGGCATTCTTCAGCATGGCCAGGCCATGGAGCGGGATGTCGGGGCGGCTCCAGGCGTCCGGCGCAGGGGAGAGGTCGTCGGTGTTGGTCTCGCCGGTGACCTTGAACACGGTCAGGGTCAGGCTCTGGGGCACTTCGGGGCGGCTGGTGAACCACTCGGCGTCGGCCCAGGACTGCAGCACAGACTTGGCGTTCGCATTGCCGGCATCGGCCTTGGCCTTCACCTCGGCGAAGGCGTCGAACACCAGGAGGGTCTTCTTCAGGCCCGCAGCAGCCAGAGCGCCCACGAGGGCGTCGTCCAGCAGGTCCACGAGGGGCTTGACGTTGAAGCCGCCCAGCATGGTGCCCAGCAGCTCCGTGGCCTTCTCCCGGCTCACAAGGGGGACCGTCTCCTGGCCCTTAGCCACGCTGGCCAGGAAGGCCGCCTTCACCCGGGCGGCATCATCCACGCCAGCGGGGACCCGGTGGGTGAGGAGGTCCAGGAGGGTCTGCTCCTCGCCGGCGGGGGGATTGCTCAGCAGGTCGGCCAGGGCGCTGGTCTGCGCCTCCGTAAGGGGAAGGGGCGGAATGCCCTGGGCAGCGCGTTCAGCGACATGTTGGCGGTAGGCTTGAAGCACGGTCGTCTCCCCAAAAAGCCGCAGGGCGGGCTGGAATCTCCCATTTTACATCCCCTGGCGGTCCTGGACAGCCGAGGATCCTGCCGGGGCTGGACAGGCATCAATTCTAGACAACCAGATCCACGGCTTACCTTCCCCTTCCCAATCACCGATTGAGGAAGAGAGGTAAAGGGGTGGGGATGGCCATAAAGCGCATTCGGGTCGATGAGCTGAAAACCGGGATGTATGTCCACGACCTGGACTGCGGCTGGCTGCAGCATGGCTTTCTGCTCCAGCGGTTCCCCGTCAAGAGTCCCGGCCAGATCCAGAAGCTGCAGGAGTACGGGCTGAAGGAACTCTACATCGACACGGAGCGCGGGCATGACGTGGCCGGTGCCCCCACGGAGGGCCAGATTAAGGCCAGCCTGCAGCAAAAACTGAAGGCCACGGCCAATGAGGGGGCAGCCCTCGCTCCCTCCAGAGTCTCCCAGCGGGAGGAGGCGGCGGCCGCTCGCCATATTCTCGGAGAGGCTTCCGAGGTGGTGGACGACCTCCTCCACGATGTGCGCCTGGGCCGGCAGGTGAACCCGGCCAAGGCCGGCCCTCTGGTGAAGGAGATCAGCGACTCCGTGTTGCGGAACCCCGGGGCCCTGTTGAGCCTCTGCCGGATCAAGGAAGCTGACACGTATACCTTTAAGCACTGCGTGAGCATCTGCGCCCTCATGGTTTCTTTCAGCAACGCCATGGGGATGGACCAGGCCACCGTCCAGGAGGCCGGTCTTGGGGGCCTCTTGCATGACATCGGCAAGATGAAGATCCCCAGCCGGATCCTGAACAAGCCCGGGAAGCTCACGGAGGATGAGTTCACCATCATGAAGACCCATGCCCCCGAGGGTGTGGACCTCCTCCTGAACACGCCCGGCCTCTCCAGCCTGACCATCCAGATCGTGGCGGAGCATCATGAGCGGATGGGCGGAGGGGGGTATCCCCGGGGCCTGGTGGGCGAGCGAATCTCCGAGATGGGCCGCATGGCGGCCATTGTCGACGTCTACGACGCCCTCACCTCAAACCGGGTCTACCACAGGGGCCAGGAGCCCACGGAGGTGCTCCGGAAGCTTCTGGAGTGGAGTCACACCCACCTTGATGGGGATCTGGTCCAGCACTTCATCCGGGTCCTGGGGATCTACCCGGTGGGAGCCCTGGTGCGGCTTTCAAGCGACCGACTGGCGGTGGTGGTGGAGCAAGGAGAGGACCTGCTGCGCCCCACGGTGCGCCTGGTCTACAACATCCTCCACCGGCTGCCGATCCGGCCCCGGGACCTGCACCTGGAACACTCCCAGGACCAGATTGTGGACTACGAGGACCCTGAGGTCTGGGGCCTGCACCCCGTGACGTTCCTTTAGTAGCCTGCGGCTTGGCCATCCTTCCGGGATTCCGAGGCCCCGAAGAACACTTTCTGCTTGGGGTCCCAGCGGATGCCCTGGTAGCCGCCGTAGCCGCCGAGCAGCCAGGATACGCCGTGCCCCCGGTTCATGAGCTCGCGGACGGTCTCGTAGGGAAACCCGCTCTCCAGCTGGATCGTACCCGGCAGCTTCCCCTTCTCTCCGGTGGGTTCAGGCGAACCATCGTGGCTCATGCGCGGGGCGTCTCCAGCCTCCTGGGCGTTCATGCCGAAGTCCACCATGTTCATGACGATCTGGGTGTGCCCCAGGGGCTGGAACTCGCCGCCCATGACGCCGTAGCTCAGAAAGGGCTCCCCGCCCTTGGTGATGAAGCCCGGGATGATGGTGTGGAAGGGGCGCTTCCCGGGGGCGTAGGTGTTGGCGTTGCCCTCTTCCAGGTTGAAGAGCTCACCCCGGTCCTGGAGGCAGAAACCCAAGTCGCCGGGTGTCATGCCGCTGCCCATGCCCCGGTAGTTGCTCTGGATCAGGCTCACCATGTTGCCGTCCCCGTCCGCTGTGGTCAGGTAGATGGTGTCCCCTTCCTTCAGGGGCGGGTGGCCCGCCTCCAGGCGGCGGGCGGCGCGGCCCTCGTCGATGAGGGCGCGGCGCTGGGCGGCGTAGTCCTTGGATAACAACCAGGTCAGGGGCACCTTCATAAACGCGGCGTCGGCGTAGAACTTCGCCCGGTCCTCGAAGGCCAGCTTCTTGGCCTCCGTGAACAGGTGGATGTGCCGGGGACTGCCGAAAGGGATCTTGGCGAAGTCGTAGCCCTCAAGGATGTTCAGCATCTGGAGGGCGGCGATGCCCTGGCCATTGGGGGGCAGCTCCCAGACGTCGTAGCCCCGGTAGTTCACTGACACCGGCTCCACCCAGTCCGAGTGATGGGCGGCGAAGTCCTCGTAGCTCAGGAACCCGCCCTGGGCCTTCATGTAGGTCTCGATCTTCCGGGCCACTTCCCCCTTGTAGAAGGCGTCCCGCCCCTCTTTGGCCAGGAGCTCCAGGGTGCGAGCGAGGCGGGGATTGCGGAAGACCTCGCCGCTGCGTGGGGCCCGCTTGCCATCCACGGTGTAGGTGTCCAGGAAGCCGGGGAACCGGCCCAGAGAAGGAACGCTGCGGTCCCAGTAATAGGCGACCAGCTCGGAGACCGGGAACCCTTCCCGGGCATAGCGAATGGCCGGTGCCAGCACCTGGGCCATGGGGAGCTTGCCGAACTTCCGGTGCAGCTCGAACCAGCCGTCCACGCAGCCGGGTACGCTCACGGGGAGTGGCCCCTGGGGCGGAATGTGCTTCAGGCCAAGCTTCTTGAAGTGCTCGAGGGTGAGTGACTTCGGCGATCGCCCACTGGCGTTCAGGCCGTGGAGCTTTTTGCCCTTGGCCTCCCAGACCATGGCGTAGAGATCGCCCCCCATGCCGCTCCCCGTGGGCTCCATAAGGCCCAGGGCCGCATCGGCGGCGATGGCCGCATCCACGGCAGAGCCCCCCTGCTTGAGGATGTCCAGGGCGATCTGAGTCACCAGGGCTTGGCTGGTGCAGGCCATGCCGTGCTGGGCCGCCACCTCGGAGCGGGTGGCGAAGGCCCGGCCGGTGACGCGGTCCCCCGCCCCAAGGGGCAGAGAGACCGCAAGTCCAAGGGTGACCAGGATTCGGAGCGATGCGCTGGACATGGGTCCTCCCGGGCCTTGCAAAAAGCGACTGCTTGGGATTTAGTCCATCGAGCCGTCAGCAGCGGGCCAGCAGGTCGCGTCGACCCGGCGGGCCGGGGCGGCTGCGGCCGCCGGAGCGGCGCTGGAGCCAGCCTTGCTGGGGTCCAGGATCTTGGTGATCTGGTCCTTGAGGTCTTCCAGGTGGGTGCGGGGCCCCTTGGCGGTGGCCTTGGTGGCCAGGGCCTGGATGGCCTTCAGCTCGGCGCGAACAGCACCCCGGGTGTCGTCGCTCTGGTTGATCGCCAGGGACATGCCCTGGCCGCCGGCGGCCATGCTGGGGGCGGGGGCCTGGTTCAGCAGGTTGCCCAGAATCTCCAGATAGGCCCGCTGGAGGTTGCGCCGGTAGGCGTCAACCTTAGGCGCGGGGCTGCTGAGCTCGGTGTAGATGCCTGCCCGCAGGTCTGCCAGGAGGGTGGCGATGGGGTAGGCCTTGTTGCCCATCTGGACTTCCTGCTCTTCCAGGCGGCTGAGGCGGGAGCGGTCAAGCAGGCTGCCGAGGATGCTGCGCTGAGCAGCCAGCAGGCGCAGCTGGCCGCTGCCGGACTCGAGCTTCCCGAGGATGGCGGGGTCCAGGATCCAGGTGGGGGTCTTCAGGATGGCACCGCTGAGGTACTTCACTGCCTCGGCCTGACGGGCTGCAGAGACAGGGGCAAAGCGCCCGCCGGCCTGGCCGCCGTGCTTGTTCTCCGCGTCGTAGCCGCCCACCAGCATGGCCACATGACCCAGCTCCCGGCGCCACTGGCCCCAGGTGGCATCGTAGAGGTGGCTGAGCTCCCGGAAGTCCTGGCCTTCGTGGAGGGTGGCCTTGGGCAGCAGGGCCAGGACCCGCTGGAGGTTCTTGGTGCCGAGTGTGGTGGCCTTCACAGGATCCGCATCGCCCACGGCCTCGGTCTGTTCGCCGGGGTCGATGCCCGTGGCGCCGGCGGTGGAGAAGCGCAGCCAGGGCTCCTTCTCCTGAATCTTCAGCCAAGCGTTGAGGGTGGCCTTCTCGGCATCCGGCGTCTTGGCCTCGGGGATGGGCGTGTAGCCCCACTTCACCGCGAAGACATCGTAGGGGCCGATCTTGGGCAGCAGGTCTGCCGGGTCGAAGGCATCCTCTGGCTGGACCACATAGTTGAAGCGGCAGTAGTCCATCAAGGTGGAGACATGGCCCATCTTCTTGACCCAGGACTTGTCCCGGATCTTCTCGAAGGGGTACTGGGAGCTGGCCTTGAAGTTGTGGGGGAAGCCCAGAGAGTGGCCCACCTCGTGGGTCACCACGAAGGCCAGCAGATCGCCCATGAGGTCATCGGGCAGGGGCAGGGTCTGAGCCCGCTTGTCGAGGGGGGCGACCTGGGTGAAGTACCAGTCCCGCTGCAGCTGGAGGATGTTGTGGTACAGGACGATGTCGGCTTCCAGGATCTCCCCGGTGCGGGGGTCGCTGATGTGCGGGCCATAGGCATTGGCCGTGGTGGATGGAACCCACCGGATGACGGAGTAGCGGGCGTCCCCGGCATCGAAGTCTGGGTCTTCCTCGGGGCTGGGGGCGGGCTTGGCGACGATGGCCCCCTTGAAGCCAGCGGCCTCGAAGGCCGGCTGCCAGGCTTCCACGCCCTTCTTGATGAAAGGCACCCAAACCGAAGGGGTGGCCCGGTCGATGTAGAAGGTGATGGGCTTCACAGGCTCACTCAGGGCCGCTGCAGGGTCCTTCTTCTCGAGGCGCCAGCGGGTGATGTAGGTGCGTCGGCTGGCCTCGTGGTCGGGCCGGCCATAGTCGGTGTTGCGCACGCTGAAGAAACCCAGACGCTCATCGGCAACGCGAGCGAGCATGGGCTTTTCCGGCAGCTGGACGAAGGAGTAGAACATGGTCACCGAGCCGCTGGTCCCGGGCCGCAGCCCGGCGGAGGCACCGGCGGGGCCCTGGACGCCGGCGGCGCCACCCTGGCTGAAGGGCGTGCTGTAGGTCTGGACGGCCTCTACGTTGAGGTTGGCCGGGAAGGCTTTGACTTTATCCAGGTAGCTGCGGGAGGCGTCAAAGGACTGCGCGCCCAGCAGCTGCCGGGCGCTGAACTCCTGAATCTCGGTGGTGAACAGACGGCCCACATCGATGACGGGGGCCCCATCCTTGGCGAAGGCTTCCACCGGGAAGCTCATGAGGATGGTGTCGCGGGTGGAGGCTGCTACCGCAAGGGCCACGGGCTGTGTGGGGTCGGCTACCACGCTGTGGGAGACCTGCTGGAGCAGCACCCGGTTCTCCTTCACCACCCAGCGGATGACTGTGTGGCTCAGCTCCCGGCCAGCGTGGTCGATGTTGGTCGGGGTCTGGTTGGCGGAGACCACCAGCAGCAGCTCCTGCCCCAGGCGGGCCTTGGGCACTTCGAAGTAGGTCTTGCCCTTCACCTGGTGCACCTTGATGAAGCCGTCCTGGGACTTGGCCTCGGCGGTGATGACCTTGTCGTAAGGCTTGGGCTCGGCGGCATCTGGAGCCGCGGCAGGGGCGCCACCAGCGCGCGCAGCCTGGGCGGGGGCTCCCGCCGAAGGGGTCGGCTGCTGCGGACTGCGCTGAGCAGAGAGGAGGCTGGCGGCAAGGGCCAGGGTCAGGCTGGTGAAGCGGCGAGGGTTCACGGAGAGCTCCAGGTGGGTTCCAGATCCCCATGAAACCACAGTTGCATCGCATGATGATGCTCGATTTTCAGGCGCCGCCAGGGGCTCCTCCAAGCGGCGAGTCCGACATGGGAGCATGGGGGGTGAAGGAAGGGATCCCATGTCCAAGGCGCCGAGCACCCAGGCCACCCGATTCCTGAAGCAGGCGGGCATCGCCTACACCGAGCACCTCTACCGCTACGAGGAGCACGGCGGGACGGCGGTGAGTGCGCAGGCCCTGGGGGTGGCTGAACACTGCGTGGTGAAGACCCTGGTCATGGAGGATGACCGGGGGGCACCGCTGATCATCCTGATGCACGGTGACCAGGAGGTGAGCACCCGGGAGCTGGCCCGCCAGATGGGGGTCCGCTCCGTGCGGCCCTGCGATCCGGCCACGGCCCAGCGGCACAGCGGCTACCTGGTGGGTGGGACCAGCCCCTTCGGCACCAAGAAGCCCATGCCGACCTACGCTGAGGCCTCGATCTTCGACCTGGACCGGATCTACATCAATGGTGGGAGCAGGGGCTTCCTGGTGGGCTTAAATCCGGCGGGCCTGGACGAAATCCTGAAGATCCAGCGGGTGTCGGTGGCCATCACCTAGGTCCCCCCTGGCCACCCAGACCCCAACCCCGGCCCTGTGACGAGGGTCATCGTATCCGTGCCTCCCGGGGGTCTCCTTCTGTGCTAACTTTCATCCCTAACCCCCCAAGTTACTTCCATCCACCCCCTGCCCGGAGTGCGCCATGAGCGACGTGGAAATCAGCATTACCCAAAAGGCCACCATCGATGCCCTGCAGAAGGGCGAGGCGGCCATCCCCATGCGGGGCTGGCTGGCCAAGCAGGCGGCCATCAACTACGAAGTGGAGTCCGCGCTGGCGCTGGAAGATCCCGCCGCCTTCTGGGCAGAGAAAGCCAAGGCCCTGGACTGGCACGAGCCCTGGACCGAGACCCTCCAGTTCAATGCCCCGAACCATGCCTGGTTCGTTGGCGGCAAGCTGAATGCCACTGTCAACTGCATCGACCGCCATGTGCACAGTGACCGGCGCAACAAGGCCGCCCTGCTGTGGGTGGGTGAGGACGGCGACGAGCGCTCCTACACCTACAACCGCCTCTACCGGGAAATGAACCGCTTCGCCAACACCCTCAAGCGGCTGGGTGTGAACAAGGGTGATCGCGTCATCCTGTACATGCCGCTCACGCCCGAAGGCATCATCTCCATGCTGGCCTGCGCCCGCATTGGCGCCATCCACAGCGTGGTCTATGCCGGCATGGGCGCCCTGGCCCTCCGCACCCGCATCGAGGACGCCGGCGCCAAGGTCGTGGTCTGCTCCGACTTCACCTACCGCCGTGGCAAGGCCATCGCCCTGAAGCCCATCGTGGACGAGGCCGTCCGCGACCTGGTCTCCGTGGACCATGTCATCGTCCACCGCCGAGGCTCCCGGCCCGGCGACGAACCCGTCACCTTCGCCAGTGAGCGCGAGAAGGACTTCTACGACATCCAGCAGGGCCGTGACATCCACTGCGATCCCGAGATGGTGGACGCCGAGCACCCGCTGTTCATCCTTTACACCAGTGGCACCACTGGGAAGCCCAAGGGCGTGGTCCACACCACCGGCGGCTACATGGTAGGTGTGAACTACCTGAGCAAGGCCTTCTACCAGATCCAGGAGCGCGACATCTACTGGAGCACCTCGGATATCGGCTGGGTGGTGGGCCACAGCTTCATCGTCTACGGCCCCCTCAGCATCGGCGCCACGGTGTTGTGCCGCGAGGGCGCCCCGGACTACCCGAGCGCCGAGGTGACCTGGGAGATCTGCGAGCGCTTCGGCGTCAACGTGATGTTCACCGCCCCCACCGCTGTCCGCATGTGGATGAGCCATGGAGCCGAGGCGCCTGGCAAGTACGACCTCAGCAAGCTGCGCCTCATGGCCTGCGCCGGTGAGCCGCTCAACCCCGAAGCCCATCGCTGGGCCCAGAAGCACCTCGTGGGCCAGGGCAACGGCCAGGTGGTGGACAACTGGTGGCAGACCGAGATCGCCGGTCCCGTCATCGGCACGCTGCCCACCTTCGAGGCCCGCCCGGGCAAGGCCGGCAAGCCCATGCCCGGCGCCCAGATGGCCGTGGTGAACCACGATGGCTCCCCGGTCCCCGACGGTCAGGGCGGTCTCCTGGTCATCAAGCACCCGCTGCCCTACATGCTGCGCACCGTCTGGAACGACCACAAGCGCTACGAGGAGTACTGGAAGGAGATCCCCGGCTTCTACACCGTGGGTGATGTGGCCGTGAAGGATGCCGATGGCTACTTCGCCGTGCTAGGTCGCTCCGATGATGTGCTGAACGTGGCCGGCCACCGCATCGGCACCGCCGATGTGGAAGGCTCCCTCATCCGTCACCCTGCGGTGGCCGAGAGCGCCGTGGTGGGTCTGCCGGATCCCATCAAGGGCGAGCGGATCATGGCCTTTGTCGTGGTCAGGGCCGGCTTTGCCACGGGCCCCGGCCTCATCGCCAGCCTCAAAGACCATGTCCGCGAGGATCTGGGCGGCATTGCCATGCCGAGCGAGATCGAGATCTGCGCCTCGCTGCCGAAGACCCGCTCCGGCAAGATCCTCCGCCGCGCCCTCAAGGCCCAGGCCCTGGGGCAGGACCCCGGCGATCTCAGCACGCTGGCGGATTGACCTTATCCGGGGGTTCCGTGCTTGCGCACACACCCCCGGGCCCCCGCGCAAGAGCCCGGCAAAGCCGGGCTCTTGCTTTATCCCCCATTCAGCAGAGTGCCCTCCGCTTCGCAGCGCCTGCGTGGCTCCCAGCAGAAGGCTGGCGCAGCCGGGCTTCTGCTTTTCTGTTCGCCTGACGGCGGCCAGACCTCCCGGTACCATCAACCATGCCGTCTCGCCGTCTGCTGGTCTTGGTTCTCCTGGGTTTTGCCTCGGGTCTGCCCCTCTACCTGACGGGGGCAACGCTCAAGGCCTGGATGACGGACGAGGGCCTGAGCCTCGCCACCATCGGCCTCTTCAGCTTTGTGTCGCTACCTTACAGCCTGAAGGTCTTCTGGGCGCCCTTCCTGGACCGCTTCAGCCTGCCGGGACTGGGGCGCCGCCGGGGCTGGATGCTGGCCATGCAGGTCGCCATGGCGATTGCCCTGGGGGCGCTGGCCCTCACCCAGCCTCGCCTGGACCTTCTAAGGGTGGTCTTGCTGGCCCTGGCGGTGGCTTTTACCAGCGCCACCTACGACATCGCCGTAGATGCTTGGCGGGCTGAGGCCCTGGACCAGAAGCACCTGGGCCTTGGCAACAGCATCCACATCGCTGCCTACCGGGTGGCCATGCTGGTGAGTGGGGGCCTCGCCCTCATCCTTGCCCAGGCCTGGGGCTGGCAGGCGACCTACCTGGCCATGGCCGGGCTGGCCCTGCTGGGGGCGGTGGGGACCTGGCTGGCGGAGAACACCGACACCGTGGCCCAGGCCCCCCGCACCCTTCGCGAGGCCATCACCGGGCCTCTGAAGGATCTTCTCCAGCGCCGGGGGATCCTCTACCTGCTGGCCTTCGCCGTCTGCTACAAGCTCGGCGACTGGCTGGCGGAGTCCATGACCATGCCCTTCCTGTTGCGGGGCATGGGCTTCACCAAGCTGCAGATCGGGACGGTGCAGAAGACCACGGCCATGGTGGCCATCATCTGTGGCGGACTCCTCGGGGGCTGGATGCTCACCCGCATGAGCCTGCGCCGGGCCCTGTGGATCTGCGGGTTCCTCCAGGCCGGCAGCATCCTGGGCTTCTGGGCCATCTCCCTGCTCGGGCCGCATCTGCCGCTCCTGGTGGCGGCGAACAGCCTGGAGAACCTGGCCTACGGCATGGGCAGCAGCGCCTTTGCGGCGCTTCTCATGGGTAGCTGCAACCGCTCCTACACAGGGACCCAGTACGCCCTCTTCAGCGCCCTGATGGCGCTGCCCCGCACCCTGTTCGCAGGACTCACGGGCTTCCTGGCCCAGTCCCTTGGCTGGAAGCTCTACTTTCCGGTCTGCGCCGCCGCCGCCATCCCGGGCCTCCTGCTCCTGCTGCTCTGGGACCGCTGGGGCCTTCCGGAAGAGCCTTTGGTATGACATCTTTCTGTTCTACGAGGGTCCCATGATCCGTGCCTTGCTCTGCCTTTCCGCCCTTACCCTGGCTGCCCAGGGTCCGCCCCCGCTGCCCCTGCCTGCCCCCGCCCCCAGCGGGAAGGTCAGCTCGAACCCTCTGAAGGAAGTCGTGCGGGCAGACCTGGCCCCCACCGAGGTCGGGACTCCCGAAGCCCTTACCGAATCCCTCTATGCCTTCATCTCCGGCCCGAAGGACCAGAAGCGGAACGTCGAGAAGATCCGGGCCCTGTTCCACTTGCAGGCGCGGATCATGGTGGCTGCCCGCCATCCCGAAAAGGGCCCCTTCCTCCGTCCCATGGATCTGGAGTCCTTCCTGTCCTTTGCGCCTGCTCAGTGGGAGCAGACCGGCTTCTTCGAGCGCGGGACCGGCCTGACGGTGCAGAAGCAGGACGGTCTGGCCCAGGTGTGGTCCCCCTACGAGATCCGTCTTGCGGCAGATGGCCCGGCCATGTTCACCGGCATCAATGCCATCCAGTGCGCCTGGGATGGCAAGCGCTGGTGGATCACCCACCTGGAGTTTCAGAGCACCCCCACCGCCGCCCTCCAGGCCAAACCCCCCGAACCGGCCAAGTAGGCTATTTCACCAGGGGTCGCCGGGATCGGCGCCAGGCGACCATGCCGCCCTTGAGCACATACATCCACTGGAAGCCTCGGGCGGCCAGGAGGGCGTAGGCTTCGTGGGCGAGGGCATCGGTTTCGTCCACCAGCAGGAGGGCCCGCTTGGCCAGGGGATCCGGCTGTTGGAAGCGGGTGGCCAGGTCCCGGTAGGGGACGGGCAGGGCACCCCGAATGTGGCCGGCCCGGTAGTCAGGGTCTTCCCTGAGGTCCAGCACCAGGAGGCCGGCGCCCAGCATGAGCTCCTCGGCCTGCAGGGGCTCCAGCAGGGGCCTTCCCTTCCCCCGATGCCAGGAGGCGATGCGGGGACCGAGTGCCACCAGGAGGCCAAGCACGCAGAGGGTGGCGATCAGCAGACCCGGAGCCTGGGGATTGGCCGCCAGCCAAGCCTCCAGGGTAGAGGGGGGGGGGCCTGCGTTTAGCATCGACACCTCCGGAGTGGGTTAAAACAGCTGTCCAGGTCAGATGGTAGGCAAACCCAGGGAGGCCGCCAGGGCCAAGAAGGACTCTGGCAGGGGGGCCACGGCTTCGATCCGTTCTCCGGTGGTGGGGTGATCCACCGAAAGCTTCCAGGCGTGGAGGGCCGGGTGGGGCAGGATCAGGCGTTCACCCAGGGTGTCCTGCCAGCGACCGGGGCCGCCGTACAGGGGGTCACCCATGATCGGAGCCCGCAGATGGGCCAGGTGCACCCGGATCTGGTGGGTGCGGCCTGTGAGCAGCTCGCACTCCACCAGGGCGGCGCTGGTGGTGCGGGCCAGCACCCGGATGCGGGTCTGGGCGGACCGGCCACCGGCGGCCACCACCATGCGGAGACGGTCGTGCTTGTGGCGGGCAATGGGCTCGTTCACCAGCAGGCTGCCGATCTCGGGCAAGCGAGGTGAATGGCGTACCAGCGCCAGGTAGCGCTTCTCCACGGTGCGGGCCAGGAACTGGGCCTGGATGGCCCGCTGGTCCTCCAGGGTCTTGGCCAGGCAGAGGCAGCCGGTGGTGTAGCGATCCAGGCGGTGGACCAGCCCCGGCCAGCCGGAGGACAGCTCCTCGGCATCCTCGGGGGTTTCCTCGGCGGTGTCGACCGCCACGGGGGCCCGCAGGCGATGCAGCAGGGCGTTGACCACCGTGCCGCCGGCATGGCCAGGCCCGGGATGCACGACCATGCCCGAGGGCTTGTCGATGATCCAGAGATGGCTGTCTTCGAAGAGGGTGGGCAGGTCGATGGCCTCGGGCAGCAGGTGGCCGGCGGGGGCCGGCGCCTCCGGCAGCTCGGTCTCCACCACGTCCCCCGGTCGGAGGCGATAGCCCCCCTTGGTCTTGGTCTCCCCATTCACCCGCACCAGTCCGGCATCAAGGTGGGCTTCCCAGCGGGTGCGGGGGATGTCCGGATGGCATTCCACCAGATAGCGATCCAAGCGGGGGGCGCCTGCTTCGGCGCAGAGACGAATCATCGGGACTCCTTACGACGGGCCCAGAACATCCAGAGGCCTGCACCCAACAGCATGAAGGCAAGTCCGGTCACGCGGCCCGTGCTGAGCCAAGCCCAGCCCAGCCACCCGGTGCCTCGATCAATATCCCCCCGCCAGGTCTCCGTGATCACCCGGCCCAGACCCTCGGCCAGGAAGTACAGGGCGAAGATCTGGCCCTTGAAGGCCCGCTTGGGGCGAGCCAGCAGCAGCAGGGCCATGACTCCCAGGTTGGCGAGGGCGTTGTAGACCTGGACCGGGTGCAGGGCGAGGCCCAAGGGCGTGCCGCTGAAGATCCGGGCCAGGGGGTTGGTGAAGGTGGTGGCCCAGGGCAGATGGCACTCGGTGCCATAGCAGCACCCAGCGGCAAAACAGCCCAGCCGGCCGATGGCCTGGCCCAGGGCCACGCCCGGGACCAGGGCATCGCCCATGGGGCGGAGCTCCAGGCCTTGCCCCTTGCGGAACTTCCAGAAGAAGGTCGCCGTGGCCGCAATGATGCCGCCGTGGATGGCACCACCCGCTCGCAGGGTGCCCAGGGAGAAGACTTCCGAGGCCGGGACCCCGCTGATCAGGTCCACCAGGATCATGAGCACCTTGGAGCCCACGATGGCGGAGATCAGCATGGCGATGGCCAGATCGGTGGTTGCGGCTGGGGGCAGGCCATCGAGATTGCCCTGGCGGCGGGCCAAGGCGGTGCCGGCGAAGAAGGCGATGGCCAGCAGCAACCCGTAGGTCCCGAGAGGGAAGGAGCCGAGCTGGATCAGAACAGGGTGCATGAGAATCCAATGCTGGAGGTTGAGGCGGAAGGCAGGAGGGCGGAGACTGGAGGCTGACGTCCCCGAGGAGGAACCCATGCCCACCATGAAGGCCCAGGAATTGGCCGAAGGGCTGGGCGGTGTTCTGGAGCATTGTCCCCCGGATCGTCTCATTTCCGAAGTGCGACCCCTGGAGGAGGCTGGAGCAGGCTCCATTTCCTTCCTGACCAACCCCAAGTATGCGGCCAAAGCCAAGGAGAGCCTCGCCGGATTGATTCTGGTGGATCCCAAGGCCGACCTGGGGGATCGACCCGTGCTGCGGCTACCGCACCCCTACCATGCCTTCGCCCGCTCCATTGGCCTGCTGCACCCCGAACCGGCGCCGGAGTGGAGTGATGTGCCGGTGCACCCGACGGCCGTGCTGGGCGAGGGCTGTCGGCTGGCCCCGGGCGTGACCATCGGGGCGCGCACGGTCCTGGGGCCTGGCTGCGTGCTGCATCCCGGTGTCCATGTGGGCGATGACTGCGTTCTGGGTGCAGGCTGCGAGCTGTTCTCGGGGGCGGTGATCTACCGCCGTTCCACCCTGGGGGACCGGGTGGCTGTGCACGCCAACTCGGTGGTGGGCAGCGATGGGTATGGCTATGTGCTGGTGGATGGCCACTATGCCAAGATCCCCCAGGTGGGCTGGGTGGAGCTCGGGGACGATGTGGAGATTGGGGCCTGCGTGTGCATTGACCGCGGCGTGCTGGGGCCCACGCGCATCGGGGCGGGCACCAAGATCGATAACCAGGTGCAGGTGGGGCACAACGTCCAGGTGGGCCGGCACTGTCTGCTGGTGAGCCAGAGCGGCATCAGCGGCTCCACCCGCATCGGCGACCATGTGACCCTGGCCGGCAAGGTCGGCGTGGTTGGGCACATCGAGATCGGCAACCGTTCCGTGGTGGGCGGCAACAGCGTGGTGACCAAGAGCCTCCCGGAAGGCAGCTTCGTCACCGGCTTTCCGGCCCGTCCCCACCGGGAGTGGGCCGAGTCCCAGGCGGCCCTCTACCGCCTGCCCGCCCTGCTCAAGCAGCTCCGCAAGAAGTAGTCGGGCTCAGCCCAGAGCCTGGAGGGGCGGTGCCCCGGCCAGGGCCCGGAGATCGGGTGTGCCCGGGGGCAGGGGTAGAAGTTGAATGTCCACGGGCCGACCCAAGGCGCCGAGTTCGGTCTCCAGGGCGCTGCGCAGGGGGGCGAGCCGCTCCGGGTCATCGAGCCAGAGCCGCACCCGCAGGCCGGAGCTCCGCAGCTCAAACCCTGCCCGGACCTCACCCAGGGTGCTGAAGGGGACGCTCAGGAAGACCCGGTGGACCGCGTCCTTGGCCGTGGCTTCCGCCTCCCGGTCCGATTCGATCCAGATCCGAAGAGGATCGGCGCCGGGGGCCCAAGGCAGGGGTACTTCAAACCAGGCCGTACCCTCCTTGGCCTGGAGGCGATGGAAGGTGGCTTCCGCCGGGGAGGCAGCGGGGTCCGCCAGGGTGGTCATGGCCTCCTTCAACCACTTGGACCACGCCTCGGGCTGGTCGGCCAAACCCGGTTGGGTCAGGGCCTGGAACAGGGCTGCCAGGGGGGCCAGGGTGCCGCCGACCTGAAGGCGCGCCAGCAGGGCCGCCGCTTCGCCGGAGAGCAGGGGCGCCAGCAGGGCGGGGGTGGGAGGCGGGGCTGCCTGGAGCACCTGGAGCCGCAGCCCCGCTCCCTGCGGTAAGGGCAGGGCCTTCAGCGTCAGGAGCGTGCCCGGTGGAAAGGGGAGGCTGCCGGCCGCCTGGAGGGTGCGGCCGTCCGGCAGGCGCAGGACCAGTCCCCCGGGTAGGATGGCCTCCAGGGTGGCTTCCAGCACTTGGCCCGGCGGGATGCTTAGGGCTGGTGCGGTTCCGGTGGGCCCCTGGAGAGGGACCCGTAGCGATCCCAGGATCGCCGGCGTCAGCATCAGATCCGGAAGTGCCGACAGAGGTGCCCCGGGATGTCTCCGAGGGGGGCGACCAGGTCCACGCACTTGCGCTCCGCCGCTGCCCGGGGCATGCCGTAGACCACGCAGGTCTCCTCGGCTTCCGCCAGGGTGTGGGCGCCTCGGAACTTCAGCTGCTCCATGCCCTTGGCGCCATCAGAGCCCATGCCCGTGAGGATCCCGGCCAGCACCTGGCCCCGGAAGCGCTCGGCCACGCTGAGGAAGAGCACATCCACGCTGGGCCGGTGGAGGGAGGACACGGGCTCGGGTCCCAGCTCGATGCAACCCTGGGCCCCTCGGTTGGCCCAGGTCAGGTGGACGCCCCCCGGGGCGATGTAGACCGTACCGGCCTTCAGAGGTTCGCCCTGCTCAGCTTCCTTCACATGGACCTTGCAGAGGCCATCCAGGCGGTCCGCAAAGGGCTTGGTAAAGGTGCTGGGCATGTGCTGGACGATGAGGCAGGGTACGGGGAGGCTGGCAGGAAGCAGCGGCAGGATGTCCTGGAGGGCCTTGGGCCCGCCGGTGGAGCTGCCCAGAAGGAGCAGGTCGGCCTGGGGGCTGGTGGGCAGGCCCGCCCCAAGGGGGGCTGCGTGCCTCGGTGCCGGGTGCGGGGTGGGTGTGGGCAGGTGCACCGGCGCGGGAGGGGCAGTCGGGGCGGAGGGACTGCGGCGGAACCGGGGGCTGCCGGCCAGCCTGCGGACCTTCTCCTGCAGATCGTGCTGGATCTGGAGAATGCTCATGCTGGCGAAGCTGTTTTCCTTGGGGATGAAGTCCAGGGCCCCGAAGGAGAGGGCATCCAGGGTCGCCTGGGCACCCTCCTGGGTCAGGCTGGAGACCATCAGCACGGGCCGGGGAAACTCGGCCATGATGCGCTTCAGGCAAGTGAGGCCGTCCATGCGGGGCATCTCGATGTCGAGGGTCACGATGTCGGGCTGAAACTCCTGGATCTTCTCCAGGGCGTCCTGCCCATCGCGGGCTGTGGCCACCACCCGCAGGTCCGGGGCCTCTTCCAGCATCTTCTGCAGGGACTTCCGCATGAAGGGGCTGTCGTCGACCACCAGGATCCGGATCGTCATCGCATGCTCCTAGGCCTGGAAGGCCACTTCGACGAAAGCCAGGGCATGATCCACTTCGTCGTCGATGGAGAAGGTCAGGCGCTCAATATCGAGGTCCTTTTCCAGGGCTCCGGCCATGACGGAATGGAAGGCAGGGTGATCGCCCAGGGAGACCATGAGGCGCTGGTCGGCAGGCCCCATGGGGACCCGGGTGCGCACCAGAAGGTCGGAGAGATGCACCAGGCTGGGCAGGAACTCGTCGTCCTTGGGCTGGTGGTGATCCCGGATGACATCGACGATGGACTGGGGGAAGGACCAGCTGGCAGCCAGGAGGGCTCCGGCTTCGGGGTGGTCGAGGCCCAGGACCTCGCGCTCCGCATCCAGGTAGTGCGCGCCACCGTCCACCTTTGCCACGACCTCGGCGTAGGCCTCCGGGAAGCAGGTGTCCAGGGCGATCTTCCCGATGTCGTGCAACAGGCCGGCCAGGAAAGCGGACTCGGCCTGCCCGCGCCGCCGGGCCAGGGTGCAGATGCCCTTGGCCGTCAGGCCTACGGCCACGCTGTGCTGCCATAGGCGGAGGGCGTCCAGGTGGGTGCCGCCCCGGAAGGTGCGGACGACGGCAGCGCCCGTGCCCAGGTTCGCAATGGCATCGAAGCCGAGGCGGAGGACGGCGGTGCGCAGGTCCATGACCGAGCCTTCCCCGGCATAGAGGGCGGAGTTGGCCAGGCGCAGGAGGGTGGCTGAGAGGGGAGGATCCTTCGATAGGATCGCCAGGATGCGGTCCACGGTGCAGCGCTCATCCTGCACGGCCTGCCCCAGGGCCACCACCGTGAGGGGGAGGCTTGGAAGGCTCTTGGCCCTCAGGCGTGCGGTGAACTGCTCCCGGGTGACCATCTAGAATTCCGCAATCATCGACTTGTCCTGCTCAATGGCGTCCCGGATGCCGTCCTTGAAGCCCGCCAGGGTCTCGGGGCTTACCCGGAGGATTTCCATGGCCTGGGCCGTAGCCCCATCGAGGTGGGAAGGGTCGCCGATGCCGACCTTCTCCTCCAGAGCCAGCTGGTTCCCCAGGGCAACGATCGAGGCAAGCTCCCGAAGGCCATCCGGGGCATCAGAGGGGTCGTGGTGCCACCGCACCGCTGCCTGCAGTCCGGGGGCCAGGTTCCATCGGCTTACAAGAGCCTCACCCACCATGGTGTGGTCGAAGCCGAACGTTTCCAGCTCCAGGTCCAGGCTGGTGCTCTGTTCGTTGTAGACCGTGCGCAGCAAGGCCCCGTAGCGTTCCGGGAACTTCATGCCCAGGACGGATTTCCCGATGTCATGCAGGAGTCCTCCGATGAAGGCTTCCTCCACCCGCGGAAAGCGCAGGCTGCGGGCAAAGGCCCGGCTGGCCAGGGCTGACACCAAGGCGTGCTCCCAGATCAGGCGCTCCTCCAGGCCCACCGCCCCCCGATGGTAGAGGTTTTTGGCGGAGCTGGCGATCACCACGCTCTTGATGGTGCTGAAGCCGAGGGCCATGATCGCCTGGGTCAGTGTGGTGACCTCCCGCATCATGCCGAACATGGCGGAGTTCGAGATCTTCAGGATCTGGCTGGTGAGGGCCTGGTCCATGGAGATGACCTTGCGCAGGTCCTCTGCCGTGGCATCGGGGTCGGCCGAGACGCGCAGGACCTGCGTGGCAACCTGGGGAAGGGGGGGCAGGTCGCCGAGGTTTGCGATCAGTTCCTGGGGTGTGATGGGCATGGCTGGCTCCTGCGCACTCAACTTCGCTTGCGATAACCCATGGCCTTGCTGAAGTGAAGCAGCTCGAATCCGGTGTTGAAGGAGTGGATGCTCTCGCTGTGACCCACCAGCAGGAAGCCGCCGGGCTGAAGCTGGGCATGGAATTCCTTGAGGACCTTCGCCTTCACGGCCTCGTCAAAATAAATCAGGACATTCCGGCAAAAGATGATGTCGAAGGCGCCCAGCTGGCGGTAACCGGCATAGTCCACCAGGTTGAAGTTCCGCAGGCCCGTGAGCCGCTGAACCTCGGGACGGATCTGGAAGAGGTCCTTGCCCTGGGCGGTGAAATGGCGCTGGACCTGCTCGGGAGTCAGGTTGCGGAGGGTGTAGCTGTTGTAGATCCCTTCCTGAGCCTGGGCCAGTACCTTTTCGCTGATGTCGGTCCCCAGGATTTCCACCGTCATGCCCCGCAGGACGCTGTCTCTCAGCTCCTGGCAGATCATGGCGAGAGTGTAGGGTTCCTCCCCGCTCGAGCAGGCCGCTGACCAGATCCGCAGCCGGGTCTGCCCCCGCTCCCGGGCCTGCCGGGCCGCGTCGGGCAGGACAATGTTCTGGAAGGCCTCGATCTGGGGCGGGTTCCGCCAGAAGCTGGTCTCGTTGGTGGTGATCTCCACGAAGAGGCGCTTGAGTTCCAGCGGCCCTTCACTGCCCTGGAGAAGGGCCAGGTAGTCGGCGTAGTTCCTGAGCTTGAGATCCGCTGTCCGCTTGCTCAACCGGTTCTCGAGGAAGTACTGCTTGGACTCGCTGAAGAAGATGCCCGATTTGGCATAGATAAAGTCCCGGAGACTCCGGAATTCGGGGAGGGTCATCTGCTGCCTGGCCTGGAGGGGATCCATCGAGTCGTCCTACCTGCGGGATCGGCCAGGTGGGGTGCTCCTTTAGTTTCCGCCCCCTCAGCGCTCGAGGATGACCACAGCCAGGGCCAGGTCCCCGTCGTGGCTGACACTGCCATGCAGGGTGCGGATGTCCCGGGCTGCCAGCAGGCCAGTTAGTTCCCCCACGGCCCAGAGGCGGCCATTCACGAACCGAAGCTCCTTCCAGGACCAGCCATCCAGCCCCGTGCCCAGGGCCTTGCCGAACGCCTCCCGTAGGGCCCACCGTCCGGCCAGCCGCTCCGGGAGGCGGTCCCGGTTGCCCCCAAGCAGGTAGGCCAGCTCGTCCGGGTGCAGGATCCGGCCCGCGGCTTTCTCAGGCCCAAAGCGATCCACCAGGTGGCGCCAGCGGCTGGGGGGACAGATGTCTGTGCCAAGGCCGATGATCATGTCAGCTCCAGGGCGAACCACTGGTCGCAGCCGCCGTGGCCGGTGCGGCCCAGGGGGGCGCAGAGGGCCTGGAAGCCCAGCTTCCGGTAGAGCCCGATGGCTCGGTCCATTCCGGAGAGGGTCTCCAGGTAGCAGGTCCGGTGCCCCCGGTCCCGGGCCTCGGCCAGGCAGTGGCGCAGGAGGGCATCGCCCATCCCCTGGCCCCGGGCCTCGGGGAGGAAGTACATCTTGCGCAGCTCACAGACCCCAGGTTCACCGCCCTCCAGAGGGGCCACTCCGGCGCCGCCCACCACCTGCCCGGTGGAGTCGACCACCACGAAGTAGGCCGCACCCGGCCCCGAATAGGCCGCGCTCATGTGGTCCACCTCCGGGTCGTGGATCGCAAAGCCGGGACCATCGGCGCCGAACTCGGGCATCACAGCCCGGATCACACTGGCCATGGCCGCATCGTCCTCGGGTCGGATGGGGCGGAGGGTGAGCATCCCCCTAGGGTAGCGCAGGGGGACCGCCTACTCGGGCCAGTGGTGCTTGGGATAGCGCCGGGACAGGGCGGGCCTCAGCTCCTTGTAGACCCGCTGCCAGAACCCCGCCAGGTCCGTGGTCACCTGCAGGGCCCGCATGTTGGGGGCCAGCAGGTGCAGCACCAGGGGCACCGCCCCGCCTGCCACGCTCGGCGTCTTCTTGAGCCCCCAGAACTCCTGGAGGCGGGAGGCGATCCAGGGGGGATCGTCCTCGTAGTGGACCTTGGTGGGGCGGCCCTTGGGCAGCTGGATGGTCTCGGGGGCCCAGGCGTCCAGCAGGCGGAGGACCTCCGCCGGGAAGGCCTGGCGCAGGGCCACCGGCCAGTCCACATCCTGCACCTCTCGCAGGGTGGTGCGCCCGGCGCAGGCCCCCGCCAGCAGGGGGCCCAGGAGGTCTTCGGGCAGGTCCAGGTCTGGCCGGTGCTTTCGCAGGAAGGCCAGCCGAGCCAAATATCGAGCAGGCACCTCATCCAGCGCCCGATCTTTCAGGGCCTGCGCCAGCAGGCCCGCCACGCGAGGATCCGCAGGATCCGCGGGGGCACGACTAACGTCAATGCTCAGACCCTCATAGCGGATCTCCGAGCGGCGCTCCACCCGCCCCGCTCCGGGATTGAAGGCCAGCTCATCCACCGCTTCCATAAGATCTGGGAAGGCCTCCAGCAGCCAGTCCCCCTCGCAGCGGGAGGCCACCCGTAGGAGCGTCTGGCCCCCGGTGCCCTGCTTCATGGCCTCGGCCTCCAGGGCCAGGATCAGGCCCGGGCGGCGCACCCGGCTGCCGGGGTCCAGCTTCGCGCCGCCGCCGCCGGCGAAGGCGCAGGTGCCGTTGGCGGACAGCTGACCCACCCGGTCAGGGTACGCCGGAAGGAGGGCCTGCAGCAGCCGCACCTCCGCATCCGCTGGTTCTGGTGGGGAAGGCAGGAGACGGGCCAGGGACTGCACGGCCCGCCGCGCCCGTTGTACTGCGGCTACATCCAGGCCCGCAGCCCGGCAGGCCCCGGCTCCGAAGCCCGCCGCTTCGGCTTCTTCGAGCTGGTCCAGGCGCAGCAGCAGGTCGGACTCGGCGCCGTGGCCGGGCTTGGCAGGGCCCCGGTCCAGGCCCTGGCGGGCCGCCAGGCTGCCGGTCTCCAGGAGGGCCGCCGCCCGCAGGGCCAGCTGGGGGATGCCCAGGTCCGCACCGGCCACCGCCAGGCGCGCCAAGCGCGGGTGCAGGGGCAGGTCGGCCATGCGCCGGCCGATGGGGGTCAGGCCGCCGTCTGCCAGGGCCCCCAGCCGGGTGAGCAGGCCCTCCGCCGCCCGTAGGGAGGTCTCGGGGGGTGCCTCGAACCAGGCCAGCCCCGCGGGGTCCCCGATGCCCATGCCATGAAGGGAGAGTAGAGGCTCCGCCAGGTCCGCCCGCTGCAGCTCCGGCGTGTCAAAAGCGGGCCGGGCGGCGTACTCGGCTTCCGTGAACAGGCGCAGGCAGCGGCCGGGCCCCGTGCGCCCCGCCCGGCCCGTGCGCTGGATGCAGCGGGCCTGACTGATGCGGACCGTGCGCAGGGTGGAGAGCCCGGACCAGGGCGAGTGGGCGGCCTCCCGGCCCAGCCCCGAGTCCACCACAGCCCCGATGGCATCCAGGGTGACGGAGCTCTCGGCGATGTTGGTGCTGAGGATGACCTTGGGACTGTCGCTGGCCGCCAGGGCATGGGCCTGGGCGTCGGGGGAGAGGTCGCCGTGCAGGGGGCGCAGGCTGAGGCCCCGCCGCAGGGCCACGGCCTCGCAGCCCTTGAGGCAGGCCCGGATCTCGGCGGCGCCCGGCAGGAACACCAGGGTGTGGTTCCGGAGTCCCTCGCCGTAGAGGCGCTCCAGGGCCTCGGCCACCTGGACCTCCAGGGCCCGGTCGTCCGGCCGAGGCTGGAAGGTGGTCTCTACAGGGAAACTGCGGCCGGCGCTCTGCAGCACCTCGGCATCCAGGTAAGCAGCCACGGGGCCCGGATCCAGGGTGGCGGACATCACCACCAGCCGCAGGTCCGGCCGGGCGCTCTGCTGCAGGCGGCGCAGCAGGGTGAGGGCCAGGTCCGTGTGCAGGTGCCGCTCGTGGAACTCATCCAGCACCACAGCACTGATGCCCGGGAGCAGGGGATCCCCCTGCAGGCGCCGCAGCAGCAGGCCCTCGGTGACGAAGCGCAGCCGCGTCTCCCGGGAGACCTTCTGCTCGAAGCGCACGGCGTAGCCCGCCCGCTGGCCCAGGGCCTCCCCCAGCTCCTCAGCGACCCGTGTCGCCGCCAGGCGGGCCGCCAGCCGGCGGGGCTCCAGGACCCAGCACTCACCCTTGCCCAGCAGGCCAGAGCTCAGCAGGGCGGGGGGCACGCGGGTGGTCTTGCCAGCGCCGGGATCCGCCTGCAGCACCAGGTTGGGCCGGGTCCGCAGGCTCTCCACGAGGGCCGGCAGGAGGGGATCGATGGGCAGGCTCAGGCGCAAGGGCACCCCAGGGCGGCGAGGAAGGCGGAGGGCTCGTCCACGGAGACCGCCAGCCGACAGGTAGGCCGGCCCGGACCCAGGAGGCCGGTCACCTGGACCGGCTCTGAGAGTCTTAGCTCGAGCACCGTGTTGCCCTTGGCCACCAGCTTCTCCACGCCCTTCATGTGGGCATGGCGGGCCCAGTCATCGTCGAAGGTTGGCAGGGGTCCAGCCGAGCGGATGTGGCCTACGGGCAGGGTGACGGACTTCATGAGGCCCAGGTTGAGCTCCAGCTGGTCGTCGCGGAGCTGGTGAGGACGGGCCTTGAGGGTGGCGTAGAAGCCCACCAGCCAGAGCACCCCATAGGCACTGGACCCATGCAGCACCCACTGCACCCACGGCGCCGTGCCCTTGAGGAGCGTGCTCGTCAGCAGGAAGTCCCCCGGGATCATCAGGGGAATGGCTGGGAGGATGGCGCGGAGGGCAGCCTCCCGGTGGTGGCTGAAACCTTCAGGTGCAGGTGTTCGGAAGCCCCCCGCCAGAAACCGGATGGCGCTGCCCAGCATAACCAACTCCAGGGCCATGAGCCGGGCCGCCCAGGGTGGTACGAAGGCCGAGAAGGCCGCGGCGATGCGGTCCTCGGGCCACAAACCGGGCTGGGCCTTGGACTGCGTGAGGACCCTCATTGCCAGGACGAGCAGCAGCACCTCCAAGCCCGCCGCCGTGGCGAAGCGGAGCGTCGTGGCAGCCTCGGAGGCACCGGTCATGGCCAGGCCCAGGCCCTCGGCCAGCAGGACTGCGGGCAGCAGCAGCCGGGTCGGGGGCAGTCGCCCCGCTCGCCAGTCCAGGAGCATGGAGATCAGGCGCAGGGCCAGTAACACCAGCAGGGCTGCGGTCAGCAGGGGCAGGGCCCCGTGCTCCGGGTGCCGAATCCTCAGGGCCAGGGCGGTCGCCCCCAGGGCCAGGAAGGTGGCCCAGAGCAGGGACGAGGGACGGAGGTGGAAGGTCATCTTTCCAGCCTAACTCACCATGATTTTCGGATCGCCTGGCGATCCGTCAGGCGCTGCCGCAGAGCGGCGGCGCCTGCCCCGTCCTTCGGCTAGAATGGACCCTTCACAGGAGTGGGCATGGCGGGCATGGAGACGGCGGGTGTGGGCGGCAAGGCTGGCACGGTGATGGACAGCCTGCGGGATGCCTACGGCGACACCTTGGTGGAGCTGGGGAAAGAAGGCGCCAACCTCATCGTGTTCGACGCCGACCTGGCGGGGTCCACCCGCACGGGCCGGTTCGCCAAGGCCTTCCCGGAGCGCTTCTTCAACATGGGCGCCGCCGAGCAGGGCATGGTGGCCGCCGCTGCTGGTGCCGCCACCACGGGTGTGGTGCCCTTCCTGAGCACCTTCGCCATGTTCGCCACGGGCCGCGCCTACGAGATGGTCCGCCAGGCCGTGGGCCTGGGCCACCAGAACGTCAAGATCGTCGCCACCCATGCGGGCCTCACCGTGGGCGAGGACGGGGGCACCCACCAGTGCCTGGAGGACCTGGCCCTCATGACCATGATCCCGGGCATGACCGTGCTATCCCCGGCCGATGCGCTGGAGACCCGGCAGGCCGTGCGCGCCGCCTACGCCCACCAGGGCCCCGTCTACATCCGCCTCACCCGGGACAAGTTCCCCCGCATCCACGCCGAGGACTACCAGTTCCAGATTGGCAAGGCCGTGGTCCTGCGCTCCGGCACGGATGTGTTGCTGGTGGGCTGTGGCCTGGGTACCAGCATCTGCCTGGACGCTGCAGAGTTGCTGGCTGCCGAGGGCATCCAGGCCACGGTGCTGCACACCCCTACGCTCAAACCTTTCGACCAGGACACCCTCCTCGCCCTGGCGAAGACGCACCGGGCGGTGGTCACCTGTGAAGAGCACCAGGTCCACGGCGGCCTGGGCGGCATCGTGGCCGAGCTGCTCTCCGAAACCCATCCCATGCCCCTGCGCCGGGTGGGTGTGCAGGACCTCTTCGGCCAGAGCGGCAAGCCTGAGCTGCTGCTGGAAGCCTATGGCATCACGCCCCGGGCCGTTGCGGCGGCGGCGAAGTCCGCCCTCTGATGGCCACCGAGACCTTCAAGGCCAGTCGCTGGACGCAGGGCAACCACCTCTTCGCCACGGTCATCGAGGTCACGGACGCCGCCGTGGTGCGCCGCAAGCGGTCCTGGCTGACTGTGAACGAGATCAGCATCCACCTGTCGAAGGTGGCCAGCGTCCGCATCGACACGGGCGTCTTCTGGTCCGACATCCTGGTGGAGAGCACCGGGGGCAGCGATCCCCTCACGAGCCACGGCCACACCAAGGCCGATGCTCAGCGCATCAAGGAGCTCATCGAGGCCGCCCAGACCAAGGGCCTCCGGTAGGCGTCAGGCCTCGTCCGGTGTCTTTTTGCGGGTTGCTCGGCCCACCAGACGCCGGGCCACCGCCTTGAGGTCGTCCGTGGGGCTCAGGTGGTGGCGAACGGTCGCTCCATCCTCCCGCTTGAGGGCCACGCAGACCCGGCCCAGGGGGCAGTTCTGCAGGCAGGTCTCGCGGACAATCTGCATGTCTTGCAGCCGCTTCCGCCCCTGCAGAAGCTGGGTCAAGCAGGTCAGGGCCTGGGTCATGGCCCGCCCCGTGCGCGGGCCGCGGAGCGAGCGGCGCTCGCAGTCGGCACAGATGACAAGGATGGAGGGCATAGAAATTAATTATATTAACAATGCTCCCAGAGATCCAGTAGCTTGGCCCTAGGCAAACCGGGGGGGGCGCTTCTCCAGGAAGGCCGCCAGCCCTTCCTGGGCGTCGGGGTGGCGCATGGCGGCCTGCATCTGGAGGGCCTCGGCCTCCAGGCGGGCCCGCAGGCTGTCGGCGTCCAGCCCCTGGTTGCGCAGGAGGGTGGCCTTGATGCGGGCATGGGTGGTCGCGGGTCCGGCCGCGAGGCGGCGGCCCAGGGTGGCGGCTCGCTCCTCCAGCTGCTCGGCGGGGACCACCGCGTTGACCAGGCCCAGGGCCAGGGCGCGCTCGGCGTGCACCGCGTCCCCCGTGAGCATCAGCTCGCCCGCCACTGCGGCGTTCACCAGCCGGGACAGCATGACGCTGCCACCCCAGTCCGGGTGCACGCCGATCTTCACAAAGGCCATGCTGAAGGCCGCCTCCGGTGAGGCCAGGCGCAGGTCGGCGCAGAGGGCCAGGCTCATGCCCGCGCCAGCGGCAGGGCCCTGCACCACGGCCACCACAGGCTTGGGCAGGGTGGCCAGGCCATGGGCCACGGTGACGCCCAGATTCAGCAGGCCTTCCAGTTCGTCCCAGCGGCCTTCGGTCAGCGTCTTCGCCATCCAGCCGATGTCGCCGCCGGCGCAGAAGGCCCGCCCGGCGCCCCGCAGGAAGAGTACCTTCACATCGGGCTCAGCGGACCGGGCCAGGGCCTCCTCGAACCCCTCCTGCATCTCCGGAATCAGCGCATTCAGGCGGTCCGGCCGATCCAGCGTCAGCGTGGCGATGCGGTCAGCGATCTCAAAGCGGATGGGGGCAGACATGGCGGCTCCTGTTTTCCCAATCAGACCACAACCTTGGACGGCAAGGGTGGATTGCTCCAACAGGGATCCTTACGCGGTTTTTTATATCCCCTTCATCCCCTTCATCCCTGTTTAACGCTCTTGTTTTCAACAGGGATGAAGGGGATGAAGGGGAAGCAAGACCGCATCTGCGAGTGGGGTTTCATAGACCGGATCGTGTTCAAAGCCGCTGCAGGATGGCCGCCACGAAGGCCGCAAACAGGTCCCTGGCCGCATCCCCGGCAGGCCCCTTCAGGCCCACGAGGTTCTCGGGGTGCCACTGGACGCCGAAGACCCAGCGGGCGGGGTCCGTGGCTTCGATGGCTTCGATGATCGGGCCGGTCTCGGGGTGCACGGTGTCCAGGTGCCAGCCAACAGCCGTCAGCGGGGGCGCCACGACCTTCACGGCCTGGTGGTGGCGGCTGTTCACCAGGAAGACATCCTCGCCCAGGAGGGCCCGCAGGCGGGACCCCGGGGCCAGCTGCACCCGGTGGTGCATGTCCGGGTGGTCCGCGTCCCCGTGCTGGTGCCGGGAGGCCTCGCAGCCGAAGTGGTCTGGGATGTCCTGGATGAGGCTGCCCCCCAGGGCCACGTTCAGGATCTGCTCGCCCCGGCAGGTGCCGAGGATGGGCAGCTTCCGCTCCCACACCGCCCGCACCAGGGGAACCTCCAAGGTGTCGCGGGCGCTGTCCACATCCGCCCGGGCGTGCACGGCTTCGGCGGCGTCCCAGTGGCAGGGGTGAATGTCGTGACCGCCCGTGAGCAGGAGGCCGGTGGCGGTGTCCAGGTCCGGGAGTGGGTCCCCCGGGGTCAGCAGGGTCACGGCTCCTTCCCAGCCAGCTGCAGCGATGGCAGGAAGATAATACTTCTCTGCGCCAGACTTGCTTTTACAGCTCACCAGGAGGATTGAGTTGGCCCTTGACATGACGGTCCCTCGGATGAATCCTCAACACCCTACCACCCCCTCAGACGGTCTGAGTTGACGGTGCGGCGGAGAGCTCCGCCGAGAAAAGGAGGACTTCATGTCCGGTTCACTTAACAAAGTCATGCTCATCGGTAACCTCGGGCGCGATCCCGAGCTGAAAACCACCCCCTCGGGCCAGCAGGTCGCCCGCTTCTCCGTGGCCACCACTGAGAACTGGAAGAACCAGGCGGGCGAGAAGCAGAGCAAGACCGAGTGGCACAACATCGTGGTCTGGGGCAAGCAGGCCGAGATCGCCGAGAAGTACCTGCGCAAGGGCAAGCAGGTGCTGGTCGAGGGCCGCATCCAGTACCGCGAGTACACGGATCAGGCCGGGGTCAAGAAGACCGCCTGCGAGATCCGCTGCGACAACTTCGTCATGCTGGGCCGCATGGAAGACAGCGGCCCCCGCGAAGGCGGCTACAGCCGGCCCTCCACCACCCCCGACTACGACGGCGGCGGCGCTCCCTCCCCCAGTGGCAGTGGCGGTGGCGGCTACCCCGAGGACGACATTCCGTTCTAGGGGGGATGGTTCCGCCGATGCGTTCGGCACGGCTTCAAAACGGCGCCTTTGGCGCCGTTTTGAAGATATGAAAAGATCTTTTTGGCGGCTAAGCCGCCTATCTAGAAACGGGGCCCGCAGGGCACCGTTTCTAGCACAGCCAGTGAGATTAACCCACGGAAAACCTAGCAAACCGGGCTACAATCAAGGGTTCGGGAGAGTCCATGCTTGCTGTACAGAACGTCACCATGCGCTACGGCGCCAAGATCCTGTTTGAGGACGTGACCACGACCTTCAACCCGGGGCGCCGCTACGGCCTGACGGGTCCCAATGGGTCCGGGAAGTCCACGTTCATGAAGATCCTGTCGGGCGAACTCGAGCAGCAGATGGGCAATGTGATCAAGCCCCGCAAGATGGGCATCCTCCGCCAGGACCAGTTTGCCTTTGATGCGTTCCGCGTCATCGACACGGTGATCATGGGCAACGCGGGCCTCTGGAAGGCCCTGCAGGAGCGGGACGCCATCTACGACAAGGCCGAGATGACGGACGAGGACGGCATGCGCGTGGCGGAGCTGGAAGGGGTGGTAGCCGACGAAGATGGCTATACCGCCGAGAGCGATGCTGCCGTGCTGCTGGACGGCCTGGGCATCCCCGAAAACCTGCACGGACGGAAGATGAGCGAGCTGCAGGGCGGCCAGAAGGTGCGCGTGCTGCTGTCCCAGGCCCTCTTCGGCAATCCCCAGGCCCTGCTGCTGGACGAGCCCACCAACCACCTGGACCTGGACTCCATCCACTGGCTGGAGGAGTTCCTCAGCCGCTACAAGGGCACGGTGGTGGTGATCTCCCACGACCGCCACTTCCTGAACAATGTCTGCACCCACATCGCCGACATCGACTACCAGACCATCATCCAGTACACCGGCGGCTACGACGACATGGTCATGGCCAAGATTCAGGTGCGGTCGCGCATTGAGTCCGACAACGCCCAGCGCGAGAAGAAGATCGATCAGCTGAACGAGTTCATCCAGCGCTTCGCTGCGGGTACCCGCAGCAGCCAGGTGAACAGCCGGCGCAAGGAAGTGGAGCGCCTCCAGCCCAGCGACCTGGCCCGCAGCAACATCCAGCGCCCCTTCATCAAGTTCAACCAGCTGAAGCCCGGCGGCCGCTACGCCCTGGAGTTCGAAGGCGTGAAGAAGGGCTACGACACCGATAAGGACGGCACCGGCGGCCGCCACGAGGTCATCAAGGGCTTCTCGGCCATGATCCAGCGGGGCGAGAAGGTGGCCCTCATGGGCCGCAACGGCATCGGCAAGACCACCCTGCTAAACGCCCTGCTGGCCAACGCACCGCAGGTCACGGAGCTGGGGCTGAAGCTTGATGGCGGCGAGGTGAAGTGGGGCCACGAGGCCAATGTCGGCTACTTCTCCCAGGACTTTGCCGAGAGCATTCCCAAGGGCTACGAGCTGGTCACCTGGCTGCATCAGTTCGACCCCGAAGCCACCAAGGAGCAGATCCGCGGCATCATGGGCCAGATGCTCTTCCGTGGCGAAGAGGGCAACAAGATGACGGATGTGCTCAGCGGCGGCGAGTCCTGCCGCCTGCTGTTCTGCAAGCTCATGCTGCAGAAGCCCAACATCCTGGTGCTGGACGAGCCCACCAACCACCTGGATCTGGAAGCGGTGATTGCCCTCAACGACGCCCTCCAGCGCTACGAGGGCACCATCCTGTTCGTGACCCACGATGAGGACATCATCGACGAGGTTGCGACCCGCATCTGGCACCTCACCGACGATGGCATCGAGGACTTCCAGGGGACCTACGCGGAGTATGGCGCGCCGCTGGGGCGGTAGTTCTGCTCCGAAATCGCTTTGCGATTTCGGAGATGGGAAAAGCTAACCAGTGGGGTCTGCGAGCAGCAGGCGCAGGACTTCTTCGGCCACTTTCAGGCCCACGATGCCGGGCATGTAGGAGATGGTGCCGACGGGCCGGCGCTGGCGGCCGGGGCCGCGGTGGGGCTCGATATCGATGGGGTTGGCGGGGCGCTTGTTGTCGGCGGGCTCCAGGGAATACACGCAGCGGATGCCCGAGGTGATGCCGACCTTGCGCAGCTCCTTGCGCACCCGGGCCGCCAGGGGGCAGAGGACGGTCTCGCTGAGGTCACCCACCCGCAGCAGGCTGCTGTCCCGGCGGCCGCCGGCACCCATGGCGGTGATGATGGGGATGCCCTGCTCGTGGGCGGTGCGCATGAGGGCCACCTTGCAGGTCATGGAGTCGATGGCGTCGATCATGACGTCCGGGCGGGGCGTGAGCAGGTCCGGCAGGGTGTCCGTGTGGATGAAGGTGACGCGGGGCTCGACGTCACAGTCGGGATTGATGTCGCGGACGCGCGCCGCCGCCACTTCGGCCTTGGGCTGGCCCAGAGTGGAGCGCAGGGCGTAGAGCTGTCGGTTGAGGTTGCTGGGGCCCACCCCATCGTGATCAACGAGGCGCAGATGGCCGACCCCGGCCCGGGCCAGGGCCTCCACGGCGAAGGAGCCCACCCCGCCCAGCCCGAAGACCGTGACGCGGGCGGCGGACAGGCGGTCCAGGGCGGCCTCGCCAAGCAGCAGCTCGCTGCGGGAATACCACCTCATGCCAGAACCTCCCGGAAACACTGCAGGCCATTCTCCCAGGTCCGGGCCGCCAGCACCGCCGGGTCCTCGCCGCCATGCCTGGCCAAGCTGGCCAGCACCTCAGCCAGGTCGGCCTGGCCGTCGCTCTCCAGGAGCAGGCGGTCCCCCGCCACGGCCTGGAGAGATGCCTGCGCAGCGGGGCCATGCGTCTCCAGCCGGGCTGCGGAGAGGGACAGCCAGAGGCCCAAGGCCTGCAGCTCCTTGGCCGTCTCGGGGCTGCCGGAGTAGGCGTGGAGCATGGCTTTCGGGAGGGGACCCGCTGCCCGGAGCAGGGTCAGGAGGGGCCCCCAGGCCCGGACCGCATGGAGGGCCACCGGGCGGCCCAGGTCCCGAGCCAGGCCCAGCTGGGTGCGCAGGGCCGCCGCCTGGGCGCTGCGATCGGCATCCTGCCGGCTGAAGTCCAGGCCACATTCCCCCACGCCCGCAGGATGGGTGCGCAGCAGGGCCTCCAGGCGCAGCTCCCAGCCGGGTGCGGCTTCCGCCACGAACCAGGGATGCAGGCCCAGCATGGGAATCACCCCCGGGTCCGCCGCCGCTGCCGCCAGGACGCCCCCCCAGTCCGCCTCTCGGGTCCCGCAGATAACCCGCCACCCCACCCCCTGGGAAGGGGCGCATCCGAGGTGGCT
>SESD01000134.1_pt1 | contig 43996 bp, 45 predicted proteins | sample 3171411 | NCBI WGS metagenome assembly SESD01 (sample SAMN06051880, study PRJNA518727) | freshwater metagenome | biome: subpolar coniferous forest; feature: holomictic lake; material: water; isolation source: holomictic Lake 442, 16.5 m depth | place: Canada: near Kenora, Ontario | collected...
CCGGCAAAATGCCGCTGACCATGCCCATGTTTACAAACACGTAGGTAAAGAAAGTGAGCGTAATACTCCCTGCTAATAGGCGGGAGAATGTACTCTGCGCTTGCGATGCAATTACCAAGCCGCGCATGATCATTAAACTAAATAATAACAGTAATAACAGGATGCCCAGTAAGCCAAACTCTTCGCCAAATACCGCAAAAATGAAATCTGTAGTGCGCTCTGGTAAAAAGTCTAATTGCGCCTGCGTACCATTGAGCCAGCCCTTGCCGGCAATGCCACCAGAACCTAGCGCAATGATTGCTTGTATCGTATGATAGCCAGCGCCCAGCGGGTCTTGGGTCGGGTCGAGTAAAATTTCAATACGTCGGCGCTGGTAGTCATGCAACAGCGGCCAGAGTATGGGTGTAGATGCTGCGAACAGAACGATGCCCCCCACCAACCATTTCCAACTCAACCCCGCTAAGAATAGTATATAAAAACCAGAGGCTGCCACCAATAAGGCCGTGCCTAAATCTGGTTGCTTCATAATCAGCATCACCGGCACTACCAACAACAATCCTCCTATAGCAAAGTCAGCCAACACGGGCTTGCTTTCTCGTTTAGAGAAATAGTAGGCCAGCATCATCGGCATGGCAATACGCATAATCTCAGAAGGCTGGATTTGCATTACCCCTAAATTTAACCAGCGCCGCGCACCATGGCTGATTGAGCCAAATAATGCGACGGCTATTAATAATAAAACACCAATCACATAGAGTGGCATGGCAATACGCTCCAACTTAGTTGGACCAATATTGGCTGCACCCCACATAAAACCTAGCGCCACGATAATGTTAATACATTGCGCATACAAACGCTCAAAGCTTTGACCAGATGCGCTATACAGCACAAACAATCCAACCAACATAGTTAGCAATAAGCATGTCATCAGGAATGAGTCTATGTGTTTACCAAGCGATTTTAATAGTTTGCTAATCATGTAACTCTTCCGGCGTAGGTGCATTATTTCTAGCAGTGGATGCTGATGGTTTTTTGTCTGCGCCCACTGCTTCAACCTCCGGCACTTTACCTAACAGATAGTAATCCATCACTTTCCTCGCAATCGGTCCTGCGGCAGAACCGCCATGCCCCCCATTTTCAACAATGACGGCCAAGGCAATTGTAGGATTTTCTGCAGGCGCGTAAGCGATAAATAAAGCATGGTCACGGTGCCGCTCATCAATACTACTGGCATTGTATTTCTCGTTCTGCCGTATGCCTACCACTTGTGCGGTCCCAGTTTTGGCGGCAATTGAATAAGGAGCATTAGCGCCGATACTCGCGGCGGTGCCCCCAGGCAACGTCACATCGACCATGCCGCGTTTTACTATCTCTAAATTTTCCGCGTTAATTTCTATTTTATCTTGTATCAGGGGGGCTATCACAAAGGGTTGACCCGTGATTGCTTTTTCAATCTTTGACACCAAGTGGGGCTTCATGGCTACGCCATTATTAGCTAAAATCGCCGTCGCTTGCGCTAGCTGCATGGGCGTCACTAATGTATATCCTTGACCAATGCCAGTAATCACTGTCTCACCTTGGTACCAAGGTTGCTTAAAGCGGCGTTGCTTCCAATCTGGCGTTGGCAACAAGCCAGCATTCTCGCCTTTAATATCTAAACCAGACAGACGACCAAAACCAAAATGGCCGACAAATGCGGTTAATTTCTCAATACCTAATTCCATTGCTAAACCATAAAAAAACGTATCGCAAGAAATCGTAATTGCGCGCTGAATATCCACCATGCCATGACCACCCGGCTTCCAATCGCGATAGTGATGAGTGCTATTGGGTAAGGTAAAAAAACCTGAATCATGAATTGAAAACGGCGGGGTACGCTTACCATTTTCCAGCCCCGCTAAGGCCACAAACGGTTTAAAAGTAGAGCCTGGCGGATAAATGCCGCGCAAAGGACGATTAATAAGCGGCTTATCCAGAGAGTCGTTCAGCGATTTCCAATTATCAACATCAATACCATCAACAAATAAGTTAGCGTCAAAGGTTGGCATGCTCACAAAGCTAAGCACTTCCCCCGTTTTGGGGTTAATGGCCACCAAGGCGCCACGACGATTACCAAATGCAGTTTCAGCAATTTCCTGCATTTTGCTATCCGCAGATAGAATCAGATTGTCACCAGGTGTAGGTGAAGTGCTTGATAACACACGCACAGCATGGCCATCCGCATCAATTTCAACTTGTTGAAAACCTGTAGTGCCATGCAAATAGGTTTCGTAAAACTGCTCTAACCCACTTTTCCCAATATGGTCTGAGCCCTTGTAATTCGAAAGCTGATCGCTTTTTTCAAGGCCTACTAAGTCATTATCATTGATTCTTCCTATATAACCGACCATGTGCGAACCCAACTTGCCTAGTGGGTAGTGCCTAAATAGGCGTGATTTAATTTCCACGCCTGGAAAGCGGTAATGATTCACGGCGAACTTGGCTGCCTCCAACTCATTCAGATGAGTCCGAATCGGCAAACTTTCAAAATTACGGCTTTGTGCACGAAACTTATTAAAGCGCTTACGATCAAGCGCGCTAATTTCAACGAATTGGCTAAGGCCCGTAATGGTTGCTTCCAAATCCTTGACTTTTGATGGGGTAATTTCCAAGGTGTACACAAAGAAGTTGTGCGCTAGGACCACACCATTTTTATCAATAATTAAGCCGCGATTAGCAACGATAGGTACTAAAGAAATGCGATTATTTTCAGCAAGGGTTTGGTAATGCGCATACTGCGCAATCTGCAGATAGAAAAAACGAAAAGCCAACAATACAAATAAACCGATGACGGCAAATGCGGTAAACCCTAGCCTAAGCTTGAAATGATATTGCTCATACAGATAGTCTTTAACTTCAGGGCGCATATTTAACAATCGGACTTAAAGTGATTATGTCCAGAATCAAGCGCCACTTGAGCGGGCGCCAGTTTTCAAGCCCATCATCAAGGCAATACGCCATAATAAAACGCCACTAATACTAGGCAAGAAATATTGCCAGCCCGCTGGTTGCGAGCCCGTAAACATTTTCAAAACCAACAGGCTGATTTGTGAGGTTAACAGCAACAAGAATACATAAAGTAATTGTTGATAGTGATTAAACAGCACCAACCGACGTTGATATGTGGCTGCAAAAAATGCGGCTATTGTATAGGCCAAAGCATACTGACCAAACACACCGCCAGAGGCTAAATCCATCAGCAATCCTACGCCCCATGCTGTGCCGATGTTGCATAGATTCGGAGCTCGTATCATCCAGAAAATAATCACCAATAATAAAAAATCTGGGCGCAAAGTCAGACCTATCCCTGACCATGGCAACAAAATCGCAATGTAAGCGATCAATAATGATAAACACAATGATTGAAGCTTACTGGGGTGCATGGATTTTGCTCGGATTATTAGGCGTTGGCGTGGACTTAACGCGTGTTTTTTTGGTCGACGGCTTAGGAGTCGCAATCACTTCATCACCTTCCCACATCTCGCCATGAGCCAAGCTGACTAACAATACTTGACTATGATTTTCTACACCGCCAGTCGGCACGCAAACGATGCGCGCAAATGGTGAATCTGCTGTAACTTTAACTTGCGTCACGCTTCCGACTTTAAGGCCGGCAGGGTAAACACCATCTATACCAGAGGTCACCAGCACATCACCACGGCGAATATCCACATTGGCAGGCAGGAATGGCAAATCCAATGTTTGATCACGACCATGACCGAAGGCAATAGCGCGCAAACCGTTGCGCTCCACCTGAATCGGGATTGCAAGCGAAGTGTCAGTAATCAACGTGACTTCGCTACTGCTGCTGTAAGTGCGGGTCACTTGACCAATCACGCCGACTGCATCTACTACCGCCGCACCTGCCACTACGTTATCGTTTGCTCCTCGATTAACAATGACTTTCTTAGTGAACGGATCACGCCCAATATGCACAATTTCACCGACAATACTGCTTTCTTCCAAAGCTTTGTTGGCTTGCAACAAATTGCGCAAATGCTCGTTCTCCAACATCAAGGTGCTTAATCGTTGCAGGGCAATGTCTTGTTTTAGTAACTGTTGTTTAAATTGTCGATTTTCATTTAGCAGATTGTGATGGGCAGTGAAGTACTCATCTGTATTTCGATAAAGTTGGGCTGGCGCGTTTGCCACCGTTTGTAAGGGTTGCAGTAAAGCGACCAAATCTTGACGCAAGGCAGTAAGATATTGCAACCTAGAATCGGTGGCAATAAGCGCTATTGACAGTGCGGAAAAGAATGCTAAACGCGCAAAGCTACTCGGGCCCCGCACAAAAAATGCGGGGGCGGGCTGCTGTTCAAGTTTATGATTAAAGCCTTTGATCATGTTTAAGCGATGCTGAGTATCTCTATTAGCTAAATCTAGGCGGGTTGAATTGTTACACTAAAAAATAGGCCGTAAGTGACCTTAGATTTCTCTAATGAAATTAGGCCGCGAACGGCCTAAAATCTAATGCTAATCACAGATTATTCGTAAGCAAATATACTGCCCAACTTATCCATTTCCTCAAGGGCTCGACCACATCCACGCGCTACACAGGTCAGCGGATCTTCAGCCACGATTACCGGCAGGCCGGTTTCTTCGACCAAAAGACGATCAAGATCACGTAATAATGCACCACCACCAGTCAATACCATGCCTTTTTCGGCAATATCTGCACCCAACTCAGGTGGGGTTTGCTCTAACGCAGACTTAACTGCGCCAACAATGGCGTTTAATGGTTCAGTTAATGCTTCTAAAATCTCATTGCTAGAAATCGTAAATTTACGCGGCAAACCTTCAGCCAAGTTGCGTCCAGTGACTTCCATTTCTAATACTGTTGAGCCTGGGAATGCAGAGCCAATTTTCTTTTTGATCGCCTCTGCTGTAGGCTCAGAGATTTGCATGCCATAGTTACGACGAATGTAATCAATAATAGCCTGGTCAAACTTATCACCACCCACACGCTCAGATTTTGCGTAAACGATACCGCCAAGTGAAATCACGCCCACTTCAGTTGTACCGCCGCCAATATCTACCACCATGGATCCGGTCGCTTCGGAAACTGGCATGCCAGCACCAATCGCTGCAGCCATTGGCTCCTCAATCAAAAACACTTGCTTAGCACCAGCGCGTTCGGCTGACTCTTTAATGGCACGGCGCTCTACTTGGGTAGAGCCCACAGGTACGCAAATAATGATACGTGGGCTAGGTGAAAACCAACGTGAATCATGCACACGGCGAATAAAATACTTAAGCATTTGTTCTGTAATGGTGAAATCGGCAATGACGCCATCTTTCATTGGGCGAATTGCTTGAATATTGGCAGGTGCACGTCCGAGCATGCCCTTGGCTTCAGCGCCAACCGCTAGCAGAATTTTTTTGCCGTTAGGGCCACCATCTAGGCGAATAGCCACTACTGAAGGCTCATCTAAAACGATACCTTTGCCACGCGCATAAATAAGGGTATTGGCAGTGCCCAAGTCAATGGCAAGATCGTTTGAAAAATAACTATTTAAAGAACCGAACATTATGTTTTTCCTGTGGATTGTTGCGTGGTTAAGGCAAGCCGCCCGCTTAATCTTTGAGTACAATAAAGGCATGCTTAAAACAGGGTATAATACCCGAAATTGTGATAGAAATTAAGATGTAATCGCATGTTGTTAAGAAACAAAAGCATTAAAACATCACAACATCATTAAATTCATCTAACCGCACCCATTAAATTTTGGATTTTTCCAGCATGGCTCTGAGTATTGAAGATATTAAAAAAATTGCGCACCTAGCGCGTATTGAGGTCAGCGAAAGCGAAGCGACTGCTACCTTAAGCAAACTAACGGGGATTTTAGGCTTGATTGAGCAAATGCAAGCAGTGGATACCACTGGCATTGTGCCCATGTCGCATGCCCAAGAGCTACATCAGCGCCTACGCGATGATGTCGTGACTAAAACCAATCAGCGCGAGGCTTTTCAAAAAAATGCACCCGTGTTAGGTAACGGATCCACACAGCCAGCGGTCGCGGGTGGCCTGTACCTTGTACCCAAAGTCATCGAATAAAATCAATCAATAAAGTTGTCGAATTATGATAAATAGCAGCCTAAAACAGCTTGCCAGCATGTTGCAATCTAAAAAAATATCTAGCGTTGAACTTACGCAAAGTTTCCTTACCCGCATCACGCAATACAACCCCAGCATCAATGCATATATTGCCTTAGATGAAGCGAAGACCTTGGCGCAGGCCAAAGCTGCGGATGCGCGTATTGCCGCTGGCAATGCAACTGCACTGACTGGCATCCCTCTAGCGCAAAAAGATATTTTCTGTGCACAAGGTTGGCAAACCACTTGTGGCTCAAAAATGCTGGCGAATTTTATTGCACCTTACGATGCACATGTGATCACACAGTTTGATCAAGCCGGTGCGGTAAATTTAGGCAAAACCAATATGGATGAATTTGCCATGGGGTCTTCTAATGAAACCAGTTATTTTGGTGGCGTTAAAAATCCATGGAGCTTTGATCACGTCCCTGGCGGCAGCAGCGGTGGTAGTGCGGCGGCCGTAGCAGCACGCCTGTGTGCGGCAGCAACGGGCACCGATACTGGTGGCTCAATACGCCAGCCAGCCTCTCTTTGTGGACTGACCGGATTAAAACCAAGCTACGGAGTAGTGTCACGTTACGGCATGATTGCCTTTGCTTCCAGCCTAGATCAAGCCGGCCCTATGGCCAAAAGTGCAGAAGACTGCGCCCTGATGATGAACGTGATGGCCGGTTTTGATGAGCGCGACTCCACTAGCCTTCAACGTGATAAAGAAGATTACAGCCGTGAACTTAACAAACCACAGACCGACCAGCCTTTACTTGGTCTAAAAATCGGTTTGCCTAAGGAGTTCTTTGCTGAAGGTTTGGACGCGAGCGTGGCACAGGTGATTACAGCTGCAATTGATGTCTATAAAAAACTAGGCGCGCAGATTATTGATATTTCGCTTCCTAATACCGGCTTGTCAATTCCAGTATATTACGTACTAGCACCAGCAGAAGCATCAAGCAATTTATCTCGCTACGATGGTGTACGTTACGGCCACCGCGCTGCTGAATATACCGACCTTAACGATATGTACAACAAGAGTCGCGCTGAGGGCTTTGGTGCCGAGGTGAAGCGCCGTATCTTAATCGGCACTTATGTACTGAGCGCTGGTTATTACGACGCCTACTATCTAAAAGCTCAACAAATTCGCCGCTTAATCGCCCAAGACTTTATCGAAGCATTTAAACAATGTGATGTGATTATGGGTCCAGCTGCGCCATCCACCGCCTTTAAAGCCGGGGAAAAAGTGGACGATCCAGTCGCCATGTATTTGCAAGATATCTACACAATCTCGACCAACTTAGCTGGTCTGCCAGGCATGAGTTTACCGGCTGGTTTTGCACAAGCCAAAGACGGCCCAGCCCTACCAGTAGGCTTACAAATTATAGGTAATTATTTTGATGAAGCGCGTATGCTTAATGTCGCGCATCAGTACCAACAAGTCACAGACTGGCATCAACAAATGCCTGATTTGAAACGCGCATAAGGCTAGAAATAATATGGAATGGGAAGTCGTCATCGGGTTAGAAACACATACCCAACTACAAACGAATACGAAAATTTTTTCGGGCGCGCCAATTAAATACGGTGCCGAACCCAATACACAAGCCTGTGAAGTCAGTATTGCATTACCCGGTGTACTGCCGGTACTCAACAAGCAAGCTGTGGAGTGTGCGATTAAATTTGGCTTGGCGATCAATGCTGAAATTGCACCACGCTCAGTATTTGCGCGCAAAAATTATTTTTATCCAGATTTGCCTAAAGGCTACCAAATCAGTCAATTTGAATTGCCAGTAGTCGGCAAGGGCGCTGTGAGCATACAAGTGCCAGCGCAGGGCAAAAAACCAGCCTATGAAAAAGTAATCAATATCACCCGCGCGCACTTGGAAGAAGATGCTGGGAAATCGGTACATGGGGCAGTAGAAGGCATGAGCGGCATTGACTTGAATCGTGCCGGCACACCATTATTAGAAATTGTGACTGAGCCAGACATGCGCTCAGCCGCCGAGGCAGTGGCCTATGCCAAACAGTTACACGAATTAGTACAGTGGATTGGCATTTGCGATGGCAATATGCAAGAAGGTAGCTTCCGTTGCGACGTCAACGTATCTGTGCGTCATAAGGGTAGCGAAAAACTAGGGACTAGGCGTGAAATTAAGAATCTGAATTCTTTTAAATTTATGCAGCAAGCCATTGAATACGAAACTCGCTGGCAGATAGAAACGCTAGAAGATGGCGGCTCCATTCATCAAGCCACGGTGTTATTTAACCCAGATACTGGCGAAACACGCGCTATGCGTAGCAAAGAAGAGGCTAACGATTACCGCTACTTCCCAGATCCTGATTTATTACCTTTAATGATTTCTGCTGAAGATAAAGCACGCGTGCAGGCTAGCATGCCTGAGCTGCCTGAAGCAATGAAAGCGAGATTTGAAGCTGAGTATGGATTATCTAGCTATGATACAGGCGCGCTTACTAGCTCACGTGGTTTGGCTGATTACTTTGTAGCCACCGTCAAAGCAGGCGCCGAGGCTAAACAAGCGGCAAACTGGGTCACGGGGAATGTCTCCGCCAAACTAAATGCGGAAGATAAAAGCATTTCCAGCTCTGCGGTTGCTGCTGAAGCCCTCGCACAATTGCTAAAACGCATTACTGACGGCACCATTTCTAACAATGCAGCCAAAGAAGTATTTGAAGCCATGTGGAGTGGGGAAGGTAATGCTGACGCAATTATCGAAGCCAAAGGACTAAAACAAATGTCTGATAGCGGTGCCGTTGAAGCCATTATTGATGAAGTTTTAGCAGCCAATGCAGCTATGGTGGAAGAATACAAAGCGGGTAAAGAAAAGGCCTTTAATGCACTGGTCGGACAGATTATGAAGGCGTCTAAAGGCAAGGCCAACCCAGCGCAGGTCAACGACTTGTTGATGAAAAAACTCAAAGCTTAACGACCCAGATCACTTTAAGCATTGCGCTGCAATGCTTAAAGTTTAAGTCGCATTTAGTTTAAATCCAGTCCTTCTTGTACTAACTCTGCTGCGCGCAATACTGCGCGTGCTTTGTTTTGCGTTTCATCCCATTCGCTTTGCGGCACTGAATCGGCGACGATACCCGCTCCCGCCTGTACATAGAGCATGTTATTTTTAATCACGCCCGTTCTGATCGCAATCGCCACATCCATATCGCCATTAAAACCCAAGTACCCGACAGCGCCAGCGTAAATGCCGCGCTTGCTAGGTTCTAATTCATCAATAATTTCCATCGCTCTTACTTTAGGCGCGCCGCTGACAGTCCCCGCCGGAAAGGTTGCTTTAATCACATCAATCGCATCCATGCCTGGCTTGAGCTTGCCTTCTACATTACTGACGATATGCATCACATGCGAGTAACGCTCTATCATCATATTATCAGTCACTTTGACCGTGCCAGTGACCGCTACGCGGCCGACATCATTGCGGCCCAGGTCCATTAACTGCACATGTTCTGCACGCTCTTTAGGATCGGCTAGCAATTCTTCAGCCAATGCCAAATCATGCTCACGATCTTTGCCGCGTGGGCGTGTGCCTGCAATCGGACGCGCCGTTACAGTGCCATTTTCCAAGCGCACTAGAATCTCTGGAGAGGCACCAACCACATGGTGATCATCCATATCGTAGTAAAACATATATGGGGATGGGTTGAGGCTGCGTAAAGCGCGATATAAAGACAGCGGGGGCGCACTAAACTTTTGTGAGATACGCTGCGACAACACCACCTGCATAATGTCGCCCTCTAAAATATACTGCTGTGCAGACTTAACCGCTGCCTTGAAGTTTTCTTCACCAAACTCCGAACTGGCAACTGTCTTTTCAGTGGCTACTGCTTTTGGAATGGCAACCGATGTTCTGAGCATCGCCAATAAGTCTGCCAAGCGCGCTTGCGCTTTAGCATAAGCATCAGTTTCAGATGGATTGGCATACACAATAAAATACAGCTTACCGCTAAGATTATCCACTACAGCTAGCTCTTCCGAGACCATCAACAGCACATCAGGCACATTAATCGCGTCTGGCTTTTGCGTATGGGCTAAACGTTTTTCTATATAGCGGATGGTTTCATAACCAAAGTAACCAGCCAAGCCGCCAGTAAACCTTGGCAAACCTTCATACGGCGGCGTTTTGAATCGCGCCTGATAGCTTTTAATGAAATCCAATGGGTTAGTGTGGTCGACAGATTCCAGCACTTTGATGCCCTCTAACACCTGCACCTGATTACCATGAGCAACGATACGAGTTTTTGCTGGCAAGCCAATAATAGAGTAACGTCCAAAACGCTCGCCACCTTGTACTGATTCCAACAGGTATGAATAGGGTTTATTGGCTAACTTTAAATACAGTGATAGTGGTGTATCAAGGTCAGCAAAGGTCTGCAGTACGAGGGGAATACGGTTGTATCCCTGGGCAGCCAAGCTATTAAATTCGGTTAAATTGATTGTGCTAAACATAAACTTCCTTACCTACTTTTATTGGGTTGAATGGTGTTGGGGCGCAACTAGCTACGCCTTTACAATTACCACCATCGCCAACTTTTGGCCTTGATCAAATGAGTATTCATGTTTATGGATTTAGCTTTTCTAGGTATTCATCTTATTTAGTATTTAGTGCAATAATTTAAGCACATCCTGCAAATCATCCACTAGGGCATCAACCATGTTGGCCTCAATGAGCTGACCATGATTATAGCCATAAGACACCGCAATAATATAACAACCTGCACTGCGCGCTGCCGCAACATCGACTTTTGAGTCGCCTACCAACACCGCCTCGTTAAGTGCCACGCCAAATTGTTCGCAACAATAAATAAGCTGATCCGGATCCGGTTTCTTTTTGGCCAGCGTATCGCCGGCTACTACCAACTCAAAATAGGGCAATAAATTGCTCGTTGTTAATACCGCCTGTGTAAAAGTTTGCGGCTTATTTGTGACGCAGGCCAAGCGGTAACCCGCACTTTTTAACCCCTGCAAAGCCGACACTACACCAGGATAAGGCTGGCTTTGCGCCACAACTTTTGCATACTCAGTAAAAAACAACTGTTTGGCTTGAACAAAGAGTGCTGTATCTGGCTCACGGTCTGACTTTTGCATTAACGCCCGCTTGATCAGCTTTTCTGCACCATCTCCGATATAAGCTTCTATTTGGACTGCCGATAAAGTGGGTAGGGAGAGTTCTGTCAACATCGCATTGACGCCACGCGCAATCTCAGGCGCACTGTGAACCAAAGTGCCATCAAGATCAATCATGACGGCCTTCACTTTCAGTTTTTGCAATTATTTTACCGTGGCTAAAGCTGCGCGCATTTCGCCCACAACCGTGTTGTAACGATTTTTATCAGTATCTTTTGGTGAGCTAAAAATTGCACTGCCTGCAACAAAAGTATCAGCACCCGCACGAGCGATATCCGCAATATTCATGGCATTCACGCCGCCATCCACTTCCAGCCAAATTTGGCGACCGGTTTTTTCATAGTAAGCATCAATACGGGCGCGCGCCAATGTTAGTTTATGCAACGTTTCTGGAATGAATTTCTGACCGCCAAAGCCCGGGTTGACTGACATCAGTAAAATCATGTCAATCTTATCCATCACGTGATCCAAATAGCTCAGTGAAGTGGCTGGGTTAAATACTAGGCCTGATTTACAACCTTGCTCGCGCACTAGGCTTAAGCTACGGTCGATATGATCTGATGCTTCAGGGTGAAACGTAATAATATTGGCGCCAGCTTTGGCAAAGTCAGGAATAATACGATCTACTGGCTTTACCATTAGATGCACGTCAATAAGTGCGCCCACATTTTTCGAGATTTCACGAATCGCATCACAGACCAATGGACCTATGGTTAAATTCGGCACATAGTGGTTATCCATCACATCAAAATGGACAATATCAGTGCCCGAAATAATGACATCTTCAATTTCTTGGCCAAGTTTGGCGAAATTCGCAGAAAGAATACTAGGGGCAATTCTAAAAGTTTTATCCATGGTGGAATCCGTTCATTCAATATTATCAAATAATTTTAAGCTACATTTAGCTTGAAAATAAGTACTAAAGTGATATTTTAACAGGATTGCGGGGAAATATTTGCCATTTATGGCGGGGTAGTTCACCTGTATTTCTTGCTTATCATAAGCCAATCCATCAAAATTACACCTATGCAGTTATATGTCATCGGCGTTAACCACACAACCGCCCCCATCCAAATCCGCGAACATGTTGCGTTTAACAGCGAACATCTCGTTAGCGCGCTCCGCGAATTGACGCTGCACGACGCCAGCGAGGCAGCGATTTTATCAACCTGCAATCGTACTGAGCTTTACTGTCGCACAGACAATCCAAACAAACCGCTTAACTGGTTATCGAAATACCATAATTTAGAAGCCAGCAGCATACAGCCTTACATTTACACGCTACCCAATGATGAAGCGGTTAAGCACGCGTTTAGAGTGGCCTCAGGCCTAGACAGCATGGTGTTAGGTGAGCCGCAAATATTGGGGCAGTTTAAGCAATCGGTCAAAATCGCGCAGGAAGCTGGGACGCTCGGCACTATGCTCCACAAGCTATTTCAGAGCACTTTTGAAGTGGCCAAAGAAGTGCGCACCAATACCGATATCGGTGCAAATTCTATTTCTATGGCTGCGGCTGCGGTCAAACTGGCACAACGCATTTTTGGCAACATTAGTGAGCAAAAGGTATTATTTATCGGCGCAGGTGAAATGATTGAGTTATGCGCCGATCATTTCACGGCACAAAAACCTAAAAGCATGACTGTGGCTAACCGCACCATAGAACGTGGCTCAAATTTAGCAGAAAAAATTGGTGGCCACGCCATACTACTCAACGATCTACCTGAGCGCTTTGCGGAATTTGATATCGTGATTACCAGTACCGCCAGTCAATTGCCAATTGTGGGCTTAGGCATGGTGGAAAGTGCGATTAAAGCACGTAAGCACCGTCCTATTTTTATGGTTGACTTAGCTGTACCGCGTGACATTGAATCCGAAGTGGCCGAATTAGACGATGTGTTTTTATATACAGTAGATGATTTAGCGCAAGTCGTCAGCGACGGCATGGTTAACCGCCAAGAAGCAGCCCTTGATGCCGAACTTATCGTGTCCGCGCGCGTGGAAAACTTTATGCATTGGCTAAAGAAACGCGAAGCTGTGCCTACGATTAAGGCGCTACGTGACCAAGCTGAAGTGATGCGAAAATCTGAATTAGAAAAAGCACTTAAACTGATACAAAAAGGCGAGAGCGTAGATAAAGTACTAGAAGCCTTAAGCAACGCACTCACCAACAAATTTTTACATGCGCCCAGTCATGCGCTTAACCTTGCTCACGGTGACGAACATACGCGGCTGGAAAACACCTTGAAACAGCTGTATCAGATTAAAGATTTAAATGATTAGCTTCTTGCAAACGCCTTACTACTAAACCCATTACACCAAAGATAAACGGCACAGAATGAAACCCAGTATGATTAGAAAGCTCGCCACTCTAAGCGAGCGTTTAGAAGAAATTAACCGCTTAATGAGTGCGGAAAATGCGACAAGCAACATGGATAACTATCGCAAAATTACGCAAGAACATGCCGAGATTACGCCTATCGTGGAGCAGTACCGTGCTTTTGAGCAGGTAGAGGCCGACATGAATGAGGCGCAATCGATGCTCAGCGACCCGGACATGAAACAGTTTGCCCAGGATGAAATTGAGCAGGGCAAAGTTAAAATGGTGGCGATTGAAACCGCGCTACAAACACTGCTGCTCCCTAAAGATCCTAATGATGACCGCAACCTATTTTTAGAAATTCGCGCGGGTACTGGCGGTGATGAATCAGGTCTATTTGCTGGTGATTTATTTCGGATGTATTCGCGCTACGCCGAGCGTCAACGCTGGAAGGTTGAAGTGGTATCAGCGAATGAATCTGAAGTCGGTGGCTACAAAGAAATTATTGCCAAAATTGAAGGTTACGGCGCTTACTCCAAACTTAAATTTGAGTCTGGCGTGCATCGAGTACAACGCGTACCTGATACCGAAACCCAAGGTCGCATTCATACTTCAGCTTGTACAGTAGCCATATTGGCCGAGGCAGATGAAGTAAGTGACGTAGTAATTAATCCAGCGGAAATTCGGATTGATACCTACCGAGCGAGTGGCGCAGGCGGTCAGCATATTAATAAGACCGACTCCGCTGTGCGTATTACGCATTTACCTACGGGCATCGTAGTTGAATGTCAGGATGATCGTAGCCAACATAAAAATAAGGCGCAAGCCATGAGCGTGTTGGTCGCACGCATTAAAGACGCAGAAGTGCGCGCACAACAATCTAAAATTGCCAGTGAGCGTAAATCACTGATTGGTTCGGGCGATCGATCAGAACGCATTCGCACCTACAATTATCCGCAAGGCCGTATTACCGATCACCGCATTAATTTAACCTTGTATAAAATTGATGCGATTACTGAAGGTGATATGGATGAATTAATTGGCGCGCTATCCGCTGAACATCAGGCTGATTTGCTGGCCAGTTTGGGTGACGATAACTAATTGAGCACCTCGCTACGCGAAACTTGTGCTGCGGCACAAGGCCAGCTCATCAATAGCTTAGGTTTAGAGGCGAGCGATGCGCGACTAGAAGCACAACTGCTACTTCAAACTGCAGCCCACAAGAATCGTGCTTGGCTTATCGCACATGAAGGTGAAGCCTTAACAGATTCCATTGCGCAAGCTTTTGAGGCTTTACTAAAGCGCCGCCTTCAGGGCGAACCCATCGCCTACATTTTAGGCATGCGCGAGTTCTACGGCTTAAATCTGATGGTCAACCAAGATACATTAATTCCGCGGCCCGATACCGAAACACTGGTAGATGCGGCTTTAGCTAAAATCCCTAATGATGCTGCTGCCTCAATTCTAGATTTGGGGACTGGGAGCGGCGCCATTGCACTGGCACTTGCCCTGCATCGCCCACAGGCGAATGTCATCGCAGCAGACGCCTCCTTAGCCGCGCTAAAAATGGCTGAAAAAAATGCACAGGCTTTGGCCATTCACAATGTAGCATTCGTGTTAAGCGATTGGTTTAGCCAGATTCCCCAGCAACAATTTGATTTAATCATCAGCAATCCACCTTATATTGAACAAAACGATATCCACTTAAGCCTAGGCGACTTGCGCTTTGAACCTTTAAGCGCTTTAGCTTCGGGGCTTGATGGGCTTGATGATATACGACGCATTATTGAGCATAGCCTGCTCTACCTAAAACCCCAGGGCTGGCTATTGCTAGAGCATGGTTTCAATCAAGCCACGCAAGTGGCAGATTTGATGGCAGAAACTGGCTTGATTGATATCGTCACGTTGCAAGATTTAGGGGGTAATAATCGCGTCACGCTAGCCAAAAACCCCTTGATTGTGAGTAAGCATTGGGACTAATTGACGCTGATACAACCAAGCCAATACCGACTTACCCTCATGGCTATAATACACACTAAAAAACCTACTGAAATCATATAGTATAATCACGCCATGTCTGAAATTAACCCATCATCTCTAGCCGAACAGTCTGTCGGCATCGTTGCCGCGCAAACTGCACACTTTAAGCAACCATTAAGCTTGAAGAGTGGCGCGATATTGCCACAATTTGATTTGGTTTATGAAACCTATGGCCAGTTAAATGCTGATAAATCCAATGCAGTTTTAATCTGTCATGCCCTATCTGGCACCCATCATGTGGCTGGAAAATATAATGCCGATGATAAATACCCTGGTTGGTGGGATAACTTGGTGGGGCCTAACAAGCCATTAGACACCAATAAGTTTTTTGTAATCGGTGTCAATAACCTAGGCGGCTGCCATGGGAGTACTGGGCCAGCAAGCATTAACCCGCAAACGCTACAGCCATGGGGCTCGCAATTTCCAGTACTGACCGTAGAAGACTGGGTCAATTCACAAACGCTTCTAGCAGATTATCTTGGCATACAGCAACTCGCGGCCGTTGTCGGTGGGAGCCTAGGCGGGATGCAAGCCTTGCAGTGGACGATTGCCTATCCTGAGCGCGTACGCCATGCCCTAGTGATTGCTTCTGCTCCTAATCTTACCGCACAAAATATGGCATTTAATGAAGTAGCGCGCCAAGCCATTATTACGGATCCGGAGTTTCATGGTGGTGATTACTATGCGCACGGCGTGGTGCCTCGTCGTGGCCTGCGCATTGCGCGCATGCTGGGTCATATTACCTATTTAAGTGACGATGCCATGGGCGCCAAGTTTGGGCGTAAGCTAAAAGATACGATTAGATATAGCTTTGATGCTGAGTTTGAAATGGAATCTTATCTGCGCTACCAAGGCGATAAATTTGCTGGTGAGTTTGATGCCAACACCTATTTACGTATGACACGGGCCTTAGATTATTACGACCCAGCGCTGCCGTTTGACGGTAATTTAAGTCAAGCTCTAGATAAAGTCTGCGCGCAATTTTTATTGGTCTCGTTCACTAGTGATTGGCGATTTTCGCCAGCGCGCTCCCACGAAATCGTGAAAGCCCTGCTCGACAATGAGTTGACCGTGAGTTATGCCGAGGTGACTGCAGCCCATGGTCATGATGCGTTTCTAATGCCAGATCCTCACTATCACGCCATTTTGCGCAACTACTTACACAACATTAAAGTAGGAGAGCCGTCATGAGTGTCAATATCGCTGAATTTCGTCATGATTTTGCCATCATTGCAGGTTGGCTTCCCTTTGGTGGCAAGGTGCTGGATTTAGGCTGTGGCGATGGCGCTTTGCTTGAGTATTTAAAATCCTCTTTAGAAATACGCGGTTACGGTGTGGAAAAAGATGATGCTAACTGGCTCGCCTGCATGTCCAAAGGCATCAATGTGATCCAAATGGATTTAGAAGCAGGCCTGTCTGACTTTGAAGACCAGTCGTTTGACACGGTCATTTTGTCGCAAACCTTGCAGGCGGTTCACAATACCGAAGGGATTGTGCGTGAAATGTTGCGGATAGGCCGCGAAGTGATTGTGACCTTCCCTAACTTTGGCTATTGGCGCCATCGCGCACAGTCATTACAAGGCCGGATGCCCGTGTCTAAGAACCTGCCTTATCAATGGTATGACACGCCCAATGTGCATCTATGCACAATCTATGACTTTGATCAGTTCTGCATTAACTGCAACATTAACGTGAAGCAGCGTCTAGTGCTGACCGCCAATCAACCGGTCACCTTTATGCCGAACTTAATGGGAAGTCTAGCCATGTATCGCTTAGAAAGTATGCCTAAAAAATAAGCGCATTCATTGATAACACGCCCAAGTGACTCAAAAAATCTCAACTTTATGGTAAATCAACCCAGCGTTTGGCAGGCTTTACTGAATAAACGCATACTGATTTGCATATTCACAGGCTTTAGCTCAGGCTTGCCTTTGTATATCCTCATCAGTCTGCTACCCGCATGGCTTCGCTCTGAGGGTGTCAACCTGAAAGCCATCGGCTTATTTGCATTGATCAATTTACCGTTCACCTGGAAATTTTTGTGGGCGCCCTTATTTGATCGCTATAGCCCACCATTGGGCCGGCGACGCGGCTGGCTGCTGATTTCACAAATTTTATTACTGTTGTCCATTCCCATATTTGGCGCCTTTAATCCGCAGTTCGATATCTGGTCAATTGCATATTTAGCTGCAGTAGTAGCTTTTTTTAGCGCTTCGCAGGACGTGGTGCTAGATGCATATAGACGCGAATTGCTGCTTGACGTTGAATTAGGGTTAGGCAATGCAGTCCATGTGAATGCCTACAAAATTGCAGGCTTAATTCCCGGCTCACTGTCGTTAATCCTTGCCGACTACCTGCCTTGGCATAGCGTATTTATCATTACAGCCTTGTTTATGTTGCCAGGTTTGGCTATGACTGTCTTTGTAAAAGAGCCTAGCTTAAAAAATGCTGCGCCCAAAACCTTACGCGCTGCAGTGAGTGAACCATTTTATGAGTTTATAGGCCGTAATGGACTTAAAACCGCCTTGTTGATACTCGCCTTTATATTCTTTTATAAACTCGGCGACAGCATGGCTACCGCACTAGCAACACCCTTCTATCTAGACATGGGCTTTAGCAAAACTGAGATTGGCTTGATTGCCAAAAATGCAGGGTTATGGCCGAGTGTCATTGGGGGGTTATTAGGTGGCGCGTGGATGGTGAAGCTAGGCATTAACCGTGCACTGTGGATTTTTGGTGCGGTGCAAATGCTGGCGATTTTAGGTTTTGCATGGTTGGCAATGGTCGGGCATAATTTATTTGTGCTCGGAATGGCCATCGGGCTAGAAGCATTTGGTGTCGGTCTGGGCACGGCAGCTTTTGTAGCCTACATCGCCTACACCACACACCCGCTTTATACAGCCACCCAGTTCGCGTTGTTTACCAGTCTAGCGGCAGTTCCACGCACCTTCGCGAATGCCGCTACTGGATATCTAGTAGAAGATTTAGGCTGGCGCAACTTCTTCCTATTCTGCTTTGTTGCGGCAATTCCCGGCATGTTATTGCTCATTAAAGTGGCGCCATGGTCTAAAGATGGAAGTCAGCAATTAGGCTTACTAAAACCGGCCATCCGCGACCACTGACATTAGTCAGCATAATTGATGATCAATGGCGCGTGATCACTAAAGCGCTCATCTTTGTAAATACTGGCTGAAATGGCCTTGGCTGCGATTGCGGGTGTCGCAATTTGGTAGTCAATACGCCATCCCACATTGTTGGCCCAAGCCTGACCGCGATTACTCCACCAAGTGTAACCCTCCTCGGTCGCGTTCGGATATAGGTGACGATAAACATCAACCCAGCCCACATCCGAAAACAATGCTGTTAGCCACGCGCGTTCTTCAGGTAAAAATCCTGAGTTCTTGCGATTGCCTTTCCAGTTTTTTAAGTCAGCTTCTTGGTGCGCGATATTCCAGTCACCGCAAATAATCACTTCGCGGCCACTAGCTTTAAGCGCTTCTAGTTGCGGCATAAAACGCGCCATCATACTAAACTTAAATGCCTGCCGCTCTTCACCACTAGATCCTGAGGGGAGGTATAGTGAAACCACGCTGAGGTTACCTAAACGCACCTCTAAATAACGGCCTTCACTGTCAATATCGGCAATCCCTAGGCCCTCAATGACTGCATCGGCTTTTTGTTTGCTGTAAATGCCAACACCGCTATAGCCTTTTTTATCGGCATAATGAAAGTAGGCATAATAGCCCTCAAGCGCAAGCATATCGTCATGCATATCCGCAGCCTGCGCCTTGATTTCCTGCATGCAAACAAGGTCTGCATCTTGCTTTTTTAACCAAGCATAGACCCCTTTGTTTTTTGCCGAGCGTATGCCGTTTAAATTTAGCGATATAATCTTCAAAACCTTATTCCTTCAATTGACCATTAGAACAATATGAATCAGCAACCTGACCACTTCAGACAAGAGTTTATCGCATTTGCCATTAAAAAAGAGGTATTACGCTTTGGTGAATTTAAAACCAAAGCTGGTCGCCTCAGCCCATACTTTTTTAATGCCGGGCTATTTAATGATGGTGAGAGCTTAATGAAGCTAGGGGAGTTTTATGCTGCTGCCATTAGCAAGTCCGGCATAGAGTTTGACATGTTGTTTGGCCCTGCTTACAAAGGTATTACCTTGGTTGCCAGTATCGCCATCGCCTTTGCCCGTAATGGCCACAATATTCCTTATGCCTATAATCGCAAAGAAGCTAAAGATCACGGAGAAGGTGGCGTCATCGTTGGAAGCCCCCTTCAAGGTCGCGTATTGATTATTGATGACGTAATTTCTGCCGGCACCTCAGTGCGTGAATCTGTTGAAATGATCAACGCAAACGGCGCCAGCGCATGTGGCGTTGCCATTGCCATTGATAGACAAGAAAAGGGCTTAGGTGCACTTTCAGCAGTTCAAGAAGTCATTAAAAACAACCAAATACCTGTCTGCGCCATTACCAATCTAGATGACTTGCTGAATTATTTACAAAACCAACCGGGAATGGCCAATAATTTACATGCCGTTGAAGCGTATCGTCAGCAATATGGCGTGACTGAAAGCTAGATTAAAGTAATTCTAAACAGATCAGGACCAAAGGGTCCTTGATTTTTATGGTGCCGTTTTAAAGATAAATTCTTTGGGTAAAAATACCCAAATCTTTCCAGGTTGCTTCATTGCTCCCGCTTTTGCACCCGCCTCAAAACCAGCGCCCCAAAAAAAGTCCGCTCGTACGCCACCTCTAATAGCACCGCCAGTATCTTGCGCTATCACCATACGCTTTAATGGCTTACTACTATTGGGCTCTGTGGTGGCCAAAAATAATGGCGCACCCAAGGGTACAAATTTGGGGTCAATCGCCACACTACGTTCACCCAGTATTGGTACACCAAGTGCGCCTAGCGGCCCTGGCAAACCTGGTGGCAGCTCTCTAAAGAACACGTAACTGGGGTTGTTATTAAGTAGCTCGCGTAATTTAGTTAAGTTATTGCGGGCCCAGTTTTTAATCCCTTGCATCGAAGCATTAGAGGCGGTGAGTTCTCCACGCTGAATTAAAATGCGGCCAATGGAGTTATAACTTTGTCCGTTTTGATCGGCGTAGCCTACATGCACTTGTTCGCCACTGTCCAATTGCACCAATCCAGAACCCTGAATCTGCAAGAAAAAAACATCAATGATGTCATCAATATAGATGAGCTCGCGGCCTTGTAACGGAGAAGCGTCCGCTTCAATTTCTGCGCGGTTGTAATAAGGTACCAATTTATTACCCACCAAGCGGCCACGGACTCGCTTGTATTTAAGTTCGGGGAAAATACTATCGAGTTCAACCGTAACCAAGTCTTGTGGCTGGACATATAAAGGGTAGGCATATTTGGCTGACTTAGTTCTGCTACCTTTTAACAAAGGCTCATAATAACCAGTAATTAAACCGTTATCTGTACCATCTATATTGGTAGTTTTATACACAGAGAAATACTGTTTGAAATAAGCCTGCACAGCCTCTGCACTAGTTTTTTTGGCACCGTTGGCCACCTGATTGTTCAGCTCGTTGGCAACCCCACATACTTTTTGCCACTGAGGTTTGTTAATCAGCGTGCTACAGCTTTGCATCCATGCTGGCCAAGCCGTCATTAAATTAGCCTGATTAATTCCGTCCACATCTTCCCATGCGGCTAACTTTAATAAGCCGTAATCTGGAATTTTAACCTCCACCGGCTTGGTGTCTGGCGCTTTGCAAGGCTCTGCAGGTAATACCGGCGAGACATCTACGCCCTTTTCACAATCACATTTAGCCACAGCAGGCGTAGCGGGTGCTATGTCAGCCTTCTTGGTTTTAACTTGACTACAGGCACCTAGGCTTGCTAATACCAAGATTAGCCATCCACACATCGCTATTTTTTTCATCAATTGATAATCGTTGTAGTCATTCATTCTATAAAGTAACAGGCGGCTAACTAATGCAATACTCTAGGCATACTCAGCGCAAAAGACGCGATGCTCACATCAAAGCGGTGTCCGTCTTCGGCCACCATTTGATAGCTGCCGTGCATTTCACCCATCGGGGTATTGATGACTGTTCCACTGGTATATTCGAAATGCTCACTAGGTTGAAGCAGGGGCTGCGCTCCCACCACCCCTAACCCTTTAACTTCCTGCTGCTCTCCGCTGGCCTCGGTGATAATCCAATGACGACTAATCAGTTGGGCAGGGACATTGCCAGTGTTCGTGATTTTAACTTGGTAGGCAAAGACGTAGCGATTGTTCTCTACATCCGATTGCTCTGGAATAAACACCGTTTCCACTAACACGGTACATTCATAATGCTTGGCGCTACTCATGTTCGGCTTATTAAGCTATTAGGCCAGCACTAGGCGAGCTAGGGCTTGCTGAGTAAAGTTTTTTGGGCATACGGCCGGCTAAAAATGCTTCGCGGCCGGCTTCGACTGCTTTTTTCATTGCGCCGGCCATGCGAACAGGGTCCCCTGCTGCCGCAATTGCGGTATTCATTAACACGCCTTGACAACCAAGCTCCATCGCGATGGCCGCATCTGAAGCGGTGCCAACACCAGCATCAACCAATACTGGAATTTGCGCATTCGCGATAATGATTTGTAAATTCCAGGGATTCAAAATACCCATGCCAGAGCCAATTAAGGAGGCTAATGGCATCACAGCACAACACCCTATTTCTTCTAATTGCTTAGCAATAATAGGATCATCTGAGCAATACACCATCACATCAAAACCATCTTTCACTAACACTTTGGCCGCCGCGATGGTTTCTATCATGTTTGGGTATAGCGTATTCGGGTCCCCCAGCACTTCCAATTTAACCAGTTTGTGTCCATCTAATAACTCACGGGCTAAGCGCAAAGTACGCACAGCATCATCGGCAGAATAACAACCGGCAGTATTCGGTAAATAAGTGAATTGGTCCGGCGGCAAAAAATCTAGTAGAGATGGCTCACCTGCAGTTTGACCAATGTTAGTGCGGCGTATCGCCACGGTCACAATTTCGGCACCACTGGCATCGATTGCCGCGCGCGTTTGCGCAAAGTCTTGATATTTACCGGTGCCCACTAATAAACGTGAGCGATAGCTATGGCCTGCAATTTTTAATAGATCTGACACTTGGTATCCTTAGACATCATGCTTAACTGCATGTTGATTCATTTCTAGCCACCGCCAACTGCGCCTACAATTTCGAGCTTATCGCCATCCACTAATTCCACTTCAGCGAACTGGCTACGAGGAACAATTTCACCATTACACTCAATGGCAAGTCGCTTGCCTTCTAAATTTAGCTGGCCAACCAAATCTGCGACGCTAAAATTAGAAGCATCAAAGCTACGTGGTTTTCCATTAATAGTAAGTTGCATATTCTTTGGCATCAGTGAGGTTAAGCTTAATTGGATCCATTATGCGCCACGCGATCCAATAAGCCTAGGCGATGCAGGCACTGCGCAACCACAATTCTGAGTCACTATTTTACGGAAATTGTAGGCCCATTAGCAAACCTTATATCGACTATTTAATCGATAACGCAAACTTTACTAAAAACATAGCCCTTGAAAATCACAGTCGCAAAAAGAGATAACCACGCGGTACAATACCAAAATTATCATTTAACCGCCCAATAGAAAGTCATCCATGAAAGTTCAAAGCTTTGCTGCCGACATCACTACGCCTACTGGCGTGATGCGAACATACATTCACCGCCCCGTGGGAGCAAATAACGCCCCTACTGAAAAGTATCCTTGCATACTTTTCTATTCGGAGATATTTCAGCAAACTGGACCAATTGAAAGTGCTGCTAGAGTGATGGCGAGCCATGGTTATGTTGTCCTAGTACCTGAAGTATTCCATGAGCTAAACCCAATTGGCACCATCTTGGGTTATGACGATGCCGGTCGAGACAAAGGCAATGCTGACAAAGCGGCCAAAGATGTACAAGGCTATGATAGCGATAATGCCGCACTGATTGACTATGCCAAACAACAGTCTTGGTATAGCGGCAGCATAGGTGCTATGGGCTTCTGCATAGGCGGGCATTTGGCTTTTCGTGCAGCGCTACAGCCTGAGATTAAAGGCACAGCTTGCTTTTATGCCACGGATTTACATGCACTAACTATTCCTAATAAGACTGGGCAACACAGCATGGATAGACTGCATGATATTAGTGGAGAACTGCTAATGATCTGGGGCAAGCAAGATAGCCATATTCCAACCGCCGGCCGGATGCAGGTGTATGAAAAAATGACCGCGGCTGAGCTGAATTTCACTTGGCATGAGTTTAACGCCCAACATGCCTTTATGCGTGATGGTGATGAGAGATACGACGCCCAAACTGCATTACTCTGTTATCAACTAGCGCTAAATTTATTTAGCCGCACACTTTAGCAATAACACTTAAGCTTTAGGCGATAAAAAGGGCAGAATTTCTGCCCTTTTTTGTCTGCTTTAATACTTTACCTTGTTACTGGTCTTAGCTTATTTCTAACTGTGGGCGACCCGCTTCTGGCCAATCCAAATGGAAGAACTGTCCACGTGCTTGATCCACGCGCTCATAAGTGTGAGCACCAAAATAGTCACGTTGCGCTTGCAACAGGTTAGCTGGCAATACCGCACTACGATAACCGTCATAGTAAGCTAAAGCTGCACTAAACCCTTGTGCTGGAATACCATTAGTCACTGCTAAGGCAATCACTTTACGCCATCCCGCTTGACTGTCATTAAGTGAGTTAGTGAAGTATGGATCTAACATTAAATTTTTCAAACGTGAATTCAATGCATAAGCATCCGTGATTTTTTGCAAGAAACTTGCGCGGATGATACAACCGCCACGCCAAATTTGTGCAATCTCACCGAAGTTAAGTTTCCAGTTATAAGCTACTTGGGCTTTATCCATCAATTGGAAGCCTTGTGCATAAGCACAGATTTTAGAGCAATATAAACCACTCTTAATCGCTTCAATAATCGCTTTTTTATCAGCCTCTTTTACGATGACTGGACCTTTTAATATCTTACTAGCCGCAACACGTTCTTCTTTTAAGCTAGAAAGTGCACGCGCATAAACGGCGGCGGCAATGGCATTGGCTGGGGCACCTAACTCAAGTGCATTAGCTGCAGTCCATTGACCAGTTCCTTTTTGACCAGCGGTATCCATGACTTGATCCACCAAGAAACCTTTACCCATAGGATCTTTTTGTTGCAGAATGTCGGCAGTAATTTCAATCAAGAAGCTAGAAAGTTCGCCTTTATTCCACTCTTCGAATACTTTACCGATTTCATCAGCTGGCATGGCCAACAGATTTTTCATTAGCCAGTAAGCTTCGCAAATCAGTTGCATATCAATATATTCAATACCGTTATGCACCATTTTTACGTAATGTCCGGCACCATCAGGACCAATATATTCAGCGCAAGAGAAACCGCCTTCAACTGGCTTGCCTGGCTTACCGCCTTCCATAGGCGCACCGGTGACTGGGTCAACTTTAGCCGCAATATCACGCCAGATTGGCTCTAGTGAAGACCAAGCCTTGCGTGTTCCAGATGGCATTAATGATGGGCCGAAACGAGCACCAGTTTCGCCACCAGACACACCAGAGCCGATAAAATCAATGCCTTTAACCGCAAGTTCTTTTTCGCGGCGAATCGTGTCTGTCCATAGCGAGTTACCGCCGTCAATAATAATGTCGCCTTGCTCTAAGAATGGCAAGATTGCGTTGATTGTCACGTCAGTTGCGCTACCCGCTTTAACCAACAGAATGATTTTACGTGGGCGTTTAATGCTTAATACAAATGAGGCTAAATCCGCATGACCAACTACGCGTTCGTGTGAAGGCTCATTGGCTTTACATTCTTCAATGAATTTCACCATTTTTTTAGAGTCACGGTTATAAACCGCGATGGTGTAGCCGTGGTCGGCAATATTTAAGGCTAAATTCTGGCCCATGACAGCTAGGCCAACTAGGCCAATATCAGCATTCTTGGTGATCATTTATGTTCTCTTTTGGAGTTTTTAATGGAAAGGGTGTTTTTGTAGGCAACATTATAGAATCTTTATAACGGACCTAGTAGTTAAATCTTGATGTTGGAGCCGTATTTTTTATATTTTGCGGATTTTTAGCAACAAAAATCAAGTTGGTGGTTTTTAACAGCCAATAAAACTGTGTAGGGGCTATATTGTGTTACTGGCTTGAATCGCTAATAGTCACTACTTCTGCCAGCAGAATAGCCTTGCGGGATGTCATTTTGCCATTCGCCGCAATGTGCACAACAGTGATCATGCATAGTAGGACTCATCACCAAATGTGTGCTTGCGCAAAACTTACATGTTGCAACCTGTTGCCCAGATTTCTTATCATGGGCCTCATGGTGCTCAGTCGCTACCTTGCTACTACCTAATCCATATTTATTATCCATGGCTCACTCCATAGTGTATAAATTTCCTGAATCTAAGCAACATCAATGTTTAAACTCGATGGCTACACTGCACTTTACGCTCAGTGTGAGTACTTGGCTACTTTAGTTTTTTGGCTGCGCTTTACACGCTTTGTAAGCTATTTTTTCGCCGTCATCTAAGCTGGTTTCAGCGCTATTAATTATCAAGGTAATCACGCCACTGGTATAACGACCATCACCGGTTTTATTTAAATTAACTTCATGATCAGGGTATATAAGCCATGCATCGTTGCCATTATTCAGCATTCGCACGTAAAAATGCTTATTACCCTCACATAAATAACTAGTGGCATTCACAGGCGCGTTTCCAAGTGCCTTAGTATCAGATGAAAATGGATTAGGGATTTTAATCGTGCTGCATGCTGATACTAAGGTCAGCATAGCTGCGCTGATTAATAATTTTGCGAACGTATTTAATGGATTACTTTGGATGGTCATATTCAAGCCTGTAAAATTTAAAACTAAAGGGTGAAACTACATATTGCCAGTGTATACATTCCTCACCAATCAGCAACGCTGATTTATTGGGGAGTTGTTGCTATTTGATTAATAGTTTAATAAAAACAGCCTAATAATCAAATAGGCCCTTGGTAACCAGCACGACTTAATCGATCTAGCACAGCAGACCAGGCATTTGTATGGGGTGGCAATTCCACGAGTATGCGATCTAGCTTTAAAGCATCAAAGCGATGAAGAGCGCTATATAACTGCTCAGCCACTTGCTGAGGATTATCAGCCAGTTGTAGCAATTCACAGTCTGGTAATTCTCCAGGGCCAATTAACAAGGCAGCGCAGCACAGGTTAGCTTGCTTTAAAAGCTGACTTTCTAAAATCAGTGAGGCTCTATTTTTAAATAAGAGAAGCGGCGTGCGCGGTGAGTAATGTAGGGCATGCTGGCCAGGGGCCTTAGGGGTCTCTTTATGCGACATGCCCACTAAATTTAACTGTTGCGGGATACCGGCAACGTTGATGATATCGCCCTCACTAATCATACCCGGGCGTAAAAGCTGCCACTCACCAGCAGCGTTGACGCTGACAATCGTAGATTCAATGCCGACTTGGCAGGGGCCTCCATCAACGACGGGAATGGCATCGCCTAATCCAGCCTCCACATGGTCAGCTGTGGTCGGACTTAGTTGAGTGAATAAATTAGCTGATGGTGCGGCGAGGCTTAGGCCGCTTAGTTTAAGCAAAGCCAGCGTAACAGGATGACTAGGAACACGTAAGGCAACCGTGGCCTCTCCACCGCGAACCACACGCGACACCTCTGACTTTGCCGGCAACACCAAAGTCAACGCGCCGGGCCAAAAGGCTGTAGCTAGCTTAATCGCCACTGTCGGAAACGCGGTCACCCAATTTTCAACTTGACTGATATCGCTAATATGGACAATTAATGGATGGTCAGCAGGGCGTTGCTTGATAGAAAATATTTTTTGTAGGGCATGATCATTGTGAGCATCGGCAGCCAAGCCATAAACCGTCTCAGTAGGAATGGCCACCACTTCGCCCGCTTTAAGCAAAACGGCTGCCTGATCTAAACTAATGCGCATATTGACTGCACTTACTATGAAAAAAACATATTTTACTACCGAACACCATCCACCATGATAATTCACGCAGTATGCGATAAAATAGGGCCACATTAATCTTTGAAAATAATACGATGAGCCAAGTTACTAGCACCAAAATTACTGTCGAAAAAAAACCTACAAAAGCTCATCTAGAGGCATTAGGCGTGAGCAAGTGGCCCACTTGGGAGAAAGAAGTTTCAGTCTTTCCTTGGGTTTTTCCTGAAGAAGAAATTGCTTATATCCTAGAAGGTGAGTGTGTCATTACACCCGATAATGGCGCGCCAGTTCGCTTTGGTAAAGGTGATTTAGTAACTTTTCCTGCAGGCATGTCCGCTAGCTGGGAAGTTAAAAAACCACTGCACAAGCACTACCATTTAGATGGTTCATTGCTAGGTCGTATTTACCGTCGTATTAAATTAAAACTCAAACTATAAGCGCTGATCATTCGGCCTAGTAAGAAGGTAGATTAACTCTGCATTCGCTAGAGGCGCTAACTGAACTTAGCGATAAGTGAGTGATGAAAATGCCCGACTACCAAGCCGCCACAGACTTTCTTGCCAATATAGATACAGACTGGGCGCAATTAATTGCGACGGTCGGGCCATGTACTTTTCAAACCAAGCTGACGCGGGAACCCTATGAGGCTTTAATGAGGGCCGTGGCTTATCAACAATTACATGCGAAAGCAGCAGATGCCATTTTGGGTCGGATGCTTTCGCTCTATGACCAACAGTTTCCATCACCCCAACAATTATTGGCCACCGACTTTGAAACGCTTCGCACTTGCGGCTTTTCTGCTAAAAAAATAGAGTCGCTATATGGCGTTGCTACCGCAACATTAACGGGTTTGGTTCCGTCGCGCGTGGATGCTGAGCGCATGACAGATGATGCACTGATTGCGCAACTGGTAACGCTAAAAGGTATAGGCCGGTGGACAGTAGAGATGATGCTCATGTTTACCCTAGCACGCACGGACGTTCTCCCGGCCGATGATCTTGGTGTGGCAGAAGGTTATATGCGGCTTAAAAAGCTGGCATCTCCGCCTAAGCCTAAAAAAATCAGAGAAATTGGCGAGCTGTGGAGCCCTTATCGTAGCATTGCCACTTGGTACTTGTGGCATGTGCCTAAGTTGTAATTACCCAGGTTGCTGATTAGCACCACAGCGGTTTATCAAAGACAATGTTTAGAATCACGTAAGAAGGTGTTAGTGCGCCTAATCTATATCGGCAGAATCACACTAGGTCAATGACGACTCATCGGCACTGACTTAAAAAGCCAGGCTTACTGCCTTATTCACTGCACTAACGCTTTGAATTCTACAGGATGTCTTTCGTTTTTACTGCTTCTTGCGAACAAATACATTGCCAATGGCAAAACGATACCAATGCAGCAAACTGCCTACAAGTATAGAGAGCGCTGGCTATTGCAGCGCAGTTTTAGTCACTAAATAAGACTTACTTTTTAGGCGGTACGCTAGCTTTAGTTGGAATAACAGAACTGGTGAGCACGACTACTTTTTTATCTTTTTTCGGTTTTTTTATTTCTTTGTTACCGCGTTCTTGACCTTTAGCCATGGTAGTTCTCCTAATATTTTAAGCATTAAATTGGCTGGGTTTTTGATAGTGCAACCAAGCTGAATGCATCATAGGCCGATGTATAAATATAGGTGGATTATTTTTGGAAATATTTTATTTCAGCCAAATTAACTGCTACCGCTGCAAACACCATTTTGATTGCCCTTATTTTATGTCGCCCTTTACTATAGTCGCTTGCTTTTATTGTGGTTTTAGCGTAATTTTCGTCCATTGCTAGGGGTCTATATTTTTTAGAAAAAATTCTAAAATATTATAGTGAGAATCACCCTTCGAACCTGATACGGGTCATACCGTCGTAGGAAAGCATCAAGATGCTGCCCTATTAAATAAACTAGTAGGAGCAGCCGTCAAATGCTTCTTACGCCATTGCTTTTAAGGAGCTCCATTGAACGCCAACGATAAAAATCTGCAAAAAAATCTCGCGAAATTTGTTAATGAAACCGCTGAGATCGATCCTGCAACCAAGAAGCCTTTTGCTAACTCACGTAAAATATATATCCAAGGTTCACGTCCAGATATACAAGTGCCTTTTCGTGAAATTAGCCTAAGCGACACTCCTTCTATGTTTGGTGCGGAAAAAAACCCACCAGTCATGGTCTACGATACTTCAGGCCCCTATACCGATCCAACGATTAATGTCGACATTCGTAATGGCCTGCCAGCATTGCGCGCCACTTGGATTGAAGAGCGTAATGATACTGAACAATTAGATGGCCCTAGCTCAGAATTTGGTAACCAACGTAAAGCCGATCCATCACTAGCTGAAATGCGTTTCAATTTACTTCGCAAACCACGCCGCGCTAAAGCTGGCATGAACGTGAGTCAAATGCACTACGCGCGCCAAGGTATTATTACCCCAGAAATGGAGTACATAGCCATTCGCGAAAATCAACGCCGCGACAATATGAGTGAATTGCTACAAACTCAACATAAAGGTAAGGATTTTGGTGCCAGCATTCCACAAACCATTACCCCGGAATTTGTCCGCGATGAAGTAGCTCGTGGTCGCGCCATTATTCCAATGAACATTAATCACCCCGAAATCGAGCCGATGATTATCGGCCGTAATTTCTTGGTAAAAATTAACGCCAATATCGGCAACTCGGCCCTAGGGTCAAGCATCAGCGAAGAAGTTGAAAAAATGGTGTGGAGCACGCGCTGGGGTGGCGATACCGTGATGGATTTATCTACCGGTAAAAACATTCATGAAACCCGCGAGTGGATTATCCGTAACTCACCAGTACCAATTGGTACTGTGCCTATCTATCAAGCGCTAGAAAAAGTTGACGGTAAAGCCGAAGATTTAACATGGGAAATTTTCCGTGACACGTTGATTGAGCAAGCGGAACAAGGTGTGGATTACTTTACAATTCACGCTGGTGTGCGGTTGGCTTATATCCCGATGACCGCAAAACGAATGACCGGTATCGTGTCGCGCGGCGGTTCTATTATGGCGAAATGGTGTTTAGCGCATCATAAAGAATCCTTCTTGTATGAGCATTTTGAAGATATCTGTGAAATCATGAAAGCCTATGATGTGTCGTTTAGCTTAGGCGATGGATTGCGCCCAGGTTCAATTTACGATGCCAATGATGAAGCCCAATTTGCCGAGCTCATTACCTTAGGGGAGTTAACACAAGTCGCCTGGAAACATGATGTTCAATGCATGATTGAAGGCCCAGGTCATGTACCGATGCATTTAATTAAAGAAAACATGGAGCTGCAACTTGAGCATTGCGGTGAAGCACCATTCTATACTTTAGGCCCATTAACCACTGATATCGCACCAGGCTACGACCACATTACCTCTGGCATCGGTGCTGCCATGATCGGGTGGTATGGTTGTGCCATGCTCTGTTATGTGACCCCAAAAGAGCATTTGGGTCTGCCCGATAAAGAAGATGTGCGCGTAGGCATCATTACCTACAAAATTGCCGCTCATGCTGCCGATTTAGCAAAAGGCCACCCTGGTGCACAAATTCGTGACAACGCACTATCAAAAGCGCGTTTTGAATTCCGCTGGGATGACCAATTTAATCTTGGATTAGACCCAGACAAGGCCAAGGAATTTCATGATGAAACTTTGCCGCAAGATGGTGCTAAACAAGCGCATTTCTGCTCAATGTGTGGTCCACATTTCTGCTCAATGAAAATCACGCAAGATGTGCGTGACTATGCGGCTAATTTAAATATTTCTGAGCAAGAAGCCTTAACAAAAGGCATGCAAGAGAAATCAATAGAGTTTGTAAAAAAAGGCAGTGAAGTCTATCAAAAAGTTTAGTCTTATGTAGAGGCTGTCTTGATCATCACTGATAAAAAAAGCAGGCCTAGTGTCTGCTTTTTTTATGGCGAAGGCCTTAATAAATAAAAAGAATGAGCGTTTTTTTGTTAAAATGTCCTTATAAATTAACTAAATGCGGACTACTTTGACTACACTTAAACTCAGCAAGAAACCAGATAGCGATCTTGTTAAAGCAACTAAGGCGCCTGTGCGTCGCGCAGAAACTGTAAAGCGTGATCGTAGCGTAGCACCCGCAAAAACGGTCATGCCAGTAAGAGAAGAAGTGCAAATCCACCCCACAGAGTCTGGGCTAGCAAGTGGATTGCCTAGCCGTCAACGAAATCATCGTTTTGATGGCAAGCTGCATGGTGATGAGTCAGAAACAGCATCTCCAGCTAAAGAATCAGTTACGCGCTCATTTGAACCGCGTCAGCCTGAGTCAAGAAATTCTAGCGCTACAACGCCTGAGCGGCCACAAAGACCAAGGCCTACTCAAAACCCTAGAGCGAACACTAACGAGCCGCAATACCGACAAGCGCCACGCCGTGGTGGCAAGATGCGTGATGGGTATGAGCCTAACGAGTCCACTCATGGTCGTGCCGCTTTCGCTGCCTCTAAGCCGGTAGCTAGCGATCCTGAATTTCCGCGTCTGTCTAAACGTATGGCTGAGCTAGGCCTTTGTTCACGACGTGAAGCGGATGAGTGGATTGTCAACGGTTGGGTCAAAGTAGATGGCGAGATTATTGAAACTTTGGGTACGCGAATTAACCCTGACGCTGAAATTATTATCAGTAGTTATGCGCAAGAACAGCAAGCAGAAACAGTAACGATTATCCTACATAAGCCTGTGGGTTATGTCAGTGGACAAGCCGAAGACGGGTATCAACCAGCCGTGGTATTAATACATCCCGACAACCAATGGCCGGACGATCCAGAACTTCACGGCTATCATCCCAAGCAATTCCAGCGTGGATTTTTACACGGGCTAGCGCCAGCAGGTCGCTTGGACATTGACTCTACAGGTATGTTAGTGTTCACTCAGGATGGGCGCGTAGCTCGGCATTTAATCGGCGAAGACTCTAGTGTAGAGAAAGAATATCTTGTACGCGTAGAGGGCAACTTAACAGACGCAAACATGAAGCTACTTAATTTCGGCCTGACTTTAGATGATGTAAAACTGAAGCCAGCCAAAGTGAGTTGGCAAAATGAAGACCAGTTGCGCTTTGTATTACGTGAGGGTAAAAAACGCCAAATTCGTCGCATGTGTGAAATGGTAGGCTTACATGTGGTGGGTTTAAAACGTATCCGCATCGGTAGTGTCAATCTTGGCAAACTACCCGTCGGTCAATGGCGTTACCTGCGCAACGAAGAGAAATTTTAGATGGGTTTGTTTGATAATTTAGCTGGCGCCATGTTGGCTAAAATGGGTGGGGATCAAGCCAGTATGGCAAAGGCTGCACTGGATATGTTCAACCAACTCGGCGGCTTAAGCGGCGTCTTAGATAAACTTAATGCGCAGGGATTGCCAGAACAAGTAGCATCATGGGTAGGTCCAGGAGATAACTTAACCATTTCAGCCGAGCAAATCACTGCATTAGTAGGACAAGCCAAAATTGAGGCAATGGCGCAAAAATTTGCCATAAGCCCCGATGAGTTAAGCCGCAACATTGCTGAAAATTTGCCTAAGTTGGTGGATAAGTTAACACCGAATGGCATGGTGCCCAAAGATGGCGGCAACCTGCTCGGCGCACTAATGAGCATGATGAAGTAAACATTAGAAAATACTGAACAAAGGGCGATGATTCGCCCTTTACCTTATGTACACATTTACAATTTGAAGCCACACCACGGGCTGAAGCGGAAATAATCACCATGGATTTACTCTTACTAGCTAAAGCCCTTATCCTCGGTTTGGTTGAAGGCATGACGGAGTTTTTGCCGATAAGCAGCACCGGACATTTGATTATTACTGGCGATTTACTTAGCTTCAACGATGACAAAGGTAAGGTATTTGAAATTGTAATTCAGTTGGCGGCGATTTTAGCCGTTTGCTGGGAATATAGAGTTAAGTTACTTAAAACATTACTTGATGTGACGGGACGGCGACAAGGGACACAGGGCGATAAAAAAACGCAAGTATCGCAATCCAATCAATTGGTGCTTAACTTGCTAATAGCATTTTTACCTGCAGCTGTGCTCGGCTTAGCTTTTCACAGTGCTATTAAAACCTATCTATTTTCGCCGTTAACTGTTGCCATCGCACTGATTGTAGGTGGCTTTGCCATTCTGTTGATTGAATACAAAGCGGAAAATACGCCATCGGCTAATGTTACCAGCATCGACCAAATCACTAAAATACAGGCTATCAAAATTGGCTTTGCGCAGTCACTTGCACTGATTCCTGGGGTGTCACGAGCAGGCGCCACTATCTTGGGTGGCATGGTGTTTGGCCTTAACCGACAAATTGCAACTGAGTTCTCATTTTTTCTGGCAATCCCTATTATGTTTGCCGCCACTGCTTATGACTTGCTGAAAAACTGGCAGTTATTATCAGTCAACGATATCGCAATGTTTACAGTAGGCTTTATTACTGCTTTTGCTTCAGCATTACTGGTGATTAAAATGCTACTGCGATTTGTTGCCACGCACAACTTCAAAGTGTTTGCCTGGTATCGTATTGTGTTTGGCGCTTTAGTACTAATCTACTACTGGAATCTTCAGTAAATTCAATCTAACGCCACCATTAATATGGCTTGGCAAGGTTAGACTGAAAAGGTTAAAATTTTCAAAAATCTTGCAGTGAGAATGATCATGAAAAAATTCCTAAAATATTCGACCTATGGTCTGGGTGGCTTAGTAGGCGTAATGTTAATTGTGCTCGCCATTGTTGCGGCTACCTTTAACCCCAACGATTACAAGCAACAAATAATTGACTTAGTGCAGGCTAAAAAAAGCCGCACTTTAAAATTGGATGGCGACATCAAACTTTCTTTTTGGCCAAAAATTGGCGCTAATTTAGGCAAGGTTTCACTCTCAGAACATAAAAATAGCGCTGAATTTGCCTCGGTTGATAGCGTTAAAGTGTCACTGGCTTTGCTACCTTTGCTCAAAAAAGAATTGATTGTAGACTCTGTTTACATTGTTGGCGCACGTGCAAACGTTATTAAATATAAAGATGGCAGTACCAACTTTGACGATTTGATTAGTCCAGATGATGAAGAGTCACAAGATATAAAATTTGATATTGATGGCATTAACATTTCTAACTCAGCCGCAAGCTACTCAGATGAAGCCACTGGCGCTAAATATAGCATCGAAAAATTAAACCTTAAATCAGGTCATATCGCTTTAGCTGAACCAGTTAATTTAGCCACTGATTTTATGGTGAGCGCTAACCAACCTACAATTGCCGCAAGTGTGAAAATAAAAGGACAATTTTTAGTCGATCCAAAAACAAAACACTTTGCAGCCAAAGCGTTAGATGTTGCCATTAAGGGTGATTTACTAGGTGGGACCTCGGTTGAAATTTTGGCTACTGGCGACATTGACGCTAAACCAGAGACTAGCGAGTACCTAATTAATCGCCTAAACCTAGCTACCTCAGGTCAATTTAGTGGCGGAAAAATGACAATAACTTTAAACGCGCCAGCCTTAATCGCACAAAAAAATGAAGTCACCAGCAAACAAACTAAGGTAAGCTTGATTCAAGAAAAATCAGGCGACAGCTTTAAAGCCAATATGGTATTAGCTGATATCAAAGGTACGCCAAAATCATTACAAAGTAGCGGCATTAGCGGTGATATTTCGGCAGTGCAAGGCAAGCGCACGATGAATGGTAAATTCTCTTCACCATTTAGCGGTAACCTTGAGGCCTTAATTTTTGATTTACCAAAACTTGCTGGCATCATTGATATTAAAGATCCGAGCTTGCCTAATGGTGCTATGCAAGCTAAATTCAATGTAGGTATGCATGCTGACATTAAAAACGAGTTGGTGAATAGCCAATTTAGTTTAAATGTTGATCAAACCAAGTTAAGTGGCGACGTATCTGTGGCAAGCTTCAAAACGCCTAATATCAAATTTAACTTAAATGCCGATACGTTAGATCTTAATAAGTTACTGGTAAAAAGCAGTGCACCTGTTAGCACTGCAACTAAAACCAACGTAAAACCCGCTGAGTTGAGCGCACTTAAAACATTGCTGTTGGATGGAAAACTCAATGTAGGCAGCATTTTGTACGATAAATATCGCGTCTCTGGACTTAACGTAGATATTAAAGCTGATGGCCAAAAGTTAGTGTTAAGTGGCCTTAATGTTAAATTGGACGATAGCCAAATTAAAGGCAGCGTGGGTATTAGCCAGTTTATGAAACCGCTTTACACCTTCAATTTAGATATTGATCAGCTAGATGTAGATAAATATGTGGTAGCCACTGTACCAAGCACTAATAAAAAAGACAGCGATAAAGCGGCAGATTTAAGCGCATTAAAGGCGTTAAATGCAGATGGTACCTTACGCATAGGCAATCTTAAATATGGCAAAACTAAAGCGTCTAATATCCGCATAGATTTAAAAGCCGATGGACAAAAGCTAAGCTTGGAAAAACTTTCCGCCAAAGTGAACGATAGCCAAATTAGTGCGAATGTGGGTATTTCACGCTTTAATGATCCAGTTTATACGTTCAACATTAATGTTGATAAGTTGGATGCCGATCAATACATCACGAAAAGTGACCCGCCCTCAGTGAAAAATACCGGCGATACGCCGATTGATTTATCTGCGCTAAAAAAGTTTAACGCTTCGGGCGAGGCGAAAATCGGCTGGCTTAAATTGGCTAATATTAAAACTGAGCATGTGAACATAGGTATGAAAGCCGAGAACGGCCTTGTAACACTTTCGCCATTTTCAGCAGATTTGTATCAAGGCAATATGAGCGGCATGCTTAAAGTTGATGCTCGGAGCACACCTAGTCTTGCCTTCAAGCAAAGCATGAAATCTGTTGCAATTGGTCCGCTAATGATTGATGCGATTAATAATAATATGCTCGATGGCAAAGGTAGCCTGAATGTTGATATCAGCACCTCTGGAAATAGCGTAGGAGCACTAAAAAAATCCTTGAACGGCAATGCCTCATTTAATTTGGCTGATGGTGCGCTTAAGGGCGTGGATATTGCGGGTAGTATTCGTGAGCTGAAAAGTAAGGTTAATTTTCTTAAAGCAAAAGATAGCGTAGCCGATACCAAGAAAAAAACTGACTTTAGCGAGTTAACGGCTAGTTTTGTGATTAAAAATGGCGTCGCACATAATGAAGATCTAGCCATGAAAGCGCCGATTTTGCGCTTAGCGCCTGGCGATAATCGCGGTGATATTGATATCGCCAATGAAACGATTAACTATTTTGCTAAGCCAACTATTGTTAAATCACTCAAAGGGCAAGGCGGGGCAGATTTAGATGCGCTTTCTGGCATTGGCATTCCGCTCAAAATTACTGGATCTTTTTCTAGCCCTAAATTCGGCATGGACTTTGCCTCGCTTGGCACAGCCGTCGCTAAATCAAACTTGCTAGATAAAGTGGGTGGCGAAAAAGGGGGTGCGGTTAAAGAATTATTAGGTAGCGGCACTAAAGTGGATGCCTTAAAAAATTTATTGGATAAGAAAAAACCAGCTGAATCTGTACCTGACGCCAACTCCGGCACTACAACGACGCCAGCGCCAACGGAAGCACCAAAATCTAACGAAGATCAAATCAAAGATAAGGCAACTAGCAAACTTAAAAAGATGCTTAACTTTTAAGTATATTACGTTTATTTAGGAAATATATTGAATGTCTGAGTTTTCAAGCCGCCTGATTGCTTGGCAAAAAATACATGGGCGGCATGATTTGCCTTGGCAAAATACTACAGATCCTTACGCAATCTGGGTGTCTGAAATCATGCTGCAACAAACGCAAGTAACGGCAGTCATTGGCTATTATGCAAAGTTTATGCAGCGCTTTCCAACTATTGCAAGCCTTGCGGAGGCAACCCAAGAAGAAGTGTTACAACACTGGAGTGGCTTAGGGTATTACTCACGGGCACGTAATCTGCATCATGCCGCGCAGCGCATTATGGATGAGCATCATGGAGCATTTCCACAAGATTTTGAGTCCATGCAAGCGCTGCCAGGGATTGGCCGCTCTACCGCTGCCGCGATTGCTTCTTTTGCCTTCCATCAAATACAAACAATCTTAGATGGCAACGTAAAGCGTGTGCTATCTCGACACTTTTTAATTGAAGGTTGGCCCAGTGCACCTAGTGTTGAGAAGGTCTTATGGTCGCTCGCCGAAACCTTGCTACCACAACAAAACATGGTCGGCTATACGCAGGGACTGATGGATCTAGGTGCCACACTATGCACCCGATCCAAACCAAAATGCGACACTTGCCCACTACAGGCAAGCTGCGCTGCATATCACGTGCAGCGCGTACATGAGCTGCCCACTCCGAAGCCACGTAAAACCATTCCAGAAAAAAATACCACGATGCTCATATTGCTTGATGGCGATGAGGTTCTGCTAGAAAAGCGCCCGCCAACCGGAATTTGGGGTGGCTTATGGAGCTTTCCTGAGGCCGAGAACACAATGTCTCAGGATCTTGCTCTAGCGTGCTTTGGGATTACTACGCAAGCGGGGCCACCTTTAGCAAAACTGAGTCACGCCTTCACCCATTTTAAATTACATATTGAACCACGCACTTTTCACATCATGCACCGTAAACCAAGTGTTGCTGGAGTTGGACAAATATGGCTAAATATTGATGATGCGATTGCTGCAGCTATTCCAACACCGGTGCGTAAAATTTTACAGTCCCTACAGAAAAAGCTAGCCTCAATCTAATTCCATTAAGGTTTTTGCACCCTATTTGTTTTAAATCAATTTTCAAATCAAACTAGGCGTATAGGATTAGCTTAATGGATGGATATTGGTAATAACGATGAGTAAGCCTACTTTTATATTAGGCAAAACTTGATAAATCATATTGCTAGGGGTAGCATGAGTTCAGTAGTTCTTGGACAAGCCTCGCTTAGAACTTTATTTTCAAAGCCTGTCCCGCCTTGTTAGCACTAACAATTTAAGGAGAAAATTTAATGACTATAAGTAATGCTTTTCGTAAAACAGATGCAGTAGCGGTGAGCAAAGAGCAACTGATTGCAGATTTCAAAGTGGTAGTTGCCGATGCTGAAGCGTTGATTAAGGCTACTGCTAATCAGAGCGGCGAGGCAATTGTGGGTTTGCGAAGTAAAGCCGAACAATCACTGGCAGTTGCCAAGGCCAAGATGGCTGATGCGCAAGATGTTGTAGTGGAAAAAAGTAAAGCCGCTGCCAAAGTAACGGACGAATATGTACATGATAATCCTTGGCGTGCGATAGGTGCTGCGGCAGGTATCGGTCTAGTCATTGGACTTCTCATTGGACGACGCTAGTTTGAGCGCTGAGAAAGATACTAATAAGGCGGGTGTAGGCTTGTTGCATTCATTAAAAAGCTTGTCCACAACCTTAATTGCTATTCTTTACAACCGACTCGACCTACTTTCTACCGATATGGAAGAGGCCCGAGAGCGTTTGCTCTCATTGTTGGTGTTCACTTTTGTTTCACTATTTTGCCTATGTTTAGGCATGGTCTTACTGGCGATGCTTGTGGTAGTAGTATTCTGGGACACGCATCGACTGTTGGCGCTTAGCGCGCTCACAGGCTTTTTCTTGCTCGCTGGAGCGATTCTTTCTATGATAGCGATGCGCGCACTGCGCAATATGCCAAGAGTATTTGCCGCAAGTTTGGCTGAGTTGTCTAAAGACCACGAGCTATTAGATCCACTTAAATGAGTACAAAATTATCTCAATTAGCCAAACGCCGGCATAAACTGATCGTGCAGGCCTCGGCGCAGCGAGAGGCCTTACAACAATGCATAGACCCTTGGCGCGCGCCCTTGACGCTAGCCGATCGCGGCTTAAGTGCAATCCGTTACGTCAAAAGTAGTCCTATGCTCATGATGGGTACGATGGCTTTTCTGGGCATACTACGTCCAACCCGCGCTGGCAAATGGTTGCATAGAAGCTGGATGTTGTTGCAAGTTGCTCGTGGCTGGCTTTCTAAGCCGTAAATAGTGGCAGTCAGGTGTAAAAAAGCGGCATTAAGCCGCTTTTTTTATAACTATCGGAATTTTCCGAAAATGCTAATATTGATGTTACCTATTTCTGATCCCAAGACTCTTCCCACATGCAGTGCTTGATTTTATGACGATTGGCGATCAGCTCATCAATACTCGGCTCATCATTTAAAGCGCGTTTAATTGCAAGCTTTGTCGCGTCATAGTTGTTTTTATACATATCTGCTTTATCTAGATTTGGATCTTTTGCAGCTCCTGGATCAATCCAAACCAAACTAATAATACAAAGATCATTGACTTGATCTTTAGGAATAATGCCCTCAATAACGCAATCTAAAATAGCATCGGCGGTTGCAGCTTGCACTAAGCCGCCAAATAAAGCGATATTGGCGCTATCTTTTAAAGTCACTTTTGGCGCCATCATACAGGCTGGGCGGACCAACTGATTGATATCACGCACAGCAAACATCGCGGTATGGCCTTTACTTTGCGCCATCATATTTGCAAATGCTTGTCCTACTGGACCATCCACGCTACCGATTAAAATCTCTGGCATCGCTGCTGAAACGTCTTTACCTTCTGTATATACTGTTGCTTCGCCAGCTTTGAAAATAATTTTTGACATACCCTATCCTTGAATGTTGATGTATAAAAAACGGTTAAAACCTTGCGGCTAAAATTTTTAAGTAGCTGGATTTTATAGAATCATAATGCATTAAGCAATTTTGGTTTCGAGTCGCATATCTACGTGCCATATATTGGCTTCTAAATATGGTGGGCTGCATTTCACAAAACCAAATTTCTCATAAAAATGGACGGCATGCATTTGCGCTGAAAGCCTAATGCTGCCTTTGTCTTGTTGTTGATTAATGGCAATCGCAGATTTTAGTATTGCTGACCCCACGCCCTTGCCGCGCCATTCTTTAAGGACTGCCATGCGGCCTATACTGCCATCTTCTAGCAAGCGTGCGCACCCAATCGCCTCACCCATTGCATTGACTGCCAGCAAGTGCTGTGACATCTGATCTAAACCATCCCACTCTAGTGCGATGGGGACATTTTGCTCAACAATAAAGACTCGCTCACGCACCATTTTTAATGATGATGCTTGTGATTGCCAGCTGACTTTTTCTATACTGAACTCAGGTTGCAAGGTTTACCCCCTTGCGGGCTATGGCAGTAACAGGCATTATGCGTCTTGGTCTTTTCAAGTTAATGTTTAAAGGTTTTATATGCAAAAATATTTAGCAACAGCCGCACGAGTATTACTGGCACAAATTTTCCTACTACAAGTAATTGCCTTGATTATTGGTTTTATGAGCAATCCTACAGGCTACCAAGATTATCAAGCCGGACTAGGTAGTTTAGGCTTACCAGGTATTTTTGCACCATTGATTATTTTCATGAATTTTGTTGGTGGACTGGCCCTATTGTTAGGATATAAAACTAAGGCTTTTGCCTTAATTATGGCGATCTACATCGTTATCCTTTCATTCATCCTTAGACTACCCGTTTTGCAATACTTGGCCATTGCCGGTGGTTTGTTGCTTTTATACGTCAACCCAATTACCGCTTGTAGCTTAGATAACCTTAAGAAATAACGTAGGTTGAATATACAAAAAAGCGGCAAAAAGCCGCTTTTTTTACGCCTACTCCCATTCTAAGATTGGATATATTGTATTCACATTGCGTCGGTTGGCCACGTCAAATAGCATCCATTTATTTTTTTCAGATGCCGCTGCTGTCTCCATGGTTTTTTCCATGCTGACCCCATTTTTAATATTGGCTCGAATATCGGTTAGTAAAGCCTCTAAATAAAGGCGCTCATTATTGAGTGCAACTATCCAATCTTTTGTAAACGGGCCATGGCCAGGCACCACCTGACTGACTTGGGATGATTTCAAACTATCTATGGCAGCAATTAATCCCTTAATATCACTCTCAATTACTGGCGTACGCTCAATAAATAGTAAATCTCCAGTAAATAAAGTCTGTGTTTTACTATCAATCAATGAAATGTCCGTCACCGTATGCGCCGAAACATAGGCGGTTAACTGCAAGCTTCTATCACCTAAGTCTAATTTGGATCCAGTTGACACTACCAAGCTCGGTTTTACCATGTCACTACCTTCTGCGTCAGCTCCCAAGTACTTAATATTTAATTTGGTATAGGCTTCTTGCCGCAATTGCATGGTGTCACCTAGCTTTGCATGGCCAACAAATACAGGGTTATCTTGAACAAAAGCTGCATTGCCAAAAATGTGATCGGGATGCACATGGGTGTTAATCACATATAAAATCGGCAATGGCGTTACGGCTTTAATCGCAGCGCGTAATTGCTTGCCTACCTTCAAACTGCCACCAGTATCTATCACCGCAACACCACGACTTCCGACCACAAAGCTAATGTTGCAAATATCTCCTTGGTAACCTGTATCGATATCTAGATGTGCGCCATGGTGCACATAAATACCATTACCCAGATCCTCAATCCCAAAATCAGCAGACTGTACCTGTGTTGCAGATAGTAAAAAAAATAATGCCAATATTGCAGGCGCAAGCCTTATGTCAAAATTTATTTTTTTCATGGAAATCGCCTTTTCAATAGCTTGCTAACTTCATTATTTGCAATAATAATACTCATATTCGTATTTAATGTAATAGTGTCACAGTATCACGATTTTTAATTAAGGGATTCGCATCATGGATAGTGCTTCACGTTACACCAAGACCGCTGTTTTTTTGCATTGGCTAATTGCATTTTGTATTTTTGGCATGTTTGCCTTGGGCTGGTATATGGCTGATTTGCCAAAAGAAGCACCTAAGCAAATGGCTTACGACATATTCAACTGGGGTATTTATACTTGGCAACTCAGTGCAGAAGCCACACCTCGAACTTTCTATTTCAATCTACATAAATCGTTCGGAGTCACTATCATGGCGCTGATCACTTTACGTATTTTATGGCGCATCACGCACCGCCCTCCGGCATTACTTGCAACTTATAAAGAGTGGGAACAAAAACTCGCTCATGGCACGCATCACTTACTTTACCTTCTGATGATTGCGCTACCAGTGAGCGGTATTATCATGGCCACTTACAGCAAGTATGGTATTAAATGGTTTGGTAAACCATTAGTACAAGGCTTGGACAACAACCCGATGCGCGAAATTTTCAAAGAAGCGCACGAAGTGATTGGCATTGTGATTTTAGTTGTGATTGGACTGCATATTCTAGGCGCAATAAAACACAAATTGATTGATAAAGATGGCACATTAAAACGCATGTCCATGCACTAAAGCTAGCACTAAGGGCTTACTACGCTATTGACCCAAAAGAAATGAAATGTTGAAGGGCTGGAGTAAATTCCAGCCCTTTTTCTTGCAAATGTCTGCTTAGAGGCAGCGCTATTAATAGAGCTTTAGTCTGTTATGGGCTCAAAGTGACAAACATGAACGACAGCTTTATGGAAACTCAGCTTAACTGGATATGAATGACGGCAATTGGGCTTTTAATATTTTGACTTCAAAATAAGTGGTTAACGGCTAGTTTTCACTAGCCGCATCCTATAGTTAAACTTCGGTCTGCTCAGCCATTTCTAGTGCATCATCTACTTCTATACCTAGGTAACGAACTGTACTTTCCAGCTTGGTGTGCCCTAACAACAACTGTACTGCTCGTATGTTTTTGGTGCGTCTATAAATTAAGGTCGGCTTAGTTCTCCTCATAGTATGCGTACCATAACTGGTAGGATCCAGTCCTATCTCTTCAACCCAGTCATTCACTATGCGAGCATATTGTCTTGTAGATAGATGCAATGAGTCATGAATTCGACTTGGGAATAAAAAGCTATCGGATTTGAGTTCAGATGCTTTAATCCACTCAGCAACTGTTTTACGCGTTTGCTCCGTAATTTCGAATTGAACTGGGCGACCAGTCTTCTGCTGCATGACGATAGCTCTTGAGGTAACTCTATCGCCATGTGAAATGTCTCTTACTTTCAGTTTAACTAAATCACAGGCCCGAAGCTTGCTATCTATAGCTAGGTTAAAAAGTGCTAAATCTCTAGTACGTTGAGATAACTCTAAGCGAATTCGAATTGCCCATATTTCTTTGAGCTTGAGTGGTGCTTTCTGACCGATTAACTTACCTTTGTTCCAAGGTTCATGATAGTGCGAATTTGATGTTTCCATGATGATCTCCTAGAAAATTAGGGATCAATAGTTTGCGCTCATTTCAAAGCTGCTGCATTAACTGGATTTCTCTAAAGCAGAC
>SESD01000135.1_pt1 | contig 43940 bp, 42 predicted proteins | sample 3171411 | NCBI WGS metagenome assembly SESD01 (sample SAMN06051880, study PRJNA518727) | freshwater metagenome | biome: subpolar coniferous forest; feature: holomictic lake; material: water; isolation source: holomictic Lake 442, 16.5 m depth | place: Canada: near Kenora, Ontario | collected...
TTTAACTCTTTGTCTTGTCCCGTTCAATCAGCGCATAGGCTGAGTGGTTGTGGATAGACTCAAAATTCTCAGACTCCACCGTGTAGGCATCAATGCGCGAGTCCCTGTTTAGAGATGCAGCGACATCACGGACCAGGTCCTCGACAAACTTGGGGTTGTCATAGGCCTTCTCGGTCACATACTTCTCATCTGGGCGTTTCAATAGGCCATACAGTTCACATGAGGCATAGCTTTCTGCCATCCTGACCATATCCTCAATCCAGACAAAGCAGTTAGTACGCACGGATATCGATATATGAGAACGTTGGTTATGCGCGCCATAGTCAGAAATTTTCTTGGAGCATGGGCATAGGCTCGTTACCGGGACAACAACCTTCATAGTGAACTCGTATCGGCCGTTTTTAATTTCCCCGATGAAGGTTACTTCATAATCCAACAGGCTTTGTACTCCAGACACTGGAGCTGCTTTATTGATGAAGTAGGGAAAGGTCATCTCTATATGGCCGGACTCCGATTCCAGTCTTTTAACCATTGCCCACAGAATGCTCTCGAACGATTCCACAGAGATTTCACGTTCGTGGTCGTTGAGTATCTCCACGAAACGCGACATATGTGTGCCCTTGAAGTTATGCGGCAGACCCACATACATGTTGAATACAGCAACGGTATGCTGAACGCCACCATCCTTGTCAGCCACCTTTACTGGGTGGCGGATGGCCTTAATCCCGACCCGATCGATTGCGATATGTCTCGTGTCGGGGGTGCTCTGAACGTCGGCAATGGGTAAGTCAGCCTCTTGATGCATGATGAAAATCTCCTACAGAGGAAGTGCCAGCAGGTATTAATTGCTGGGAGAGAAAATACTTGAAGTGACTATGTGGGCAGTCTTAATCTGACGGACTTGATGATGCCCATCTTGTCTAGGCCGCAGTTAGACAACATCTGTGAAGGGTCCCCTTGATCAATGAATATGTCGGGAAGACCTAGATGTAGTAACGGGACTGAGATCCCCTTATTTTCTAGAGACTCTGCAACTGCGCTACCTGCTCCACCGATGATGGTGTTTTCCTCGACGGTTACAAGTAGCGAATACTCCGCTGCCAGAGATTCGACCAGATCTGCATCCAATGGTTTAACAAATCGCATATTAACAACGGTCGCATTGAGCTCTTCCGCTGCTTCCAGACAAGGTGTGAGCATGCTGCCAAAGGCCAGCAGCGCGATTTTCTCTCCCTTTCGGCGAATCTCGCCACGGCCCAGTGGTAATGAGCGCATTTCTTTTTGAGGGGTCACACCGGTTCCGGCGCCGCGGGGATAGCGGACTGCGGTTGGAGAATTCATTTGGAATGCAGTGTAGAGCATCTGACGACATTCATCCTCATCTGAAGGGGTCATCACCGTCATATTGGGGATGCAGCGTAAATAACTCAAATCAAAGCTACCGGCATGGGTAGGACCATCTGCTCCGACCAGTCCGGCACGGTCTATGGCAAATACCACTGGTAAGTTCTGGATGGCGACATCGTGGATCAACTGGTCATACGCACGCTGTAAAAAGGTCGAGTAAATTGCCACGACCGGTTTCATTCCATCACAGGCTAAGCCTGCTGCAAAGGTGACCGCATGCTGCTCTGCGATACCAACATCAAAATAGCGGTCGGGATATTCTTGAGAGAATCTCACCAGCCCCGATCCCTCGCGCATCGCTGGAGTGATTCCAATGAGTCGTTTGTCCAGTGCAGCCATATCACACAACCAGTCACCGAAAATCTGGGTATAGCTTGGCTTGCCGGCAGCCTTGGATACGATACCTGTGTCCGGATTAAATTTGGACACTCCGTGATAGAGAATGGGGTCATCTTCTGCGGCTTGGTAACCCGCCCCTTTGCGGGTCACGACATGGAGAAACTGCGGACCATCGAGATGCCTGATGTTACTGAGCGTAGCGACCAATACATCGAGGTCATGACCATCAATGGGGCCGATGTAGTTAAAACCAAACTCTTCAAACAGGGTGCTGGGCGTCACCATCCCCTTCACATGCTCTTCAGCGCGTTTGGCAAGTTCTAGCACGGGCGGCACTACCCCCAGCATCTTCTCGCCCGCTCGCCGAGCTGTTGCATAGAATCTTCCAGACATGAGTTTAGCGAGATAGTTATTTAGCGCCCCGACCGGGCGCGAGATTGACATGTCGTTGTCATTCAGCACCACCAATAGGTTCGTGTTCATGGCTCCGGCATTGTTTAAGGCCTCGAATGCCATCCCCGCGCTCATTGCGCCATCACCTATAATAGCGACGGAGCGCCTATCTGTTCCTTCTAGCTGAGCGGCCACTGCCATCCCAAGCGCTGCGCTAATGGAGGTGCTGGAGTGGGCTGTACCAAAGGCATCATATTCACTTTCATCGCGCCGAGGGAAGCCAGCAACACCTCCTTGCATGCGCAATTTCTTCATGCCTTCACGGCGCCCCGTCAGGACTTTGTGAGCATAGGTCTGGTGACCGACATCCCATACCAAGCGGTCGTATGGGGTGTTAAAAACGTAATGGAGGGCAATGGTCAATTCGACCGTGCCGAGATTGGATGAGAGGTGGCCGCCGGTTGACGATACAGACTCGACCAAGAAGTTACGTAACTCATCGGCGAGTTTCGGCAGCGCCTTGCGTTCCAGCGTGCGTAGCTCAGAAGGAATGTTGATAGTGTCGAGCAGTGGGTACATCTTAATCCTGAAGATTAAAAGTCACTCAATATAAAAAATACAGCTTCAAAACTCGCGCTGAATGATGAAATCAGTTACTTGACGCAACCGTCCCGCAGTTCCGTCAAAACCCTCCAGAGCTTGATAGGCCTCACCTCTTAACTCTTCTGCAAGTTCACGAGCTCGACGAACTCCGAGTATGCTGACATATGTGGGCTTATTTTGCTCGGCATCTTTACCGGCAGTCTTGCCTAGGGTTGCGGTGGTAGCCTCCGCATCGAGGACGTCATCAACAACTTGGAATGCTAGACCGATATGCTTGGCAAAGTGATCAAGATTCTCCAGTTGCTCGTTATTTAGATGATTGCCACAGTGGGCTCCTAGCATGACTGCAGCACGGATCAGCGCGCCGGTCTTGTGTATATGCATGAATTCTAACTCAGGCAGGCTCAGTGTCTTCCCGACATTGGCGAGGTCAATCGCCTGCCCGCCTGCCATACCCCGTGAACCAGCTGCCTGGGCCAGTCGTTTAATCATATTCAGTTGAGATTGTGGAGTATCTGCCAAATGAGGTCCAGCCAGCAATTCAAAAGCTAAGCTCTGCAAGCTGTCGCCCACCAGTAATGCAGCGGCCTCATCGTACTCCACATGACAGGTTGGCTTCCCTCTCCGGAGAATATCATCGTCCATACAGGGTAGGTCGTCGTGCACCAGAGAGTAAGCATGGACCAGCTCTACTGCAGCGGCGACGATAGTTACACGTTCTTCACTGGCCCCGCCCAGCTCCCCGGCAGCAAAGGAGAGTAGCGGGCGTACTCGTTTCCCCCCCCCTAAGACCGCATAGCGCATCGCCCCGTGTAGACGCTCAGGGGCAATATTTGCGGCAGGAAGAAGAGACTGAAGTGCAGTCTCTATGCATTCTTGGCGGCCTCTTGTCCAGTCTTGGAAGTCAGTGGTCATCAATACCGGGCGGTGGAAATTTTTTAAGTGTACCAGATTCGAGCAGACGTACCTGTTGCTGTGCATCCTGTAACTTAGTTTGACAGTATTGTAGGAGATCGGTCCCGCGTTTATGAGCGGAGAGAGAGGCCTCTAGCGGCATTTGTCCTGTTTCCATTTCAACTACAATATGTTCTAGCTCTGATAATGCTGCTTCAAAGCTTTCTGGTTGCGCTAATTTAACGGGTTTGGTGAGCTTTGTCATGATGATGAGCTCATAGGAACAGAGCAGTTTTCGAGCAGAGAGCTGCAAAAGTAACGCAATAAGTGGGGTCAGGTCAATTAAATACGCTATCCATTATATAGCCGATTATGGGCAAGATATTTTTGGTGGAGTAGAAGTTTGGTGCATTAGCGGTTAACCATGCCGGCCATGATGAAGGTATACTTTGTTGGAACACAGAGTCACGTGTGTTTCCAATGCGTTGTAGAGCACCGCCTGGGCACTATCAATTTCAGGCGGCCCCACGCTGCTTCAAACTACCTTTCCTAACGTGTTAGGAGGATATACAGTAATAACATGCCCAATCTTGTTAATGTTTCGCAACGCTTACAAACGCCGTTACAGCCACCGGTTGACTGGTATTTTGACCCTCATATTCTTGAGTTGGAGACGCGCCTTCTGTTTGACCAAGGGGTCGGTTACGTTGGTCACGAGGCGATGCTGCAGAACATCGGTGACTATCACGTGCTTGAGTGGATGGGGGATGCCAAGGTATTGGTACGCCATAAAAACGGCATTGAGCTGTTATCAAATGTTTGTCGTCACAGGCAATCTCTATTGTTTAAGGGGCGCGGTAATGCCAGGAACATCGTTTGCCCGGTACACCGATGGACTTACGATTTAGCGGGAAAGCTACTAGGGGCGCCGCACTTTCCTGATAACCCATGCCTTGATCTTGGCAGAACTCCTCTGAAAAGCTGGAATGGCCTGCTTTTTTCAGGCAAGCGCGATGTCGCGCGAGATATGGCCAACCTGAGTGTCTTGAAGGATTTTGATTTTTCTGGGCATGTGCTGGAGCGAGTGCAGATAGAGGAGTATGCCTGCAACTGGAAGACCTTCATCGAGGTATATCTAGAGGACTACCATGTCGAACCATACCATCCTGGGCTCAGTCGTTTTGTGGACACGAAGGAATTGAAGTGGGATTTTGGTAACTGGTACAGCGTACAGACAGTTGGGATCAATCACGACTTGGTCCATCCGGGCACGCCAGTTTATGCCAAGTGGCATGAGCAATTATTGCGACAAACGGCAGGTAGAATCCCTGCTCATGGCGCTATCTGGATGCTTTACTATCCAAATGTCATGCTGGAGTGGTATCCCCATGTGCTTATTATCAGTACGCTATTGCCGGCAGGGGTAGACCGTTGCACTAACGTGGTCGAGTTTTACTATCCAGAGGATATCGCCCTATTCGAGCGGGAGTTTGTCGAGGCTGAGCAGGCCGCTTATCGTGAGACCGCGGTCGAAGATGACGAAATCTGTAAACTACTAACTGCTGGGCGTCGTGCTTTGTATAAGCAGGGTATTAATGAGACAGGCCCGTATCAGTCACCGATGGAAGATGGCATGGTGCACTTCCATGAGTTTCTGCAGCGGGAAGTTGGGCGCTATATTTCATGATCATCGGGCGGAGCCAAATATTGGAATGGTGAGTCATGCCGCCGCATATCGGCTACTCAAGCTTACGAACGATTAATGCGCTCTCTTTGGATGGTTGTTGCCGGATTTCTGTTCAGTTGCATGGGCGTATTTGTCAAGCTCGGAGCGGAACACTTTTCCAGCATTGAGCTGGTATTCTACCGGTCACTATTTGGCCTGCTATTGGTTTATGCAGTAGTCCGGATACAGAGACTGCCCCTCATGACTACACACTGGAAGATCCACTGCTGGCGCGGGTTTTCAGGTCTCGGTGCGTTGCTGATGTTTTTCTTTTGCATTGTACAGTTACCGTTGGCGACAGCAGTAACGCTCAATTACACCTCACCACTATTCCTGGCCTTGCTCACTACTGTCATTCTGAAAGAGCATTTCAACGGGATGCTTGTCATGGCCATAATGTTAGGGTTTGTTGGTGTGATTTTATTGCTGCGTCCGATACTGCAGGAGGACCAATGGAGCGCTGGACTGATTGGGCTGTGTTCAGGGTTTTTCTCTGGCATTGCTTATCTCAACGTCAAAAAGCTCACAAGTCTGGGCGAGTCTGATTGGCAAGTCGTGTTCTATTTTGCTTTGATTTGTAGCGTCGTTACTGGTGGTTGGATGCTGCTCGACACCTTTAGTCCAGTCACGTTAAACAATGTGTCGTTGCTGTTAGGGGTTGGTATTACTGCAACACTTGCGCAGCTTGCAATGACGAGGGCCTACCGCACTGGAAAGACGCTCGTGGTGGGTGCTCTGGCCTATAGCACAGTGGTATTCTCGAGTCTATGGGGGATCCTAGTCTGGAGTGACGTATTGCCACTAACAGCATGGTTAGGAATGGGGATGATCGTGGTTAGCGGATTATTGTGTCTTAGCGTCTCACCTTCAGTACGCGATTAATCGCGGTAATTAATTGAGGCAGAATTTGCGTTGTGGTAGGCAGTTGCCTATGATGAGTCGGTAACCTTTTTTGGGATGAGTCCATGATTACTATTCAGAAAATCGGCAACCTGGTCACCGTTGCTGCACTCGGTGAATTTACTTTGGCCGACTATAAGGAGTTCGAGGAGCAGGTTCTCTACAAGTCTCATTTCGATGGCAGGGCCAGTCTCCTATTCGACTGGCGTGATATGGTGAGTTATACCGTGGATGTGGCGTGGGAGGAGATCAAGTTTGCGCGTGAACATGGAAGTGAATTTAACCGCGTGGCGGTGGTCACCAATAACAAGTGGCAAGCATGGACCGTCTGGGTATCCAACCTCTTTATCGGGGCTGATGTCAGAGTCTTCGTCGATTACGACGAGGCTGAGTTGTGGGCGACTGTTTGAGGCGACTGATATTCAAGGCCTCATTGAATGATATGTCGGGAAGAAAGTGGTTAACAGTTCGATTTTTAAAGAGAATTGACTGGATCAAAGAGCGTCAGCTAGCCCAGTAAGTCAATACGGCTAATCTTCAATAAAGAGCGCAGGATTACCCCCAAAATTTGTTGCAAAAAAGCAACACGCGCCTCTTTTAATCTGCGAAATTCCTTTATTTTGCAACAGAATTCCTCCAAAATCGCTTTCTGTCTTCATGTGAGAACTGTGCGGCTATGCCTTGTGTAAGGCCTTGTTTGCATTTGCGTTTGTTATCAATGAGTTATTGGGTGCCTGGCCGCAGTTAATGTGGGCCCAATAAGACAGGAAGGGGATAGCGCGGCGCCTTGACAGTGGAATTCACTTTAAGATACCCTGCGCAACCGGTTAAGTTTATTCATTTATTTATGGTTGAAGGTCCTGGCTGTTGGCTGTTATCCGCAAGTCTTTGTGGAGCGAGTCGATCTCAAGTCATAAAGCAGTATCAAACAAGAGTTCTGTATAAAAAAGATGACAGATATCGCTAAATTGGAGGGTAAGGCCTTGAGTTCAACAATTACCCAGTTGAATGCTCCGTTAACGCAAGCGTTTGGTTCTCAGTTATCAAGCGAGTCAACACTAACGGTCGCTCCAACACCGACGATATGCGAGATACAAGTTCAACGACTGGCAGACTTCGACACCCTAACAGAAGCATTGGACTACGCTGCCAGCGGATCAAAAGGATTTAACTTTTATAATGCCAAGGGGGGGCTCCGCACAGTTCTTTCCTACCAAACATTAAGGCAAAATGCTCTAGCCTCAGCGCAACGGCTGTCGGGACTTGGACTGGCTCGTGGTGAACGAGTAGCACTCATCGCTGATACCACGCCCGAGTTTGTCGAGTTATTCTTCGCCTGCCGTTATGCTGGGTTAGTTCCTTTCGCGATGCCAGTTCCGGCCAATCTTGGCAGCCATGCGGTGTATGTCCAGCAGATTCGTGGAATACTCCTCGGCAGTAAAGTAAGCGTTGCCTTGGCAAGCGTAGATTATATTAACTTCCTTAGAGAGGCTTCAGAGGGAGTAGAAGGGCTGCAGTGGGTCGGGACTCCGGGTGAGCTAGGAGAGCTGCCGGCTCTGGATGTGACGCCAAAGTCCAACCACCCAGATGAGATTGCATACTTACAGTTCACCTCAGGGAGCACCCGTGCTCCTCGCGGAGTGATCATCACAGAACGAGCCTTGATGAGCAATCTACAAGGGATTGTTCGGAGTGGGCTAGAGATTCGACCGAATGACCGCTGCGCATCTTGGTTACCCTTTTACCATGATATGGGCTTGGTAGGGATGATGATGGCCCCGATGGCGTCGCAAGTCTCGGTCGACTACTTGGCTACGCGAGATTTTGCGGTTAGGCCGTTACAATGGTTAAAGCTGATCAGCCGCAACCGCTCTACAGTTGCATTCAGTCAGCCATTTGGCCTCAAGCTTTGTACCCTGCGGGTTCGTGATTCTGACTTAGAAGATCTCGATCTCAGTTGCTGGCGTGCGGCGGGGGTTGGCGCGGAAATGATACGCCCAGAAACCCTCAGAAACTTCTCAGAGAAATTCGCACCAGCAGGATTTAATGCGAATGCCTTCCTGCCTTGCTATGGATTGGCGGAATCGACCCTTGCGGTTACTTTTTCAAAAATTGGCGAAGGTTTTAAGAGTCTGCAGATTGATGCAGCGATGCTGGTGGAAAGAAAGATGGCCGTTCGGCTCCAAGCGGAGGGCAGGAAGTTTAATGAATTTGTGAATTGTGGACGCGCCCTGCCAGGACATACGGTCAAGGTTATCGACGATGAGGGTCAAGAGTTATCTGACCTGAAGTTGGGCAGCGTGTTGGTGAGTGGCGGCAGCATCATGGCGGGTTACTTCAACAATCCGGAGGAAACTCAGAGAACACTTAAGCCCGGTCCTTGGTTAGATACGGGCGACCTTGGCTTTTTGTTTGAAGGGGACCTTTTTGTTACGGGTCGCCGCATCGATGTCATCATTGTCAATGGTCGTAATATACGGGCTCAGGATATAGAAGAGCTCGCTGAGCAACAGCCTGAGGTCAGAGCCCGAGAGGCTTCCGCCTTCGGGGTAACAGATGCCAATGACTCGACCACAATCGTACTGGTTTTAGAATGTCGTCTGACCTCAGTACCGGATCGCCAGTCTCTTATCAATCGGCTACAACGGATGGTGTATATGGCATTTGGCGTTAACTGTCTGGTTGAGTTAGTCCCGCCGCATACTCTGCCGCGTACTTCTTCCGGGAAGCTGTCTCGATCTGCCGCACGCCAGGGTTTCATACAACGGACAAACCTGACAGATCATCAGCTATCAGTTGAGTCCGGAGACAAGTAGTCAGCATATGACTGGACTGTCGATAGCAGTCACTGGTGCTACCGGTTTCATTGGTGGTGTATTGCTGCAATCCTTAGTCAGAGATGGCTGGAAGGTGAGAGCTTTAACCCGTCGTCCACAAACTGGTGGCGGATCCATCACATGGATTCAGGGTGATCTGAACGATCCAGTCGCATTACAGAATTTGGTACGAGGTGTTTCGGCCGTTGTGCATTGTGCTGGCCAGGTCCGGGGAAGCTCTCTCGATGAATTCACCCGCACCAATGCAGAGGGAACCGCCAATCTGGTGAAGGCCTCGACAGAGCAGGACTCAGCACCTCGATTTCTTCTCATATCCTCACTTGCAGCCAGGCAGCCGGAGCTCTCCTGGTATGCAACCAGCAAGTATCTGGCAGAGCAGATCGTGGCAGACCACTCAGGTGTTATGCCGTGTGCAGTTTTTCGTCCGACCGCGGTCTATGGACCTGGGGATAAGGAGATGAGCCCACTCTTCAGGGCAACTCAGCGCGGGGTCTTGCCCATGGTAGGAGGATCTGACATGCGTTTTGGCTTGTTACACGTTAATGACTTGGTCGCAGCGATCCTCTGCTGGCTTGGCACCAGAGTTCCTATACACGGCATCTATGAGCTTGATGATGGGATGCCGGGGGGGTATAACGGCCAATCTGTAGCGGCCATTGCACAGGATGTGTGGAAGAGGCCGGTACGGTGTTTCTTTTTGCCGGTGTCACTGGTTTCGATGACTGCGAATATTAATTTGTACCTGGCGCGACTGTTGCATTACTCGCCGATGCTGACCCCCGGGAAAGTCAGGGAGCTACAGCACCCGAACTGGGTATGTGATATTGCCCCGCTGACGAAAGCATTACCAGACTGGCAGCCTTCCATGCGTCTACGCGATGCTCTGCCACAGGCGGCATAGCTCGCATAACATTTAAAGTCACTCAATATATGTCAACTGATTATAACAATATCCTGTCTAGGCTCTGTTTCCACCTCAAGCAACTCTCTAGCCCTGATGTGGTAATTCTGCCCGAGACAGATCTGATCAATGAGCTGGCAATTGACTCGGTTAAGCTACTGAGTCTGGTTATGGAGATCGAGGATGAATTTGATATCTCCGTCCCACTGAATGTCTTAGCCGATGTTCAGACCGTGCATGAGCTTGCGAATTTAATTTATCAAATCAAATCACAAAATAAATAATGAGCTTACTAGACAAGTTAGACGCAGTAGCAGCAGCCCGAAAAGCATTACTGCCAGAAGGACTCGAGGTGTTCGGTACTCCGATAGAAGAGGTCTACTCTGCGACAGAGGCCAGGATCGGAGACCGTCGCATATTATTTTTAGGTACGAATAACTATCTCGGGCTTACTTTTGCGCCAGAGTGCCTACGAGCGGCGCATGAAGCGATTGATCGGGAGGGGACCGGCACCACCGGGTCACGCATGGCGAATGGTAGTTACAGCGGGCACCGAGCACTGGAACGAGAGTTTGCAGAGTTCTACCACTGCCAATCTGGAATCGTATTCACCACTGGTTATCAGGCTAATCTTGCCATGATCTCTGGTCTGGCAGGTGCAGGGGACGTGGTTCTGATTGATGGTGACTCACATGCAAGTGTCTATGATGGCTGTCGTCTGAGTGGTGCCGAGATCATTCGGTTCCGGCACAACGATGTATCGGACATGGAAAAACGACTCAAGAGACTGGGGGAGCGTTCGAAGTCCACACTGATCATTGCTGAGGGTATCTACAGCATGCTGGGTGATCAGGCTCCATTGGCTGAGATTGTCAGAGTCAAGAACGCTTATAACAGCGTTCTTCTTCTTGATGAGGCACATTCGCTCGGGGTCTTGGGTAAAACTGGCCAAGGGCTGGCAGAAGAAACAGGGCTCACAGATGGGGTTGATTTTATTACGGGGACTTTCAGTAAGAGCCTCGGAAGTATCGGTGGCTATTGTGTGAGTAACCATCCTCAGCTCGATCAACTGCGCTATATCAGCCGTCCATATATATTTACAGCATCACCCTCGCCGGCCACCATCGCATCGACTCGGGCGGCACTTAAATTGTTGCGCGACGGTACTGAGTTACGCCGGCAGCTCTGGCAAAATTCGCGGCAGCTTTATGCGAGGCTTGACGGACTCGGCTATCGACTGGGGCCGCAGCCCGGGCCGGTGATCGCAAATATACTGGATAACCCTCAGCAGGCTCTGATGCTGTGGAAGGGGTTATTGGATCACGGTATCTACGTCAACTTAATACTGCCACCAGCTGCGCCAGAAGGAAAGGCATTGGTGCGCTGTAGCGTCAGTGCTGCCCACACCACCGAGCAGATGGACCATGTTGGAAATGTTTTTGCAGAGCTGCGCAAGAGTATCTTCCAATGAAGTCCTGAGTGACCGAGGGTGGAATCTCCGTTCCACGGGATACGCATACGCTTTTATCCCAGCCAAAAGATGGTCGACCTGGTAGTCGTTTACTGGGCATCGCCTCGTATCAGCATGAAGACCCAACAAGTAGAAAACTGATGATCTGCGAGACCCATCGATGCATACTCTAGTCACCTATTTCATGGTCTTCCCCCGGCGCAGTGCATTTGTACTGATTGCGCTATTGGCGGCGGGTATTGCTGAGGGGCTCAGTCTGACCGCACTCCTCCCTTTGCTGTCAGTTGCCGTAGGGGACAGCAGCTCTGATACCGGACGGACTGTGGTACAGGCGATGCAAAGGATTGGCATTGAGCCCACTATTGGCACGATGTTACTGATCATCGTCGGGGGAATGATTACCAAAAGCTTGATATTACTGTTAGCCAACCGTCAGGTTGGATATACCGTAGCTCATGTTGCGAGCAAGCTGAGGCAGGAACTGATCGAGGCGCTGCTCGCCAGTCGCTGGCAATATTATCTGCGGCAACCTGCGGGCGCACTTGCCAACTCAGTCGCTACCGAAGCATCCCGAGCTGCTCAAGGCTTTGAACATGCCGCCAATGTCATGGCACTATCAATCCAGGTCATGGTCTATAGCGTGGTCGCGCTATTCATCTCATGGGAGGTAACGCTCTCTTCTCTTCTAATTGGCGCGGGCATGTTGATGGTATTGCAGTATCTCGTACGCGCTGCAAGTAGAGCGGGGAATAAGCAGACACATTTGTTTCGACATCTACTGTCTTACCTCGCCGATGTGCTTGCATCAATAAAGTCGTTGAAGGCGATGGCGCGTGATAACGTCGCTGATGCCATCCTTCGCGATGAGACCAAGCAACTAGAAAGAGCCACTCGTCGTGAAGTCATGAGCAGGGAGGCCTTGATGGCGATGCAGGAGCCCCTGCTCGCCACTCTGATCGCAGGTGGCTTGTATCTGGCACTGGTGGTGTGGCAACTCTCGTTAGCTGCGGTGATGGTGATGGTCTTTCTATTGACACGTGTCCAGAGTCTGCTGAATAAAGCGCAGCGACGTTACCAGCATCTGGTGGTGCAGGAGAGTGCCTACTGGGCATTACGCGCAGCGATTAAAGATGCGCGGGATGCGGCTGAAAGAACGGGAGGGACGCAGCAACCGACCCTGCAACAAGGAATCAGTCTTCGCCACATCAACTTCAATTATGACAAGAAATCGATATTTCAGGATATGAGCATTGAAATACCCGTGAACTCATTTACATCAATCACGGGACCATCAGGAGCGGGTAAGAGCACCCTACTTGATCTGTTGTGCGGACTGGCCGAACCTCAGTCGGGCGAGATTCTTGTTGACGGGATATCGCTACATGAAATAGACCTTCGCCACTGGCGGCGCATGATCGGTTATGTGTCTCAAGACACGATTCTGCTGCACGACACAATTCTCAGCAATATCCTGATTGGCGCCCCCGATCTAACACAAGCAGATGCAGAGCAGGCGTTGCAGCAAGCAGGTGCTTGGGACTTTGTTTGCGGTCTTCCGGCAGGTCTAATGACGGTGGTGGGCGAGCGTGGTGGGCTTCTTTCAGGAGGTCAGCGTCAACGCATCGCAATCGCCAGAGCGCTAGCCCATCGGCCACTATTCTTGCTGCTAGATGAGCCGACGAGCGCTTTAGATCCGGACAGCGAGAAGATAATTTGTGAGACGCTACAGAGGCTCGCTCAGAGCCTTACCATTATCGCAGTATCGCATCAGCCTGCTGTGATCAATGCGGCTGACCGTATATTTACGCTGTCCAAGGGTAAGGCGGAGCTACTCCCCCGTCATCCTAGCAACCTCACCGACTCGGTCGCCGCTTAAGAAAACCCTTTTCTAGAGCAGGTGCTAGACTGTTTACTTGGGTCGGTAACCTTCAGTCTCGTATCAATGGCTCATCGGTTCACCTAAATAAAGTTACAGAGCAGTATCGTAGTCATTGGTCACATTGGTAGCTCGTGCTCCGAAAATACATCAAGAAATACCTGCCTTCCTACGAGAGCATCCGGCAGAACCGTTTTGTCGGTCTGTTTGGTGAGTTGCTGCAACATCATAACCTGTGGTATCTGCATCGTCGTTCGGTGGCGGGTGGGGTCGCGATTGGTTTTTTCGCAGGCCTAATCCCGGGTAGCAACCCGGTACAATTCTTTTTCGCTGCGCTGTTTGCTCGTATATTTAAGGTGAACCTGCCGGTAGCGGTATTCACTACGCTCTACTCCAATCCCTTTACTATCGTACCAATCTATATAGCGGCGTATTCTATCGGTGAGGTTATTTTGGGCGGTGGTAACGGCACTATGCCCATGACCGACTTAAACCTGATGGATAAGAGTATCAGCGAGTGGGTTCCTGCGTTGGCAGACTGGGTAATCTCCCTTGGTAAGCCGGTGCTGATAGGTCTTTTATTACTTGCACTCATTCTGCCAATCGCAAGCTATGTAGCCGTGCGTGGTGCGTGGCGGGCATACATGATCTATGAATGGCGCATGCGGGCGAGGCGGCGTCAACGAGGATAAGGAGAGTCCATGATTCCAGGATACTGGCAACAAGCAATACAGGAACTGGCCGAGTGTGATGAGGTGATGCATAAACTCATTCAGAACTCGGCAGGAAGTACCCTTGTCGCACATGGCGATGCATTCACTACCTTGGTGCGCTCCATAATTGGACAGCAGATTTCGATCAAGGCGGCTGCAACTATCTGGCAGAGGCTGACCACAGTAGCCCCCATGATTTCACCCACGACCTTGCTGGGAATGGACAGTAGTACATTGCGCAGCTGTGGGATCTCTTTGCGGAAGGTGACTTACTTGCAAGACTTGTCGCAGCACTTTACTAGTGGGAAGCTGGATGAGGCACAGTGGAAGGGGGCCAATGATGAGACTCTTATCACCGAGCTGACACAGGTAAAGGGTATTGGGCGATGGACTGCGGAAATGTTTTTGATTTTTCACCTACTTCGCCCGAATGTGTTGCCGCTGGACGATCTCGGTCTGCAGCGTGCGATCAGTCTCTACTACAATGACAGTCAACCGGTGAGTCGGCTCCAGATGCTTGCAATTGCGAGACCCTGGCAACCGTGGTCTTCTGTCGCGACATGGTACTTGTGGAGAGGTCTTGATCCGATACCGGTAGAGTATTGAGACCATAGTCTCCAGTTAGATTGAGAGTGGCCAGAATACTTATTTGATTAATACCCCATCAACCAATTGTAAGACCTTCCCTGCCCTAGCCGCCAGTTGCGAATCATGTGTGACAATGATGAAACTCGCACCTACATTACGGTTAAGTTCCAGCATCAACTCGAACACCCCGCCGGCGGTGTGTCGATCAAGATTTCCAGTTGGCTCGTCGGCGAGCACGCAGGCGGGCTGTGTGACCAGCGCACGAGCCACCGCAGCACGTTGGCGCTCTCCACCGGAAAGTTCCCCTGGGGTATGAGTGAGACGATGTCCAAGGCCAACCTGTTTCAGCACGGTTGATGCGCGGTCATAAGCTTCGCTACTGACCATGCGCCGGATCAGGAGTGGCATGGCCACATTCTCCAGCGCACTAAATTCGGGTAGTAGGTGGTGAAACTGATAAATAAAACCCAGAGACTGGTTACGCAGTCGACATCTCTCTTCCTCGTTAATGGTGGCGATGTTCTGTCCCATGATACGAATATCACCTGCACTAGGGGCGTCCAGTCCGCCGAGTAGATGCAACAGAGTGCTCTTGCCGGAGCCCGATGCGCCGACAATGGCAAGCGTCTCACCCGCCGCCACCTCGAGGTCGATACCCATCAGCACTGGGACTTCCAGCTCACCCTGATAGTAACTCTTGCGCAGGTTACGGCAGGAGATGATCGGCCTACTCATACCTCAGCGCCTCTGCTGGATTGACCTTGGAGGCGCGATAGCTGGGGTAAATCGTTGCTAGAAGAGTCAATAAAAATGACACAGTCGCCACTGTCACGATATCAGCCATCTGCGGGTCGGATGGAATCTCGCTGATGTAATAGACTTCACGAGATAGGAATTGAACGCTGAACAGGCGTTCAACCAGTGCGATGACGTCGCTCACGTTGTACGCTAGAAAGACTCCCCCAATGACCCCCAATAACGTACCGAAAACGCCGATCAGCGTTCCTTGCACAATAAAAATTTTCATGATGCTGCGGGGGCTTGCTCCCAGCGTTCGTAGAATCGCAATATCGGGCTGCTTGTCGGTGACCGCCATCACCAGGGTAGAGACGATATTGAATGCGGCAACTGCAATGATCAGGGCCAGGATCAGTGATAGCATTCGTTTTTCAATCTGGATCGCACGAAAATAATTTGCATGCTGGCGGGTCCAGTCGGTGATGTGAGTATCCTGGGAGATCAGTGGGGCCAACTCTCTTACCACTTGCGGTGCCAGGAAGAGGTCGCGTAGCTTGAGCCGCACACCTGAGACCTGATCATTCTCCATACGATAGAGCTTTTGCGCATCTACGATATGGATCAGCACCAGTGAGGAGTCGTACTCGAAATGTCCTGCTTCGAAGATGCCTGTGACAGTGAATTGTTTGAGACGAGGCAGTATCCCAGCAGGGGTCACTTGCCCCTGCGGTGAGATCAGTACGATCTTGTCACCCCTAGACACGCCTAAGGTCCTAGCCAGTTCTGTGCCGACGACGATACCAAATTCACCTGGCACCAGCTCGTCAAGCTTTCCGTTCACCATCATCCGGTCGAGATCGGCCACCTTGTCTTCAAGAGCTGGCAGGATCCCGCGAACCATGACACCACGAACGACCTGACCGACCGATACCATTCCTTGAGCGCCGACGTAAGGGGCGGCAGATTCTACTTGTGGGTGATTGGTTGTCTCATGAGCGACTTGGGGCCAGTTAGTCAGAGTGCCATCGATGCCGCTCACTTGGACATGCGACGCAACACCGAGGATACGGGTTCGTACTTCCTTCTGGAATCCATTCATGACCGACATCACCGTGATCAGAGCGGTCATGCCGAGCGTGATACCGAGCAGGGAGATTAGCGAGATGAATGAGATAAAGTGGTTGCGGCGCTTGGCACGGGTGTAGCGCAGACCGATGAAGAGTTCGTAGGCAGACACGGATTAAGACGCCCGGATATAGAGGGAATGGCGAAGTTTGCCACATTCCGGCGGGGCTTAACAGGCTGTTGAGAAGCGATTGGGCTGATAGGGGGTGATCATGCGTCGGTTCGTCGTTCTAAAGTTTAGGGGCCACTTAAAATTCCCCTCTGAGTCCGACCACCAATGCACGCCCCGGTAACGGCGCAAAATTTTTCAGGAAGGAGTTATGAAGACGCATCTCCTCATTCAAGAGATTCTTGCCTTGCAGAAAAATTCGGATTCCGTTTAATTTGGTTTTCGTGATCCGGTAACTCATGTCGATATTCAGCAGCGTGTAACCGGGTGTGGTTGTTTCGAGTTCTGCTACGTGGTTTTGCCTCACTACGCGTGTTGCACTCAGGTTAGCCGTCCAGGGGCCCACCCGGTGATTGAGTTCCAGTCCAAACCTGGGAGGTGTGGCGCGTGGGACATTGCCACCACCTTCTAACTTTCCACGGACGTAGTCGGTAAACAATCGCAAATCAAGCGTCTCAGGCTTCAGTGTAAAGACCGTCTCCGCTTCCACACCATAAAACCTTGCGCCGGTCTGGGCAAAATTTTGTATCAGGAAGTCACCGTTCGGATTGAGCGTTCCGTTAGAGTCAGAACGGTCTGCTACCCCGTCTGCATTAGTGTCGGCGCTATGGACGAAGATGTAGTTATTGAACTGGTTATGAAATACATTGACCTTCCACTGTACCGCACCAGTAGTCTTGCGTAGGGCGAGGTCAATATTGCTGGAGGTCTCTTTGTTCAGACCATGACTGCCAGTCTGGTAGGTGGCGGTGCCGCGATGTGCGCCATGTATATAGAGCTCTTCCGTTGTTGGCGCCCGTTGCCCACGTGTACCAGTCAAGCCTAGCCCATAGCCATCGGTGAACTTCCACAGAGTACCGACAGAGCCGCTGAAGAGGCCGAATGTGCGCGATGGGTTGACGTTGTTCTGTGGGTCCTGCGTAGCCCCCTCGACTCGTCCGCCAAACTCGAGTCGCCAGCGTTCCCAGTTGCGCTCTTCAATTAAGAACACACCAGCAGAACCGGATTTCGTGACGGGCACGATGACTTGAGTGCCGAGCGCTGAGAAATCTCGACTCTGGACTTGCACGCCGACCACACCCTTCCATTTTGCGATCGGTGCATGCAAGAGCTCTGCTCGACTGTCGATCGCTTGATTATTGAAACGAGTCGCAACTGCGCCGGTACTCTCAATCTCATTATGCTTGTAGTCGTTATAACCCATGCGGACCTTGAGTTTTTCGAAACCGATGAGGGGCCTGTCGAGTTCACCCGACAAATCGTAGCGGGTCTGCTTGAGATCAATTTTCGAACCTTCTGGACTGGGCACCCCATACTCGTTCTCGAGGCGCGAGACCGACCCTCCTAAGAAACCCCTCTCCCCGACAAAAGATCCGCCGACAGATATTCCTTCTGAGTTGACCGCGCTGTTCTTGATTCGTCCGACCGGGGTATCATAATCACTCGTCTTGCGTTTAAAGCCGCCGACACTCCAGGAGAAATGTTGGCCGGCACTCCCCTTTGCATTGAAGGCGCCGCTACGTTCTTCTGTCGCTGTATTGCCGCGTATCTCGACATCGCCGGTAGGGGATTTGAAAAGTCGGCTCGGGATGCGGCCTGTTACAACATTAACCACTCCTCCGGTTGCGCCGCCACCGTAGAGCAGAACCGCCGGACCGCGGAGGATTTCAATTTGTGAAGCATTGAAAGACTCCACCGTTACCGCGTGGTCCGGGCTAGTGGTCGAGAGGTCGAGCGTGCTAATACCATTTTCCAATACCTGGACCCGTGGGCCGTCCAAACCGCGAATGATGGGACGGCCGGCACCCGGTCCAAAGGAGCTTGATGCCACGCCGAGCTCACGTGAGAGCGTGTCACCGATACTTGATTCGCGTTTTCGACGTAAGTCCTCACCCTTCAGCACTGTGACAGGCTGCGCCATATCGAGATCACTGCGATCCTTGAAGGGGCTCGTTGTCACGACGACAGGCGGCAGCTCAATGATCTTGCTGCCCTCTTTTACTTGAGCAAACGGCATGCCAGGCACCGAAAGGAGTAGCGCAGAGATGACAGCTTTCCACAAGATGCTGGGTTGATAGAGTCGTGTGGATGATGTGAAACTAAGTAGCATATAACTTCATACTGATTCTGTAAATGATCAGGGCAGTCGATTGATTCGCAACTAAGTTGCGTTATAGGAATCAATCATGATGAATCCGGGGCGCGGCGGACAGAGATGAACCCGAACCAAACAATAAGAAACAAGAGACCCGATAACGGGTCCCTCGCAACTAAGAGCGACTAAGGGGGCTAGCTAAAGGGGTGGTGCGCGAGTGAGGTAGGGGGTAGAGAAGTCTCGTAGGACGGGGCGATGGTTCAACAATGATAGTTGCCGGCGCAGTATCTTGGTAACGAAGAAGAATGTCAGGAAGGGAAGTGCGGCACTGAATGCCGTTAAGGCGAGGCAGTCGAGGCAGATACGGTCGGTGTCAGCGTCGTCTTCATCCTGTGAGTGCTTAGACGCGGCGGTGTCGATCGTATCCGCGTGTGCGAAGTGTGTAACCGCATGCGCTGTCTGTAGGACAGGCACTGCAAGTAACGCCAGCACAAGGGCAAGGAATGCGCTTCTAAACAGCATCATCAAATCGAATTTCCACGTGTTATAGGGGATTTATTCAGAGAACTCTTGCTTTGTAGATGAGAAATTTGATCATGCGCACTCAGCACATAATCCCTTGACCGTTAGCTCCGCCCCCTGGAAATGATAACCCGCCGGGAGTGGCCAGTGATGTGCGGTATCAATGCCATCGAGGCACGTTACCTTGGTACAGCGAGTGCATTTGAAGTGGGCATGCTGATGAGTGTGCGCTTCTACGTTGGCACGGAAACGCCATACCCGATCATCACTTGCGATCTTATGCACCAGACCCTTTTCGCTGAGCCATTCAAGCACCCGGTAGAGCGTAACCCGGTCCAACTGTAGATTGCCCTGCAAGCGGGCCTCAATCTCGTGGTGAGTGACGGCCCTCTGCTCAGCCAGGAGGACGGAAAGCGTCTGAACCCTGCTGGGTGTCACGCGGTCACCGGTCCGCCGGACGAGCTCTTTAGCGTGTTCCTGGAGGTCAGTAGCCATATATGATCCATCTTATTGCAACAAAGTTGCGTTTAGTGTAATTGAATGATTTTATATGTGCAACAGTATTTGTTGATAACATTAAAGCTTCGATAAAATGAGCAGCCATCTGCATTACCGGCCGAAATAAACAGTGAAAGTTCATTGATGAAACTTAAGTTCACTAAAATGCAGGGATTGGGCAATGACTTCGTCGTGATTGATGCGGTGAATCAAACAGTGTGCCTCAGCCCAACTCAGCGTCGAATGCTGGCTGACCGTCATTTTGGTGTCGGATGTGATCAGATACTGCTGGTGGAGAAGGCTTTAGGGGATGCTGATTTTCGTTACCGAATTTATAACGCGGATGGTGGAGAGGTGGAGCAATGTGGCAATGGCGCACGTTGTTTCGTGAGGTTTGTGCATGACAGGGGGATGACGCAAAAAAATGAAATTCGCGTGGAGACTTCAGGCGGATTAATCGTTCCCAGGCTAGAGGCCAATGGCCAAGTGAGCGTTAATATGGGGGCGCCGAAATTTGAGCCGGAACAGATCCCCTTTATTGCTGAGAAACGTGCCATGACCTACTCGATCGATATCAGTGGTAGGCAAATCGAAATCGGTGCCGTTTCTCTGGGGAACCCCCATGCAGTGCAGTTGGTAGAGGATGTAGATAAAGCGCCGATAATCACGGAAGGTGCCTTGATCGAGCATCATTCACGTTTTCCAAAGCGGGTGAATGCCGGCTACATGCAGGTGGTGGATCGTGGCCATATTCGGCTTCGGGTGTATGAAAGAGGGGCGGGTGAAACGCTCTCCTGTGGAACAGGTGCCTGTGCTGCGGTTGTGACCGGAATCATACGAGGACTGTTGCAGTCAACGGTTGAAGTCAATATGCGCGGTGGCGATTTGACCGTGCGATGGGAAGGCGAAGATCAACCGGTCTGGATGACGGGACCTGCTGTAGCGGTATTCGATGGTGAGATTGAACTGTGAAATCTAAATAGGGGGAGTCATGGAGTTCGGTTCAGAAGAGGTGGCCCAGTACCTGCGGGAAAACCCGAAGTTTTTTGATGAGTATGCAGACATGCTGGCAGATATTTTTGTCTCCCATCCCCACGGAGGAAGGGCCATCTCAATCAGTGAGCGGCAGATCGTCACACTACGGGACAAGAATAATCTCCTGCAGGAAAAGCTACGTGAACTGATCAAGTACGGTGAAGAGAATGATGTCATCGGTGAAAAGATGCATCGACTGGCCATTATCTTACTCACATACACACATCTCGGGAATTCGCTGAATGGTCTGTACTTTAATCTACGCGAAGACTTTGCTGTTCCGCATACCGTGCTGCGATTATGGAACTTGCCAAATCCAGTTACCGATCTGCCTGAATTTGCTCCGACCAGTGACGATATCCATATCATTGCTGAGAGTTTAATAAATCCATATTGTGGACCACACGTCGTCGATGAGATTAAGCAATGGTTTGGTGACGACACATCTCACTTGCGCTCATTTGCGATGGTGCCGCTGCAAGCAGAGCAGACGATTGGGATCATGGTACTTGCAAGCGAAGATCCTCAGCGGTTCTATCCGGAGATGGGCACAATCCATCTAAAACGGCTAGGAGATTTAGTGGGAACGGCGATCGCACATATAGAATGAATGAACCCAGCAGCAAGAGCTGAAGAGGGGAGAGGGTGAGTTCGGCAACGCACGATAACTCAGCCGCATTTGCGGCCTTGTATCTAGCCCATCTTACCAATGAGCGACGACTGTCGGTACTGACATGTGCGAGTTACTCACATGATATTGGAATTCTGCTGGAGTTGGCAGAATCGACACCGCTCGATCAACTGCAAGTTCACCATATCAGAAGGTTTATTGCCAAGCGGCACGCACAAGGAATCTCTGGCAGAAGTTTAGCCAGGATGCTATCTGCTTGGCGCGGGCTATATAACTATCTAGTGAGAAGCCACCATCACAGCAGCAACCCCTGTGCTGGATTACGTGCACCAAAGACACCTAAAGTTTTGCCACACGCACTCTCGCCCGACGAGGCGGCGAAGTTGCTTCAGTTCCCCACCGATGATCTGATGGCGCTGCGGGACAAAGCGATGTTTGAGTTGTTTTACTCTTCCGGGCTACGGTTGGCTGAACTTGCCAGCTTGCAACCTGAGAATTTGAGCCCCTCAGAGGGCACAGTACGAGTCACCGGCAAGGGTGGAAGGACTCGGGTAGTGCCCGTGGGAAAGCAAGCGGCGCTAGCATTGGATGCATGGATGAGATCTCGTATCCAACTGATTAAGTCTGGAGAGAGCGCGCTCTTTCTATCACGGCATGGCAAACGCATCAGCCCGAGATCGATCAGCCAACAGCTGAAGGCTCGTGCATCGCAACAAGGTATTAGCGCTAATGTTCATCCTCACGTACTGAGGCATTCATTCGCATCTCATCTACTGCAATCAAGTGGGGATTTAAGGGCGGTTCAGGAGATGCTGGGGCATGCGAGTATCAGTACGACCCAAGTCTATACCCATCTTGATTTCCAGCACCTGGCAAAGGTCTACGATGCATCACATCCGAGAGCGAAGAAGAAGACCTGAGATACGTAATCCGCTTGAATCAGCGTTATAATTCAGTCTCTCTAACGATCACGAAATAATCCTATGATACAACACCGTGGTACCACCATACTTTCAGCAAGGCGTGGCACTCAGGTCGCACTTGGGGGTGACGGGCAAGTGACCCTGGGCGCGATCATCGCCAAGGCCAGTGCACGCAAGGTCCGTCGGCTGTACCATGAAAAAATTCTTGCTGGATTTGCAGGCGGGACTGCCGACGCGTTCACCTTGTTTGAGCGGTTTGAGGGAAAACTGGAAAAGCATCAAGGGCATCTCATGCGATCGGCAGTTGAGTTGGCCAAGGACTGGCGGACCGACCGTATCTTGAGAAGATTGGAGGCGATGCTGATCGTGGCCGATCGTGAGACCACTCTCATCATCACCGGATCAGGGGATGTGATTGAGCCAGAATTAGGACTAGCAGCCATCGGGAGCGGAGGCGCGTATGCTCACTCTGCCGCACGTGCTCTGCTGGAAAATACGGACCAGGCGCCACCTGTGATCGTCAAGAAAGCCCTCACCATTGCGGGCGATCTGTGCATCTATACCAACCAGAACCACATCATTGAGGTTCTGGAGTAACGTACCGCTGTCCCCCCTCAAACACTCATATAAATGACCCCACAAGAAATCGTCCAAGAGCTGGACAAGCACATCATCGGTCAGCAAGCCGCCAAGCGCGCTGTGGCCATTGCACTTAGGAACCGCTGGCGTAGGCAGCAGGTATCGGAGCCCCTGAGGCAGGAAATTACGCCCAAAAATATTCTGATGATCGGGCCCACCGGTGTGGGCAAGACCGAGATTGCGAGACGACTGGCAAGGCTTGCTGATGCTCCATTCATTAAGGTGGAGGCGACCAAGTTCACTGAGGTAGGTTATGTCGGACGAGATGTGGACTCGATCATTCGTGATCTGGTGGAGTCCGCGATCAAACAATTGCGAGAGCAGGAGACTGCCAAGATGCGGACTCGAGCAGAGGATCTTGCGGAGGATCGTATTCTCGACGTGTTGCTGCCACCGGCGAGGGAGTCGAGCCTGCAATCAGAGGATGCAGATCGTGACAATACCACCCGTCAGAAATTTCGTAAGAAACTGCGAGAGGGTGAACTTGACGATAAAGAGATCGAGATTGAGCTATCGGCATCTCATGCGGCTCATATGGAGATTTTCGCGCCACCCGGGATGGAGGAGCTCACCACCCAGATCCAGGGAATGTTTCAGAACATGGGTGCAGAAAGAAAAAAAACTCGTAAGCTTAAAATCCGTGAGGCCCGCAAATTCATCACTGATGAAGAGGCCTCCAAGCTCATTAACGATGAAGATCTGAAGTTACGAGCAGTTCAGAATGTCGAGCAGAATGGGATTGTCTTCTTAGATGAGATTGACAAGATTACCAGTCGGTCCGAGACCTCGGGTGCAGACGTATCGCGCCAAGGGGTCCAACGAGATTTATTGCCGTTGGTCGAAGGCACTACCGTTACCACTAAGTATGGAATGATCAAGACCGATCATATCCTATTCATCGCCAGTGGCGCGTTTCATCTTGCTAAGCCTTCCGACCTGATTCCGGAATTACAGGGGCGCTTTCCAATTCGCGTTGAACTATCGAGTCTCAGTGCAGATGACTTTATCCAGATCCTCACCAACACCGATGCCTGTCTGACGCGCCAATACGAGGCCCTTCTTGAAACGGAAGGGGTCAAGTTAGCGTTCACGACCGATGCGATCAAGCGATTAGCGGAGATCGCTTTTGCGGTCAATGAGAAGACGGAGAATATCGGTGCAAGACGTCTCCATACCGTGATGGAAAAGTTGCTAGAAGATGTGTCATTCGACGCGGCAAGACACCGCGGTGATACCGTCGTAATTGATTCTGACTATGTCGACATCCGTCTTAAAGATTTATCTCAGAGTGAAGATCTGGCCCGGTACGTGTTGTAGTCTCCATCTCGGCTCACTCCTTAGGGCAGCGTGATACGGCGTAGCCTGTTATAATGCAAGTCTGCGGTGTTAGTTCCACGTCTTCGCACCGACCATCCTTTTTTTCTTTAGGGCGCCTGAATTAATCCGAGGGTTTTGGATTTACTAGGCCGCCCTTCATTCATCTGCCTAAGACTGGCGTTCCGTAACTGTAACGACAGGCCGATGTCACCCCCTGGAGTTTTATGTCTTTTGCAAATTTCGGTTTATCCGATGAAATCATTCGTGCTGTCACTGAACGTGGATACACCGTTCCTACCCCGATTCAGCTGCAAGCAATCCCTGCCGTATTAGCTGGCGGCGATCTACTCGCTGGGGCTCAGACCGGGACCGGTAAGACGGCCGGTTTTACTCTGCCCATCCTGCACCGTCTCTCCAACAGAAGCGTCAAAGGGCCGTCCAGCGGGCGTCCGCCAATACGAGCGCTGATTCTTGTCCCCACCCGTGAGCTCGCAGCACAGGTAGAAGAGAGTGTCCGTGATTACGGAAAATACCTGAAACTAAGTTCGATGATCATGATCGGCGGGGTCAACATCAATCCACAAATCACTCGTCTGAAAAGCCGGGTGGATATTCTGGTCGCAACGCCGGGCCGACTGTTGGATCATGTACAACAAAAAACACTCGACCTATCTCAGGTTGAAATTCTCGTGCTCGATGAGGCCGACCGTATGCTCGATATGGGCTTCATTCGAGACATCCGAAAGATACTCGCGCTGCTGCCCAAGCAACGGCAGAACTTACTGTTCTCGGCCACGCTATCGGATGAGATTCAGATACTCGCGGACAATCTACTCAATAAACCGGTGATGATCGAGGTCTCGCGTCGTAATGCGACCGCTGACAAGGTGACCCACGTCGTGCATCCGGTGGACCGTGAGCGTAAGAGAGATCTGCTCGCGCATCTGATCAAGCTCCACCGCTGGCAGCAGGTCTTGGTATTTACCCGGACTAAGCATGGTGCCAATAAATTGGCAGAGTACTTGGTCGCGAGTGGCATTCCATCGCTCGCCATCCATGGCAATAAAAGTCAGGCGGCACGCACTCGGGCACTGGCAGAATTCAAGACCGGTACGCTACCCGTGCTGGTGGCAACAGATATCGCCGCACGTGGTATTGATATCAGCGATCTGCCTCATGTGGTTAACTTTGAGCTCCCCAATGTGGCAGAAGATTACGTCCACCGTATCGGCCGAACTGGCCGTGCTGGGGCGGAGGGTGATGCGGTGTCATTGGTATGCGTGGATGAACGCAAACTACTGTCCGATATAGAGAGGCTAATCAAGCGAGATCTGCCCAGTAAGATTATCGCGGGTTTTGAGCCAGATCCTCGCATCAAGGCCGAGCCGATCATTAATGGACGTAGTGGTGGGCCTCGAGGCGGGTCATCCACACGTAGCCAGCCAAGCGGGCGGACCGGTGCAAAGCCTGCAGCCAGACGATCATCCGGGTTTTCGCACACACCGACTGACAAGGCGACTGCGATGAAACGCTCCGGTGGGCGTGGTCGTTAATCATAGGGCTATACAAATTGTCCTGCCGCGTATCCTGATGACCAGGCCCACTGAAAGTTGAATCCACCCAGGTGGCCGGTCACATCGAGCACCTCCCCGATAAAGTATAGCCCGCTTACTTTTTCTGATTGCATTGTCTTGGATGACAGTTCCCGCGTATCAACCCCACCCAGTGTCACCTCCGCCTTTCTGTAACCCACGGTACCGCTGGGTATAACCTGCCAGTCCTGAAGTTGTACCGCGATATCTTGAAGCTCACGCTCGCTGTAGTGTTGTAGCGACCGCATAGGCTGTATTGAGGGGGTGAAATCACACCAGACTTGGGTGAACCGTCTGGGCAGATATTGCGCGAGAAGATTGGACAGCTGGGTGGAGCTGTGGCGTTGATCGAGTAGTAACGCGGCCGGATTAAGATCGGGTAATAAATTGATATGAATGACGTCGCCGGGCCTCCAGTAGGAGGAGATTTGCAACATCGCGGGCCCGCTCAGCCCTCGATGCGTGATCAATACATTCTCACGAAAGTGCTTGCCGTTGCAGCTGACTTCAGCATCAATCGTCACCCCTGTCAATCCGGCAAACTGGAGGAGCTGATCTGGAGCAAATGTCAGAGGAACCAAACCCGGGCGTAGCGGAGTCACCGCAATGCCGAACTGCTCAGCAACACGATAACCGAATGGGCTGGCGCCGATTTGTGGAATGGACAGGCCTCCAGTTGCAATCACCAGTGAATCGGTGATCACGCGACCCTGATCGGTCTTAAGCTGAAATCTGCCACCACTGTCAGGACCGGGCCCAAGCAGATTGATACTCTGAACCTGGCACGGCATCCTCCACTCCACACCGGCTGCCGAACACTCTTGCCGTAGCAGATCGATGATCTGCTCGGAGCTCTCATCACAAAAGAGCTGGCCCAATTTCTTTTCGTGGTATCGGATTCCATATTTTTCCAATAACACAATAAAGTCCTGTGGGCTGAATCGTGCCAGTGCAGATCGGCAGAAGTGGGGATTGTGAGACAGAAAATTCTCAGGTCTAGTATAACGATTGGTAAAGTTGCAACGTCCCCCACCAGAGATACGGATTTTTTCGGCGAGCTTAGTCGCATGATCTAGTAATAGGACCTTACGACCCCGCTTACCGGCTTCCAGTGCGCACATCATGCCAGCGGCCCCGGCGCCGATCACGACCACATCCTTTTTTGAATTCATCATGTTCATTGATGTAACTTATCCTGGTGATTGCGCCGACTAAACTGGTGAACGTAACTCATCCCAACCCCGCTATAATAGAGGTTGTATAAACAATCTGCTGCAATGACGTAACCATGACCCGACCATCTCAGCCCAACTTTAAATCCCACTTAAGTGAAATCTTGCAGCATGCTCTGCATGAAGTTGCACCCGAGGAGCGGAGTGTCGTTATCGAGTTCGCACGACCCAAACAAGTCAGCCACGGAGACTATTCCTGTAATCTTGCGATGCAGTTAGCTAAGCCACTGCGTAAGAGCCCGAGAGAGGTGGCCGCCTTGTTAATAGAGGCGATGCCAGAGTCCCCTCATCTAGAAAAGATCGAGATCGCGGGCGCAGGGTTCATCAATTTATTTCTCAAGACCTCATCCAAGCAGCAGTTTCCGGGCCACGTCCTGACAAGTGGCAGTCATTTTGGCCACAGCGACATCGGTTTGGGTCAAAAAATTCAGGTGGAATTTGTATCAGCGAATCCCACTGGGCCGCTGCATGTTGGCCATGGCCGTGGTGCTGCATTTGGAGCGAGTCTGGCCAATGTGCTGACGACAGCAGGTTTTACCGTCGAGCGTGAGTACTATATCAACGACGCGGGTCGCCAGATGGATATTCTGGCACTCTCCACCTGGCTACGATATCTGGAGATAGGAGGTGCTGAGATCAGTTTTCCTGGGAATGCCTATCAAGGGGACTACGTGCGCGATATGGCGAACCTGATTCATGAGGCGCACGGTGATCGGTACGTACACCAGCTTGCAGAGGTTCCTCCTGCCACGGAAGAAGGCTCTGGTGAGGCTCAACTTGACAGCTTGATTGCCAATGCAAAGAAACTGTTGGGGCAGGATTACGCGTACATCCATAACTTTGTCTTGACCGAACAGCTGGGAGATTGCCGCAACGACTTGATGGAGTTCGGCGTGGTATTTGATAACTGGTTCTCGGAACGGTCATTGTTTGACAGTGGGCTGGTCGCTCATGTAGTGCAGTTGCTCGAACGAAAAAATTATCTGTACCAGCAAGATGGGGCGATGTGGTTTCGGTCATCCGATTTCGGTGACGAGAAGGACCGCGTAGTGAGACGCGAGAATGGTGAATTTACATACTTTGCTTCCGATATCGCTTACCACCTTAACAAGTTTCAGCGTGGCTTTGATCGTGTTATTGATGTGTGGGGTGCTGACCACCATGGTTATATCCCGCGGGTGAAGGGGGCACTGCAGGCATTGGAGCTTGATCCTACAAGACTCGAGGTCGCATTGGTGCAGTTTGCGGTCCTCTACCGAGATGGCAAGAAGGCATCCATGTCCACCCGATCGGGCGAGTTTGTCACACTGAGGGAGTTGCGTCAGGAAGTGGGGAATGATGCAGCACGATTTTTTTATGTGCTGCGTAAGAGTGAACAGCATCTGGACTTTGATCTGGACTTGGCTAAATCGCAGAGCAATGAGAATCCAGTCTATTACGTGCAGTATGCCCATGCCCGTGTCTGTAGCGTTCTGACCCAGTGGGGAGAGGATCCATCGGTACTGGCAACAGCCGACGCAGGCCTTCTTATCAGTCCCGCAGAGCTCGCGCTGTTGCAGTGGCTGATCGATTATCCTGAGACGGTGGATGCAGCAGCAAGAGAGCTCTCTCCCCACCTGATCGCGTTCTATCTACGAGAATTGGCAGCTGAATTCCACAGTTACTATAATGCAACCCGATTCCTTGTTCCTGAGATACCGTTGCGGCACGCGCGCTTAGCGCTGATTGCGGCGGTGAGGCAGGTGCTGGTGAATGGACTGACACTATTGGGCGTGAGCGCGCCCGATAAGATGTGATCGGGTAGATAAACTCCATGAAGGATTTCCATGAGTCGGGATTACAAAGATCCATCTAACTCCAAAAATTCCGGTAAGCGTGGCTCTCTAGTGCTGGGGCTGTTTATCGGCTATGCATTGGGTCTGATCAGTGCGATGGGCATCTGGATGTATATGAACCAGACTCAGAGCCCATTCATTACCCAAGAGAGGGCTGCCGATAGCGCGACCAAGAGCGAACCAAATCCGATTATCCAGAAGGGCGGGCAGGTAATCGGGAAAGACGACAAATCGGCGCAGACTGAGGATGGAAAGCCGCGGTTCGAGTTTTACAAGATTCTCCCCGGTGCTGTGACGGAGCCGGCCGTCGATCAGAAGCAGACTCAGCAGGTTGCTCCACAGGCCTCATCTAAGGATAGTTACTTCATTCAAGCGGGATCATTTCAAAGTGCCGAGGATGCCGAGAACCTGAAAGCAAAGCTCGCGATGATGGGACTGGAGGCCTCCGTTCAGGCGGTTGATCTGGCAGATAGGGGGACCTGGCACAGGGTCCGTGTGGGCCCCTTTGCGGAGATCGGTGAGGTGAGTCGGGTACGGTCCTCCCTTCAACAGAATGGCATTCAGACCAGTCTAGTCAAGGTGCATGAAGGGGCGCAGTAGTCTGCATTCAATTCTTATCGCGAGGAAAAAAATGAATCCGATTCGTTTTCTGACGACCCTGTTGTTATTTATTGGTTTGGGTTTAGTAACAATCTCGAGCGCCCGAGCTGAGATCATGGAGGGTCGCGACTACACTACCCTGACCGACCCACGCCCGACGGAGAGCGGCAAGAATATTGAAGTACTCGAATTCTTCTGGTACGGGTGTCCGCACTGCTATGACCTTCATCCACTGATTCAGGCCTGGCAGAAAAAAGCGCCTAAGGATGTGAGCTTTCGCTATATTCCGGCAGTGTTCCGTGCTAACTGGATTCCCGGCACTAAGACCTTCTACGCGATGGAAGCGCTTGGTATCAGGGAGAGGCTACACGATAAAGTTTACGATGCCATTCATCTAGACAAGATCGATCTGAGCAAGGATGAGTTGCTGTTCGACTGGATGGCAAAGCAGGGTATCGAGCGGCAGAAGTTCATCGATACCTATAACTCCTTCTCTGTGCAGAATCAGGCAACTCGATCCGCCCAGATGTCCAAGGATTACAACCTCTCTGGTGTGCCCGCATTGGTGGTGGATGGTAGATACCTGACCAGCGGCAAGATGGGTGGTACGCCGCAAGACACCATCAGAACACTGGAAGAGTTGATTCTGAAAGTGCGCAAGGAGAGGGCGAAGAGGTAGCATGTCAGACAGTCTCCGGACGGCGCCAGAGTGTCGTTAACAGTCCTCATCAGCGGTGCCTCCAGCGGTCTGGGTAGATCCTTGGCGTTGCAGTACGCAAAACAAGGCGCGACTCTAGGGTTGATAGCACGTCGCAGGGAGTTGCTGAAGGAACTCTCGCAAGAGATCCCCGATGCAGCCATTTATGTTGCCGATGTGCGTGACTCTGATGCCATGCAAGCGGTTGCACATGATTTTGTACTACACCACGGACAACCGGATATTGTCATTGCTAATGCCGGTATCAGCCGCGGCATACTCACTGAATATGCCGAAGACAGCGAAGTTTTTGCGGATATTCTTGCCACCAATGTCAATGGCATGCTTCACATCTTTCAACCATTCATCAGCCATATGCGCACGGTCGGGAGTGGTCGCCTGGTCGGGATCGCCAGTGTTGCAGGCTACCGAGGATTACCCGGTGGGGGTGCTTACTCCGCGTCCAAGGCTGCTGCCATCACCTATCTAGAAAGCCTGAGAGTAGAGATGCACGGAAGCGGCGTCTCCGTCATCACTGTCTGCCCGGGCTATATCATCACTCCGATGACAGCGGGTAACCCTTTTTACATGCCCTTCCTCATGTCGGCAGAAGATATGGCCGATAAAATTATTAGCATCATCGATCGTAGAAAGCAATACGCCGTGATCCCGTGGCAAATGGCAATTGTTGCACGGGTATTGAAGTTACTCCCCAATTTTATTTACGACCGTCTGTTTGCTAACGCTCCTCGCAAACCACGCTGAGTAATGGATCGCCCCTGTTGAATGAGTCTGATGGTTCGGCAGTTGTTCCATTCATCTGAGCGGTGACTACGCAGCATTCAGAGAGTATTTCGTTGAGAGAAGCACGCCGACTCTGACACGGATATTTATAGACCTGTCGTCGTATAAGAGAAATCATCCCCTCAAAATTGATGCGCCAATACTCTGACTGTCGGGTCCATTTACATAGCGGGATTCTTTACTTTTTTAATCCAGCACGCATCAACATCATGTGGTTGGAGTCTGGACTGAACTACTGATTGGCCATCGTGCTTGATTAGATCGGATACATTCTTGGGTTCATTCTTTCTGGGGAGAGCATGCCCGGTCTTTTTTAGAGTGATGGACACATAGAGTCCTAAAAATATGATGATGGCTAGATTCAGGGGGGCGAGTATCATCAACCCAGCTAAGGCTGTATCAAGATACCCTGCAAATGCGGGGGTCGAGTGGATGAGGGCAGGGACCAGGGTTGCAGTCATGAAAGTGGCATGGGTAGATGTCATATGGAGACCTTATTCACGGCGTTTGCATAAACGGGTGCTTGACCCTGTTGCTTTTAACTAGGAGACGCTTCTCCCGCTGATAGACCAAGACTGCTGCGGTTCGAAGACAACCCAACACCAGCAGTAAAACACTCAAGGCATAAATCTCATCTGCCGAGATCTTATGTTCAAATAGCTGGATCATGATCTCCCGCAGAACAAACACAATGCCGGCATCTGCGATGAATGTTAGACGTAGGCGGTGCTCGTCAAAATGGGAGACAAGAGAACGTGAGAGTTCGATCAATACAAACAGAGTCAAGACATCTGAAACAAGTCGGACGTAGTGTCCTGTGATATCGGTATTTGCTACCAGATCGCGCAGTTGCAAGAATAAGTTAACGACACCGGCGGCAACTCCGATGGTGATAAACAGTAGCAACACCCCGAATATTAGATTGATCGTACGATCAAAGATTTTAATGGGAGAAAAAATCATATTGAGCGGAATATACACGTGGTTTGTTACAGAAATATGAAAGAGGTAAGAATCTGCAGGTAGATCATTTTGATTCCTCTCCATCCTTGCAGTGAGAGCGAGTAGGAAGAGAGAGGGCAGTGGGTGGTTGTGATGATGTGAGTGGAAAGATCGCTTCTATGACGGCAACATTCTCTAAATCGTACTATGATATTTATTGCAGTATCAGTCTTGGCCGCTGCTGCAATGCATCACTATGCTCTGGGTCTGGTAAATTAAGACGGTGATAGTTTGCAAGCATTTATATTGAGGAGGCCGCACCTCAACTTGTTACTTGCATGGTTGAGGGGGACGTTTTAGTGCGGGCAGTTCTCTGACCAACACCGACAAACCGACAGGAAAAATATACGCACATGAGTGCCATCCACCGCATCCGGGCATACCACGCTACGCAGGCAGTCCTTGCCCTTCTGTCCTTTGTGACGGGTGAGCTTGAGGTTGTTCATGCCTGGCTTGGATATAGCGTAGGGGCCATTATTATGTTGCGATTACTCTGGACGTTGAGTGGAGAGAGTCAGTTCGGATTGACACGATTCCATCTCTCGTTCGAAGGGTTGAGCGCCAGAAATTTCCTGAGTCACCCGGCCATCAGTAAGGCTCTAATGCTGGGGATTTTTCTGTCATTAATCGGGGCTACCGCCACAGGAGTTGCTCTCGATCGGGGTAAGACCGTCGGTATCACAGCTGCTGCTGAGGTAATCACGCCGGCCTATGCGGATGGGAACAAGAAACAGGATTTGAAGTCATTGTTGAAAGGGGAGCATGAGGGTGAGGGGGATGAGGAAGACGGTTTTCTTGAGGAGGCTCATGAAGCTCTATCAAACCTGATGATGCTGTTCGTGGCGATGCATATCGCCTACATTATTTTATTTAGGTGGCCATTGGCGAGGTTCATGTTATTCATTTCAAAAGGCGGCTCATCCAGAACGAAGTAGGAGCCCATCCGATGAACATGGTTCGTGTGGTGGGGATAAGTGACAATGCTTTGGGTCCTTATCGGAGCGCCGCTGAGCAAGACCTGTGTCCCCACGTTTGGCGATCTTGATAATATACTGGAAGGTCACAGGCCCTATCCTTTACTGTATATTCCGTGTGTTCCTGCATAGTTAGTGGCTGTTTTCAGAGTGGACTAGAAAATTTGAGAGTAAAGCGACACTGATGAAACCCCCAAAAAGAATTGAACCGTTGATTCAGGATGGCCTAGTTGACGAGGTCATCCGTCAACTGATGAGCGGGAAAGAGGCCGCAGTCTTCGTCGTCCGATGCGGGGAAGAGGTGCGTTGCGCGAAAGTATACAAGGAGGCCAATAAGCGCAGCTTTCGCCAAAGTACCGACTATACCGAAGGCCGTAAGGTCAAGAATAGCCGTCGTGCTCGGGCCATGGAAAAGGGGACCAGCTATGGACGCAAAGCGCAGGAGGAGGCATGGCAGAGTGCAGAGGTGGATGCCCTGTACCGACTCGCAGCCGCAGGTGTGCGTGTTCCTAAACCGTATAACTTCCATGAGGGCGTGCTGCTGATGGAGCTCGTGACCGATGGAGAGGGGAATGCTGCTCCTCGGTTGAATGATCTGATGCTCACCCCAGAATTGTCGCGCGAGTATCACAGCATACTCATCACTCAGGTGGTACGTATGCTCTGTGCCGGGGTGGTGCATGGAGACTTATCAGAATACAACATACTGGTCGATAGCGAAGGGCCGGTCATCATCGATCTGCCTCAGGCCATTGATGCTGCTGCTAACAACCAGGCTTGCAAGATGCTGCTCCGGGATGTTGAAAATCTGGCTATTTACTTTGGCCGGTTTGCGCCAGAGTTGTTGACGACCGATTACGGTATGGAGATATGGTCTCTCTACCAAAAGAGCCAACTCCGCCCGGAGAGTGTTCTGACCGGGTGCTTCGAGCGTGTCGAGAAACCGGTCGATATGAAGGGAGTGATGCGTGAAATTAACGACACTCTCAAAGAGGAAGAGGCAAGGCAGCTTTATCGTGCATCACTAGCGCGCTAGTCAACCTGTTTCAGGCGATATCTCGCCATCCACATAGAACCACCTCCCACCCTCACGAACGAAGCGGCTAATCTCATGCAGACGGTGGGCCCGCCCGCCCACCTTGTAGCGCGCGATAAATTCTACAACTGAATGATTCTCCCCGATCTGTGTATGACAGCTGATTTGTAGTCCTAACCATTTTGTGTGAGGACCATCCGCCAGTTTAAGTGAATCCGGGCGGGTGCTTGGATGCCAGGTCGCGAGTAGATAATCTTCATTCTCAAACGTATATGCGGTGTATCGAGAGCGCATCAATACTTCTGCAGTAGCGGCATCCTCATGACCGCTCAGGTAGCGGGCACAGCAATCGGTATATTCTTTATGGGCATTCCCACAAGGACAAAGAATGGACTGATTGCTCACACCGATTTTATTTTGAGAGAGATTTATGGTCCGTTCAGAGCCAACGGTTCATGCTTGCCACAGAGGGGGCTCATCCATCAGCGCGATTTGCTCACGCAATTCGAGAATGCGGTCCTGCCAATACCGTTGTGTATTGAACCAGGGAAATGCCTGCTTGAAGGCGGGGTCTTCCCATCGGTGTGCGAGCCATGCTGCATAATGGATCAGCCGTAAGGTCCGAAGTGCCTCGATCAGATGGAGTTCTCGTTCATTGAAATCACAGAAGTCTTCATACCCGGTCAGGACATCTGTTAACTGACGGACCATATCGGCGCGGTCGCCCGACAAGAGCATCCACAGATCCTGCACCGTAGGTCCCATTCGACTGTCATCAAAGTCGACGAAGTGAGGGCCCTCGTCCGTCCATAGCACGTTACCCACATGGCAGTCTCCGTGTAGGCGTAGGTTAGTCACTTCACCCGCACGGGCAAAGCAGTACCGGACACCCTCGAGTGCCAGATCGACTGCGCTACGGTAGGCCGTATCGAGATCGGCTGGAATGAATCCACGCGCGAGCAGATAATCGCGAGGTTGTTCACCAAAGCTCACGATATCCAGAGTGGGACGTTCTTGATATGGCTTGAGGGAGCCGATTGCGTGAATGCGCCCTAAGAATCGGCCCATCCATTCTAACGTTGAACGGCCTTCCAATTCAGGGGCACGGCCACCATGTTTCGGGAAAACAGAGAACCGGAACCCTTCAAAGGTGTGCAGTGTTTTTCCATGTAGTAACATCGCCGGAACCACTGGAATCTCGTGATCGACCAGCTCTTGCACGAAGGAATGATCTTCGAGTATGGCCTCATCGGTCCAGCGCTGTGGTCGATAGAACTTCGCAATCAGTGGTGAGCCCTCTTCAAGGCCGACCTGGTAGACGCGGTTCTCGTAGCTGTTGAGTGCAAGTAGGCGGCCGTCACTACGAAACCCGACGCTCTCCACCGCGTTCAATACGCGGTCAGGGGGGAGGGTGGAGAAGTCTTGTGGGGGGAGGCTATTCGTTTCTATCACTGATCGTTACTCACGATGGGGCGATTCAGGTTTATGTTTTCTGACGAAGGGTAATGGGGCGGTCTCATCCGATCAATGAACAGGGATTTTGATTGGTGTCGAAGGAGCATTTACTCGCTTCCTCTTCATGATTTCAGCCCTCATCTCCTTGAATTGCTCTCGGACTTCGTGCTCGATAAAAAGATTCCCTGCCAGGGGAGGTACCCAAACCTCTTGGATGGTATCGGTATGGTAGATGATTCGAGTCTGTCCACCCTCATCGACGAGTCGTGTCATTCCCTCCATCTTTCGCATATTGCCGCTGATCATGTGGGACTTGATCTTATCGAATGGGGTCAGGCGTATCTCCCGAGTGGACTCAAATGGAAAATTGATCGGGCCATAGGTTGCAACGCCTCGCTGGAAAATCTTGAGTGTATTCCCAGAAGTACTGATCACCCGACTCTCCTTCAAGTTAGAGACAAAGTCTGACATATGTCCAAAATCGGTTAGGACCGACCAGACCTCTTGACGGGTGGCCGGGACCACAAGGCTTAGGTCAACAGTCACACTCTCTCCATCGATCTTGACCTTAACCTCGATATCCTCATTCGTTATGGGTTCTGCCATGGCAAGCTGCATAAACAACGTTGACCATATGAGTAAGAGATAGGAAATTTTTTTCATGGGCAGGGGTGTGCTCACTGGATTCTTATCCTCAAACGCATGATGACCACGCGGTGATGTGTGGTCTCATCAAGGCCATCCATCATCACAGCAGCCGTGCTTTGATTGCGGCGGTTCGGGTCTCACGAACCTGTGCATTGATCGCGGGTGAGAGACGACTGGGGTCGTTAATGGTCTTGGCCAGCTCAGCGGCAATGGCCCCGGCATCAACGCTTTTGGCCGCGAGAAATGCGCTACGGAGACGTGCCGACTGGGGGTAGGGTCTCTCAGCATAACCGGGCCGACCATGGAAGTCGCACTCACAGGCCTGTAGGAATTCTTCGAACCGCTCCGGTTTGCGGTAAGCATCTACCGACTGCAGTATGTCGGTAATGGTATCAGGACACAGTTCTGCCGCCCGATGCACATCCCCATGATACCGAGCAGTCAGAAGTGCCAGATCACGCTCGTCATTGGGGGTGCGGATGCGATCGCTGAGACCCTTGACCAGTTGCACGCTACGAGCCTCGTGTCCGGTATGCAGTGGCCACTCGTGAGGTGGGGTGGTTCCCTTACCTAGGTCATGAGTCAGTGCTGCGAAACGCACCGGTAAGGAATAATTTTGTGAGGCGGCATGATCAATCACCAGCATGCTGTGTAAACCGGTATCGATCTCCGGGTGATGCTGCATTGGTTGGGGTACACCGAATAAGGCATCTACTTCTGGCAGGATGCGTGAGAGTGCGCCGCATTCACGTAATGCATAAAACATGCGTGAGGGCTTACTCTCCATTAACCCGCGCGCAAGCTCCTGCCACACCCGCTCCGGCACCAGCGCATCCACCTCACCATTGTGGACCATCTCATTCATCAGAGAGAGTGTCTCTGGGGCAATGTGAAATCCGAACCGTGCAGCGAAACGAGCGGTTCGTAGGACCCTCACAGGGTCCTCGCTGAAGGCCGGACTGACATGGCGCAGCAATCCGATCTCGAGGTCAGAGACGCCGTTAAATGGGTCGATGATATTACCGTCCGGATCCTTGGCAATGGCATTGATGGTCAGATCACGACGTGCCAGATCCTCTTGCAGGGTGACCTCGGGAGCAGCGTAGACTTCAAAGCCCTTATAGCCACGTGAGATCTTGCGCTCGGTGCGGGCTAGGGCGTACTGCTCGTGACTTTGGGGGTGGAGGAATACGGGGAAGTCCTTGCCCACCGGGCGGTAGCCCAGGCGTGTCATCTCCTCCGGGGTGGATCCAACGACGACGTAATCGTGGTCCTTGATGGGCAGCCCCAGCAGCTCATCTCGAACTGAACCACCGACTAAATAGGTCTTCATGGGAGGGCTATTTATCGTCGTGCATGATCGCGGAAATGGGTATATCGATCTCGTGGTCGTTGCAACGCCAGATAGAGTGGTGCAACTTCTTCCAATGGGGTCGGGCGGATTCCGAATACGTTTGTAAGGTTGCCGCTACCGGCGCAGTCGCAGATGCTGTCCACCTTCATCGAATAATAGTTATCACGGGTCATGAGCTTACCCGGCAGACATTCCATGAGCAGTGCCTGCAGATAGGAGAGTCTGTCATTTAAGCCGATGACAGTGAGATCTCGTCCAGTAACCCGTGCCACATATTCAACCAGTTGACGCAGACTGTAGACCTTGGGTCCGCATAAGTCGTACCGCTTGCCGAAGGTCGTATGGTCAGAGAGGCTCGCGACAAATGCCTGTGCCACATTCTCTACAAAGACCGGTTGGAATTTCGCATTCGGAGATGCCAGTGGCATCAGAGGCAGTTGCTTCACCAGACCGGCAAAGAGATTGAGAAAGGAGTCTCCAGGGCCGAAGATGACCGATGGTCTAAAGACGGTCGTCTGTAACTCCGAGGACAGTACAATCTTCTCGCCCTCGCCCTTGGATCTCAGATAATCGCTGGGGCCGTTGGTATCGGCATGAAGCGCGCTCATATGGACTAGACGTGTGACGCCGTTACGATGACATGCAGCAACAATCTTGCGAGGTAAGTCTACATGCGATGCTGCAAAATCACCGTGCAGTATTCCGACCAGATTGATGACCGCATCCATCCCAGTCAGTAACCGGTCGAGATCAGCATCATTGTGTACATTCGCAACCACCACACTCGCTGTCGGAAGTACCAGCATTTGACGGGCATGCTCATAATGACGGGTGGCAATCCGAACAGAAATTTCTTCTGCGGTTAACCAGTGGGCGATATGCTTGCCGACAAAACCGCTCCCACCGATGATGCAGACCTTTTTGATTCTCATGGTGATGGGTCTTCCTCTTCGGGTGATCTATTCGCAGATGATTTGGGTGCAACCACACCAAGACGATGACGCAGAGTCTGGGTCCGGTGGCCTAGTGTGCTTGCGTAATACATCGAGTTACTTAAGACCTTCTTCACGTAGTCTCGTGTCTCGGTGAAGGGGATGGTCTCAGCATAAATCGCGCCTTCGAGTGGTCTTGCGTCCCGCCACGCCCGGGCACGTCCAGGGCCAGCATTATAAGCTGCCGAGGCCAGTAACGGCTGGTTATCGAGCGAGGTTAGGACGTGCTTGAGGTAGTAAGTTCCCAGGGCTAGGTTGGTGTTCACTTCGTTGGCTAGGCCGTGATGGTAGTTCTTAATACTCATTCTCTTTGCCACCCATCTCGCAGTGGCGGGCATTAACTGCATCAGACCCGTTGCCCCAGCACTGGACTTGGCATCGTTAATGAAACGACTCTCCTGACGGATGAGTCCGTATACCCATGCCTCATCCAGTTGCTGCTGCTGAAGATGGCCCTGCATTGTTTCACGGTGTGGGGTGAGGAATCGCAGACTAAAGTCATGCAGATGCACGGTCCGGTCAGCGGTGCTGATAGCTCTGTCATAGATCCCGCTGCGACGTGCGACCTCTGCTGCAGCGAGCAGACGACGGTCATCGAAACCTCGGATACTCCAGTTCCATTCTCGCATCCCCTCATTACGTAGATTAAGTCGATAGAGGGCAAGAGCTCTTTGGATTCCGGGTAACTGTTGAATCGCGGTAATCTCCTTGGGCCCTGCTTTATAGGGCTCATCCGCGGCACCGATCACGATCCCCATCTCTTCTTCGGCCAGCTGTCCATAAAAATTGTGTTCTGCGCTGAGGGGTGCCAAGAGCGCATTGGCCTCTATATTCTTGCCCGCGGTCTTGAGTGCGCGCGCCTTCCAATAACGCCACACACCAGACTGCTGTTCTGCGGCGGACATGGTATCGATACTTCTGAGAACGGTCTTCCAATCAGCAGCACGTAGCGCTGCTCGAACTTGCCAGGCGAGTTGGGTGTCCGAGAGGGGGGCTGCGGGGTGGGTTGCTGCAGACTGCTGAAACCAGCCCAGAGCACGTGGGTCCAGCCGCTTCGATGCCTGACTCGCCAGATGCCCGAGGAAGTAGGACTGCTCCGCGGGATCGAAACGGTCACGGACCTTGGGCCAGTACGCAAAGGCCTGATCTGGGCCACTGCGGAGGAGACGTATCAATGCGTAGAGTGCAGTCTCACGATCAGCACGGCTCTTAATCTCGTGACGGTGTTGGTCCAGGTAGCGGAGAGGACTATTGGTGGCCTCATCCAATCTACGCTCATTGATTGATTGACCATTCGGCAGGTAATGATTGACATGCTTCGCAACACTCACGTTGCCCGTCTCCAGGGTCAGTCTGAGACGTGTCCATACATCCTCTGTGGTGATTAGACCGATTGATGAGAGGGCTTCAAAGAGCGGGGTACAGCTCTTTGGCAGGTCATGGGCGTTAAACCACAGAGGGCGAGCCTCAATCATTGCGATCTCATCACCGGATGAGAGGCGTTGCTGCAGAGAGTAACAGATGAGCTCGGGATCCTTGCTAATCAGTGCTGGATATTCTGCGGCGAATAACTCCCATTGTTGTTTCTTACCCAGGCTCTTTAACCACTCGCTGTGCAGTCGATCGGAGAGAGAGCTATCACGGTGTTGAGCGGTAAATTTTTTGATTGAGTCGGGACTGACATTTTCCAACTGAAGACTTAACTGGTAGTAGGATGCATAGGGTTCCAGCACATGGCCCTGCAAGCGTCTGGCATAAGTCTCTAGGCGGGCAGCATTCCCGGATTGGAATGCCTGACGAGCAGCCATGAAATCGTCGTCCTGGCTGGCAGAAGCTGCGCTAGTCAGAGCCAGTAATAATAAGACGGGTAGAGACTTTTTCATGGACTGCTATATTAAGATAATAAAGTGGAACGGGGGAGGCGAGCGGCAAGCAACCCCTAATCAATTCAGGTTCCCTTGTGACCCTTAAAATTTCATCTAAAGGATAGCACATCATGCCTTATATCAGTCTGAACCCAGCGACCAATAGGATCGTTAAGACATACACCAGTTGGGATAGTCATCATCTCGCCACAGCGTTGCAGCAGACTGACAGCGCTCAGCAGGAGTGGTCGCAGACTGCCTTTGGTGACCGTGCGGTAAGGATGAGTTGTGCTGCCCGACTACTTCGCGAGCGTGCGGCTGATTATGGCAGGATGATCTCGATCGAGATGGGTAAGCCGATACGAGAGGCCTGCGATGAGGTGGAGAAGTGCGCACTCATTTGCGATTACTACGCGGTAAATGCCCAGAATTTCTTGCAAGATGAGACGGTCCAGACTGATGCTGGCAGGAGCTACGTATCGTATCAGCCACTCGGTGTGGTGCTGGGTGTGATGCCGTGGAACTTCCCGTTCCTGCAGGTGATTCGTTTCTCAGCACCTGCGTTGATGGCGGGTAATGGATGCATCCTGAAGCATGCCTCCAATGTGCCTCAATGCGCACTGGCGATAGAACAATTATTTCTCGATGCGGGATTCCCGGCATCTCTCTTCACCACACTCATGATTGAATCTGCTGATGTGGTCGAGGCCATTGCGAGCCGTTATGTTCATGCGGTGACACTCACCGGTTCTGAGGCTGCGGGCCGTGTAGTCGCCGCCCATGCGGGGCAACATCTTAAGAAGTGTGTATTAGAGTTGGGTGGATCGGATGCATTCATCATTCTGAAAGATGCCGATTTGGAATTGGCGGCGACCAATGCAGTGAAATCACGTTTTCAGAATTGCGGGCAGTCTTGTATCGCTGCCAAGAGAATCATCCCCGCTGCAGAAATTGCGGACGAGTTCGTATCCATTTTTGTGCAAAAAACGAGAGATCTTAAGATGGGTGATCCGTTGAGTGAGAATGTCCAAATGGGTCCTCTTGCGCGTCTTGATTTGAGGGAGTATCTACACTTGCAGGTGACCGACTCGATTGCACAAGGTGCGGAAGCACTATTCGGTTGCAAACTCATCGCGGGGGAGGGCGCATTTTACCCGCCCTCAATACTCGACCGAGTCACGGCAAAGACCCGTGCTTACCATGAAGAGTTATTCGGACCGGTGGCGACCGTGATTCGAGCTGCAGATGAGGATGAGGCCGTGCATATTGCCAATGACACTCGGTTCGGATTGGGATCGAGTATTTGGAGTGGTGACTCGGTACACGCGGAGAAGATTGCTCGGCAAGTCCATGCCGGCAGTAGCTTTATCAATGGGATGGTTAGATCCGATCCGAGGCTGCCCTTTGGAGGCATCAAGTCATCTGGTTTTGGTCGGGAGCTCTCCTCCCACGGCATTCGAGAATTTGTGAATGTTAAGTCGGTCTGGATCCGTTAGATCACGCCCTGACCCAGCATCGCATCCGCAACCTTAACGAAACCAGCCACGTTGGCACCATCCACATAGCTCACACTGCCGTCCTTTCGTTGTCCGTATTGCAGGCAGGACCGGTGTATCGCCTTCATGATTTCTAGCAAGCGCTCATCGACCTCCTCCCTCGGCCAGGAGAGTCTCATTGCGTTCTGACTCATCTCTAGGCCAGAAGTCGCAACACCACCTGCATTACTGGCCTTGCCTGGGGCGAACAGAACCTTGTTATGCTCGAATAGTTTCACCGCCTCTGCTGTGGAGGGCATGTTGGCCCCTTCAGCGACACAGATCACTCCATTCTTGATCAGGGTGGATGCATCCTTCTCATCCAACTCGTTCTGGGTCGCGCACGGCAAGGCCACATCAACCGGAACATGCCAAGGGCGCGCACCAGCAATAAAATTGACCTTCACACGCTCAGCATAGTCATTGACCCGTCCCCGCAGGTGATTCTTGACCTCCATCAGGATGGCCAGCTTCTCTGGGGTGAAGCCCTGCTCATCGACCACCGTGCCACTCGAGTCAGAGACTGTGACCACCTTAGCGCCCAGAGACATCGCTTTCTCAACAGCGTATTGAGCAACATTACCAGAACCCGAGACGGAGACTCGTAGGCCATCGAAGGAGCGTCCGGTATGTTTAAGCATCTCCTCAGCAAAGTACACCGTACCGTAGCCGGTGGCCTCTGGGCGGATGAGTGACCCACCAAAACTCAATCCCTTGCCGGTAAAGACGGCATCAGAACGGTTAGAGAGTTTCTTCATCATCCCAGCCATGAATCCGACCTCCCGACCACCGACACCGATGTCACCTGCAGGTACGTCGGTGTCAGAGCCGATATGGCGGAATAGCTCGGTCATATAGGTCTGGCAGAATCGCATCACCTCTCCGGGGCTGCGCCCCTTAGGATCAAAATCAGCGCCACCCTTTCCACCGCCCATCGGGAGCGTGGTCAGGGAATTTTTGAGGGTCTGTTCGAAGGCCAGAAACTTAAGAATGGACAGATTAACCGAGGGGTGAAAACGGGTGCCGCCCTTGTAGGGTCCGATTGAAGAGCTGTGTTGGATTCGGTAGCCACGGTTCACTTTTACTTCGCCGTGGTCGTCCACCCAAGATACGCGGAACATGACAATTCGTTCCGGCTCGATCAAGCGGTCCAGTAGACCGTGCTCGGCATAACGGGGGTGACTGGTGATGAATGGCCAGAGACTCTCCATCACTTCGGCGACCGCCTGCAGATACTCCGGTTGGCCTGGATTACGCTCGGCGATGTAAGTGCCGAACTCTTGAAAGCTCTGATATTTCATTCTGATCTCTCCCTCATGAAGGAACAACGACAACGATGGGGTACATTCTGCCAAATTAATTGAGGAGTCGCATGGTATTTTTTTAAGCGCCCAGACGGGTTATTAAGAAAATGACGATTCTGGTCTAGTAAATTCACAACAAATTGAATGAGGTTGACTGTAATATTCATCATTGATCTCTTTCAATGAGATTTGCATTAAACGCAGAGTAACTGATCATTCCTTCACTTAAATCTCAACGTGGTTCTTAGGACAATAGCAAGATGCCGCCGAATTTTCTCAGCACCTCCAAGCCTACCATTAAGCGAGTAGGTGCTAAATTTAATCAGGCTTTAGCACTGCATGACAAGGGACAGTTGTTGAAAGCACAGGTTCTGTGTGAGGAAATCCTGAGAGAGCAACCTGATCATTTTGATTCGCTTCACTTGCTTGGGGTGATATCTTACAAGAGCAAGCGGCTGCAATTGGCTATTGATCTAATGGAAAGAGCTATAAAACTCAATCCAAATAATGCTGACTATTACTACAACCGCGGTATTGTGCTCCACGACCTCAAGCAATTTGATATGGCTGTTGCGAGCTATGATAAAGCGATTCAATTAGATCCGGACTACGCGGAAGCCTATTACAATCGTGGTAATGCGCTTCAAGACCTCAAGCAACTTGGTGCAGCTGTTG
>SESD01000138.1_pt1 | contig 43761 bp, 37 predicted proteins | sample 3171411 | NCBI WGS metagenome assembly SESD01 (sample SAMN06051880, study PRJNA518727) | freshwater metagenome | biome: subpolar coniferous forest; feature: holomictic lake; material: water; isolation source: holomictic Lake 442, 16.5 m depth | place: Canada: near Kenora, Ontario | collected...
TGATGAGTTAGCTAAAATTATTAATGTTAATGCTGATGATGATCAACCAGGTTTTACCTCTCATGTTGTGCGGGGATTATTTCCAATTGCTGGCGGGGGTAGATCGCTAGTATCAAAAATTGATGAGATTCGCCGGCAGGTTTCAAAAGCTATTGATGAAGGTGCCAGAATTATTGTTTTATCTGATCGTGATGGTGATGCAGAGAATGCACCGATTCCGTCACTACTTCTACTCTCCGCAGTACATCACCATTTAATTCGTGAGAAAACTAGAACTAAAGTTGGTTTGGTTGTTGAAAGTGGTGAGGTTCGTGAGGTTCACCATGTTGCCTTACTTATTGGATTTGGTGCAGCAGCGGTTAATCCATACCTTGCCATGGAGAGTGCTGAAGATTTAGTACGGCAAGGAGTAATTACTGGATTAACACCTGAGAAAGCGGTTAGAAATTTAATTAAATCATTAGGTAAGGGTGTTTTAAAGGTGATGTCTAAGATGGGTGTTTCAACTATTGCTTCTTACACTGGAGCACAAATTTTCGAGGCAATCGGCTTATCAAAAGAGATTGTTGATGAGTACTTTGTTGGTGCCACCTCACGATTGGGTGGGGTAGGAATTGAAATAATTGCGCAAGAAACAATTCGGCGTCACCATATCGCATACCCACCAGGCGGTGAGATTCCTGGTGCTAAGCGTTTGCAAATTGGTGGCGAGTATCAATGGCGACGCGAAGGTGAGCCGCACCTATTTGATCCAGAGACAGTGTTTACCTTGCAACATGCAACTAGGGAAAAGAGATTTGATGTCTTCAAGCGTTATACAGCCCGAGTTGATGATCAATCACGCAGGTTAATGACTCTACGTGGCTTATTTAATTTTAAAGAGGGAGTTCGTACTCCAATCTCAATTGATGAGGTTGAACCAATTTCAGAGATTTTAAAACGTTTTGCAACAGGCGCAATGTCGTATGGATCAATCTCGCAAGAGGCCCATGAAACTTTAGCTATTGCAATGAACCGTATCGGTGGTAAATCAAACACTGGCGAAGGGGGAGAGGATCCTGCTCGTAATACTTTAGATGCAAATGGTGATTCAAGACGCTCGGCGATTAAACAGGTTGCAAGTGGCAGGTTTGGTGTAACTAGTGAGTACTTAGTAAATGCTGATGATATTCAAATAAAAATGGCACAGGGTGCAAAGCCTGGTGAGGGTGGACAACTTCCAGGTAACAAGGTTTATCCTTGGATTGCAAAAGTTCGTTACTCAACTCCTGGCGTTGGCTTAATTTCACCACCACCGCACCATGATATTTATTCCATAGAGGATCTTGCGCAATTAATCCATGATTTAAAAAATGCTAACAAAAATGCCAGAGTTCATGTCAAGTTAGTGGCAGAGGTTGGGGTTGGAACTGTTGCAGCTGGAGTAAGTAAGGCGCATGCTGATGTTGTTTTAATCTCAGGCCATGATGGTGGTACTGGTGCCTCTCCGTTGACATCACTTAAGCATGCTGGTGCACCATGGGAGCTTGGATTGGCCGAAACACAACAAACCTTGATGTTAAATGGTTTACGTGATCGTATTGTGGTTCAAGTTGATGGCCAGATGAAAACCGGTCGTGACGTTTTAATTGCAGCGCTATTAGGAGCTGAGGAGTTTGGTTTTGCGACCGCACCTCTTGTAGTTTCAGGTTGCGTAATGATGAGAGTTTGTCATTTAGATACCTGCCCAGTTGGAGTTGCTACTCAAAATCCTGAGTTGCGCGAGAAATTTACCGGCAAGCCAGAGTTTGTGGAAACCTTCTTTGAATATATTGCTGAAGAGGTGAGGCAGTTACTAGCCCAACTTGGCTTTAAGAGTTTGGCAGATGCAATCGGCCAGGTTGAGTTACTAGATACTAGATCAGCGGTTGATCATTGGAAAGCGATCGGCTTAGACCTCACTCCATTATTAATTGTGCCAAGTGATAATTCACCTCGCAAAAATGAAAGTATTCAGGATCACGGGTTATCTGCTGCATTAGATAATGAATTAATTAAGTTATCAGCAGCAGCATTAGATAAAGCAGCCCCTGTCAGATTAGAAATGTCAGTTCGTAACGTGAACAGAACTGTTGGCACAATGTTAGGTGCTGAAATTACGAGAAAGTATGGCGGCGGCGGATTACCGGCAGACACAATTGATATAACTTTCCATGGTTCAGCTGGTCAATCTTTTGGTGCGTTTATTCCATCTGGCTTAACACTTCGACTTTATGGTGATAGTAATGATTATGTGGCAAAGGGCTTATCAGGTGGGCGAGTAATTATTAGGCCAGATGAGCGGGCAAAGTTTGAATCCAGTAAAAATGTTATTGCAGGAAATGTAATTGGCTATGGCGCAACCTCAGGTGAGATCATGATTGCAGGCGTTGTTGGTGAGAGATTTTGTGTACGAAACTCTGGCGCAGTAGCAATTGTGGAAGGCGTAGGTGATCATGGCTGTGAATATATGACTGGTGGCACAGTGATTGTTCTCGGTAAAACTGGAAGAAACTTTGCAGCAGGGATGTCAGGTGGCAGAGCATTTGTATTAGATCTAGATCAAGCGCTGGTAAATTCAGAGTTAGTGGATGTATTAGCGCTACCGGCAGATCAAGATGAGATTGTCAAAGGTTATGTTTCAAAGTTTTATGCTGAGACTGGTTCAAAGGTTGCTGGAGAACTCATTAAGGATTGGGATACTATTAAATCTCGAATCTCATTAGTGATGCCACGTGACTATGCAAGAGTGTTAGAGGTAATGGCAAAGGCAGAGCGCGAAGGTCTTCCAATTGAGAGCGCAGTTATGGCGGCGATCAATGGCTGATCCAAAAGGATTTTTAACAACACCACGAGAGGTTCCAAAACGTCGTCCGGTTGATGTGCGGATTAGAGATTGGAAAGAGGTTTATCAGGAGCAGGAGTTTTCACATCTACAAAAACAAGCTGGTCGCTGCATGGATTGTGGAATTCCTTTTTGCCATCAAGGTTGCCCACTTGGTAATTTAATTCCAGAGTGGAACGACCTAATTTGGCGTGGAGAGAAGGCCGAGGCGATAGATCGTCTGCACGCAACAAATAATTTTCCTGAGTTTACTGGTCGTTTATGTCCAGCACCATGTGAAACAGCATGCGTTGTTGCAATTAACGCTGATGCTGTGACTATTAAACAAGTGGAGTTAAGAACCATTGAAGAGGCATTTCTAGAAAAACGGGTACTCCCACTAATTCCAGATCGGCTATCTGGAAAAACAGTTGCCGTAATTGGTTCAGGACCAGCAGGACTAGCTGCTGCGCAACAATTAACAAGAGCAGGTCATACGGTTGCAGTGTATGAAAGAGCTGACAAAATTGGCGGGTTACTTCGCTATGGAATTCCTGAGTTTAAAATGGAGAAATCTATTGTGGATCGTAGGCTTTATCAGATGGAGCAAGAGGGCACTAGATTTAGAACTGGCGTTGATGTTGGTAAAGATATTACTGGGGCAGCATTACGTAGTAAGTATGATGCAGTTGTCTTAGCAATTGGGGCAACAAATTGGCGCGAACTACCTATTCCTGGACGAGATGCTAAGGGCGTTTATCAAGCGATGGAGTATTTACCATGGGGGAACAAACAAGCATTAGATCAGTTACCAAGTGAGCCGCCTATTAATGCAAAGGGTAAGGATGTAGTAATTCTTGGTGGCGGCGACACCGGAGCTGATTGTTTAGGAACAGCGATTAGACAAGGTGCTAAGTCTGTAACGCAACTTGAGATTATGCCAAGACCAACTGATGAACGCCCAAGCACTCAGCCATGGCCAACCTATCCGATGATATATCGGGTTAGTAGTGCGCATGAGGAGGCAGGGGAGCGGATGTACGCAGTATCAACTCAAGAATTTATTAAAGATAAGGAAGGGAACTTATCTGCTCTAAAATTAGTTGAGACAGAATTTATTAATGGCAAATTTGAACCAGTTGCTGGTAGCGAGAAAGAAATTCCGGCCCAACTTGTTCTTTTAGCGATGGGTTTTACTGGAGCTGAAAAAAGTGATCTATTAACACAACTTGAGATTGAAGTTGATGAGCGTGGAAATATAAAGAGGAATGATCAGTATGCAACCTCAACTGAGGGTGTATATGTTTGTGGAGATGCTGGCCGCGGACAATCACTTATTGTGTGGGCGATTGCTGAAGGAAGAAGCGCTGCTGCTGCAGTCGATACCTATTTGTCTGGACACACACAGCTGCCATTTCCGATTGAATCAACCGCTCACCAGTTGATGGTTTAGAGTAAATCTATGCGTCGCGCCAAAATTGTTTGCACTATGGGCCCAGCTGTTGGATCAGTAGAAAAAATTACTGAGTTAATTGCTGCTGGTATGAATATGGCACGATTAAATCTCTCACATGGTGATTATGAAGAGCATCAGGAGCGGCTTACTGCCGTTAGGGCTGCTGCAAAAAAAGCTAATAAAGCGGTAGCAATTTTAGTAGATCTGCAGGGACCAAAGATTCGATTAGGAAGATTCGCTGATGGACCACATGAGTTATCTCGTGGTGATATTTTTACAATAACTACCGATGATATTGCCGGAACAAAAGAGCGAGTGGGCACTACCTATCAGGGATTACCAGGTGATTGCAAAGCTGGCGACAAGATAATGATTGATGATGGCAAGGTTTCCGTGGAGGTTATTGAGGTTAAAGGTAATGATGTAATAACTAAAGTTGTTCAGGCTGGTGTAGTAAGTAACAATAAAGGCTTAAACCTACCTGGAGTAGCAGTTTCAGTCCCGGCGATGTCTGAGAAAGATGTATCAGATCTAAGATGGGGATTAAAAGCAGGCGCTGATTTTATTGCCTTATCTTTTGTACGTAGCGCTGCTGATATTAAAGATGTCCATAAAATTATGGATGAGGTTGGAATTAGGATTCCAGTTATCGCCAAGATTGAAAAGCCACAAGCGGTCGAGAATTTACAGGAGATTGTTGATGCCTTTGATGGGATTATGGTTGCCCGCGGTGATTTAGGTGTTGAGCTACCAATTGAAGATGTGCCAATGGTACAGAAACGTTGTATCACAATGGCTAGAGAATCAGCTAAGCCAGTAATTGTTGCAACGCAGATGCTTGATTCAATGATTAGTAACTCTCAACCAACTCGGGCTGAAGCCACAGATTGCGCTAATGCAGTTTTAGATGGTGCTGATGCTCTTATGTTGTCGGGTGAAACAAGTGTTGGTGATTTTCCAATTGAAGCAGTAAAAATAATGGCAAGAATTATTGAGCGCACCGAAGAGGTTGCACTTGATCAAATTCCACCACTTAAGCACTCACCTGCTACCAAAGGTGGCGCAATTACTAAGGCAGCAACCGAGGTTGGGCTAACAGTTGGAGCGAAGTTTTTAGTTGCCTTTACTCAAAGTGGTGATTCTGCAAGACGAATGTCTAGACTTCGATCTCCTATCCCAATGCTGGCATTAACTCCTGAGGTTGGAACATTTAATCGGTTAGCACTTTCTTGGGGTATTGAATCAATGCTTACCTCTGTTGTTAACCACACCGATGAGATGGTTATGCAGGTAGATAGTATTTTGATTGAATCAAAACGAGTAAGTATTGGAGATTTAGTTTTAATTGTGGCTGGCTCACCTCCAGGAATACCTGGCTCAATAAATGCTATGCGAGTGCATAAGATTGGTGATGCTGTTGGTGGGGCTGCGCCTGCATACCGCAAGTAATTTCGTATAAAAAAGTAAGCACTATAAACTCAGACTCTCTATTCGCCTCGGTACTCCAACGGTAGAGAGGACGGTCTCAAAAACCGTATAGTGTCGGTTCGAATCCGACTCGAGGCACATGAAAACACAAGATGAAAAGATAAAGATCTTAGTTGCCGAAGATGAAACTATCATTCGGTTAGATCTAGTTGAGATGTTGACTGAGGCTGGATATGAAGTGGTTGCCCAGGCAGAAAACGGGGCAATTGCAATTGAATTAGCAAAAAAGTTTAAGCCAGATCTTGCAATTTTAGATGTAAAAATGCCCGAGGTTGATGGCATAACAGCGGCTGAGCAAATTATTTCAATTGCTCCTGTTTTAATGTTAACTGCATTTAGTCAGCGTGAATTAGTAGAACGAGCCAGAGATGCTGGGGTTATGGCATATGTGGTTAAGCCATTTTCAATTAATGATCTAATTCCAGCTATTGAGATTGCAATTAGCCGACATAAACAGATGAAAACTTTAGAGGCTGAGGTCGCTGACATTTATGAGAGATTAGAGACTCGTAAAATTATAGATCGGGCAAAAGGTATTTTGATGAAAGCCATGAATTTATCAGAACCAGAAAGCTTTAGTTGGATTCAAAAAACAGCAATGGATAGACGAATCTCTATGAAGGAAGTTGCTCAGGCAGTAATCTCACCAGAGGCTGCGCCAGATAGATAACTACTAGATTTATCTTTCAGCCAAGATTAAACAAGTAATTCGTGCACTGCACGTGCGCTCACCTTTGTCATTAGTTATTTCAACCTCATAGCAACAGAGTGTTTTTCCTAAGCTCACAGCAGTAGCTACGCCGGTAACAATTCCGCTAGTTGCTGATTTATGGTGGGTTGCATTGATATCAACTCCAACAACTCTACGATTTGCGCCAGCATGAAGCTGTGTACCGACCGAACCAAGAGTTTCAGCTAAAACAACATTAGCTCCACCATGGAGTAATCCAATTGGTTGGGTGTTACCTTCAACTGGCATTGTTGCAACTAATCTATTTGGAGAGGCTTCGATAATCTCGATACCCATCTTCTTATCAAGGGCGCCACTGCCACGCTTGCGAATTTCTTCTAGGAAATCACTCATGTTGTAAGTTTAACCTGTGTTGCCAATTAGAATCCCAATATGAGCACCAGCCTGAAGCGATTACTTCTTATCGATGGTCATTCCATGGCATATCGGGCTTATTACGCCCTTCCAGTTGAGAACTTTAAGAGCTCCACCGGGCAACCGACCAATGCAATATATGGATTTGCCTCAATGATTATTAATTTAATAAAAGAGGAGAAGCCAACTCATATCGCAGTTGCATTTGATGTCTCTAGAAGAACATTTAGAACGGAAAGATTCCCAGAATACAAAGCAAACCGAGCGAGTACTCCAGATGAGTTTAGATCACAACTTTCTCACATCAATGAAATGGTGGATGTCTTTGGTATCAAGCATTTTGAAGTAGAGGGCTTTGAGGCGGATGACATTATTGCAACCTTGGCTAAATCTGCTGAATCAAAAGGATTTGAAACTTTAATCTGCACCGGAGATCGTGATTCATTTCAATTAGTTAATAATAAAACTACTGTTTTATACCCAAAGAAGGGTGTAACTGAAATGGCACGAATGACTCCAGCAGCAGTCTTAGAAAAGTATGGATTAACACCAGAACAGTATCCAGATTTTGCAGCATTACGAGGAGATCCAAGTGATAACTTGCCATCGGTACCCGGTGTAGGTGAGAAGACAGCAACAAAATGGATTATTGATTATGGATCACTTGAAAAGTTATTAGAAGCATCCGATCAAATAGCTGGCAAGGTTGGGCAGTCGCTTAGAGAAAATATTGAGGCTGTTAGATTAAATCGCGAACTGACGCACTTATTAGATAATGTGTCACTGCCTGCAGGTGTTGATGATTTATTATGGCCTGGATTTGATATTAATTTAACTGGGAGATTCTTCGAAAAACTAGAAATTAGAGCACTCAAAGAGCGACTTAAATCAATGCCACAAAGTGGCGGAGTTCAATCTGAAGAGATTTCTATTAATGTTGAAAATATTGACTCCAATAAATTAGATTCGATGCTGTTTAATCGGACCGATCCGGTAGCTATTTCATTTGATCTTAGTGAAGATAAGTTACTTGGTTATGCAGTTGCAGTAAGTGGTAGCCAAGTTTGGAATGTAGTTAGTAGCTCATTAGGTGAGTGGATTTCAGATCCTAAATTACCTAAATATCTCCATGGGGCTAAATACGCTTTAAAGAATCTAAATATAAATGGTCTTGCATCAGATATTGAGTTATTAGCATATTTAGTAAACCCAGGAAGTAGAAACTTAGATTTATCTGATTTAGCAGAGAGATTGCTAGGTATGAGTGCAAGTAACGAAGATCTATTTGCCAGCTTTGATGCAAAAAGTGCAGCCTGGATATTTAAACTTCAAAATGAATTATTGGCAGAGTTAAAAGCAAAGGGAATGAGTGATCTCTACTCTGAATTAGAGCAGCCAACCTTGGTTTTGCTTGCAAAAATGGAGCAGGTAGGAATTGCAGTTGATCAGCCTAAATTAAAATCTCTCTCTTCATATTTTTCAAAGATTGTTGCAGATGAAACTGCTGCTGCATACAAAGAGGCTGGGCATGAGTTTAATGTTGGCTCACCTAAACAACTGCAGGTGGTTCTATTTGATGAGTTGAAACTGCCTAAAACCAAGAAGATTAAGACTGGTTTTACTACTGATGCAGAGAGTTTGGAGTGGTTATCCGCAAAGACTAAACACCCGTTATTAAGGCATCTACTTCGAATTAGAGAAACTAGCAAGCTTCTTACAACAATTGAAGGATTAATAACTGCAACAGCAAGTGATGGCCGTATTCACACTAATTTTCAACAAACAGTGGCAGCAACTGGCAGGCTCTCATCAACTGAACCAAATCTGCAAAATATTCCAATTAGAACAGATGAAGGCCGGCAAATAAGAGATTGCTTTATTGCTCAATCACCATTTACTGATCTATTGACCGCTGATTACAGTCAGATTGAAATGCGAATTATGGCCCACCTATCTGATGACAAAGGATTAATTGCTGCCTTTGAATCAGGGGAGGATCTTCACTCAACTGTTGCATCTCAAGTTTTTGGTGTTAAAGCAGCTGAGGTTGATGCTCAGATGCGGCGAACCATAAAAGCAATGTCATATGGATTAGCTTATGGATTGTCTTCATTTGGATTAGCTCAGCAATTAGATATTGATCCAGTAGCTGCGAGTGAGCTAATGAATAAATACTTTGAAAGGTTTGGTGGAATTAGAGATTACCTAAAGACCGTAGTCATAACTGCTAGAGAGAAGGGGTATACCGAAACTATCTTAGGTCGCAGACGTTATTTGCCAGATCTCAATCATGAAAATCGTCAGCGTCGAGATATTGCCGAGCGAGCTGCACTTAATGCCCCAATCCAAGGATCGGCTGCAGATATTATTAAGATTGCAATGATTAAGGTTGAGCAAGAAATCATTAACGCTGGTCTTAAATCTAGATTGTTACTTCAGGTTCATGATGAGTTAATTCTTGAGGTTGCCCCAGGCGAGAAGGATTCACTCTCAAAGATTGTAGAAAAACAAATGTCTAATGCTTATAAGTTAAATGTGCCACTTGATGTCAACATTGGTACTGGAAAAAGTTGGGATTTAGCAGCTCACTAGTTAGTTATATTTAGATTGACGCTAAGGGCATCAGTATCTTCTGCCTCAGTTGGAATTCGATCAGCAGCCTTTAACAACCTGGCACCACCCCGCATGATCAGATAGCCAACTCCAACACATACTGTTGTTAATGCCAAACAGTATCTAGGGGAGTAGTGCTCTGAAATAAAACCACCAACAGCAGCACCTATTGAAGCAAATGTTCCTTCTACAGTCCAAAGCCAACCAAGTGCTGCAACAGCTGTTCCCTTTGGCCGTACTGCTTCACTAATCTCAAGATAAAAAACTTGCAGACCACCTGCCATCAAACTCATTGTTGCGGTTACTATCATCATGGACCAATTTGGGTAGGTAAAAGCAAGAGGAAGCGAGAAGATAAACCAGTAAAAGTAGATACGTTTGAATGCAGCAAAAGATGAAGTTTTCTTTGAGACCATTCCGGCTACCAGGCCCCCAATTACATTTCCGGCTGCCATAATTGCAAAAATCATTCCAGTTCGCTGTGGAATATTCTCAAGTGTTGTAAAGGCTGGAACAGCAATATCAAATGCACCCCAGCCCAATCCTATAAATACACCCTCACACATTAATAATTGCATTGCCGGAGTACGCCATACTGCTAAATCTGATGAGCTCTTCTTCTCTGGCTTCCAGCGCTTTAATTGTGGTGAGAGAGATAGCGCAGTTCCACCAACAATTATAAGAATTGAGCAAATCCGTAGGGATATCTGTGGGCTGTAGTTTAATGAAACTGTTGTTGCAAGTAGTGGACCAAATACACCAACAGAGTTCATTACTGCAGTGTCTATTGCATATGCAGTTCTAATTTGCTCTTTTGGCACAGTAACTTTCCAAAGTGGCCGAATTGAAAGATTAATTGGTGGTGCAGAGAATCCTAAAAGGCCAGCAAATAAGACCAACTCAGTTTTTGATGAGCCGGTTGAGAAAAGCAAGATAAGAAGTGCGTAACCTGGTGCAAAAAAACGTAATGGAATTTTCATGCCAAATCTGTCGATTAATGTGCCACGTAAACCAGCGGTAGTAGCTCCTGTTATTCCATTTACACCGGTGGCAAGACCTGCAATTGCAATTGATCCAGTTGTTTGTTGGACTTTGAAAAAAATGCTAAGTGAGATCATTCCGTAAGCCATACGTGCTGGAAAGGAGCTAATAAGCAGATATTGACCTGATTTATTACTTAAAACTTGGGAATATCTGCTCATATGAGCATTCTACTCCTCACCAGTTTGACCCTAAGGTCTAATCGAAAGTAACCTTACCCGTCCCTGTCCCTACTAGTGTTTTACCCTCGGAGTACAACTACCTAATGACCCCTTCTCAAATTGCTGTAAATGATATTGGAACTGCAGAAGATTTTTTAGCCGCTATCGAAGGCACAATCAAAAATTTTAATGACGGAGATCTTGTCTCTGGAATTGTTGTTCAAATCGATCGCGAAGAAGTTTTACTTGATATTGGTTATAAAACAGAGGGTGTAATTCCATCCCGAGAGCTATCTATTCGCAATGATGTTGCACCAAGTGAGTTGGTAAAAGTTGGCGACCGGATTGAAGCATTAGTTCTACAAAAAGAGGATAAAGAAGGCCGTTTAATCCTTTCCAAGAAGCGTGCTCAGTATGAAAAAGCTTGGGGCGATGTTGAAGGCAAGAAAGAGCGCGATGAGGTTGTTACTGGAACTGTTATTGAAGTTGTTAAGGGCGGCTTAATTGTTGACATTGGACTTCGTGGTTTCCTACCCGCTTCTCTAGTTGAAATGCGCCGAGTCCGTGATCTAACTCCATATATTGGCCAAGAGGTTGAATGCCGCATTATTGAGTTAGATAAGAACCGTAATAACGTGGTTTTATCTCGCCGAGCATTCTTAGAGCAGAGCCAATCTGCTTCCCGCACTACATTCTTAAATCAATTACAAAAAGGCCAGGTCCGTTCTGGTGTTATCTCTTCAATTGTTAACTTTGGCGCATTTGTTGACCTAGGTGGCGTTGATGGATTAGTACATGTATCTGAACTTTCTTGGAAACACATTGACCACCCATCTGAGGTAGTAGAGGTTGGCGATGAGGTTACTGTTGAAGTTCTAGAGATTGATTCTGAGCGAGAGCGAGTTTCACTTTCTCTTAAAGCTACGCAAGAAGATCCATGGCAGGCATTTGCTCGTACTCACACAATTAATCAGGTTGTGCCTGGTGAGGTTACAAAACTAGTTCCATTTGGTGCGTTCATTAAAGTATTTGAAGGCATCGAAGGATTAGTTCATATCTCAGAGCTAGCTGAGCGCCATGTTGAAATTCCAGAGCAGGTAGTTCAAGTTGGCGATAAATTATTTGTAAAGATTATTGATATTGATCTAGAGCGCCGCCGTATTTCACTTTCATTAAAGCAAGCAAATGAAGGTCAAGAGATTGAGGTTGAGGCTTTTGATCCAACTCAATATGGAATGCCAGCTCGTTATGATTCTGAAGGTAAATTTATTTATCCAGAAGGCTTCAACTCTGATACTCAAGAGTGGCAGCCAGGATATGAAACGCAACGTGAAGAGTGGGAGCGCCAGTACGCAGAAGCACAAACACGATTCATGGCTCACAAAAAACAAAAGGCTGAGGCTAAGGCAGCCGATGCTGCAGCACCAGCAGCCCCTGCTGCAGAGTAAGTATTTAACTAAATTTGGCCTCATAAAACTGGGGCCATTTTTTATTGTGTAGGGTTTAACTTATGTTAACTGTCGCTCTAACTGGTGGTATCGGCTCTGGTAAAACTACAGTCGGTGAGATTCTTGCTGGATTTGGTGCGGTAGTACTGGACTCTGATCAAATTGCCAGAGATGTTGTAGAGCGTGGCAGTACTGGCTTTGACCAGATAGTTGCAACCTTTGGCGATGAAATTCTTAAAAATGGTGAGCTAGATCGATCAGCATTAGCATCTTTGGTATTTAAAGATTCAGCAATGCGCATAAAACTAGAACAGATTACACATCCGTTAATAAGGCAAGCTTTTGCAAAGGCTATATCTTCGCTCCCAGATCAATCTATTGTGGTAAATCAAATTCCACTTCTTGTTGAATCAAAGCATGATTATAAATTTGATTATGTAGTAACGGTTTCAGCACCTGAGCAGATAAGAGTTGAAAGATTATTAAAGCGAGGTTTAACTAAGGAGCAGATAACCTCCCGACTTCAAGCCCAATCTAGCGATGTTCAGCGTGAGGCTATTGCAGATACTGTGATAAATAATGAAAAAAGTGAGCAAGATCTAATGCAACAAGTTGAGAAATTATGGGAGATCTTGCAATCAAAAAATAAGGTTAAGTAATGCGCCCGATTACCGACTTAGCCCGCAAGCTCCATCCCTTTGAGGTTATTAGTGATTATGTTCCAGCTGGTGATCAACCTACTGCGATAGCTGAATTAGTTGAGCGGTTAGCCAAAGGTGAGCAGGATGTTGTATTACTTGGCGCTACTGGAACCGGAAAGTCAGCTACCACCGCTTGGTTAATTGAAAAGGTTCAAAGGCCAACACTGGTAATTGCACCAAATAAAACCTTAGCTGCTCAACTTGCAAATGAGTTTAAAGAGCTATTACCTAATAATGCAGTTGAATACTTTGTTTCTTATTACGATTATTATCAACCGGAGGCATATGTTCCGCAGACTGATACTTTTATTGAGAAGGACTCATCGGTAAATGATGAGGTAGAGCGGCTTCGTCACTCAGCTACTAACTCACTTCTTACCCGTCGAGATGTAATAGTAGTTGCAACGGTTTCTTGCATATATGGTCTTGGTACACCGCAGGAGTATGTGGACCGAATGGTTCGCTTAAAGGTTGGCGACTTTATTGATCGCAACCAACTCCTTCGCAAGTTTGTAGACATTCAATATAAGCGTAATGACATGGCATTTGAGCGAGGAACCTTCCGAGTAAGGGGGGATACGATTGAAATTATTCCAATGTATGAAGAACTCGCTCTTCGAATTGAAATGTTTGGTGATGAAATTGAAAAGATAATGACATTACATCCACTTACCGGTGAGATTGTGCGAGATGAGAGTGAAATGTATGTATTTCCTGCCACTCACTATGCAGCCGGACCTGAAACAATGAAACGGGCAATTGGTGAGATTGAAGCAGAGATGGAAAAGCGAGTGGATGAGTTTGAGCGTGCTGGAAAATTGCTTGAGGCGCAACGAATAAAGATGCGAACTACTTTTGATATTGAAATGATGCAACAATTAGGGTTTTGTTCTGGAATTGAAAATTATTCACGCCAATTAGATGGTAGAGCACCTGGCTCTGCACCAAACTGCTTGCTTGACTACTTTCCGGAGGACTTCTTAGTAGTAATTGATGAATCCCATGTGACTGTTCCTCAGATAGGTGCAATGCATGAGGGTGATGCAGCAAGAAAACGAACATTAGTTGAGCATGGGTTTCGCTTGCCGAGTGCAATGGATAATCGTCCACTTAAGTTTGCAGAGTTTTTAGATAGATGTGGTCAAAAAGTTTATCTATCTGCCACCCCTGGTAAGTATGAGTTAGAAAAGAGTAATAGCGATGTTGTTGAACAAGTTATTAGGCCAACTGGTTTAATAGATCCAAAGATCGTAGTAAAGCCAATAAAGGGTCAGATTGATGATCTTGTAAATGAAATAAGAGTCAGAGCAGAGCGAAATGAGCGGGTTCTAGTTACTACTCTTACCAAAAAGATGTCTGAAGATCTAACTGATTACATGCTTGGCTTGGGAGTAAAAGTAAGGTACCTGCACTCTGAGGTAGACACATTGCGCAGAGTTGAATTATTACGTGAACTTCGAACTGGTGAATATGATGTATTAATCGGTATCAACTTACTTCGTGAGGGTTTAGATCTGCCAGAGGTTTCACTAGTTGCAATATTAGATGCTGATAAAGAGGGCTTCTTACGATCTGCAACCTCATTAATTCAAACGATTGGTCGAGCTGCACGAAATGTTTCTGGTGAGGTTCATATGTATGCCGATAATATGACCAAGTCAATGACCCGTGCAATTGATGAGACAAATCGCAGACGTGCTAAGCAAGTAGCCTATAACACTAAGCATGGCATCGATCCAACCCCATTACGTAAGAAAATTGCGGATATTACAGATTTAATTACGAAAGAGATTGATGACACAGAGAATTTAGCAGCATCAAGTAAGAAAATTGGATTTACTACTGGTGTTCATAGTAAGAATGCTCACTCACTTCCACGTCAAGAGCTAATCGCCCTGATTGAGTCGCTAACTGAGCAGATGAAATCTGCAGCAGCTGAGTTAAGTTTTGAATTAGCCGCTAGATTGCGGGATGAGATTAGAGAGTTAAAGCGGGAGTTAAAGGGAATGCAGGAGGCGGGCAACTAGTGAATGATCGTTTGATAGTCCGTGGTGCTCGCGAGCACAACCTTAAAAATGTTTCACTAGATATGCCGCGAAATGCATTAATTGTTTTTACTGGTCTGTCTGGATCTGGCAAGTCATCATTAGCATTTGACACTATTTTTGCTGAAGGACAGCGGCGTTATGTTGAGTCCCTCTCTGCCTACGCTCGCCAATTCTTGGGGCAGATGGATAAGCCAGATGTTGATTTCATTGAGGGACTCTCACCTGCTGTTTCGATTGATCAAAAATCGACAAATCGAAATCCTCGCTCAACTGTTGGCACAATTACTGAGGTTTATGATTATCTGCGCCTGCTTTTTGCCCGTGCTGGTAAGCCACATTGCCCAAAATGCGGTAAAGAAATTGCTAAGCAAACTCCACAAAATATTGTTGACCAAATCTTGCAAATGCAAGATGGAAGTAAGTTTCAAGTATTAGCTCCGGTTATTAGAGCAAGAAAGGGTGAGTTCTTAGATCTATTCAAAGATTTCACAACTGCGGGGTATGCCCGTGTACGAGTAGATGGGACAGTTTATGCAATTGCTGATGTTCCAAAGTTAAAGAAGCAGGAAAAACACACAATTGAGGTAGTAGTTGATCGATTAAGTGTTAAGGCAGAGAGTAAGTCTCGAATAACAGATTCGATTGAGACAGCGCTACGTCTTGCTAGTGGTTTAGTAATTCTAGATTTTGTTGATCTAAAAGTAGGCTCACCTGATAAAGAGAAATCCTTTAGTGAACACATGGCCTGCCATGAGTGCGAATTATCTTTTGAAGAGTTAGAGCCAAGATCATTCTCTTTTAACTCACCCTTTGGTGCCTGTCCAGAGTGCTCTGGCATTGGTACAAAACTTGAGGTTGATGAGGATCTATTAATCCCGGATGATTCAATATCAATTTATGAAGGAGCTATCGCGCCTTGGTCAGGTGGGCAATCTTCAGAATACTTCCTACGACTACTAGAGGGCTTAGCAACTGACTTAAAGTTTTCTTTGGACAACCCCTGGAAAAAACTCTCTGAGAAAGTAAGAACCGCTATTTTGCATGGCTGGGATTATGAGGTTCATGTTAAATATAAGAATAGATATGGGCGAGTACGTAATTACACAACTGGGTTTGAGGGAGTCGTACCTTTTATTCACCGTCGCCACTCTGAAACTGATAGTGATTTTAGTCGAGATAAGTATGAAGCTTATATGCGTCAAACTCCATGCCCAGTATGTAATGGCAGTCGGCTAAAGCCTGAAGTTTTAGCAGTTACATTAGGCGGAAAGAATATTGCGCAAATCTGTGAGTTTTCAATTGCAGAGTGTGAGGTGTTTCTTAAAAACATATCTCTGTCTGCTAGAGAGAAGAAGATTGCAGAGCGTGTATTAAAAGAGGTAAATGACAGACTTAAGTTCTTACTAGATGTTGGACTTGATTACTTATCACTTGCTCGCCCAGCTGCAACTCTTTCAGGTGGTGAGGCACAGAGAATCAGGCTTGCTACTCAAATCGGTTCTGGCTTAACTGGAGTTTTATATGTTTTAGATGAGCCAAGTATTGGCTTACATCAACGTGATAATCGTAAGCTAATTGAAACTCTTACCAAACTTCGCGATCTTGGCAACACATTAATTGTGGTTGAACATGATGAGGACACAATAAGAACTGCTGACTGGATAGTTGATATTGGACCTGGTGCTGGTGAGCATGGCGGCAAGGTGGTCTCATCTGGCAGCTATCAGGATTTAATCGCGGCAAAGGATTCTATAACTGGGGCGTATTTATCTGGAAAGTTAGAGATTGCAATTCCAAAAAAGCGTAGAGCGGTTGATTTAAAGAAATCATTAACTGTTAAATCGGCTAAAGAGAATAATTTACAAGATATTGATGTGACATTCCCACTAGCAGCCTTTGTTGCAGTCACTGGCGTAAGTGGATCTGGCAAATCAACCCTAGTAAATGATATTTTGTACTCTGTCCTAGCTAATAAATTAAATGGTGCCCGGATTGTGCCAGGGCGCCATAGAACAATTACTGGACTAGATCAACTAGATAAGGTTGTTCATGTTGATCAATCACCAATTGGTAGAACTCCTAGATCAAATCCTGCAACATACACCGGTGTTTTTGACAAAGTAAGAGCGTTATTTTCCGAGACAAGTGAAGCAAAGGTTCGTGGATATCAACAGGGAAGATTCTCCTTTAATGTTAAAGGTGGTCGATGCGAGCACTGCTCTGGCGATGGCACCATCACAATTGAGATGAATTTCTTACCTGATGTTTATGTGCCATGTGAGGTTTGCCATGGCGCCAGGTATAACCGTGAAACTTTAGAGGTGCATTACAAAGGTAAAACTATCGCCCAAGTTCTTGATATGTCTATTGAAGAGGCAAATAACTTCTTCGAATCAGTACCTGCTATTGCAAGATTTCTAAAAACATTATGTGATGTTGGACTTGGCTATGTTCGGCTTGGCCAATCAGCACCAACACTTTCTGGGGGAGAGGCACAGCGGGTAAAGCTGGCAACTGAGTTACAGCGCAGATCAACTGGACGAACTATCTATGTATTAGATGAACCAACAACCGGCCTACATTTTGAAGATGTTCGTAAGTTACTTCTAGTATTAAATAGATTAGTAGATACTGGAAATACTGTAATTGTGATTGAGCATAATTTAGATGTGATCAAATCAGCTGATTGGGTTATAGATCTTGGACCAGAGGGTGGATCTGGTGGTGGCCTAGTAGTAGCTGAGGGACGACCTGAGGATATTGTGAAGAATGCTAAGAGTTACACCGGAAAGTTTTTAGCTCAGGCATTAAAGAAGTAAGTTATGACAGATCCACAGAGCTATCGGCCAAGTAATTTACCTACCGACCCAGGTGTTTATCGGTTTTTTGATAAGGATGAAAAGGTAATTTATGTAGGCAAAGCTAAAAATATTAAGAATCGTCTTAATTCATACTTTGGTAGCAATCTTCAAATAAAAACTAGACGGATGGTCAATACTGCAGTTCGGGTTGATTGGACCATCGTTAACAGTGAGGTAGAAGCGCTGCAATTAGAGTTTACTTGGATAAAACAATATAACCCAGATTTTAATGTCCAATTTAAAGATGATAAGTCATATCCATATCTTGCAATTGATTTAAAGTCAGAGTTTCCTCGGTTATTTATCTCTCGTTCTAAGAAGATTCCGGGAGTTAAATACTTTGGGCCATACTCACATGCATGGGCGCTACGAAGTACATTTGAGACATTAATAAAAATATACCCAGTTCGAACCTGTAGTGAATCTAATTTTAAGTCGGCTGTAAGAAGCAAGCGGCAATGCTTATTAGGTGATATTGGCAGATGCGCTGCTCCCTGTGTTGAATGGGTGAGTTCGGATGAGCATAAGAAATTAGCAAATGATCTGGTCTTATTTTTAGAAAAGTCACCAGAAGAGATTGCTACTCGCATTGAAGATCAGATGAAGATTGCCGCCGCTGCGGAGGAGTATGAGAAGGCAGCAAAATTACGAGATCAACTAGATGCTATAAATAAAGCTTTTGAATCTACTGATCGATTTTTAAATGAGAATATTGATGCTGATGTTTTAGCTATTCATGAAGAGATTACCCATGCTGCACTCTCACAATTTATTATTGTTGCTGGCCGAATTACTGGATCTCGCTCCTGGGTAGTTGATCGAGCTAATTTATTAGAGGATGAGGGAATAATCTCAGCAATGATAGGGAAGATATATGGCGAGAATAAACCACCAGCGGAGATATTAGTTGACTTGCTGCCAGAGGATTCATCAGTTATTGAGCAATGGCTAACTACGCAACGAGGCAGGAGTGTCTCTTTATCACAACCTGTACGTGGTGAAAAATTAGAGTTAGTGCAAATGGTCAAACGTAATGCAAATCAAACTTTGATTCAGTACTTAAGTAAGCGTGCAAATGATGCTGCAGTAAGTGGTAGCGCACTTGCTGAGATAGCAGAACAACTTGAGTTGGCTGAGTTACCACTGCGGATTGAATGCTTTGATATTTCAAATATTCAGGGAACTAGCATGGTTGCCTCTATGGTGGTTTTTGAGGATGGCCAGCCAAAAAAGAGTGATTACCGAAGATTTTCTATTTCAGATGAGGCCGGATTTGATGACACCAGAGCAATGGCCCATGTAATCACTAGAAGGTTTAAAAGATATTTAGATGAAAAGGATATTGATGTTGCTGAGGCCACTGCCCAAGGTGCGGATCGACCAAGGTTTGCCTACCCACCCCAATTAGTAGTAGTTGATGGTGGTAAGCCACAGGTTAATGCAGCAGCAAAAGCGTTACTCGAATTAGGGATTACCGATGTTGCACTTTGTGGCCTTGCTAAGCGCTTAGAGGAGGTTTGGCTGCCAAATAATAGTGAGCCAATAATTTTTCCAAGGCATAGCGAAGCTTTGTATTTACTGCAAAAGGTAAGAGATGAAGCACATAGATTTGCCATTAATTTTCACCGTTCAAAGAGATCAAAGATGATGCTGGAGTCACTTTTAGATGAGGTAACTGGACTAGGAGAGGTAAGGCGAAAATCTTTGCTTACTCATTTTGGATCTGTTACCGCGTTAAAAAAGGCTACCTTATTGGAGCTAGCTGCCGTTCCAGGCATTGGTGCAAAGATGGCTAAAACCATTATGGATCAGGTAGAAACTCAACCTGCAGCAATAAATATTGATATGCAAAGTGGTGAGATTTTAGATGCTTGACAGGTAGTAGAAGATATAGGTGATGAGTATAAATCCAAAGGTGGTTTGCCTAGGTGGCGGGCATGGCTTGGCTGCAACATTGGCCGCAATGCGTACCTTAACTAATCAAGTAACAGCAATTGTTACTGTCGCCGATAATGGCGGATCCTCTGGCAGATTGCGGGCTGAATTTAATTCACTGCCACCGGGTGATTTACGGATGGCACTTGCCGCACTTTGTGCTGATGATGAGTGGGGCAGAAGTTGGGCTCAGATTATGCAGTATCGATTTACTAGCCAAGGTGAAATGGATAACCATGCAATTGGTAATTTACTACTGACTGCGCTTTGGGATCGAGATGGCGACCCAGTTAAGGGATTAGATCGGGTTGGTGAATTACTTAAAGTGGTTGGTCGAGTTTTGCCAATGGCATTAGAGCCCCTTGATATTGAAGGCAAATTTGTAAGTAAATCTGGCAGTAAATTAGTTAGAGGACAGGTAGAGGTAGCAGCAGCAACTGGCAAGGTTGAGGAGTTAAAATTAATTCCAAGTAAACCAAAAGCCACACCAGAGGCGCTGGATTCATTGCAAAAAGCTGACTGGATAACAATTGGACCGGGCTCATGGCTATCTAGTGTTATGCCTCACTTTTTACTAACTGCTCAGGCGATTGAAATACAAAAAAGTAAAGCAAAGAAGATAATGATATTTAACCTACCTGATAAAAATACCTCTGATGAGTTTTCAGGCTTCTCGCTAGAGGCTCATTTGCAGCTGGTGCTAGATCACACACCTGATCTAAAGATTGATATCGCTCTTATTGATAAGTCATTAGAGGGATTAGAGCCTAGATTTAATGAGTTGGTTGCTAAATGTGGTGGCCAGGTTATGGCTTTTGATCTAGCAGATAACAAGCAAACTTTCCACCATGATAGAGATAAATTAATTTCAGCTTTCGCCCACATTTTCAAGTAATACCTGCTTAGATAACCCCATCAAATAGTTAGAGGAGAATTAAATGGCAATGACTGAAGCGGTTAAGGATGAGCTAAGCCGGCTATCTATAACCAAACCTTGTTGTCGAAAATCTGAGGTTTCATCATTGCTTAGATTTGCTGGCGGCCTACATGTTGCAGCTGGAAAAATCATTGTGGAGGTTGAGCTAGATACCGCTCAAACCGCTCGTCGGTTACGCAAAGATATCTCTGAGGTATTTGGTCATGAAAGTGAGTTATCAGTTGTTTCCGCAAGCGGGATTCGCAAAGGTAGTCGTTACATAGTTAGAGTTTTAGCAGATGGTGATGCTCTTGCTAGACAAACTGGATTAGTAGATGCAAACAATCGACCAATCAGAGGATTACCACCACAGGTTGTCTCCGCTGCTATTTGTGATTCGGAAGCGGCTTGGCGGGGAGCATTTTTAGCTCATGGTTCATTAACTGAACCTGGTCGATCATCGGCGCTTGAAATTACCTGTCCTGGACCTGAGGCAGCTCTTGCGTTAGTTGGCGCAGCTCGCAGATTAGGAATAACTGCTAAGGCGCGTGAGGTAAGAAGTGTTGACCGAGTTGTAATTCGTGATGGTGATGCGATTGGCGCACTTTTAACTAGGTTAGGTGCTCATGAAACAGTATTGGCTTGGGAGGAGCGCCGAATGCGGCGCGAGGTTCGTGCTACGGCAAATCGATTAGCAAATTTTGATGATGCAAACCTACGCAGATCTGCGCGGGCTGCAGTTGCTGCCTCAGCGAGAGTGCAGCGAGCAATGGAAATATTAGGAGTTGATATACCAGATCATTTAAAAGAGGCTGGTGAACTTAGGGTTAATCACGGGCAGGCTAGCCTGGAAGAGCTTGGCTCACTTGCAACACCACCAATGACAAAAGATGCAATTGCTGGTCGAATTCGTAGATTACTTGCAATGGCTGATAAGCGGGCTCGTGAATTGGGTGTACCAGATACTGAAGCAAGCATCAGCCCTGATTTATTGAATTAATCCACACCTTTATTCCTGATAAGATAAGCACCTCACAACGTTGTGGTGTTCAAAACGGTAAAAATTACCAATTAATTATTTAGATGAGGTAGAGATGTTGAAGGTTGGCGTTAACGGATTTGGTCGAATCGGCAGAAACTTCTTAAGAGCATCCCTTGAATCGGGAGCAAACTTTGAAATTGTCGGCATAAATGATTTAACAGATAACGCCACCCTTGCCCATCTTTTAAAGTATGACTCAATTTTAGGTAGATTAAAGATGCCGGTAACTTTTACAGATACCACAATCACCGTTGGCGGTAAGAGTATTTCAGTTAGCGCAGAGCGTGATCCAGCAAATATTCCATGGGGCAAGTTAGGCGTGGATATCGTTGTTGAATCAACTGGAATTTTTACTAAGGCAGCAGATGCGCAAAAGCATATAACTGCTGGCGCTAAGAAAGTTATTATTTCAGCACCTGCAACCGATGAAGATATAACAATTGTAATGGGCGTAAATCATGAGAAATATGATTCTTCCAAGCACAATATTATTTCTAACGCATCTTGTACTACAAACTGCTTAGCGCCAATGGCAAAGGTCTTAAATGATGAGTTTGGAATTGTTAGAGGATTAATGACAACAATTCATGCCTACACAAACGATCAGGTTATTTTAGATTTCCCACACAAGGATCTGCGTCGCTCAAGAGCTGCAGCTCTTTCTATTATTCCAACCTCAACTGGGGCAGCAAAAGCTATTTCGCTGGTATTGCCAGAGTTAAAAGGAAAATTAGATGGGTATGCGCTACGAGTTCCAGTTCCAACCGGTTCGGCAACTGATTTAACAGTTGAGTTAGCAAAAGAGGTTTCAGTTGCGCAGATTAACGCTGCACTTAAGAAGGCAAGTGAGGGATCTCTTAAGGGTTATCTAACCTATACAGAGGATCTAATTGTCTCTGCAGATATTGTTACCGATCCAAGCTCTTGCATTGTAGATGCTGGTTTGACCAAAGTTATTGGAACCACAGCTAAGGTTGTTGGTTGGTATGACAATGAGTGGGGTTATTCAAACCGGTTAGTTGATCTAATCCAATTCATTGGCAAGACTCTTTAATTTAGATGGGCATAAAAACACTTTCCCAACTAAATCCACAAAAAGCACAGGTAATTCTGCGCTGTGATTTAAATGTTCCGATTAAAGATGGCGTAATTGCAGATGATGGCCGAATCGTTGCCTCATTATCAACAATTAAGAAGTTGCTTGCTGCTAGCTGTTCAATTGTAATTATTGCTCACTTAGGTCGACCAAAAGGGGAGCGCAAGAGCGAATTATCACTAGCTCCAATTGCAAAGCGGTTAGGTGAGCTGCTTAATATTGAGGTTTCATTCTCCAATTCCATTACTGGTGTAGCCAGTCAGGTGCGTGCCTTAAAAAGTGGTGAGGTTATGATGCTAGAAAATATTCGTTTTGAATCTGCTGAGAATAGTAAGGATGAGGCTGAACGCTCCGCACTAGCGGCAGAGTTAGCTACATATGGTGATTTATATGTTGGTGATGGCTTTGGCGCTGTTCATCGCAAGCATGCATCTGTATATGAGTTAGCAAAATTGTTGCCGCATGCAGCAGGAGATCTTATCTGCGCTGAGGTAGATGTTCTTGAAAAGTTAACTAAAAATCCGAATCGGCCGTACGGTGTTGTTTTAGGAGGCGCAAAGGTCTCCGATAAAATTGCTGTGATTTCTAATCTGCTAGATAAGGTAAATCTAATTGCCATTGGTGGTGGAATGCTATTTACCTTTCTGGCAGCCCAAGGCAAAGAGATTGGTAAATCTTTAGTTGAAGTAGATTTAATCCCTACAGTAAAAGAGTTAATGCAGCGGGCTGAGAAGCTAGGAATTAAGTTTCTACTACCTACAGATATAGTTGTTGCACCAGAGTTTGCAGCGAGTTCTAAGCCAAGTACAGTCTCAATTGATGCGATACCTGCTAATCAAATGGGGTTAGATATTGGACCAATTAGTGCGGCCAATTTTGCACAGGAGATTAAGAAGTGCAAAACCGTTTTTTGGAATGGACCAATGGGTGTCTTTGAATTTGATAATTTTGCACAAGGCACAAAGGTGGTTGCACAAGCTTTGACCGAGGTTGATGGATTGGCAGTTGTCGGCGGGGGAGATTCAGCGGCTGCGGTTCGTAAACTAGGATTTACCGATAATGACTTTGGTTATATTTCAACAGGTGGTGGCGCATCCCTTGAATATCTTGAGGGCAAAGAATTACCTGGTCTAGTCGCTTTAAGTTAGGAAGATGAAAAAATGCGTAAGCCATTAATTGCTGGAAACTGGAAGATGAATTTGAATCATCTTGAGGCAATCGCAGTGACCCAAAAATTAGCTTATTCACTTGAGGATCGAGATTATGATGCAGTTGAGGTGGTAATAATTCCACCATTTACAGATATTAGATCTGTACAAACTCTAATTGATGGTGATCGACTTCGCCTACTTTATGGTGCACAAGATATTTCAACAGCACAATCCGGGGCATTTACTGGTGAGATATCTGGAGTTATGTTGGCAAAGCTTGGTTGCACATATGTATTAGTTGGCCACAGCGAGCGAAGAACAAATCATGGCGAGGATGATGAATTAATTAACCGCAAAATTAAGGCTGCCTTTGCAAATGAAATAAAACCAATCCTTTGTGTTGGTGAGGAGTTATCAGTTAGAGAGTCTGGCAATCACATTCCACATGTTTTAAGTCAATTGCGGAATGCGCTTAAAGGATTTCACAAACCAGACTTAAAGAAAATCGTAGTTGCCTATGAACCAGTGTGGGCAATCGGAACTGGAAAGACCGCTACACCAGAGGATGCACAAGAGGTCTGTTCGGCAATTCGGCAAGAGTTGCGAAAAATTGGCAGTGATGAGATAGCTGATAATTGCAGAATTCTTTATGGCGGTTCAGTTAAATCTATAAATACCTTGGATATTATGAAAGAGGTAGATGTTGATGGCGCCTTGGTCGGTGGAGCCTGCCTTGATCCGGAAGAGTTCGCGCGGATATCCAAATTCCATCGAGTCCTAAACAAGGCTTAGATTGGCTTGATTAAGAAAAGTAGCGCAAAAGATAGTATCCTTTGCCGATAGCCAACAGGCTGCGGTTCTAGTTAGTGAAGGCGAGTAAATGAATTTAGCTCTCTCGATTATTTTAATACTTTCTAGTGTTTTAATGATCATCTTAGTTTTACTTCACAAGGGCAAGGGATCTGGATTATCAGATCTTTTTGGTGGTGGAATCTCTTCAACATATGGTGGATCCTCTGTTGTTGAAAAGAACTTAGACCGAATTACTATCGTAGTTGGTGGTATTTGGTTTGCTTCAGTTGTTGCACTTAGTTTGCTATTAAAGTAATTACAAAACCAAAGGAGTAAAGATGGCCGGTGGAAGTGCAATTCGTGGTAGTCGTGTTGGTGCAGGACCAATGGGTGAAGCCGAGCGCGGTGAATCAATTGCTCGCTTTAGAGTTTCATACTGGTGTGCAAATGGCCATGAAACTAAACCCTCTTTTGCAGAGGATGGCACGGTAGAGGTTCCGCAGCAATGGGATTGTCCAAGGTGTGGTTTTCCAGCAGGTCAGGATAAAAACAAGCCACCAATGCCTATGAAGAATGAGCCATATAAAACACATTTAGCATATGTAAAAGAGCGCCGCACGGAAGCTGAGGCTAATAAGGTTTTGGAAATTGCACTAAAAAAAATACGTGGGGATGATTAATCCTTCTTAACCTCTGCAAGTAATCGAGCGATTGCACTCTTGCGGTTTTTTAAATGGATTCTTATCAACGGTAAATTCCGCTCAGTAAGCGCTGCCGCATCACCGAGTGCTTGTGCCATTATTAGCTGCGCAAATGTGTATGGTGCTCCTGGAATTTGCAGATCATTTTCTGAGTCACCGGTTATTTGGATAAATCGCCCATTTTGTGGGCCGCCCTTATGAAACTGACCGGTTGAGTGAAGAAATCTAGGTCCCCAACCAAAGGTTGTTGCAGTTTTACTTTTGTTTGAGATTACCGCTCTTAATTTTATAACCTCATCATCTACGCCCCTAGTCAGATATGCCATAACAGCAAAGTATGTAGCAGGTGAGTTTAAAAACTCTGAAAGAGATTTAATCGATTGATCTGAATAGATAGCAAGATCTGCATCTTCATAGGATGGTTTAGGAGTAGCAAAACTACTTTTGCTTAGAGTGGCGAGAATATCTGCGGTTCGCTCTTTTGCCTCAGTGACATTTGGCTGATTAAATGGATCAACATTTAGCAAGTAACAAAGAAGTGCGCTTACCCACTCCCATAAAATAAATTGCTCACCAAGAGTGGCTTGAACTATCAGGTCAAAATCACCTTTTATAAAACCCACTTTTAAGCCAAAGGAGAGAGCTGTTGAGCTTTCTACAACAACTGGTAGTCGACCGGTTTGAGATTTGCCAGTTGATTCTGCAATTAGCTGCTCAATCCAATCTGATAAACCGTCAGTATTTGATTTATCATCGCAAAAGGTAATTATTTGATCTGTTGCGGTAAATAACGAGGCAGCGATTGCAACAGCGGGTGAATCTGCAGTAGTAAAACTAAGAGCTGCTCTTTCAGCATCATCTAGCAAAACTGAGATATCAACTCCAATTAAGGCTGCTGGCACTAATCCAAAGGCTGATAGCGCGCTAAAGCGACCCCCTACATTTGGATCAGCATTTATAACCTTGTAACCATCTGCTCTAGCTGATTTATCAAGTGCAGTTTGCGGATCGGTAATAATTACTATGTGATCTGTCGGATTTAATTTGCTATCTTTGAATATTTCTTGATAAAACATAAACTGCGATTGCACTTCGATAGTTGTGCCAGATTTTGAGCCAATTATCACAACCGAATTACTTAAATTTTTTGGTACTGAGTTAGCGATTTGAGCAGGATCTGTAGTATCAACAATTGTTAATTCTTTATTATAAGTACGGGCAATCACCTCTGGGGCAAGAGATGAGCCCCCCATGCCACACAAAACAATCTCTGTTAATTTATTACTTCTGGCCCATGCTGAGAGTGCATCTAATTGGGGGAGTAGTTGCCTAGATTTTGTTGGTAGATCTACCCAGTTAAGTCGATTTACGGCTTCAGTTTCTGGACCCCAAATAGTTGAGTCCTTTGCAGCAACTCTGTTAGTAATTGCTACTAATTTTGCAACTATCTCTGGCTTATTTTTAGCTAAGACTGGCCCGGAAATATTCATCTATGACCCATTGGCAACTGCTTTAACCGAACTCATTAAATCTAACCAAGCTGCCTCAAATTTCGCCACACCGTCAACCTCTAAATGGTTAGTGACCTTATCAAGGTCAATACCTGCCATTGCTAATTTAGCTAAGGTTGACTTAGCACTCTTTATATTTGGCGTAATTGTGTCACCAGCAAATACTCCAGAATCCCTGACTATATTAAGTGTGGCCTCTGGCATTGTATTAACAGTATTTTTTGCAACTAATAACATCACATATCTAGTTGGATCATAGGTGGGATCTTTAACCCCAGTTGATGCCCAAAGCGGACGCTGCAGATTTCCGCCCTTATCCGCCAAACTTTGCCAACGAGTGGTTTTTTCAAATGCTAAATATGCTTCGTATGCCATTACAGCATTAGCAATTGCAGTCATGCCACGCAATTGGGAATCTATAGGAAGTTGTTTATCTACTTCAGAGTCAATTCTACTGATGAAAAACGAGGCAACTGAGTAGATACCTTTAATTGATACACCATTAGCTAATCCTTTTTCTAAACCGGCTGCAAAAGCAGCTAGCACCTCTTTATATCTACTGACTGAAAAAATTAAGGTTACATTGACACTAATGCCACTAGATATTAATTCAGTGATTGCCGGCAACCCTTCAACGGTGGCGGGCACCTTTATTAATAGGTTTGGCCGATCAATAATCTGCCAGAGTTGTTTGCCTTGAGTGACAGTTGCTTGAGTATCCCGGGCAAATCGTGGATCAACCTCAATTGAGACTCTGCCATCAACGCCACCGCTACTCTTAAAAATCTGAGTAAATAGATCACAAGCATTTCTTACATCATCGGTAGTCAACTTAGTAATGATATCTTCAGTTGATTTATCCTTATTTTGCTTGATATCACTCTGATAAAGATCGGAGTTTCCAATCGCGGCTGCAAAAATACTTGGATTAGTAGTTACACCAACCACATTATAAGTTTGGATTAATTTGGTTAGAGAGCCATTTTTTAGTCGATCCCTAGATAAATCATCAAGCCAGACCGCAACCCCACTTTGGGATATTTGTGCTAACGCATTACCCATTTGCGTTGCGGATACTTTCATTGGCAGCGCTAACTACATTTTCAACGGTAAAGCCAAACTTTTTAAATAGTACCGATGCACTTGCTGATGCACCAAAACTTCCTACACATATAGAGACTCCACTATCACCAATAAATTGATACCAAGGTTGTGCAACACCAGCCTCAATACTTACTCGCGCTTTAATTGTTTTAGGTAAAACTTGATTTCGATAACTCTCTGGCTGCTCCATAAACCATTCAAGGCAAGGCGCACTAACTACTCGGGCCTTAATACCTTGTTCTGCTAAATTTTCCCTAGCTGCAATTGCAAGGTGAACCTCTGAACCTGTGGCAATTAAAATTACCTCACACTTATCTTTTGAATCATCGCTGCCATAAGCTAAAACATACGCGCCCTTTGCCACTCCTTCTGCGCTGGCGTACTTATTGCGATCAAGCACTGGTAAATTTTGTCGAGAGAGTGCTAATCCAACTGGCTTTGCGCGTTTGATAATTTCTTGCCAGCAGATACTTACCTCATTTGCATCTGCTGGTCTAATTACGGCAAAACCAGGAATAGTGCGCAATGATGCAAGATGTTCAACTGGTTGGTGAGTTGGACCATCCTCACCAAGACCAATTGAGTCATGGGTCCAAACATAAGTAACAGGTAGTTGCATTAAAGCTGATAGTCGAACCGCACCTCGCATGTAATCGCTAAATACTAAAAATGTTCCAGCAAAAGGTTTTACTAACCCGTGCAGGGCTGCACCATTTAATATTGCTCCCATTGCATGTTCACGAATTCCAAAGTGAATGATCCGGCCATATGGATTCGCTCCAGCTATTTTGCTAGTTGCTGGCAAGAATGAGCCCCCGCCTTCAATGGTGGTGTTATTGCTATCAGCTAAATCTGCTGATCCACCCCAGAACTCTGGAAGTGATTTTGCAAGTGCCTGAATTACCTTACCCGATGCTGCTCTGGTTGCAATCTCTTTGTCAGTTGGAAATACTGGCAGAGATTTATCCCAATCAACTGGTAATTTATTGCTGGTTAATCTAGTTAGCAATTGAGCAGATTGCGGATTTTCTTTCTCCCAAGCCGCAAATTTAACCTGCCACTGTTTATAAAGATCAGCACCCCGTACCTTTACCTCTCTAGCATGGGCTATTACTTCAGCTGGTGCAATAAAACTTTGCTCAGGATCTAATCCTAAAATTTTCTTTGTTGCAGCAATCTCATCTGCACCTAAAGCCGAGCCATGAGCTTTTGATGTTCCCTTTGCATTTGGTGCAGGCCAAGCAATAACAGTATGCAAATGAATGAGGACCGGCTTACTCTTCTCAGCAACTGCTGTGAGCATCGCTGACTCTAATCTTTCTCGATCAACATCACCATCTGCTTTAGTAGCAACCTCAATTACCTGCCATCCGTAGGCACGATATCTAGCCGATACATCTTCGGTAGCAGTTAAATGTGTGTCACCTTCAATTGATATTCGATTATCATCATAAATTAGCTTTAAGTTGCCAAGCTGTTGGGTGCCTGCAAGTGATGATGCTTCAGCACTAATGCCCTCCTGCAAATCGCCATCTGAGCAAAGTACCCAAATATTATGATCAAATAAATCAGTTTTATTCTCTGGATCAAGCATTCCCTTTTCATACCTTGCTGCCATTGCCATACCAACACCATTGGCAACTCCCTGTCCAAGCGGACCGGTGGTTGTCTCAACACCGATTGTGTGGCCATACTCTGGATGGCCAGGAGTTTTCGCATTAAAAGTCCGAAAGTTTTTAAGATCATCTAATTCAACACCATAACCAGATAAATAAAGTTGAATATATAGCGTTAATGAGGAGTGACCGCAGGAGAGAATAAAGCGATCCCGGGCAATCCAATTTGGATTGTTTGGATCATGTTTAAGGATTCGTTGAAAAAGCGTGTAAGCAACTGGCGCAAGTGACATAGCAGTACCAGGGTGACCATTACCTACCTTTTGGGCAGCATCCATTGCAAAGGCCCGTGATATCGCAACCGCGTTGTCATCTGCTGGTTGCCAATTCGCTAACTTCATTGAGTCACCCTTCTTAATTTAAATCCAGAGCCACCTACTTTAATAAGAGTCCAAGCACTTGCCCAAACCAGCGTGGCACCAAGTAGATGTGCGGCAACAATTATCTCCGGCAATCCGGTTAAATACTGGACATACCCAATTCCACCTTGCAACAGTGAAATTATAAGAAATATTTGAATCTTGCGAGTTAGTAAGAGTGAGCCAGATTGCTTAATTAGCAAAAAGAGAATTGTAGTTAGGACTAGCAGCGCTATTACAAAATCAGCATGAAGCCAAGAGACCGCTTTAGGATCAAGACCAAATCGCCTAGCATTCTCATCTCCAGCATGTGGTCCACTGCCGGTAACTACTGTGCCAGCAATTAGCACAATCAAGGTTAGCCAAATTAAGATCGGCAATAAGCTGGCAATAATTCCTTTAGTACTTTCTTTAGCTATTCCAATCATCTCAAAACGCAAGGAGATTGCACCAGCAATTAAAAATATTGAAAGTAAAAAGTGACCAGCAACTGGTAGTGGATGTAAATCTGTTAAAACTGTAATGCCACCAAGTACCCCCTGGCCAAGAATGCCCAAAACTTGTAGCAAGGCTAAGGTTCGAATTCTTTTTTTTGTTACTACACCTCTTGATGATCTAATTGAAATAATTAATACTGCAACTGCACAAAATAAAAGGGCAAAGGTTAAAAGGCGATTACCAAACTCAATCCAGGCATGTAATTGACCCTGCACCTGATGAGGCACTGGTGTGTAGGAGCCAGGGGTGCACTCCGGCCAGGTCGGGCAGCCAAGGCCAGAGCCAGTAAGTCGGACTGCACCACCTGTAACTATTAGTGCGCCTTGTAGAAAAACTAAGAGGGCAAAGAGCCTTCCAGATAATGAGCTTTTGCCTACCAACATGATTTAAGCCTATTGGTTTTCACCTGAGCCCCGCCTGATTGAGCGCTCTAGTAAGGCGAATTTCACACTCAAAAATGCTGGATGGATTGGCACTTATCGCTGAATTACGCAACACTTATGTTGTGAAAAAGAATGAGCCAGATAAGACCCGTGATCAGCTCGCCCGCACAATTTTAGAGGGTGGCCCAGCTACCGCTGCAGATTTAGCGCGCAGATTAGCTATCACCGCCGCCGGTATTCGTCGCCATTTAGATTCATTAATTGCCGAGGGAGTATTAACCGCACGTGAGCCTTATCAAAGCAGCACACTTCGCGGCCGAGGCAGACCATCAAAGGTATTTGTAATGACAGATGGGGGCCGAGAAAAATTTGAACACTCATACGATGATCTAGCAGTTGCTGCACTTAAGTTTATGGCAAGTAAAAATGGTTCCCACCTTGTTAATGAGTTTGCGCAAAGTCGGGCTAGTGAGTTTGAACGCAAGGGCGAGCAGATAAAGAATTCTAATAAGAGTGTCTCCGAAAAAAATAAGGCGCTAGCAAAGATGTTAACTAAAGAGGGATATGCCGCAACAACTGACAAGATGGGAAGTGGTGAGGAGATTTGTCAGCACCATTGTCCAATCGCACATGTTGCAGCTGAGTTCCCACAACTTTGTGAAGCAGAGACTGCAGCATTTTCGGCAATTTTAGGAACCCATGTTCAACGGCTTGCCACCATTGCTCATGGTGATGGCGTCTGCACCACATTTATTCCGGCAGGAATTTCCCAAAAAAGTAAATCCAAAACTAAAGAAGGAGCACGCTCATGACCCAGATCGCCCATCCAGAATTAGAAGGCATTGGAAAGTATGAGTACGGCTGGTCCGATAAGACTGATGCTGGTTCAAATAGTCGTCGTGGCCTTAACGAAGAGGTTGTTCGCGATATCTCAGCTAAGAAGAGTGAACCTCAGTGGATGCTTGATCTTCGCTTAAAGGGCTTAGGTTTATTTGATAAAAAACCAATGCCAAGTTGGGGATCAGATTTAAGTGGAATTTTCTTTGACACTATTAAGTACTTTGTTCGCTCAACTGAGAAACAAGCTACCTCTTGGGAAGATCTGCCAGATGATATTAAAAATACCTATGATCGACTTGGTATTCCAGAGGCGGAGAAGAAGCGGTTAGTTTCAGGAGTTGCCGCGCAGTATGAGTCTGAGGTGGTTTACCACTCAATCCGCGAAGATCTAGAGAAGCAGGGTGTGTTATTTCTTGATACCGACACCGCACTGCGCACTCATGGTGATCTATTTAAAGAGTACTTCGGTACGGTAATTCCAGTTGGTGACAACAAATTTGCCGCCCTTAATACCGCTGTTTGGTCTGGCGGTTCATTTATCTATGTGCCAAAGGGCGTAAAGGTTGATATTCCACTGCAGGCATACTTTCGAATCAATACTGAGAATATGGGTCAGTTTGAGCGAACTTTAATTATCGCTGATGAGGATTCATATATTCACTATGTTGAAGGGTGTACTGCACCAATTTATTCATCTGACTCATTGCACTCAGCGGTTGTTGAAATTATTGTTAAGAAAAACGCTCGAGTTCGTTATACAACTATTCAAAACTGGTCAAACAATGTTTATAACTTGGTAACAAAGCGAGCAACATGTGCTGAGGGTGCCACAATGGAGTGGATCGATGGCAACATCGGATCTAAGGTAACCATGAAGTACCCAGCTGTTATGTTGATGGGACCGCACTCAAAGGGTGAGACACTTTCAATCGCCTTTGCTGGTGAGGGACAACATCAAGATGCTGGTGCAAAGATGGTTCATGCTGCTCCATACACGTCATCAACAATTATCTCTAAATCAGTTGCACGAGGTGGTGGTCGAACCTCATACCGTGGTTTAGTAAAAGTAGAAAAGGGTGCACATCACTCTAAGAGCACAGTTAAATGTGATGCTCTACTTGTTGACACTATCTCTCGCTCTGATACATATCCATATGTAGATGTGCGTGAAGATGATGTTTCTATGGGACATGAAGCCACAGTTTCTAAGATCAGCGATGATCAACTCTTCTACTTAATGTCTCGTGGTCTAAGTGAGGATGAAGCAATGGCAATGATTGTGCGTGGCTTTATTGAGCCAATCGCTAAAGAGCTGCCAATGGAGTACGCCCTTGAATTAAACCGGTTAATTGAACTGCAAATGGAAGGCGCAGTTGGTTAATGAGTTTATTAACTACTAATTACCTAACCCCACATGGTCGGGAAGAGGCGTGGCGGTTTACACCGCTAAAGCGGCTTGCTGGATTACATGATCTTGCAGTAGATATTGCTGATCATATTTCTATTTCCAGTAAAGCAGCACTTGCTGCTGGTGTATCCCTTACTACGCCAAACGCCTCTGAGTATCCACCTGCATATGTCTCCTCTGATGTAGTTACAAACCGAATCCGAGAAAATGTTAAAAAGATCTCCTTGCTCAGTATCGATAAGGATGTAGAGCTGAGTGAGCCAATCTTTTTAAAGCGTGAATGTGGCAACTCTGCAGAGTTAAGCAGATTGGTTATCCAGGCCGGTGTAAATAGTAAATCAACGGTAATAATTGAAAATAATGGAGCTGGTGAGATTGGCGAAGAGATTGAAATTTCCCTAGCTGCCGGTGCCAGTCTTAACTTTGTCACATTGCAGGAGTGGGATAGAAACTCTGTTCATGTTGGCCAACACCACGCAATTATTGGCAAGGATGCCCATTTCACATCATATGTAGTCTCAGTTGGTGGTTCAGTTGTCCGCATTAGTCCAACTGTTGAGTTCACCGGATCGGGTGCATTTGCAGATCTTTATGGAATCTACTTTGCAACTGATGGGCAACATTTAGAGCATCGCATACATGTTGATCACAGTGTGCCAAATGCAAAATCTAGAGTTAATTACAAGGGCGCATTAGCTGGTAATGATGCTCGTACAGTATGGATCGGGGATGTTTTTATCCATAAAGGTGCAGATGGAACTGATACATATGAGTTAAATCGAAATCTTTTGCTAACAGATGGTGCCCGTGCTGATTCAGTTCCGAACTTAGAGATTGAGACTGGTGAGATTGTTGGCGCCGGCCATGCCAGCACAACTGGCCGCTTTGATGATGAGCAACTTTTCTATCTGCAATCACGGGGAATCCCTTCCGATATTGCTCGCAGGTTAGTTATTCGTGGTTTCTTTTCTGAGATTGTAAGTAAATTAAAGAGTGAAGAGTTAGAGGAGCGGTTGATGGGCAGAATTGATGATGAGTTAGCAAAGGTAGGTCAGTAATGAGTGAGGTAGCTTTTGATTCTCTAGTTGATAGTAAGCCAGTTGCTATTGAGGTAAATGGCACAACAGTTTGTGTTACCCGAGTAGGGGATGAGGTTTTTGCAATTGCAGATACCTGTACCCATTCTGAGGCATCTCTTTCTGAGGGTGAGGTTACTGGCACCAAGATTGAGTGTTGGCTACATGGCGCAGAGTTTGATTTGCGCACTGGGCAGGCACTTACCCCGCCAGCAACTGAAGCGTTAAAAAGTTTTAATGTAAAGCGCGACGGCAATAAAGTAATAATCAGTTAACCCAACAATAAGGAGATCAGAATGAGCATATTAGAGATTAAGAATTTGCAGGTAAGTGTGTTAACTGATGCCGGAAATAAAGAGATCTTGCGCGGTGTCGATCTAACTATTAGATCTGGTGAGACCCATGCAATTATGGGACCAAATGGTTCTGGTAAGTCAACACTTGCATACTCAATTGCTGGACACCCTAAATATCTTATTACTGGCGGATCTGTAACTTTAGATGGCGCAGATGTGCTTGAGATGAGTGTTGATGAGCGAGCAAAGGCTGGATTATTTCTTGCAATGCAGTACCCAGTTGAGGTACCAGGCGTTTCTGTATCTAACTTTCTAAGAACTGCAGTTACTGCAATCCGGGGTGAGGCACCAAAGGTTCGCACCTGGGTTGGTGAGGTTAAAGCTGCCATGGCTTCATTAAATATGGATACTGATTTTTCTGAGCGAAATGTTAATGAGGGTTTCTCAGGCGGGGAGAAAAAGCGTCATGAGATTTTGCAGATGGAGTTATTAAAGCCAAAGATTGCAATCTTAGATGAGACCGATTCAGGTCTTGATGTTGATGCACTGCGGATTGTTTCTGAGGGTGTTAATCGAGTAAAGGCTAACTCTGACCTTGGTGTTATGTTAATTACTCACTACACCAGAATTCTTCGTTATATAAAGCCAGATTATGTGCATGTATTTGCTAATGGCAAAATTGTTGAAGAAGGTGGACCGGAGCTGGCAGATAAGCTTGAGGAGAAGGGCTACGCAGAGTACATAACTGCGTAATACACAATGAGTGTAGATCTATCTAAATACAAGAAGGATTTTCCTATTCTCAGCCGTAAGGTGAGAGATAATAATCCTTTAATCTACTTAGATAATGGTGCTACATCACAAAAGCCAGAAGTAGTAATTGCTGCTGAATCAAATTTCTATCGAACAATAAATTCTGCTGTTCATCGTGGCGCACATCTGCTAGCTGAAGAGGCATCCCAGGCTTATGAGGCGGCCAGAGAGAATCTTGCTAATTTTATTGGTGCAAAAAGGGATGAGGTAATTTTTACAAAAAGTGCCACTGAATCTTTAAATATGATTGCCTACTCATTAGGTAACCCAGATTCTAAGTTTAATGTATCTGCTGGAGATGAGATTGTGGTCTCTGAAATGGAGCACCACGCTAATTTAATCCCGTGGCAACAACTTGCTAAGAGATCTGGTGCAAAATTGCGCTGGTTTAGTATCACAAAAGATGGCAGATTAGATCTTTCTAATATTGATCAGATAATAAATAAGAGGACTAAAGTTGTTGCAATTACCCATCAATCAAATGTTTTTGGAACGATTGTGCCGCTAACTGAAATAACTAAAGCAGCTCATGCCGTTGGCGCAGTTGTTGTGCTAGATGCCTGCCAATCAGCTCCTCATTTTGCAGTTGATGTTAAGAAATTAGATGTTGATTTTCTAGCATTCTCAGGGCATAAAGCACTTGGTCCAACTGGAGTGGGAATTCTTTGGGGCAAAACAGAATTATTGGAGCAGCTTGAGCCAGCACTATTTGGTGGTTCGATGGTTGATTCAGTAAGTATGGAGGGTGCTACTTGGGCAAAGCCACCAAGAAGGTTTGAAGCAGGTGTCCCAAATATGGCACAGGCGATTGGATTATCGGCAGCAATTGATTACTTAAATATGGTTGGTATGGACAAGATTGCAGAGCATGAAGCAGAATTAACTAAACAATTACTTGATGGAATTGCCAAAATCTCTGGCGTAGATGTAGTTGGCCCACTTGATATGAAAGATCGTGGTGGAGTTGTCTCATTCACAGTAGATGGTGTGCATCCACATGATGTTGGACAGGTTCTTGATCAGTATGGAATTGCAGTCAGAACAGGTCATCACTGCGCCTGGCCGTTGATGCGCAAACTTAATTTAGTTGGTACCACTAGAGCATCATTTCATTTATATAACGACCCATCTGATATCACCGCTCTTCTTGTGGCAATCGAAAAGGTTAAAAGTTACTTTAAGGTGGGAAAGTAATGGAGTTAGATTCACTATATCAAGAGGTAATTCTTGATCACTATAAGTCGCCCAAACATAAAGGATTATCAGAACAAAAAGATGTTCAAGTTCACCATAACAACCCAAGCTGTGGGGATGAGGTAACTCTTAATTTAGTTATGGATCACCAGGTAGTTAAGGATATTTCCTGGGATGGAGTTGGCTGCTCTATTTCAATGGCAAGCACCTCGGTTATGAGTGAGTTGCTTATTGGCAAAAATTATCAGGATGCAATCAAAATTCTTGATGCTTTTGTTGAGTTAATGCAAAGCAAAGGTAAGGCAGTAGGAGATGAGGATCTTTTGGAAGATGGTGTGGCATTTGCTGGCGTATCTAAGTTTCCAGCCCGAATTAAATGCGCCTTACTTGGCTGGATGGCATTCAAAGATGCTTCAACGCAAGTGATGGCATAGGATTAGCAGATGAGTACAAGTATTGATGATGTTACAGAGGCGATGAAGGATGTTATTGATCCAGAGCTTGGTATTAATGTAATTGATTTAGGTTTAGTTTATGACATGCGTTTGGATGAAAATAATATTGCAACACTTGATATGACATTAACCTCGGCAGCATGCCCTCTGCAAGATGTAATTGAGGATCAAACTCGGCAGGTACTTGCTGATATAACTAGTGATGTAAAGATCAACTGGGTATGGCTGCCACCTTGGGGCCCAAATAAGATCTCAGATGATGGGCGTGAACAACTACGCTCCATTGGTTTTACTGTTTAATCAAGCAGCAGTAATTTAATTAAGGACACCTCATGTCAATGCATGCAACCTGGATGTCATTTAGATCATTAACGCAAGATCAATCGGTTAAAGATCAAAAGCTTAAAGCTGGCACACTAAAGCGGATAGCTACCTTTGCTATACCTTACAAAATTTCACTTATCTTTTTCCTAATTACTGTTGTAATTGATGCATTTTTAGTAGTAGCCACACCATTATTACTCAGAAAATTAATTGATGACGGTGTAATTCCAAAGAATGTTGATTTGGTTACAAAATTAGCCTTTGCAGTTGGTGTTATTGCAGTCGCTGACGCCCTCTTTAGTATGGCTGGTCGTTGGTTCTCCTCCCGAATTGGCGAAGGACTTATCTATGATTTACGTAAGTTAATTTTTGAGCATGTTCAGAAACAATCAATTGCTTTCTTTACTAGAACTCAAACTGGAGCGTTAATCTCAAGACTCAATTCAGATGTTATAGGTGCTCAGCAAGCCTTTACCTCAACACTATCTGGCGTAATAAGTAATATTCTAAGTTTAATCCTCGTTGCTGCAACAATGCTTACTCTCTCCTGGCAAATTACTTTAGTTTCCTTGATTTTATTACCTGTGTTTTTGTTTCCAACAAAATGGGTTGGTCGAAAGCTACAGCGATATACCAGGCAATCATTTGATATTAATGCTCAGATGTCTGCCACAATGACTGAACGTTTTAATGTCTCTGGTGCACTCCTTGTCTCACTTTATGGAGATCCCAAAAAGGAGAAGGAGGAGTTCTCTGTTAAGGCACGCAAAGTGGCAGATATTGGTATCTCAATCGCAATGCTAAATAGAATCTTCTTTATTGCCTTAACCTCTATCGCAGCAGTTGCCACCGCGGTTGCCTATGGAATTGGTGGCCACCTTGCGATAAATGAGGAGTTAACTGTTGGAACCTTGTTAGCTATAACCGCATTACTAGCTAGGTTATATGGACCATTAACTGCGCTATCTAATGTGCGAGTTGATGTGATGAGTGCATTGGTTTCATTTGAGAGAGTATTTGAGGTGTTAGATCTACAACCAATGGTTGTTGATTCAAGTAATGCTAAAGAGTTATCAACTAGAAAGCCTGATCTTAAATTTGAAAATGTCTCATTTACATATCCAAAGGCAGAGGAGATCTCACTTGCCTCACTTGAGATTGCTGCAAAACCTGAGATGGTTAGCAGCGGGCAGGTTCTACAGAAAATATCCTTTACCGCTGCTCCTGGAACCTTAACTGGAATAGTTGGGCCATCTGGTGCAGGTAAGAGCACAATTAGTAGTTTAATTCCCAGGCTTTATGATGTTAGTGGCGGTCAGATATCAATTGATGGTGTAGATATTAGAGAGTACTCAATCAAATCATTGCGTCACGCAATTGGTGTTGTTACACAGGATTCGCATATGTTTCATGATTCAATTTTGGTTAATTTGCAGTATGCAAAGCCGGATGCAACAGCTGCTGAGATTGAATCTGCCTGCAGATCGGCTCGGATCTGGGATTTTATTACCTCACTTCCAAATGGCTTAGATACTGTAGTTGGCGAACGTGGCCATCGTTTATCAGGGGGAGAGAAACAACGACTTGCAATTGCCAGATTATTATTGAAGCAACCAAGTTTGGTGATATTAGATGAAGCAACTGCACATTTAGATTCAGAGAATGAGGCAATGGTGCAGGCAGCACTGAAAGAGGCGCTAATTGGCCGGACTAGTATTGTGATTGCACACCGCCTATCTACTATTGCGGCAGCGGATCAAATATTAGTACTTGATAAGGGTGAGATTGTCGAGCGGGGAACTCATGATCAGCTAGTTGAAAAGCGTGGTCTCTACTTTGATTTATTTGAGAGGCAGAACCTGCAAGGAGAGTTAATTTAATCGCTTTCGTTTTGGCGTAAATATTGCATCTTTATTTATTGTTTCTCGGCCAGCATTTGCTGCTATTACGGCAATGTAGGGCAGGGTAAGTGCGCCAACTAATGCAATCCAGCGGTATGGACTAGGTAGTACAACAGTTAAAATAAAACAAATTGTTCTCACCATCATGGAGATGAAGTATCTGCGCTGTCTCGCTGATTGATCATTTGTCAGGCCATTTTGGGCGCTAGTAATTGATTGAGTAGTTAGTTTCTTATTTCTCATCTACTAAGCATATATCAAACCAGAGTTCATTAAGATAAAAAGAGACGGCCCACATCAAGTGTGAGCCGTCTCATTAACTTCTAGCTAGGAACGAGAGGTTCCTCTAGATTTAGCAATCCGACTAAATATTTGATAACCAAATACTGACAATAGAGTCGCATTGATAATTCCACTAAATGTGAAATCACCACGAGTCCAAGCCATATCTGAAATACCAACGATTAGCGATGAGGCGGCAATATATAGATTAACAGGATCAGCAAAGTTCACTCTGCCATCAATCCAAATTCTTGCACCTAATACTCCAATCATTCCAAATAGCGCAACAGTTACGCCGCCCTTAACTCCAGATGGAGTGGCAGAGAGTATTGCGCCAAACTTTGGTGATAGTGCTAGAAATATTGCACCAACACCAGCAAAGATATAAGCAAGTGTGGAGTAGACCCGACTTGCTGCCATTACGCCGATATTTTCAGCATAAGTTGTCGTTCCAGAACCGCCACCTAAACCAGCAAGTGTGGTTGCAGCACCATCTGCAATTAATGCATTTCCAATCTGATCATCCAGATTCTTGCCAGTCATAGCAGCCACAGCTTTAACATGGCCAACATTCTCAGCAATTAAAACTAGGACAACTGGAAGGAATAGCAACATCGCACTGCTATCAAATGTTGGTGAAGTAAATGTTGGCATAGCAAACATCTTTGCTGCCTTTACGCCTGCAAAATCAACATCACCCATCAATGCAGCGACGACATAACCGACTACAAGTCCGGCGAAAATACTGATTCTTCCGATAAAGCCTTTGAAGAATGCTGAGATAAAGCCGATTGAAAGTAAGGTGATCAGACCAACACGTTGACCCTGCATGAAATCATTTTTTGCGGCCCCTGCCAGGTTTAGTCCGATAACCATCACGATTGTGCCAGTAACAACTGGTGGTAAAAATGTGTCAATCCAACCTGTGCCAGCTGCCTTTGCTATAAAGCCAACAACTGCTAGCAAAACACCGGCTGCAACTATGCCGCCAAGTGCTGCTGGGATTCCACCAGAGGTTTTAGCTGCAGCAACTGGCGCAAGGAATGCGAAGGAAGAGCCAAGATAGCTTGGCAACTTATTTTGAGTAAGAACGATAAATAACAGCGTTCCGATACCTGAGAAAAATAAAGTTGTAGTCGGTGAGAATCCAGTGATAATTGGTACTAGGAATGTTGCACCAAACATTGCAACTATGTGTTGTAGGCCCATACCCATGGTACGAGGCCAGGAGAGTCTTTCATCTATTCCTACAACCTCGCCAGGTTGTATCTGTTTTCCATCTCCATGAAGTTTCCAACTAAGCATTAGTACTCCTTATTCATTTGAAGCATGCCTCAATATTGAAACATGCAGATTTCAAATCCCAAAGGGGGTGGGCTTAAATAAAAATAATAGAACTATTGCCGATATCTACCCGCAGGTATCCCTAAGAGTTGGCTTGAATTTAAATTTCTTTCACACCCCCACGCTCAATTTCCTCCCCTGGCATTGATTCGGTAGGATCAGCGCATCAAGCGGATGCATACGCTCCCACCTACTTCGCTTCGGCGAACTGGTTGCTTCATATGAAGCGCGGCTGTTTTTCGCTTGTGTAATGCCTTATCAATCTAAGCGAAACAGCAAGGAGAAATTATCAGCACAGAACCACGTATCAATGATCGAATTCGCGTTCCTGAAGTTCGGTTGATTGGATATCAAGGTGAACAGCTTGGCGTAACCGCAATAGCTAAAGCGCTTAAGTTATCGGAGGAGATCGGTTTAGATCTCGTCGAAATCTCACCTGATGCCGTTCCACCGGTCTGCAAAATAATGGATTTCGGAAAGTATAAGTACGAAATCGCGCAGAAAGCTCGGGAAGCAAGACAAAATCAGACACACATAGTTGTGAAAGAGATGCGGCTTCGACCAAAGATTGAACCTCATGATTACGAAACAAAGCGAAATCATATTGAGCGATTTTTGATAGGTGGCGACAAGGTGAAGGTAACTATTCAGTTTCGCGGTCGTGAGCAATCTCGACCAGAGATGGGATATCGGTTATTGCAAAAGATTGCTGAAGAGTTAGCTGAAGTAGCAATTGTTGAGTTTGCGCCAAAGCAAGAGGGACGCAACATGACAATGGTGCTTGGGCCAGCTAAGAAGCCAGGTTCTGCCAAAAAAGCAGCGCCAAAAGCACCAGCAGTACAAAAATAGTTTTAGTAGAGAAATTCAACAGGAGGTAAGAAGATGCCAAAGATGAAGACTCATAGTGGCGCGAAGAAACGTTTTCGTGTTACTGGATCCGGAAAGATCATGCACGAGCGTGCTGGCAAACGCCACTTGCTTGAACGTAAATCATCAAGAGTTACCCGACGCTTATCTGGCGATGTTGCAGCTAAAGCGCCAAATGCATTTGCAGCCAAGCGCATGCTCGGTTTGAAGTAAGGGAGAGATAAATGGCTAGAGTAAAACGTGGTGTACATGCGGCGAAGAAGCGCCGTACAACCTTAGAGCGTGCCGCTGGTTACCGTGGTCAACGTTCACGTCTTTTTTCAAAGGCAAAGGAGCAGGTAACTCACTCTCTCGTTTATGCATTTAATGATCGTAAGGATAAGAAAGGTGACTTCCGTCGTCTTTGGATTCAACGAATTAATGCAGCAGCGCGAGCTAATGGCATGACCTACAACCGCCTGATTCAAGGTTTAAAGATTGCTGGCGTTGAGGTTGATCGCAGAGTTCTTTCCGAGTTAGCAACAAATGATCCAGCAGCATTTGCAAAGCTAGTAGAGATCGCTCGCAAAAACGCTGTAACTGCTTAAACTCTCTAACTTAATTAATATTAATTAGAGATGGAAAATATTACGAGCCTTAATTCGCCTCATATCGAGCGAGTTAAGGCTCTTGTTGGTCCTAGGGGTAAGAAGAATCGAGAGCTAGAAAACTCATTTGTTGCAGAAGGTGTGCAAGCAGTCTCTGAGGCACTTCTTCCTAAAATGGGCGAGGGTCTGGCAGTGAAGCGGGTTTATCTAACTGAAAATGGACTGGCGAAATTATCTGAGAAGATCGACCAAGCAACTCTTTCAAAGAGTGAGGTAATTTTAGTCTCAGATCAGATAATGAGTGCAATGGCCGATGCTGAATCACCACAAGGAATTCTTGCAATCTGTTCTACAAAATCACTAAAGTTAAAAGATCTTTGGGCGAGTAAGCCTAAGCGAATTGCTTTTTTTTGGCAGATTCAAGATCCTGGTAATGCTGGAACAGTTATTAGAACTGCAGATGCCTGCGGCTTTGATGCGGTTGTTTTCTCAGCTGAGAGTGTGGATATTTTTAATCCTAAAACGGTTAGAGCAACAGTTGGTTCACTTTGGCATATCCCAGTGATAACTGATATAAATATTGAGGATTTTATTGCCGAGGCAAGAGGGAATAACCTTTTACTTTTTGCATTAGCTAGTCAGGGCAATCAGCAATTTAATGGAGAATTAATTAATAAGCATAAAGGCCAAAATTCTGCCTGGATCTTTGGAAATGAAGCTAGGGGATTACCAAACCTTCCCTCAGATCTGATTACAGTAGCAATCCCAATGAAGGGCTTTGCAGAGTCATTAAATGTCGCCTCTGCTGCGGCAATTGTCCTGCATTCTGTTGGGCTCTCCTTATAGACTTAGCAGATTATGTCGTTAGCACAAGGGCAAATTGAGAGCGATTTAGCTCAAGCCTTGAAGGCAATTGCTTCGACCCCAGATCTTGAAGCACTTAAGCAAGTAAAGATTGATTTTGTTGGCGATAAGTCACCACTAGCAAAAGCTAATCAAGGGTTAGCATCAGTTGATCTTGCATCTCGTGCTCAGTTAGGCAAATTAATTGGTAGCGCTAGAGCCCAGGTCAATGCTGCATTTGAAAAAAAGAGTGTTGAGTTAGCAAATTTCAGAGATTCACATGCATTGCTTACCGAACAAGTTGATGTAACTCTGCCTGGACGCCGTACATTAAAAGGTGGGCTGCATCCACTAACAATTTTAACCAATGAGATCTCAGATCTATTTATTGGCTTAGGTTATAAGGTCGCTGAAGGGCCAGAGCTAGAGTCAGAGTGGCTAAATTTTGATGCTTTAAATATTCCAGCAGATCATCCAGCTCGTACGATGCAAGATACTTTTTTTATTCAGCCGTTAGAGGCCAAATTAGTTTTAAGAACCCACACCTCACCAGTTCAAATTAGAACCATGTTAGATCACAAGCCGCCGATCTATGTGATCTGT
>SESD01000139.1_pt1 | contig 43438 bp, 42 predicted proteins | sample 3171411 | NCBI WGS metagenome assembly SESD01 (sample SAMN06051880, study PRJNA518727) | freshwater metagenome | biome: subpolar coniferous forest; feature: holomictic lake; material: water; isolation source: holomictic Lake 442, 16.5 m depth | place: Canada: near Kenora, Ontario | collected...
ACTTAAACAAACCAGCGCGCAACTGAATATCAAACCCATGCGTGGGCAAATTTTGTTGTATAAACCACAAAAAAATCTTGAGCAAATTGTTTATAGGGAAGGTTTTTACATGATACCGCGCCGTGATGGTTATTTGCTTGCAGGCAGCACGCTAGAAGATGTAGGTTTTGAGGCGGCAGTAACGCGAGAAGTGCGCGATGAAATTAGTGCAAAAGCTCAAGCGATAATGCCTGAGCTAGAAGGTATGCCTATCATTAAACATTGGAGTGGATTGCGCCCTGGCACCCCAGAAAACCTACCCACCATCAGCGCGCACCCTAGCATAGGGAATCTTTACCTAAACACTGGTCATTTTAGATATGGCCTTACCATGGCGCCAGCCAGCGCTAAGCTGATAGTGGCATTAATGTTAGGTGAGCAGCCAGCTCTAAATCCGAGTCCATACGCCTGTCACTAATCGCCCTGTCTAACCCCATTATATTTTTATAGGATGAAATTTAAATTATGGCTACCTGTGTAATGATACAAAACCCGACGAATGGATTAACTCGAAAGGGTTATTTTGGTTTTAGTTGGACGTATTTCTTTTTCGGATGGTTTGTGCCTTTAATTCGCGGAGAATTGGGTGTTGCTGCCTTGCATTTCTTTTTCACACTGATTACTTTTGGTTTATGGCAACTCGTATTCGCTTTTCTATACAACAAGCAATATATGAGCCGCATGCTAGAAAAAGGCTATGTGCTTAAAGATTCAGACTTAGTGATGGAAAATGCAAGAACGGCGCTAGGGATAGCTAAAGTTTAGTCATTTGTAATTTTAAAGATGACTTGGATGTTTGTTAGCACTTGCTAGCTTGCAATCCATTCACCAGACTTACCGCCATGTTTTTCTAGCAGTTTTATCTGGCTAATGACCATGCCTCTATCGGCGGCTTTGAGCATATCATAAATGGTTAGTAGGGCAACGCTCACGGCAGTGAGTGCTTCCATTTCTACGCCTGTTTGGCCGGTAGTTTCGGTCGTAGTGGTGCATGTCACCGTAGTATTTTTTTCGTCAATTTCAAAGCTCACTGCTACTTTTGTTAAGCTAATTGGGTGACATAGCGGAATTAAATCCGCTGTACGTTTTGATCCTTGAATCGCGGCAATGCGTGCAATGCCAAGTACATCCCCTTTCTTAGTATTGCCGTTTTTAATGAGTTGTAAGGTGGTTGCTTGCATGCTAATCAGGCCGCTTGCAACTGCAGTACGTTTAGTATGTGCTTTGTCGCCAACATCTACCATGTGTGCTTGGCCGCTGTTATCAAAGTGGGTGAGTGTTTGCTTAGGTGCAATTAAGTGGGGTGTGCTCATTTTTACTTTCCAAGATTTATTTTTTATGAGGTAGCTGAACTAGCATCATAAAGTAGTTATCATAATAACAATGAATATAAAAAATAGTCTACTCACAGTTTTTCTGGTCGCCAATTTTGGAACCAGTATGACATGGGCGAATGATTTGCCTGAGTTGGGTGACGTTTCCCAAACGGTGCTTTCACCCTTACAAGAGCAGGCTATTGCTGAACAGATTTTGCGTGATGTCGCAGTGAGTGATGATGTGGTTCAAGATATTGAAGTCACTGCTTATTTACAGGCATTAGGCACGCGACTTGTTTCGCACAGTCCTGATAGTCAGCTTAAGTTTAATTTTTTTGTAGTACAAGATAGTTCAATTAACGCCTTTGCTATGCCCGGTGGGGTAGTGGGGGTGCATACGGGTCTGATTTTAGCGGCCAATAGTGAATCTGAACTCGCGAGCGTGCTTGGCCATGAAATTGGCCACGTCACACAGCATCATTTGGCGCGTATGTTAGCAGCCCAAAAAAATGACACTTTTAAAAACATTGCGGGTATTGCGTTGGCTTTATTGGTGGCACGTGCTAACCCACAATTAGCCAGTGGTGCATTAACCACGGCATCTGCTGTGGGCATACAAAGCCAGTTAGATTACACACGTGAACACGAACGTGAGGCTGACCGTATCGGCTTGCAAATACTCGATAGTGGCGGTTTTGATGTGCGTGGAATGCCGGCATTTTTTACTACCTTGCAGCGTGGCACTCGTTTTGCTGAAGGAGGCGCGCCTAGCTTTTTACGTACGCACCCACTGACTAGCGAGCGTATTGCTGATGTTGATAATAGAGTGGCGTTGATGGCTTACCGGCAGGTACCTGATAGTGTTGATTTTCAATATGTGCGGGCTAAATTACTGGCCATTAAAGATGTGCCTGAAACGACTATTGCTGTATTTGAGCAAAACATTCGCGAACAGCATTATAGCAATGAGGCAGCAGAGCATTATGGCCTGGCAGTCGCCTATATGCGTAAAAGCGCCCAAAAAGATTTTTTAGGGTTGGCTGAAAAAGAAATTTTATGGCTAAAAAATAACGCACCGCAACATGCCATGATTGAAAATTTAAGTGCGCGCTTACAAGTGGCTAATAACAATCCTCAGCAGGCGGCTAGGCAGTACGCCTCTGCCTTAAAGTTGTACCCAGATAATCGAGCTTTGATTTATGGTTATGCAGAACACTTTTTGGCAATCAAGCAGGCTGAAAATGCAATAACACTGGTGAAAGAAAAACAAAGCTTGTATCCATACGATGCCTATTTTTATGATTTATTAGCCAAGGCTTATGCCATGCAAAATAAGGCCTTATTAAGTCACCAAGCACAAGGCGAGGCTTACTTTAGAAAGTACGATCTTATGCACGCGATTGAGCAAATGGAAATAGCCAATAAAGCGAATGACGGTGATTTTTATCAGGCTTCTATTGTTGAAGCACGTTTAAAAGAGCTACGTCGTATGCAGAGGGAGGTCAAAAAATAATGAGTGAAAATAGCATGCAACGTAGAAATTTTTTGCAGTTATTGGCAGGGGCGTTTGCCTTAGTCTTAATCAAACCTATTAATGCGGTTGCCGCCATTTGGAATAAGACCGCATTTGAGGCGATTAAGCTAGATGAAGTGAGTAATTATTTAAACGTTGAGGTGGAAATTGTAAGCCAAGACATTATCATTCTGGCGCCAGAACAAGCTGAGAATGGTGCAATTGTGCAGATTGAAGTGACAAGTAATATTGCTAATACTGAAACCATGGCTATTTTAGTTGAAAATAATCCAACACCACTAATTGCTCACTTTACTTTTAGTAATGGCGCACAGTCCTATATTGTGACGCGCATTAAAATGGCAGAAACTTCAGATATTAAAGTCTTAGTGAAAGTTGGTGATCAATATTTTAGCAATACTAAAAATGTCATCGTTCTAGAAAATGGTTGTGGCTAATATGACAGATTTTAATGCAGACAATATGAAAATGCGTGCCCAATTAAAGGCTGACGGCATGACTGAAGTGAAAGTGTTAATCAGTCACCCTATGGAAACTGGGCGTAAAAAAGATGATTTCGATCAGTTGATACCAGCGCATTTTGTACAATTGTTGACGGCTACACTTAATGGTAAGACAGTACTTGAGGCTCAATGGGGTACTGGCATATCCAAGAACCCTTATCTGACATTTAGATTAAAGGGTGCGGAAGTTGGCGATATTGTTTCAGTGACTTGGCATGACAACTTAGGTAAAACTGCCACGCAGGATATTGCCGTTACGCAGGCTTAAAAAGAATATGGCAGAGACGGCACTTTTGTCGTCTCTGCCAATTTTCATGATTAAACTAGACTGAGTATTATAAATCTTTAGCGTTTTCAGCTAAGTACTTAGCAACGCCTTCAGTTGAAGCATTCATACCCGCCTTACCTTTTTTCCAGCCTGCTGGGCAAACTTCACCATGCTGTTCAAAGAATTGTAATGCATCTACCATGCGTAGCATTTCATCAATGTCGCGACCTAATGGTAAATCATTGACCACTTGGTGGACAACAACGCCTGCTTTGTTGATTAAGAATGAACCACGGTAAGCTACGCCACCATCAGCTTCTACATCATAAGCCTTGCAAATTTCATGCTTGATATCTGCAACCAATGGGTAGCCCACTTGCCCAATGCCACCATTGTTGATAGCTGTATTTTTCCAAGCTAAGTGAGAAAAGTGTGAGTCAATCGAAATGCCAATCACTTCTACGCCACGGTTTTTGAATTCAGCTAGACGGTGATCAAAAGCGATAAGCTCTGATGGACAAACAAAAGTAAAGTCTAGCGGGTAAAAGAAAATGACTGCGGCCTTACCTTTGATGTAGCTTGCTAGGTTAAAGGCTTCATTGATTTCATTATTACCCATTACCGCTGCTGCAGTAAAGTCTGGTGCTGATTTGCCTACTAATACGGACATTGCTTTCTCCTAAAGAATTGGGGTTTAAAAATAAATGGGTGGTAGCGTTTTTTTTTGCAAAACACCTCGCCTGTATTTGATGGATGAATACTACCTTTAAGCACTATCGACCACAAGTAAGGTTTAACAGTTACGGAATAATGGTAGTAAATAAGTACACACCAAAAATCACTAAAAGTATGGTCCCTTGAAGTATGTTAGTCCGGCCCGTAGAAAGTGATAAAGCGTTAATAAACAAGGCTAGCAGTAATAACACGGTCGCTTTTGCATCAATACCAATGATGAGCGTCCATCCCATAATAAGTGACAGAATAGCAACGGCTGGAATGGTTAGCCCAATAGTCGCTAATGCAGAGCCAAGCGCTAGATTTAAACTGGTTTGAAAGTGATTTTTTCGTGCTGCATATACAGCCGCTAGACCTTCAGGCAACAAGACAATGCTGGCGATAATGACACCAACAAGTTGGTTAGGCGCACCTATGGAGGCAACTAATATTTCTATACTTGGGGCTAGTGATTTAGCAAGTAATACCACAGCAACTAAACAAACCAATAGTAAAGTGGCGCTTAAAAATACAACTTTAGTGCTAGTGTCATCCTTGATGTCATGAGTGCTGTAGATATCAGCATCAGCAGTATCTAAAAAGTAATTTCTGTGTCGAATAATCTGTACAAAGATAAAGGTGCCATAAAGTACAAGCGAAACTAATGCGATAAAAGTGAGCTGACCAGCGCTATACATTGGGCCAATGCTAGTGGTTGTATAGTTGGGTAATATCAACGTTAATACCACAATCGCCGATAAAGTAGAGAGTGCCACGTTAACACCGTGTAATTGGAATACTTGTTCTTTGTATAGAACACCACCAATTAATAAACATAAGCCCATAATGCCGGATAAGATAATCATCACTGAGGCAAACACGGTGTCACGTGCCAAACTTGCTGTTTCCGGACCCCCTGTTAGCATTAAAGATAAAATAAGCGCTACTTCAATCACTGTGATGGCGACAGTCAGTAATAGGGTGCCGAACGGTTCACCTAATTTGTGTGCAACCACTTCTGCATGATGAACTGCTGCCAGCACCGCACCAACCAATCCAGCAAACATGATGGGTAGATAAAAGGGACCTAAGGCCTCTTTAATACCTAGTTGCATTCCCCAAAGTAATAACCAAGCGAGTAATGGTGCAATGATTGACCAGGTTAAAATTTTCTTAGAAAGTTGTAATATTTTTTTCATCGCAACACCTCCAGTTTCGTATTGAGGCTACTTGTATGTCATGCTTAGTGCTACAGCTTCAGCAACTCTAATGCCATCCACTCCGGCCGATAAAATGCCGCCGGCATAACCAGCACCTTCACCGGTAGGATATAACCCTTTTGTGTTGATACTTTGTAAATCATCATCATGACGTTTAATTCGGATGGGTGAAGAAGTGCGCGTTTCTACGCCTGTCAGTATGCCATCGGGCAAATCGAAGCCCTTAATTTGTTTGGCAAATTGCGGAATGGCTTCACGAATTGCGCTAATGACGTACTCAGGCAAGGCGCTATCTAGATTGGTAAGATGCACACTGGGCGTGTATGAAGGCGTGACTTCTCCAAACTGGGTTGATGGTTGATTGGCTAAAAAGTCACCAATCAGTTGGCCGGGTGCTTGGTAGGTACTACCGCCTAATAGAAAAGCTTGATGCTCCCACTTACGCTGTAATTCCATGCCTGCCAAGGGGTCCCCCGGAAAGTCCACTTCAGGCGTAATACCCACCACAATCCCTGCGTTAGCATTGCGCTCGTTACGAGAGTATTGACTCATCCCATTGGTCACCACGCAGCCTGCTTCGGATGCCGAGGCTACTACCGTACCTCCTGGACACATACAAAAGCTGTAGACGGTACGTCCATTGCTAGCATGATGCACTAGCTTGTAATCGGCAGCGCCTAAAATAGGATGTTGGGCATTAGGACCATGGCGTGCATTATCGATTAAAGATTGTGGATGCTCGATTCTAAACCCAATACTAAAAGGTTTGGCTTCAATATAAATGCCCCGTTTATAAATCATTTCAAAAGTATCGCGCGCGCTATGGCCAACAGCTAATACTAGATGGTGCGTAGCAATCCGCTGGCCATTTTGTAAAACTACCGCCTGCACTTGATTTTGCCCTTGCGCATCCGGCGCAATTTCAATGTCATCAACTCGGCTTTCAAAGCGAATCTCTCCCCCTAGCGCAATAATTGTTTCGCGCATTTTTTCAACCATACTGACTAATCTAAATGTGCCGATATGTGGATGGCTGACATATAAAATTTCTTCAGGGGCGCCTGCTTTTACAAACTCATTTAATACTTTACGACCGTAATGTTTGGGGTCTTTAATTTGGCTGTAGAGCTTTCCGTCAGAGAATGTGCCCGCGCCACCTTCGCCAAACTGAACGTTAGACTCTGTATTCAATTCACTTTTACGCCAGAAATTGAAAGTATCTTTAGTGCGTTCACGTACCGCCTTGCCGCGTTCTAACACCAAAGGCTTAAACCCAGACTGCGCTAAAATTAATGCGGCAAATAGGCCTGAAGGGCCTAACCCAATGATGACAGGTCTATTTTTGAGTTCATTTGGCGCCTTGGCGACGAAGTGGTAAGAGGTGTCAGGTGCCACTTTAACATGGGGGTCTTTGCGTAATTTGGCTAACACTTTAGCTTCACCTTGTACCGTTACATCTAGCGTATAAGCTAATAAAATGGCATTGGCTTTACGGGCATCTACGCCACGTTTGAAGATGGTGTACTCAAGTAAGTCAGCGACATTAATGCCTAATTTTTTAATTATGGCAGCATTAATGTCGCTAGGCTGATGCTCAAGGGGTAATTTAATTTCGGTGATACGTATCATGCTAGGTAACCTATTCTAAGTAGTCTTTTTATATTTCTAAATTTAACTGCAATAATTGACGTAACATCGGTACCGTAACAGGTTTCTTGGTAGTGAGCGACCATTCATCAAGCGCATCTAGCGTTGCCATTAGGGTAGATAGATCCCGTCTTAAATAGCGCAGGCAATAATCAACCACTTCATTAGGTAGGCGTATACCACGCTCCTTGGCGTGATTTTGTAGGGCCAATGATTTTTCTGCATCATTAAGTGGATGTAGTTGATAGACTAAGCCCCAAGCTAAACGAGTGGCTAGGTCATCACGTAAGCCCATTTGTGTTGGCGCATGTAGGCCAGATGTAATGAGGGTGCCATTATTTTCTTTTAATTGATTGTAGTGATTAAATAATGCAATTTGCGCAGCATTATCTAATAAATGTACGTCATCTACCACAGTAAGATTTTGTGTTTTACATGCTTGTAGTAAATGGCTTTTTCCGCTACCAGCTTCGCCCCATAGGTAAATGAAGTTGGACTGCGCGGTATGATTAATGGCAGCAGTTAAGCTGGCAAGTGTCTCGGCATTGCGCCCTGTAATAAAGTTGCGCAACGTTGGTGGTGATGCAGGTTTAATGTCGAGTAAAAGTTGCTTCATGGATAAAGTGCAGTGCTTACGTTTATTAAGGATTGCTATTGAAATGACAATCTTGAATATGACGTAAATTGCTGGTGATTTTAGTTGTGAAAGTAGGCGACAGTAAGGCCGATAGCCAGTGCATCATTAATAAGAAAATCGAGGCGCGCATCCCACGGCAGTGAGGCATAAAATGTTTTTTTACTGCAGTTTTTTTGGGTTCAGTCATCATATAGGTTAAAATTATACTTAAAATACTGTTTAACTCCCTAAAAGCATTAAAAAAACCTTATTGATAATGAAGCGAGAGCTGTTTTGACTACAAATTCTATTAATACAACATCAATTAGCTACCGCGATGCGGGCGTAGATATTGAAGCAGGCGATGCGTTAATTGAGCAAATTAAACCGTTTGCAAAACGCACCATGCGTCCAGAAGTATTGGCGGGTATTGGCGGATTTGGCTCTTTATTTGAAATGCCTAAAAAATATAAAAATCCAGTGTTGGTTTCAGGCACAGATGGTGTGGGTACTAAGCTTAAGCTTGCTTTTGAGCTGAATAAACACGATACCGTGGGGATTGATTTAGTGGCAATGAGCGTCAATGATATTTTGGTGCAAGGCGCTGAGCCACTATTTTTCTTAGACTATTTCGCTTGCGGTAAGCTAGAAGTAGGCACTGCCGCACAAGTGATTAAAGGTATTGCCGCCGGCTGCGAGCAATCAGGTTGTGCGCTAGTTGGGGGTGAAACAGCAGAAATGCCTGGTATGTACCCTGCAGGTGAGTACGATTTGGCTGGATTTGCGGTAGGTTGTGTCGATAAAGAAAATATTATTAACGGTACCACTATTGCTGCAGGTGACGTGGTGTTAGGGTTAGCTTCAAGCGGCGCACATTCAAACGGCTACTCGCTAATCCGCAAACTGATAGAAAAGTCAGGGATAGATTTTGAGTCGGATTTTCATGGCAAGCCTTTCAAAGACGTCGTGATGGCGCCAACACGTATTTACGTTAAACCGCTATTGTTGCTGATATCTACTTTGCCAGTAAAAGGCATGGCACATATTACTGGTGGTGGCATCACAGAGAATATTCCGCGTGTATTGCCCGCAGGGTTAACGGCTGAGATTAAAAAAGACAGCTGGCCGATGCCGCCTTTATTTACTTGGTTGCAAGCGCAGGGCAATGTGGCAGATCTTGAAATGTACAAAACTTTCAATTGTGGTATTGGTATGGCGGTAATCGTGGCCGAAGAATATGCAGCAGCAGCGCTTGAGCTACTAAGAGATGCAGGTGAAACGGCATTTCATATTGGTCACGTCCGCACCCAGCAAGTGGGCGAAGCTCCTACGATTGTTATGTAATTATATTGGACTCATTCGTATCTAAAAATGCGCTTCAACCAAGTGCAGGAGAGTCAATCTAGACATTTTTGAGGAGCTTGTGTTGCGTTATATTTGTGTTTTTATTTCAGCGTTTCTCATTAGCTTCTCCTCTTTGTCGTCCGCACAACAGAATGCATTGCCTAAGCGTATTCAAGTCAATTATACCGTCACAAAAAATGGGCAACCCTTTGCTAATGTGCGCGAGCTATTTGTCATCACGGGTAATACCTATCAAGTAGAAAGTGTGACCAAGGGTATTGGTGTTTATGCTTTATTTGGGGAGCGGCAGTTAACCAGCCAGGGTGATGTTGGTAAGTTAGGTTTAAAGCCCAAGCGTTTTGAGTTACATCAAGGCCGTGATGCAAAACACACGCTTACGGCTGACTTTGATTGGGCTAATAAAACGCTACACATGACAGTAAAGGGGGCGGTTAAAGATGAGCCCTTAACTGCTGGCATACAAGATTTGGCAAGCTACCCATATCAGTTTATGTTTTTGTCTAAATCACTTAAAAACAAATTTTTGCTGACAATGACCACCGGCAAGAAGCTCAATCTTTATGAATATAAAATCACTAATAGCAAAGAAGTCTTAAAGATTGCCGGCACGCAATATAGCACATTGCATTTAGCCCAAGTAGCTAATCAAACAGCCTCAAAAACTGATAGTAAAGACTTATGGCTAAGTGTTGAACAATATTATTTGCCGGTACGTTTGGTGATGGTAGATGATAATGGTCAAAAGTTAGAACAAACCTTAACTGAACTTCATGTTGAATAAATGGAAATTAATTTGGCACGACGTTGGTTATAAGCATTTAGCGATTGCTTTAGCTTGTTCTTTGCTGTTGCATTTGTTGTTAATGGGCGAGCTTCATGTGAGTTCCCCTGATTTGGATATTAAGCAGCAAGTACTAGAAGCTCGATTGGTATTCCCAAAACCATCATCAAATCCGATTGATTCAAAACCGTTAGATAAAGCGCAACCCGTTAAAAGGGACTCCACTTTAACGAAACATACAGACATCAATGAATCGCTGCCATCTCTGACTAGTCAAGGGGATGCTTCAGCGGTTCAATTAATAGAACCCGCTACTCAAGAAGTGCTAGTGATACCTTTGGCAGAAAATGAAACAGAAGAAGCGGGCTTAATTGTTAATCCTAGCCCCTATCAATATATTGAGTCGGAGTTTGATTTATATACAGGTAAAGAGTCATCAATCAATGATAATCCAGCCGGTAAAGCTAAAATTATTTATCAGGTATTTCCAGTTGCTGAGCAGTATCGTATTAAAAGTTTGACTCAAGCCAAAGGGCTAGCCGCACTGTTCATCCCAGATTTATTACAAACAAGTAATGGTTATTTGAATAAGCAGGGGTTGCAGCCTCAGCATTATTTATACCAGTTTGGAAATAAAAAAAATAAAACTTATACCGCTGATTTTGATTGGGAAAGTAGAAAAATAAAATTGCAAAGTGAAGGTAACCAACAAAAACTAGATTTGGCAGAAGGCTCACAGGATTTATTAAGTTTCATGTATCAATTTATGTATGTGGCGCCTATGCAAAATATGCAATTGAGCATTACCAATGGTAAAAAAATAGCGTTTTATGTGTATAGCTTTGAAGGCGAAGAAATAATTAGCACCAAAATAGGCGATTTAAAAACGGTGCACTTGGCAAGGATGGCGGACGAAAGCGAAAAGAAAACAGAATTATGGTTATCTTTAGATTATCAGTTCGTACCTGTTAAAATACGGGAAAGCGAGAAAAATGGCAAAGTATATGAGTTGCTAATCAAAAGTTTAAAAACAGACAATCCATTACTTTCGCCACAGTAAAACAACATGTATGAACCCTATAAGTAGGGTTCTATCAATTAAAATAAAGAGAATCAAATGACGCCAAATTTAATACGGCAAGCCGCGGTAATGTTATCTAATCTGTTGGAATTTAACAGTCCTGCGGATGTAAAGCTAAGCGAATTTTTTCGTAACAATCGTGATTTAGGCACTAAAGAGCGTGCTTTTGTTGCCGAGAGTGTTTACGGAGTCCTGCGACGCTTACGCTATTTAAGCGCGGTGACGGCAACAGATGACACAGACTCAGATGATGCTCGTAAGTTAGTATTGGCTTGGATGCTGCGCATACAAGGCATGAGCATACAAAAAATGGAGCCTATGCTAAGCGAGCAGCAAATTGAATGGGCACGTACTATTAAGGCAAAATCAACGGAAAATATGCCACTCGCTGTACAAGCGGATGTGCGAGATTGGCTGTGGGATAAGTTAGTTGCACAGTATGGTGAATCAGAAGCACTCACTATTGCCCGTAGCATGCACGAGGGCGCCACCTTAGATTTACGAGTTAACACTATTAAAGCGACACGTGATGAGGTGATGGCAAAATTTATTGCTGAAAATACATCGGGCGAAAGTAACGTCACTAAAACGCCATACTCACCTATTGGGTTACGTATGCCGTTACGTTTAAATATTAGCCGCCATGTACTGTTTACTGAAGGCCAAATTGAGGTGCAAGATGAAGGGAGTCAAATATTGGCCCATTTAGTGGCGGCGAAGCGTGGCATGATGGTGGCAGACTTTTGCGCAGGCGCAGGGGGAAAAACTTTAGCCATGGGTGCTTTAATGCGTAACACTGGTCGTTTGTATGCATTTGATGTGTCAGAAAAGCGTTTGTATAGCTTAGGTCAGCGCTTAAAGCGTTCAGGGTTAAGCAACCTCAATGCACAAAGTATAAGTAGCGAAAATGATCCTAAACTTAAACGTTTAAACGGTAAGTTTGATCGGGTATTGGTTGATGCGCCCTGTACCGGTTTAGGCACTTTGCGCCGCAATCCAGACTTAAAGTGGCGTCAAACGCCACAAGATTTAGCTGAACTGACAGTCAAGCAGGCTGCTATATTATCGCGTGCGGCGCGTTTGACTAAGGTAGGCGGACGCTTAATTTACTCGACTTGTAGCTTATTGAGTGATGAGAATGAGCAAATTGCCGAAGGCTTTTTAGCCACCCATCCGGATTTTAAATTACTTAATGCGGCAGAGATTTTAAGCCAACAACAAATCAATTTAGATACAGGTAAATACTTAAAACTACTGCCACATTTACATCATACGGATGGTTTTTTTGCCGCTGTGTTCGAAAAATTAGATGCTACAGTGCCTATGAAAAAAACTACCCAGCCAGAGGTCATTCAGTCTGCAGTATTAGAGGTGCCTGAGGTGGAAGTTAAGGCTAAGAAGGCTACAGCGGTTAAGAAATCAGTTGCCCCTAAAAAAGCAGCGGTCAAAAAAGCACTTAAAGTGACTGAGGTGGAAGTTGCACCGAAGAAAACTAAGGCCGTGGTACAAGAGAAGTTAGTGAAACCAAAAACTGTAAAAGCAAAAATAGCCAAAGCTTAAATTATCTATGAAACTTCCCAGCCTCAATATGCAAATTTTATTAGGTGCAGTTTTTGGGGTAGCGCTGGGATTTTATTTCCATGAGTTAGGTGCGCAGCATCAGGCGGTACAAAGCAGTTTATATGTGGCTAGTTTGGTTGGCACATTGTTTATAGATTTGCTGAAAATGGTTCTGATTCCGTTGGTGTTCTGCTCAATTTCGGTCGGCATTGCAAACCTGCGGCAACATCAACAAATTCATCGGGTGTGGGTGACCACCTTGCTGTTTTTTATTAGCAGTATGGCGATTGCAATTGTACTTGCTTTACTTGCGGGTAATTATTTTAAGCCTGGCGCTGGTTTGCATTTAGCAATGTTTGAACAGGCCATGCAAAATTTTCAAGCGAAGCAACTGCCATTACCTGAATTTTTTGCCCAATTTTTACATGGCTTATTTGTTAATCCTTTTACAGCCTTGTCGCAAGGCAATGTATTAGCTACTGTAAGTTTTGCGCTGATTTTAGGTATTGCATTGGTCATCGGTGGCGATCGTTATAAAAGCATATTGTCCCTGCTGCAAGAAGGATTGATTGTTACCATGCAGATTGTCGGTTGGATAATGTGTATTGCACCGCTAGGCATCATGGCCTTACTCATTAAGCTAGTCGCCATGCAAGATGTTGCCATGTTAAGCACTTTGGCTAAGTTTGTGTTAGTTGTTATCGGCACTACTTTGTTGCATGGCGTAGTAATATTGCCATTGATTTTATATCTCTTTACTGGCAAAACACCATTATGGTTTTGGCATGGGGCACGTGAGGCTTTGGTTACGGCTTTTGCTACTAGTTCAAGTTCTGCCACATTGCCCGTTACCTTGCGTTGTACCACGCAACACTTGCTGGTTAAACCAGAAATCGCAGGCTTTGTTATTCCGCTGGGGGCAACCATTAATATGGATGGTACAGCGCTTTATGAAGCCGCCGCCGCACTATTTATTGCCAACTTAGTTGGAATAGAATTAAGCTTGATTCAGCAGTTAATTGTATTTTTTACCGCCATGATAGCCGCTATGGGTGCACCTGGCATTCCAAGCGCCGGCATGGTAACGATGGTCATGGTGCTGCAATCAGTTGGTTTGCCTGCTGAGGCAATTGCTATTTTATTACCTATAGATAGGTTGTTAGACACCTTACGCACCGCCGTGAATGTTGAAGGGGATATGGTGGGTAGTTTAGTGGTGCAAAAGCTTGTGGCTCAAAATGTCCCTTAAGCCATAGCCTTAATCAGCTTTTAGCCAGGCAATTAGGAAGTGCATATGAATGCTTATAGTCGGAAACGTCAGTAACTAGCGTTTGTTTTGAGTAAACTTTATTCCACCGTCATAGTGGATGGCTAGTAAATTATTTAGGAATTAAAAATGATGGATTGGACTTATCTATTTAAGATTGGAATAGCACTATTTGCAATAGTGAATCCAATTGGAAGTGTGCCAATATTTATTAGTGCCACCGACGGATGGGACAGGAAAGAGAAATTAAGAACGGCTAATGTTGTCGCTGTGACGGTTTTTCTAGTGTTGGTTACTTCTGCCTTGTTTGGTGACGGGATTCTAGATTTTTTTAGTATAACGATCCCATCGTTCCAAGTTGGCGGCGGGATATTAATACTATTAATTGCAATCAATATGTTGCATGCCAAACAAAGTCATTCTAAGCAAACCCCTGAAGAAGCTAAAACAATGGAAGAGCGTGATGTTATTGCTATCGTGCCGCTTAGTATTCCTCTGTTAGCAGGCCCTGGCGCTATAGGCAGTATGATTATTGCTGCTCAGCAAAGCAAAACCTTTCTAGGGCATATCGCTTTAGTTATTCCAATTGCTGTGGTTGCTTTTCTTATCTGGCTAACTTTACAACTTTCTAGTTATATAGCAGGTAAATTAGGAACCATCGGAATTAATATTGTGACGCGTTTGATGGGGTTGATTCTTGCGGCGATGGCGGTTGAGTTTATAGCTCATGGGGTCATTGGGCTATTCCCTGCACTAGGGAATTAGTAATAAATCTGCGGATTACTTGAGTTTACTTTTTAAATTCGCTTGGCATAATATTGAGCTAATTTTCCCATTATTAAAGAATATGCTGCAGGAACAACTACTAGCGTAAGTAATGTTGATGAAATCATGCCTCCGATAATTGCAACCGACAGCGGTTTGTTAGTTTCAGATCCTGCACCTAGCCCTAACGCGGCTGGTAGTAGGGCTAAAATAATTGTGAGGGATGTCATAAGGACAGGGCGCAACCTGACTGGGCAAGCCTCTCTGAGCGCATCGTTAATGCCAGCGCCTTTTTCTACCAGTTGGTTGGTTAAATCGACCAGTAAGATAGAGTTTTTTGCGACTAAGCCTATCAGTAGAACTAACCCAATCATAGAGTAAATATTGAGCGTGTCACCGGTCATTAACAGTGCGATTAGTCCGCCAATAATGGCAAGCGGTTGAGCGAGCATGATGATAAATGGTTGAATAAATGAATTGAACTGACTTGCTAGCACCATATAGAGCAATATAAATGCGAGTGAAAAAACAAACTGCATATTTTTCATGGTTTTGCCAAACTCTTCGGCTTGCCCGGTGAATTTTAATTTGTAATCAGCCGGTACCAATTTAATAGCATTCGCCTTTACTAAATCTACCGCCTCACCCAGTGGTACATTGGGGTTGGCATAGAAGTTAACGGCATATTGCAAGTCGTACCGACCAATGACTGCGGCACCTAATTCTTTTTTGAAGCTGGCAACTGCATCTAGTCGTACCAACTCACCGCTACTGCTACGCAGATAAATTTTGCTTAAATCGGCAACATTTTTAAGTTCACCTTCACTCGCTTTTAGACGAATATCGTAGCGTTGCCCATCGCCATTGGCTTCATTATATTTAGCGACGTTAATGCCGCCTGCGTATAGTGAGGCTGCCGTGGCAATGTCATTTGCGCTTAAGCCTAGTGTTGCTGCGCGCGCGCGGTCTATGTCCATGCTCAGCTGAGGTAAATCTAATTGCACGTCGAGGTCGACTTTGCCAATGTCACTATTGCCGCTAAGTGATTGTTGCAAAAGTTGGGAAATACGTCCGATTTCTTGTAAGTTGGCGCCGGTAATGTTGAATTGCAGTTTTTCAGAACGCTGGCCTCGCACAATAGAGGTTGGGGATGGAATTGCCCGAACACCAGGGATGTTGTTCAGTTCTTTTTTTAATTCCTTAATGAGCGCTTGCTGGCTTTTTGCACGTTGCTCTTTGGGTTTTAAGCGTATATTGACATTACCTTGATTGACTTGCCCACGAGAGCCAGAGCCAATGGTAGCAAAATAACTAGCGACTTCCTTGTTATGTTTGGCAATGGTAGCTTCCACAAGTTTCAGTCTTGAATTCGTGTATTCTAAGCTGGAGCCGAGTGGCGTTTTTACGCTAATACTAAAGCTACCTTCGTCTGTTTCAGGCACAAAATCTTTTTCTACATATTTGAGTGAGTAGTAACCAGATATCGCAACGAATACCAAGGTAAATAGTAATACTAAGCTGCGATGATTAAGTGAGGCATTTAATAACTTCTTGTAGGCATTTTCTAGACCATCTAACCCTCGACCAACAGCTTTATACAGAGCATTTTCGTTAGGGGTAACGTTTAGATACCGAGAACAAAGCATAGGTGTGAGTGTGAGTGACACGAATAGCGAAACTAGCACACCAAACGTGACGACTATCGCAAATGATTTAAAAAACATGCCGAGAATGCCATCCATAAAAATCACCGGTGCGAATATACAGACGAGTGAAGCTGAAGATGCCAGTACGGCGAATACCACTTCATTGCTACCTAGAATAGTTGCTTTGGTTCGGAATGCAGCAATGGCTAATGGATTTTTTAAATCAGCAGCACTTAATGCTAATCCTGCCTCGCCTGACATGTGGCGTAAAATACTTTCTCGCACCACAATAGCATCATCCACTACAACACCAATCAGTAATAGCAAAGCAAGTAAGGTCATGCTGTTAAAGGTGTAGCCAGCAAAATACATGACGGCAATTGCACCTAGTAATGAGACGGGTATTTCTAAACATATCATCAGGGTAGAGCTAAAAGAGCGCATAAATATCAATACGATTAATGCGGCAAATAATGTACCTTCTACTAAATGCTCTTTAAGAGATGCGACCAGTTGGTGAATGAAAATACCATCATTAGTTGAAACTTCCAGCATCAGGCCTGGGGGTAAGTTAGGGCGAATTTCAGTTTCAAGCTTACGTTCTACCTCATTAATAATATCAACAGTATTAGCATTGGAAATTTTTACCATGCCGATGCCTACTGTAGGCTTGCCGTTGTAGCGAGCTACTTGACGATTATCGGTAATCCCATCTTCAATGGTGGCGATATCTTTTAAGCGGATAGAAGCGCCCTCTCTCGTGGATACGATTAATTCAGCAAGTTCTTGAGTTTTGTGGAATTCAAGGTCGAGTTTGAGCATTTGTTCAGCTTGAGTGCTAACCAAAAACCCACCAGGCAGTTGTACATGCTCACGGGCAAATGCCGAAATTAAATCATTGGCGGTGAGCTTATAGGCCGCCATGCGGTCAGGCGAAATGTTGACGCGAATAACTCGGTCGCGACGTCCACCCATGGTGACTTCACCTACGCCACTGATGGTCTCAAATTTCTTTTTTAGAATATTATTGGCGTATAAATTGAGCTGCTGAATGGTACGGTCGCCACTTAACGCCAGCCAAATGACGGGCGATGCATTTGTATCTACTTTTTGTATTGTTGGCGCATCGGTGCCAGCGGGTAAACGCTTTAATATTTGACTCACTTTACCTTGGACTTCATTGTAGGCTACATCAATGTCTTTACTCAGCGCAAACGTAATGCTGATGCTAGAAACGCCAGGTGAAGAGGCTGATTGAATATGCTCAATCCCAGGGGTGGTGTTTACTGCTGATTCGATAATGCTGGTGATGCTGGTATCAACCACGTCGGGATCTGCGCCACGCAAAGTGGTATTAACCATAATGATGGGAAAGTCGATAGATGGCATGCGATCAACGCCAATTTTTTCATAGGCAATGATGCCGAATAGTACGATTACCGCAGATAGCATCCACGCAAGTACGTGGCGCTTGATGGAGAGTTCAGGCAAAGTCATATTTAGTTTTTAACTTTTTTAGAGTGTGCTTGCGGATGGCCTGTACTTAATTTAACTAGGGCTTTATCCGTTAAAAATCCAGCCCCATCAACGACTATGGCATCATTTTCAGTAATGCCCTCTATGATTTCAACCAAGCCGTTTTGGCGCATACCAGTTTTAACGATTGCTTGATAGGCTTTATTATCTCGCATGATATACACGACATCGCCAGCTGGTCGTAGCACTAGGCTTTGCTCCGGCACCATCATTGCAGCGGGCTGGGTGCCTAATATTACTGTGCCTGTCACGCTTGCGCCAGCTTGCCAGCCTGGCGCATCGACTATATCTGCAATTACATCCACCGTGCGACTTCCCTCAGTAATCATTGGCTTCAACTCATGAATCACTGCCTCAACAGTTTTCTCGCTGGTCGGTGTGTTAAGGCGTACTTTTAAGCCGGGCTTGAGTGTTGCCCCGATGTGTTCAGGGAAAGGCAAATGTGCACGCAACCGCTCTGAAGAAACAATTTGCACTATCGGATCACCCGCCCGAACAAACTCACCGTCATCGACTATTTTCTTTTCTATCTTGCCGCTAGAGGGCGCATATATTTTTGTTTTACTACTGCCATGGTTAATACTGCTTATGCGGGCTTTAGCGCCAGCCAGTTGTTCTTTTAAAACATTTTGCTGCGATATATCGTTATCAACGACATTTTGTGAGATAAATTTTTTGTTTACTAAGGCTAAATTACGTTCAACTGTTTTAGCTTGATTCAATAATAACGCCTCAATACGGGCAACTTCAGCCTGGGCTTCATTGCGTTGCATACTAAAATCTGTGGCATCTAATGTAGCAATGAGCTGACCTTGCTTTACGGATTGTCCAGTATTGACATGAATTGTAACGACGCGTGCTGCTACTTCGGCTGATACCGTTGGATTATTAAGCCCTTCAAGCGAACCTACAGATTCTTCAGTGATTTCAATAGGCTGTTTTTTCACGGTTGTAATGGTAACTAGCGTCGGCTTTTGGCTATTTTTATCACTTTCTTTTTTAGCTTTATCGGCACTTTCTGAGCCGCAGGCTAAGAGCATGATGGACAATAATGTGATTGCAATAAGTGGTTTTTTTTGTGACATCATTTTTTAGAACTTTCTCTGTCAATGACTAGCAATTATGCGTTGCCAGTCGAAGTAGGGGCCGGGATCAGTTTTGCGGTCAGGTGCAATATCTGAATGTCCTACTATAGCTTGTATTGTGTATGTGTTGGTGAGTGAAGTAATCAAACTTTGTAGTGTTTGATATTGCACTGATTCAAATATTTCAAAATCAGAACCTTCCATTTCTATTCCGACTGAAAAATCATTACAACGTTCCCTATTATGCCAATTGGATACCCCAGCATGCCAAGCACGGTTTAGGCATGATACAAACTGTATGAGCTTGCCATCGCGCCTAATTAAGAAATGCGCAGATACTTTTTGGCTGTAAATTTCTGCATAATAAGGATGTTTGCTAGGGTTGAGTTGATTGGTAAATAATTCGATAATGCCCTCGCCACCATATTGGCCAGGGGGTAAGCTAATATTGTGAATGACGATTAAGCTGACTTCATTCTTAGGCCGTAAATCAAAGTTAGGTGATGCAATAAACAGAGAGTTCATTGCCAAACCATATTCATCAATATCATAAGCGTTCATAGAGACAGATTTTATTCTAAAAATTATTTTAAGTGAAAACTTTAGCAATAGATTGCAGTATATATTGGTGTAATCCGATAAAATTACGCCTGACTAAATTTAAATAACGCCTAGGAAGAACAAGATGGTATTTTTTCAATTATTTTTGATGCTGATTGTGATTTTGATTGCGGCAGAAGTGTTTACCAATGCGCTTGAACACTTGGGTGAAAAACTTGGTATTTCCGAAGGGGTTACAGGTTCTTTATTTGCCGCTGTAGGTACTGCTTTGCCAGAAACGATGGTGCCATTATTAGCATTGTTAGCAGGTACTCAAAATGTAGCGACTAATGAAGAAATTGGGGTAGGTTCTATTTTGGGGGCACCATTGATGTTGGCGACATTGTCAATTTCCCTCATGGCAATTTCTGTTTGGAAGCGACGTGGCACACAGGGGCATTTAAGGCCGGAACGCACTGGCTTAACACGTGATTTAAATTTCTTTATTGTTGCATTTAGCTTTGCCGCCGTTGCGATGTATGTGCCACATACACTGTCAGTTGTGCGTTACGGCATTGGTGCTTGCATGGTCATGATTTACTTTATTTACGTGATGATGACGCTCCATGCTTCAAAAGCGCTAGTGGAAGATGGACATGCCACTGAGGCCGGTAGTGATATGTTTTTATGCAAGCTTGGCTTATCTAATAATATGGTTGTCATTGGCATCCAACTTATTTTAGGGGTTGTTTTGCTTATCGCTGGCGCAAAAGGATTTATTCATGGGGTTGAGGCGGCAGCAAAAATTATTGGTATTTCAGCGTTATTGCTATCTTTATTGATTATTCCTATTGCCACTGAATTGCCTGAAAAAGTAAACAGTATCTTGTGGATACGCAAGGGTAAAGACACTTTGGCATTTGGCAATATTACTGGTGCAATGGTTTTTCAAGGCACGTTATTGCCGGCAATTGGGATTATGCTCACGCCATGGCAACCGCGTATTGAAGTAGTGCTAGGTATTGCCATGACATTGATTGCGGCAGTTTGGTTGCGATATTTAGTTGGGAAAGGGGGTATTAAAGTGTGGCATTTGTTGGTAAATGGTGCGATGTATATCACCTACTTAGCGCTGGTGTTAAGCTAGAGTTCTAATCACGTTACATTAGACTTACTGGCTTGGAGTTTCGTCACTTTCAATCTCACTATCTAGGTCTGCTCCACTATCTTTCGCTAGACCTAGTTTAGCTAATCGATAACGTAGCGTACGAAAGCTGACCCCTAATAATTTAGCTGCAGCAGTTTTGTTGTTATTCGTTTTATTTAATGCACTAATAATCGCTTTTCTTTCAATACCTTCTAGGTAGTCAGATAAGTTAAGTGTTGATGTATGGTCGGAATTAAACATTGACTCGAAATCATTCCCCGAGTCTTGTGAAGTGGAATATTTATTCTCATTACCTAAGTCATCAATTGTGATAGCTTTACCATCACTCATTGCTAAAGCACGTTCTAGCAGGTTCTCTAACTCTCGCACATTGCCAGGAAAGTCTAATTTTGATAGGTATGCCTGAGCTTCAATGTCAATGTGCGGTATATTAGTATTGTGGTTAGCACAAAGTTTTGCTAGCAACATATTTACTAATAAAGGGATGTCATCTCGGCGATCACGTAATGCTGGAATTTTGAGTTGTATTACGTTGAGCCTGTAATATAAGTCCTGTCTAAATAGGCCTGCATCCATCATTTGGGTCAAATTTTTATGGGTGGCACTAATAATACGTACATCAACTGCTTCTTCAGTCGTGCCCCCCACCATACGCACCTTCTTTTCCTGAATTGCGCGCAATAGTTTTACTTGCATAGGTAATGGTAAATCAGCCACCTCATCCAAAAATAATGTGCCACCACTGGCGGCGTGAAATAACCCTTCTTTATCTTGATTGGCGCCAGTAAAGGCCCCCTTTTTATAACCAAAAAATTCACTCTCCATTAAGTTTTCAGGAATTGCGCCACAGTTAACGGCAATAAAAGCACCATCAACTCGAGAGCTATTTTTGTGAATGAGTTTGGCCGCCAGCTCTTTACCGCTGCCAGATTCGCCGCTGATGTAAACTGGCGCTTGGCTACGCGCCAATTTTACAATCATGCTTCGTACATAAGCCATAGAATCAGATTCACCAAGCATTTCTAAGGTACTGGTCTCGCTAGTTTGGGCTTGGGTCGTGAGTTTAATCGCAAACTCAATGACAGGCCGCAATTGCTTTAATGAGATTGGCTTACTCAAGTAATCGAAAGCGCCTGCTTTAAGCGCAGATACGGCATTGTCAGCACTGGCATGTGCTGTAATGACAGCAACAGGAAGTCCTGCATGAAATTCACTGATGTAATTCACTAAATCTAGACCCGTGCCATCTGGCATTTGCATGTCAGTGAGACATAGTGCATATTGGCGCTGTTTAAGTAATAGCTTAGCTTCTTCTAAATTGCTGGCACTGAAAGTGTCAATGTCCATACGTTCTAGCGTCATGACTAGTAATTCTCTAATGTCGGCTTCATCGTCGACTATTAAGCATGTTAGTTTTTGAGTCATGCGTTATTATGCCTTGGTTTAACTTAGGATTAACTGAACTTTTTTAGATGCAGTACAAAAGCACTGCCTTCGGCTAAGGCTTGATATTGTAGGCTTGCGCCATTGGCTTCTGCCAGCTCACGTGAAATATAAAGCCCTAAGCCATTGCCGGAAGTTTTGGTAGTAAAAAACGGTTCAAACAATCTAGACCTATCTTTTTCTGCAATGCCGTTGCCATCATCTTTAATTTGAATGCTTAAGCCATTTTCATCAATGTCAGGGCAGTCTAAACATAAGCTATTGTTTTGTTTTTTCCCATGCTCCCAGCCGTTTTTGCAAAGATTCCATAAAATTTGCGTTAAATGACTCTTGTCAAAAGCGATGATTTGCTTCTGTAATAAAGGGACTAGTTGAAAGTGTGCGTTGGGTATTTTTTCAACCGCACAAAACTGAGCATAAAAATCTGTCAAAAACTCATTTAGATTAACTTCTTCTAAATCTGTACGATTACGCCTATTTAGCTTAAGGACATCCTTAATAATTTGGTCAATACGCTGAATATTATCTTCGATGATTTGCAAAATACGCGTCGTAGCTGTTGATATGCGCTCTTCTTCTTGTAGTAATTGATTGGCATGGCTAATAGCGCTAAGTGGATTACGAATTTCGTGCGCGATATTGGCCGTTAATCTTCCGAGTGCAGCCAGCTTAGCCTGTTGTGCCTTAGATTGTAATTGACTGACATCTTGAATGAAAATAACAGCACCCATATTTCGTAACTGATTAATTGCCTTAAATCTTAGTTTTAATTCACGATTTCTTATTGAAACAATTGAATTGTTACTGGCGTCCTCACCATTTACCCAGTTGTGAAATGCCGTTGCTATTTCAGGAGCATTGATAGTCAGTGCGATGTTGGATGAATGATTGTTGGATAAAGACAGTAGCGTCCCGGCTTGCAAGTTATGGTGGCGAATATTAAAGTTTTCATCTACAACAATCACACCATCCTGCATTTCCTGAGTAACTAGCGCATTGATTTGCGAGAGATTTTCAATGTCGATGCCACGTGCTGAAGCCAATGCCTCACTTTGTTGCATACGCTTCGCCAAACTGTAGGCTAGCCATGCAGTTGCAAAGCAGCTCAAGCTTAACATGACCGCTTGTGTATAAGACGCAGCTGATAAGTCTCCCAGTACGATTTGATAACTTTGTTCTAGTAGTAAACACAGGCTAGCTATTGCGGCATAAAATAAAGCTAAGCGTCCATTGCTAACTACGCTGGCAGTCACAATGGAAATGATAAGTAAAAGACCTAGACCACTTTGTATGCCACCTGCAGCATGCATGAGAAGGGTGATGAAAAATATATCAATGACGACTTGAAGTGGCAGTAAAAATGGATGGGATGCTGACTTCAGTGGGTCGATAAGTAGCGCGACGATACTAAACACAAAGTAAGCGACTGATAAATTAAAAAATAGTGGCGCAGTGTTTTTATCTAACCAAGTTTCATTGCTGATGAAGAGGTAAAGAGCAATAAAAATTAAACTTAAGATAAAGCGAAAAATATTAAGTACGTTAATAGCGCGTGCCTGCAGTGGCAACTCAATTGTTACTGCGGCATCTTGTTTGCGAATGGCGCTAAAATTGAAGTTTAAAAAACTCATTTGTTTTTAATGTGTGTTTTAGAGCAGTAGAAGTTATTTGCAACTAAATAAGCTTCCGATCTAGGTAAGTGCACTTTACAAGTGGCACACTGCACCATATCTTCTGCTGTCTGGCTATTCTCAATGTTGTCATGACTGGCAGTTTCAGTTTTATTTGTTTTTTTGCTATCAATGTTAGCAATATATTGCTTTAAAAAATAAATCGCCAACCAAACAATTAACCCCAAAAAAAATAATCGCCACATAATCTATTTTATCCAAAGAATGAATTGATTAGATTGTAACTAATTCTAAGTTCTATTCAAAACATTACCTTGTTACATCTATTGGCATTGTAGCCATTGCTAATCCATTGCATTGTGGCCAACTTAGAATAAGTAAAAAAATAAACCTGATATACTGAAGATTCAATATGCAGTCATTTACAATCAATCAATTAGTACTCAATAATCAGCGCAATGGCCACTAGTAGAGAGCTCTCTGATTTTCTTGTTGCAGTAGAACGTCGTGCATTTAAGCAGACTGCATATGCTGTGCGTGATGATCATGCAGCACTTGATATTGTGCAAGATGCGATGATGAAGCTTGCTGAAAAGTACGGTGATAAACCTGTAGCGGAATTACCCTTGCTTTTTCAACGTATCTTACAAAATACTATGCGAGATTTTTGGCGTAGGCAAAAGGTACGTAATTTATGGACAAGCTTGTTGTCTTCATTTGGCAGTAGTGTCGATGGAGAAGATCGCGACCCATTAGATACGATAGATGTTGAAGATGATAGCGACGAGCCATCTGTCCTGCTTGAGCGTAGGCAGACGATAAAATTGATTGAAAGTGCATTAAAAAAGCTTCCAACACGTCAACGGGAAGCCTTTGTGTTACGTTATTGGGAGGATATGGATGTGGCTGAAACGGCAAATATCATGGGCTGCTCTGATGGTAGTGTAAAGACGCACTGCTCACGTGCAGTTCACGCTTTGGCTACAGAATTGAAAAAGCAGGGTTTAGATAAATTAGGCCTATCACGCTTAATGATAAGCAACCAAAGCTCAGGAAGTTAGGGGGTGAGCAATGACAAGAAATAAAAGTATAAATAATAAATTAGACAATAACCATCCGGAAGCTAATCTTACGATGGATGAGCAATTGGCATGTTTAGCTACAGATTTATTGAATGATCATTCACAGCATTTAAATGCGACCACTTTGCAACGCTTGTCTGTGGCGCGCGATTTGGCGGTCAATAAATTAATCGCACGTCAAACACAAGCTGTAGGCATCAATCAGTCAGGCAATGTATTGCATTGGTTAGGCGATGGCTTTAATAGCTATTTTGAGCAACATCGTATGATGTCTAGTTTGATTATTGTAGCTGCAATTTTGCTGACTTTTTTTGCAGCACAACAATTTAACGTGGATAAAAACTTAGAGCACAGTGATGCATTTTTGTTGGCTGCAGAATTGCCACCAGAAGCATTTGCAGATAAAGGGTTTGATACATGGCTAGTTTCCAAGCAAGACTAAAGCTTATAGTAGTGTTTTTGTTGTGTATCTTAGTGAGTGGTATAGCGCTAGCTGATGGTGCTACCTTAACTTGGGCGCAGTTAAGTAATGAGCAGCAACAAGTATTAAATCCACTGGCTTCAGAGTGGGACACTTTGCGTCCGTGGCAACGTGAAAAAATGTTAGATATTGCACGTGACTACCCAAAAATGAGCTTAGCCAAGCAAGATTTAGTACAAAAAAGACTGACAAATTGGAGCCGCATGACACCTTATGAACGTGAAAATGCAAGAAAAAATCATCATCAATTCCAGTCATTATCTGCTGAAAAAAAGAGTGAATTAAGAAAAAAATGGATGGAATATCAGCAACTGCCTGAGTCAGAACGTGCGAGATTGCGCGCAGAATCACCCGACACCTATACGGATGCTGAATTGAATTAATTTATTGACCTTAAGCATATGAATAAAAAAGTAAAGATGTCCGATTTTTTGCAAGCCCCAAGTTTACTAAAACTTGGGGCTTGCTTTATTTATGATGCATTGGCTGTTATCGCACTTTGTTTTGTATGTGCTTTGGTGTTTATTATCCTAATAGGGGATGCGAGCCATGGACTCAAGCGATACATGCTGCAGCTATTTTTATGGATAGCTATTGGTATTTATTTTGTATGGTGTTGGAAGAGAAGTGGCCAGACGTTGGCTATGCAGACATGGCAATTAAAGGTAGTTAATGAAGACTATCAATTATTGACATGGAATAGGGCAATGACAAGATACGTGCTTGCCAGCGTAAGTTTGATGTTATTTGGACTTGGTTTTTTATGGGCTATTGTAGACCGCGGACACTTATTTTTGCACGATAGATTGCTCAACACTTATATTATCTACGTTCCACGTAATGCAGCATCGTAAGCCCAGCTATCAGAAATAGTATAGTTGGCATGATGGCACTAAATAGTGGTGCCCAATCATTTAATAGACCTAAGTGAGCAAACACCCGATTTAAAATTTGATACATCACCCCTAGCATAATGCCAATAAAAACTTTTGTGCTGGCCCCAGTTGCTCGTTGTTGTATGAAACCAAAAGGTAGCGACAGTATGACCATGACTAAGCAGGCCAATGGGTAAATCATCTTTGCCCATAGGGCTACGACATAGCGAGTGGTTTTTTGCTTATTTATACTTAAGTGATCGATATAAGAATATAAATTCCAGGCAGACATTTTTTCAGGCATTACTAACAAAACATTTAGTAACTCCGGACGAATGAGCGAATGCCACTTCGCTTCTGCTAATTGCGTCACTTTATTAGAATCTTTAGTAAACTTAGTTTCAGAAACATCTTTTAATTTCCAGTAATCTTGTTCGAATTCAGCGGTTTTAGCATTGCGTGCAGTAACTAATTTTGCCTGTTGGTCAAATTCGTATATATGAATATTAAGTAACGTTGTATCGGGTAGAACTTCCTCGACATTGACAAAACTACTGCCATCTTTTATCCAAAGGCCTGATTTAAATTCTTGCGCAACAACAGAGTCAGTCGCTTTAATTCGCATACGCTGGGCCATTTTTTCACTGAAGGGCGTAATGAGCTCACCTATTAGAAATGTGATGATGGTAAACAGCAGTCCAATTTTCAGTAGCAAGATGGCAATATTGAATAATGAAAGCCCGCTAACTCTTAATATTACAAGTTCAGAATAACGTGATAGTTGGCTTAGGCTATACATACAACCGACAAGCACTGCAACTGGCATGACGTCATACACATGGCCGGGTGAACTCAATAATACAAATAGAAAAATTTTAGCGAGGCCATAACTGCCTTTGCCTAAAGTATCAAGTTCTTGAATTAAATCAAAAAATGAGAACATCGCAATCAGTGCCAACATTACTAGCAGTACGTTGAGGGTGACTTCTTTTAGTAGATATCGGTTAAGTATGGGCATGTATTTTGACTGATAAAATCTTATAAATTCGATTTATTTTTTCTAAAAATAGGCCATGCAGCTAATGATAGTCTAGGAGAAATTGCTCGTTGTTGTGTGCTGCGGTAAAACATATAAAAAGCAATTGCTGAAAAAAATAGATGTACAGGCCACAAGCCTACAATGCCATTTATTTTTCCTTGGGTAATCCAAGCTTGAATAATGCTGAGCAGATTGTTATAAAGAATATAGATGATGAGCGCCAGCGCAAAATTAGCGGAGCGCCCTGCTCGTGGATCTAAAGCGCTTAAAGGAATAGCAAGAAGAGCAAGTATTAAGGCAGATATTGGTATGGCCAATCGCCATTGTAACTCTGCCATATTGCCATTGTTGTTATTTTGAATGAGTTCTAAACTTGACTTTGATTGTATGGAAGGTGGGCTACGTTGTGCTTCAGCAGCCTCAACTCGGATGGCATATTTTTCAAATTCGGTCGTTGAATATTCTGCTGAACCACGAGCACCTTGGTAGCGGCGTCCGTGATGCATGATTAAAAAATTATCGCCATTTTTCTCAATAAGTCGACTGCCTTGTGCTGCTACGATAATGCCTAATTTTTGATGCTGAATGGATTGCACAAAAATATTTTTAACAATGTTACCAAGCTCATCGAAGCTTTCTACAAAAAATACTCGATCTGCATTCGCTGACTCTTTGAAAACACCGGGGCTAATCGTTGCTACGTCGTCTCGGCTTTGAAGTTGTGAGCGATATTCTTCAACTTTATTGGTAGCCCATGGTGTAATAAATAAACTGAGAAAAGAAATGAATAGCACAATAGGTATGCTGAATATGAGTATGGGGCGAATCCAGTTGCTGATACTTAACCCTGAACTAAACCAAATGACCATTTCGGAGTCTCTATACCAACGAGATAAGGTTAGAAGTATGGCTAGAAATAAACTGAGAGATAACAGCATCGGCAAAAATCTAATTAAATTAAAACCTAGCATTGTGGTAATAGAATCGTTGGGCAAAACGCCTTTTGCAGCAAGCTGGATTAAATAACCAGCACGCTGTGCGATGACAACACCAACCAAGATGAGCAAGGCACCGGTAGCGGTTGATATGAGTTCTTGTAAGAGTGAGCGCTTAAAAAGCATATGATTTAATGGTAATTATAATGAATTACTCGGGCTATTTATTTTCAACTATGAATTGCGTGTAAAAACCGCGATAATTTAACTTAATAATATAAAAAAGGTACAGCACCATGGAATTTAGCATAAAAATCGGTCATTCGGCAAAAGAGCTTAGTGATTGTGTGATTGTTGGCATATATGAATCACACAAACTGTCAGCTGCAGCAGAGCTCATTGATCATGCCTCGAATGGGTTGATTGCTAAAGTCATTAAGCGTGGTGATATGGATGGGAAATTAGATGCGACATTAATGTTACATCATTTGCCGGGCGTGGCTTGCGAGCGCGTGTTGTTGGTTGGACTGGGTAAAGAAGAAGATTTCGCTGAGAAGCAATATTGTAAAGCGGTGCGTGCTAGCGTGAAAGCACTGGATAAAAGTGGCGCTAGCAATATCACTAGTTTCTTGGCTGAATTATCAGTTAGAGAATTAGAGGCCCGCCGTAAAGTGGCCTACCTAACGGAAGCTACGTTAGATGCACTTTATAAATTTGACGCGATTAAAAGAAAAGAAGTTAAGCCGGCGTCTAAAAAAGGCATAGCTAATTTTATTATCAGTGTTGCATTGCCTAACGAAGTTCAACAGGCAGAAGCTGGCATGTTGGAAGGTCAGGCTTTAGCTGCAGGAGTTGGCTTAGCCAAAGATTTGGGCAATTTGCCGCCCAATGTGTGTACGCCCACTTATTTGGCAGCACAAGCATTGGCGCTAGGTAAAACTTATCATTTTAATGTGGAAGTGTTAGAACGGGATGAGTTGAAAAAATTGGGCATGGGCTCATTTTTAGGCGTGTCACAAGGCAGCGAAGAGCCACCAAAATTCATCATCATGCAGCATCTTAAAGGTAAAAAAGATCAAAAACCTGTGGTGTTAGTGGGTAAAGGGATTACTTTCGACACGGGTGGCATTTCGTTAAAGCCAGGTAGCGAGATGGATGAAATGAAATATGATATGTGTGGTGCCGCGAGCGTACTTGGCACATTTAAGGCGATTGCAGCGATGGACTTGGCCCTCAACGTGATAGGTGTAATCCCTACATGCGAAAATATGCCAGATGGCCGTGCAGTAAGGCCGGGGGATGTGCTTACTAGTATGTCAGGGTTGACTATTGAAGTGCTGAATACTGATGCAGAAGGGCGTTTGATTTTGTGTGATGCGCTTACTTATGTCGAGCGTTTTGAACCAAGTGCAGTGGTTGATATTGCTACATTGACTGGTGCATGTGTGATTGCATTAGGCCACCATGCTAGTGGCTTATTTAGTAACAACGATGCGCTAGCTAGCGAACTGTTGCAAGCAGGTGAAACAGCTCTAGATCGCGCATGGCACATGCCAATGTGGGATGATTACCAACCTTTATTAGACAGTAACTTTGCAGATATGGCTAATATTGGCGGGCGTGCTGCAGGTAGCATTACCGCGGCATGTTTTTTATCTCGTTTCGCAAAAAAATATGATTGGGCACATTTGGATATCGCGGGAACAGCATGGAAATCAGGTAAAGAAAAAGGCGGAACAGGCCGGCCGGTGCCTTTGTTAACTCAGTTCTTGGTTTCCCGTGCGAATAAGCTAAATTAGACAATGACGCGGATAGAATTCTTTTTTAATGTAGATGATAAATTGGCAAAAGCCGCTGAACTTTGTGAGAAATCGGTAGATAAAGGTCGTGAATTAATGATCTTTACACAAGGCGATGAGATGAATGATGCATTCCAGCAAGTGCTTTGGCAACAATCGGCAACGAGTTTCTTAGCATGCACAAAAGCTGATAAAGCGATAAGACAGCATTCATCTATTGTAGTGAGTGACAATAGTGATCACTTAATCAAAGATGATATCTTAATTAACTTGCAAGCTGAGTATCCGCCATTTTTTAGTCGGTTTAGATATTTAGTAGAGCTAGTAGGCAATGACGATGGTGATAAAGCTACGGCGAGGCTAAAGTTTCGATTTTATAGAGATCGAGGCTATGAAATAAAGTCAACCGACATGGCCGGGTGAAAGTAATTGTACTGGTTAAGTTTGTAAATTATTCCAATTTAAAGTAGGTTAAAACATGCAAGAGCAAGATATCCCTTTACTGACAGACGTACATGCATTTTCCGGACAGTCTATTAGGCCGCTTAGTCTTAATGCAGATTTGATTGCTGAGATTCTCGCCACAATTAAACCGCAATTAAAACGGCTGGTAGAGGATGAGTTGACAGAGGCAATTAAGCACTTAGTCGCGCAAGAAGTTAATCATTCAGTTACAAGTGCAAAGCAATCTATCGTCGATTGCACCAGCGCAGCTGCAGATAAAGTTAGGGCAGACTTTGCCACTGAAATTCCTCGGATGATGCATGTTAATGCTGAGATTGTTAAAGCAGACCTAGCTCAAGCACTGAGTCAAATGCAATCACAGGAAGTTGCAGAAGTACAAACTGCTACACTTGCTTTACAAGATAAAGTAAAGCGATTGCATGAAGATTTATTAATCGAGCATCAAGCCAGTTTGGCGGCTGAATTAGCCGTTGTATACCAAGGCTTAGAAGCGCAATCACAGGCTGAACTTGCGCTATATTTAGAAGCCTTGCAGTTAAAGGCAAAGCAACAATTGGCGTTAGATATTGATGACGCATTCCCAGCGTTATATCAAAGCTTGTCTCATGATTGGGGGGTGACACTGAAGCAGGAGCTTGATGTCATAGCTGACGTCACCAAGAATGAGTTCAAGCAACAGTTAAATACAGAATTGCCGGAAATAGAGCGGAATTTAATTCAAAATATTAAAACTGAAATTGAAAAATTGCTTGATTCAGTACGTTTAATTTTTAATAAATAAATTGCGCTAATTACAACCCATCAATGAGTGCTTGATAAGCCTCAGCGTTTAGTAGCTCATTGACTATCTGCACTTTACCATCTGGCTCACTCGGTTTGTATTTAAATATCCACGCCTGATATGGGTTCTCATTAATGAGTTCAGGAGAGTTGATGACAGCTTGATTGATTTCAATTACTTCACCATCGACCAATGCATTTAAATCAGAACCTGTTTTAACTGATTCAACTAAACCACAAGGCTTGCCAGCAATGAGCTTAGTGCTAATGGCAGGGACATCAATAAAGACAATATCACCCAATAAATCTTGTGCATAATCAGTAATGCCGGCTTCCCATAGGCCATCAGTTGCAGATTTTGTCCATAGATGTTGGGCGCTGTAGCGGAGAGACTCTGGAATATGCATATTATTTATCGATATTGTGTAGATGAATTTAAGGAATATTTTAGCCTTAATTTTATTGATAATTGCGTATTTTTTTAAATTAAAATGCGCTTAAAAATAATTGTAAAATATATCATCGATGAATATTAAAAATTTATTGATGACAAAGCTAAAGTTTTTATATAGTATTGAGTTGTAACTGTATGACGTGAAACAAACTAATGAGATTTTACATGCGTAAATTTATACTATTTTATATTGCATTGATGCTAAGCCTTACGCCATTAGCTTCGCATGCAGTCAGCAAAAAATCTCATAAGCACACTGCTGCTAGTAGTAAGGGTCAATCTAATCAATACCAGCAAGTGAAATTTGATTCATCTAGCATTCGTGGCGGTAGCAATAGGGTTCATCATCGTTTACGTAGTCAAAAAGCGGTGATGGCTTATGATGGCAGCGGTACACTTCGTCTTGCATCATCTAAAGCACTCGTTATCAATCAACTGACTGGCGAAACAATCTTCGCAAAAAATACTAATCAATCAACTCCTATTGCTTCGGTGACTAAACTGATGACGGCAATGGTCATGTTAGATGCACATTTACCTATGGACGAATTGCTTCTCATTGGCGATCAAGATGTTGATTATCTTAAAGGTACGCATTCTAAATTAAGTGTAGGCACTGCGCTGACAAGAGGTGAGCTGCTGCAATTAGCGCTGATGTCCTCAGAAAATCGTGCGGCATCTGCGTTAGGGCATAATTACCCAGGTGGTATTAATGCATTTCTTAATGCGATGAATCGCAAAGCATTAGCATTGGGAATGAGCTCTACACATTTCTACGATGCTACAGGGCTAGATAGCAATAATGTTTCTACTGCCGAAGATTTGGCTAAAATGGTTAATGCAGCTTACCATTACCCTGAAATTCGCCAAGTTACCACGACGGCTTCACAAGAATTTACATTGCGTGGCCGTAATTCAACTAATTTTGTGAATACTAACGCATTGGTAAGAGGTGGTGATTGGGTGATTGGCTTATCAAAAACAGGTTTTATTAATGAAGCCGGCCGCTGCTTAGTGATGCAAGCAGAGATTTCTGGTCAACCTATGATTATCGTATTGCTCGATTCTGTTGGTAAAATGACACGCATTGGCGATGCAAATAGAATCCGGAAATGGATCGAATATAATGAAACAGCTTCATTAGGCGAAAATGTGAGTGGCTAAACAAGGCAATTTGAGTAATAAAAAAGCGGCTTCTTAGCCGCTTTTTTATTACTCAAATTAGCCAATCTATTCTAATCACTGGCTTTTTTAGCAACAAGTTTCTTGGAGACTGTCTTCTTAGTTACTGGATTCTTAATAATTTTTTTACTAGTAGCTTTCGAAGCTACTGATTTTTTGCTAGCAGTTTTTCTGCTGGTAGTCTTTTTGGCCGGCTCACCTTTCGCCGCTTTAGCGGTTAATAACTCTAAAGCTTCCTCTAGGGTGAGTGATTCCGGCTCAATACTTTTTGGTAGCGTTGCACGAACTTTACCATGCTGCACATAAGGCCCATAACGTCCGGCGTACACTTCAATTTGACCATCTTGGGTAGGATGATTGCCTAGCGAAGATAAGGGCGCAGGGCCGGTATGAGCGGCAGCCAATAAAGCCACAGCGCCATCTAAATCAATCGTGAATACACTGTCAGTTTTAGGAATCGATTTAAATTTTGCATCGTGATTCACATACGGACCAAAACGCCCAATATTAGCCACAATTTTTTTATTGGTGACTGGGTGTAAGCCTAAATCGCGCGGCAAAGATAGCACCATAGTCGCCGTTGTTAGATTCATGTCAGCTAGTGAAATTTCTTTAGGTACACTTACACGTTTTGGTTTCTTTTTGTCACCTTCGATTGCCAAGCCTAACTGTAAATAAGGTCCATAAGGCCCGTTCATTAACAGGATTTCTTTACCAGTTTCAGTATCATTACCAATCAATACTGGGTCGCTACCTACCTGCGCTGCACCATTTAAACTACGCTTGTAGTCACATTTAGGCTCGTCATTGTAGCCTGTGCATCCTATAAACGTGCCGAAGCGACTGAGTTGTTTTTGTAAAGGCTTGCCACATTTAGGGCAAGCTTCATCAATCAGTTCGTTGCCAGGGCGATCTACATTAGCTTTGCTGAGTAATTGCTGGCTAAATCCCTGCCAAAACTCATCCATCAGTGGAATCCACTCACGGTCACCTTCGGCCACGCTATCTAAAGCATTTTCTAAGTTAGCGGTAAAATCGTAATCTACGTATTTAGTGAAATGTTCGGTTAAAAACTTATTTACGACACGCCCAACATCTGTAGGGGTGAAACGTTTTTTATCTAGCAACACGTATTCACGATCTTGCAGTGTACTAATAATGCTGGCGTAGGTAGATGGCCGGCCAATGCCGTATTCTTCTAAAATTTTAACTAAACTTGCTTCGCCGTATCTAGGTGGGGGCTCGGTGAAATGTTGTTCACCATATATTTTTTCTACAGTAAGAACTTCACCAGTTTCGAGATGAGGTAATTTACTTTCACCTTCTTCCTCTTCGTCATCGGTTCCCTCCATATAAACCGCGATAAACCCGGGGAATACTAAGGTTTGGCCTGATGCGCGGAATAAATTAGCGTCGCTCCCTACACTTAAATCAACACTCACCGCATCGAATTTGGCGGGTGCCATTTGGCAAGCTAGTGCGCGCTTCCAAATCATTTCGTAGAGCTTGAATTGTTCGTCAGTAAGATATTGTTTTACGTTAGTAGGCGAACGGCTAATGTCCGTGGGGCGAATCGCTTCATGAGCTTCTTGAGCACTTTTAGATTTTGTTTTATATATGACGGGAGATTTTGGTAAATATTCAGCGTCAAAATTCTTTTTAACGTAATCACGAATTTGCGAGATGGCTTCGGCGGCCATGTTAAATGAGTCAGTACGCATGTACGTAATCAAACCAACCGTACCGCCGCCTACATCCATACCTTCATAGAGTTGTTGAGCAACACGCATTGCACGCGCAGTGGTAAAACTTAGTTTACGCACTGCTTCTTGTTGTAGTGTAGACGTAGTAAATGGAGCAGCTGGGCTACGACTACGCTGTTTCTTCTCAACACGAGAAACTGTAGTTTTACCGGCACTTGCTAGGAGTAACTTGCCAACAATATCGCCCTGCTGATCATGATTAATAACCGAAAATTGTTCAATTTTTTGATTATTGAGTTGCACTAACTTAGCACTAAATCCATGGCTGTGTTTCAACGCATCTAAATGAATAGACCAATATTCTTGTGATTTAAAAGCTTCTATCTCTAGTTCGCGTTCTACAATGAGGCGAAGTGCAGGGCTTTGCACCCGACCAGCAGAAAGTCCGCGACGAATTTTTTTCCAAAGCAGAGGGGATAAATTAAAGCCAACTAAGTAATCTAAAGCGCGACGTGCTTGTTGTGCATTCACCATAGGCATGGAAATATCACGCGGCTCGGCAATTGCATGTTCTACAGCACTTTTAGTGATTTCATGAAACACGACACGTTTCATTAATTTGTTTTTAAGTAAATTTTTAGACTTTAATATCTCGGCGATATGCCATGAAATAGCTTCACCTTCACGGTCAGGATCGGTTGCGAGGTAGATGCTGTCAGCATTTTTCACTGCTTTGGCAATTGCATCTACATGCTTACTGTTGCGCTCAATAATATCGTACTTCATGGCGAAGCCGTTGGCGGTATCTACCGCGCCATTTTTAGGAATTAAGTCACGCACATGTCCATAAGAGGCAAGCACCTCAAAGTCGCTTCCAAGATATTTTTTTAGCGTTTTGGCTTTGGAAGGGGATTCAACAATTAACAGTTTTGACATGAATGCCTATATAAAGGTACTTGAGTAAAATGGGTTTGTAGCACTTGATAACTTTGCAAAAGTGCGCACTTTGGCATAATAACAAGGTAAATGGCTATAAGACAACAACTTACCATATATAGTAGGTCAATTAACGAGAATATTTACTAGAATTAGCTATTTCGAACAAACTCAATTCGGGTACCATCCGTTTTATTTAAACTTAACGCAGTGCCTTCTTTGGCAGTATCATCAAACTTTGCAATATCCGAAAACAAGGGATCCTCATCTTCAGGTTTCGCTTGTGTTAGATTTTTAAAATCGTATAAATTAAAATCTGCTAGATGCGATGGCTCTACGTTGCCAATGGCGCGGAATATATTATTCACACGGCCCGGTTGTTCAATCTCCCAAGCTTGCAGCATGTCTTTTACTTTTTGCCGCTGTAAGTTTTCTTGGCTACCGCATAAATTACATGGAATAATCGGAAATTCCATCTGGCGTGCATAGCTGGCAATGTCTTTTTCACTGCAATAAGCCAAAGGTCGAATGACGATATTTTGTTTGTCATTAGTGGCAAGTTTTGGCGGCATGGCCTTCATTTTTGCACCGAAAAATAGGTTTAAAAATAGGGTTTCTACAATATCATCGCGGTGATGGCCAAGTGCGATTTTATTTGCGCCTAGCTCTTTAGCGGTAGTGTAGATTACGCCACGACGCAGGCGTGAGCATAGTGAACAAGTGGTTTTACCTTCGGGTATTTTTTCTTTCACTATAGAATAAGTATCTGCATCCACAATGCGATAATCAATGCCAAGTTTTTTAAAATAAGCCGGTAAAATGTCTGCAGGGAAGCCGGGCTGTTTTTGATCCAAATTCATCGCAATCAGTTTGAAATTGATAGGTGCTCGTTCTTTCAATGCTAGCAATATCATTAACATGGCGTGAGAATCTTTGCCGCCACTCATGCATACCAGCACAGTGTCACCTTCTTCAATCATGTTGTAATCACCTATGGCTTTGCCAGTCGCGCTAATTAAACTATTTCTAAGCTTAATAAAATTATTTGAATGATTTTCTGGTAAATGTTTAATCATGGCTTGCTTTTTAAGGGATTTGTTAAATTGTGCAAATTTAAAGATTTAAAGAACGGCCACCATCTACAGCCAATACGTGGCCAGTAATGAAAGGAGCATCTGCAATTAAAAATTTAACTGCTTTTGCAACATCTTCGGCTTCGCCTACCCGCTTTAGTAAGGTTTGGTTAATCACTCGTTGACGATAGACTTCGTCAAACTGTGGATTATTTTCTGGCCATTGTACAGGCCCTGGTGCCACCGCATTAACCCGCACTTCAGGACTTAATTCATGCGCTAATGATTTGGTGAGTGTGACTAACCCCGCTTTAGCAACACTGTAAACGATGTAACCTTTTTTTGGCCGCTCTACGTGCATGTCGGTAATGTTGATAATGCACCCATTATTTTTGCGTAATTCTGTCGCTGCCGCTTGCGACAAAAACAACGGGGCTTTTAAATTACTGCCTATCAGATCTAGCCACTTTGATTCATCAATATCACCAATTTCACTGGCATAATAAGTCGATGCATTGTTAATCAGCACATCTAAATGGCCAAAGTGGTTGATAGTTTCCGCAATTAAATTAGGTAATCTTGCAATATTCAATAAGTCTCCTTGAATAATGGCTACGGAATTTGGCCGCTGCAAATTAAGCTCAGCTTGTAGCGCGCGCGCTTCATTAAGTGAACTTTTATAGTGAATCATTAAGTTCATGCCTTCAGCATGTAGCAGTCGACAAATCGCCGCACCTACACGTTTGGCGCCACCAGTAATTAGAACTACTTTATTTGTAATGGTAGATTCCACGCTTTAATCCAATCTTGATTGTTAGCTATTATAATCTAACTATATGACTACATTACCCACGCCATCGACAGACGCTAAAAAACATAGCGAGCAACTCACATCACTCATACGCCACACAATAGAAGAAGCTAGTGGTTGGGTAGATTTTTTTCAGTTTATGCAGTTGGCACTTTATGCCCCTAGCTTAGGTTATTACAGCGCAGGGAGCCAAAAGTTCGGCGATTCTAAAAAAAGTGGTGGAGATTTTGTGACTGCCCCTGAAATTTCCCCCCTGTTTGCGCAAACTATTTCTAGGCAAATTGAGCAGGTTTTACAGGAAATTGATGGCGATATACTTGAGCTGGGCGCAGGTACGGGCAAATTAGCCGCTGATGTATTGCTAACGTTAGCGAGATTAAATAGATTGCCCTCTAAGTACTTTATTCTAGAAGTCAGTAATCATTTACGTCAAGTTCAGCTGGAAACTTTGCAAAAAAAACTACCCGCTGACTTAATGCAGCGTGTGGAGTGGCTCAATGAACTGCCAATAAAGTTTGGAGGTGTGGTCATGGCCAATGAGGTATTAGACGCGATTCCAGTGCATATGGTGCATGTTGAGAAGCAAGGTTTAAGCGAGCGCGGTGTGGCATGGCGTGATGGATTTATATGGCAAGACAAAGTAACTACACGGAAAGATTTAGTGGCGGCTGCTGCTAAGCAGCACTTAGCAGAAGGTTATATTACAGAGTTTTGCCCGGCAGCTAGCGGTTTAATTGCTAGCCTTGCTCGCATGTTGCAACGCGGGATTATTTTGATGATTGATTATGGATTTTCAGCACGGGAATATTATCATCCGCAACGCAATCAAGGCACCCTTATGTGCCATTATCAACATTATGCGCATACGGAGCCGCTAATCAATGTGGGTCTGCAAGACATTACAGCGCATGTAGATTTTACAAGTATCGCCTATGCTGGCGTTAACCATGGTTTAACGTTAAGTGGTTTTTGTAGCCAAGCGCAATTTTTAATGAATTGCGGTATTTTAGAGATTATGTCGCAAGTCTCGCCACAAGATATGGCAAGTTATGCGCCACTTGCCGCAGCCGCGCAAAAACTATTGTCCCCTGCAGAAATGGGAGATTTATTTAAGGTGATAGCTTTTAGTAAAAACCTTGAAGAGCCTCTCATTGGTTTTGAAAATGGTGATAAATCTCACACTTTATAACATGTTCCTATGAGTGTATGTCTTTGAAAAGTTCAGGGAACAGCGCAAATATCGGGTAATTGCTATAATGTCGTTTATGACCACATCAATTCCAACAGAAGAAGTCCTGACCCAATCAACTGCTAAAGACGGTGATTTAAGAAATCGGCGTATTCGCAGTTTTGTATTACGCCAAGGTAGAGTGACTAAAGGCCAAGCATACGCTTTAGAAATTGGGTTGCCAAAATTTGGCATTAGCTATGCAACAGAAATATTAGATTTAGATAAAAAATTCAACCGCACAGACAGTAAAAAAATATTAGAAATAGGGTTTGGTATGGGCGAAACCACTGCGAAAATCGCTCAAACTTTACCTGATTGTGATTTCCTTGCGGCGGAAGTTCATACGCCAGGAGTTGGCGCCCTTCTTAAGTTAATTGAAGAGCTAGCACTTACTAACATTCGAATTGTTCAGCATGATGTCGTAGAAGTGTTGCAAAATATGCTGGCAAACTCGAGCCTAGATGGCATACATATTTTCTTTCCTGATCCTTGGCATAAAAAGCGTCATCATAAGCGTAGGTTAATTCAAGCTGAGTTTGTAAAATTGCTCTGCACTAAATTAAAAGTAGGGGCTTATTTACACGTTGCTACTGATTGGCAAGAATATGCCGAATGGGTATTGGAAGTATTGAGTGCAGAATCACAATTGCAAAACACAGCCGAGACTTATGCTGAAAAGCCTAGCTACAGACCGCTAACAAAGTTTGAAAATCGTGGGATAAAACTGGGACATGGCGTTTGGGATATGGTATTTACCAAGAAGTAACGGTCACTGTCAATGATGCTTACTTAAACAACTTAATGCTAAGTTTGGGTAATTACCTAATCCTCACTTTTACCATCATCCATATTAAAAGACTTTCGTACTAAATCTTCGGGCTCTTCTGCAAATAACCATTTACCAATCACCTTTTCCGCTTCTTCAACGCCTTGCTTTTTTAAGCTAGAAAAAAGCTGTATGGTGCACTCGCTGTGGTAGTGGTTGCCCCAAGTTTCAATGAGCTCTTTGCGAACACGATTTAAGGTTAGGCTAGCTTCGCCGCGCGATAATTTATCAGACTTAGTCAATAACACATGAACTGGTTTCCCACTTGGACAAAACCAATCCAACATTTGACGGTCTAGTGGGGTGAGTGGGTGACGGCTATCCATGACTAGCACCAAACCACCTAAGCTTGAGCGTTCGCTTAAATAGCGAGCAAGTACGTTCTGCCAGTGCGCACGCATGGATTCAGGCACTTTGGCATAGCCATAGCCAGGCAAATCTACTAAATGTCTGTCATTGCCTAGCGTGAAAAAATTAATAAGTTGCGTGCGACCAGGTTGTTTACTGACAAACGCTAGACGATTATGGTTGGCTAATGTGTTAAGTGCGCTAGATTTACCGGCGTTAGAGCGGCCGGCAAAAGCAACTTCAATGCCGCTTGCAATGGGTAAATCACGTAAGTGGTGTGCTGAGATATAAAAAGCAGCATTTTGGAACAGTGGCATGAAAATCCGATTCTATTTGGCTGGGCTAATGTAGCTTAGTTGCTGACTATTGCGATAGTCTAGTAACAGTAACTTTAACAATAGCGAAAATGCTATCACGAATAGGAATTTTTAGCTAAAATACTGCGTTAATTGGTTGAATAATTTAGATTAGTCACTTTATATAAATGACTTATACGCAAGTTAATTTGATGTTGGGGAGTGGTATGAAATTTTGTCATCTAATGAAGTTAAATAGGGTAAGACTTAGCTTGGCAAGCTTAATGTTAAGTTTTGCGGTTAGTGCATCAGCTGCAGATAAGCCAGTAGAGGCTGTACCAGTAGAAAAAAATACCGTAGCGCAAATCACAAGTACTGTATGTGCGGCTTGCCACAACGCGGATGGCAACAGCTTGATTACGCTTAATCCAAAATTAGCGGGCCAACATCCTGACTATCTTGTAAAACAACTCACTGAGTTCAAATCTGGCAAACGTCCTAACGCGGTTATGTCTGGCATGGCTGCCATGTTAAGTGATGAAGATATGAAAGGCGTAGCTGCTTATTTTTCTAGTCAAAATTTAGTGTTAGGTAAAGCTAAGGTTAATGGTGCGGGCTCATTAGGTGAAAAAATCTATCGTGGCGGCATTGCTGAAACTAACGTACCTGCCTGCGCGGCCTGCCATGGTGCAAATGGCGCAGGGCTGCTGAAACAGTTTCCACGATTAGGTGGCCAACATTCAGATTATACTTTGGCACAATTAAGAACTTTCCGCACGGGTGAGCGCGCTAATGCGCCTATGATGATGGCGATAGCGACTAAAATGACTGATGCAGAAATGGCTGCTGTAGCCGATTATATGCAGGGCTTGCGCTAGTTCATGTATTTAGGATAATGCAAAAAAATGGCAGCTATAGCTGCCATTTTTTTGTTTATTAATGAATAGTTTTATGTGTCAGCCTCAGTAGCAATCATCTCTAACCTAAAGCACACTTTACCTTCTTGATTATCAGCTAAGCCTAATTGATAGCCCCCTTGCGATGCCTGTTGTGCAGCATGGTATAGGCCGACACCTAAACCATTTTTAGAGCTAATGTGCGATTTAAACAAGTGTTTAGCTACATCAATAGGTATAGGTGAGCCTGTATCAGTGACTTCTAAGCAAAAGTGTTCTGATGGCATTAGGCTTACTATAATCTTAATGCCAGCTTCTAACTTCGTTTTCTCTAATGCATTTTGTAGCAGATTATCCACCACACTATCCAGTAGATTAGGGTCAATGTCATTATTTGGCATGTTTTCCGGCGTTTCAAACCGAACAAGATGATGCGTATGGAGATGCCTAAAATTTTTCCACCAAGTAGTCACTTTGGACCGTCTTTTTTTCTCTAGGCTGGGCTGCTCTAACTTATTGAGCGTAGTTGCCAAACGTTGGTTTAGTCTAGGTAATTGCTTTTTAATGAGGTTGATTAACCTTGCATCCTCATCTGTATTAGCAGATTGCTCAGCGGCGGAGATTAAAGCCCCCAGCGATTGCAAAATATTTTTGATGTCATGCGTGAGTCGTGATCCAGTTTCGTAAAATGTTTGCATGTAAATGTGTTGACTAATAATTTCTTCACGCCGCTTAGCAGCATAGAATTCCCCTAGTATTTGTGTCAGTAGCTGTCCATGTAGATACAAGGCAGGCCTAAACTGCCAGTGAGAATAAAGCGTTAAATGCAGATGCTGAAAATTATAAGTAGACATGAAAGCTGTTTTTTCTCCAAGTTGATGCTTGCTGTTTTCAACTTCCCAAATAAGCCCGCTAACCCAGTTAAGTTTAGATAGTTCTTGCATAGCGGCTAGCAAAAAATGTTGGGCTGTTGATTCTATCTCTGCGTGCACTGCAATTTTCTTTATCCATTGCTCAAACGGTTGGCCAACACTTAATAAGTAGCGCGACATTAGTAACTCTAAGCCAGAAAAAGTGGCGCTAGGGTTCCATAGCCAGCTTAAAATTACTAAGGTAAGTGCTAAGCCTGACACGGTATAGATGAGTAATTTAATGTAGTGGATTTGCCAAATAACGCCAATGGCAAAACTACCGAGTATGACAATGAGTGACAGTAAAAAAATCAGTAAGGTATAAAAAAAATCGATATTCACCGTTTCTGGATTGGCATTATTCTTTTTGGATAAGAATAAAATGGTAAACGGTAATATAGGTAGAACGTAACTGAGTAAAAACTCTGCTGCGCTTAAATCATCATTGGCATTCAGTAGTTTAGGCACAACCCATAACAACAATATGGCAAGTAAATAACTGGATGCTAGGACATTAGGTAGCCTTGCATTGTCGGTTGAGCTAGAAAATACACGCCCGCCTATCAGTGCAAATAAACTGGCTATCCAAATGGCTGTTAACCACCAATTAATAAAAAGAATACCTATAGTAGCGCCAGCAGCAATAAGTAATCCAGATTGCCAAGATAGTTTATTGGCTTGCCGCATCATAGGTTGCCACACTAAAAAACAACCGTAATGACATAAGAATAGTGCTTTATGTAAATTGCCTACGTCACCCCAAACCAACATGGCATGCAATGTTAAAAGCATCACTGCCATGATGCGATTAGAATTATTAAATTGTAAGTGACTTAATTTTGATAATATTGGCATTAAATGCTAACTCGTGAATGAGATAAAAAATCTAACTTGAGTAGTATTGTAATAGTAAGTTGAAAACCATGATATTTCTTATTTTTTAAACTAACTTTACGTTTAAATTTGAACGTAATTGTTAGGTTTTCAACAGCAACGATGCTATTTTTGTACAAATGAGGGCAAAGTCAAGCAAAAAAGCCCCAAATATGCTTGGCACAACTATTGCTAGTTAAGAAATAAGATTTATTTAACTGATTTACTTAATATTGTGTGGAGATCTAAATGAAAAAACAACAAGCAGGGTTTACCCTCATAGAGTTGGCGATTGTACTGGTCATCATCGGTTTGCTTTTGGGTGGTGTATTAAAAGGGCAAGAATTGATTAATAGTGCCAAAGTGAAAAACTTAGCCAATGATTTTAGAACCATTCCAGTTTACATCTACGGTTACCAAGATAAATTTAAGGCATTGCCAGGGGATGATAAAAACGCAGCTACTCACGTAGGAAGTGCTGCATTAAGTGGCGATGGTAACGGTGCCTTGGGGGGCACATGGTTTGATGCGGGGGCAAATGATACTTCTGAAGCTTATCAATTTTGGCGTCATGTTCGTTTAGCTAACTTAGCACCTGGTGTAACTGATGTAGCTAATGTGGATTGGCGTCCAACCAATGCTGACGGGAATCCTGTTGGCATTATGGCTGGCACTAATGTAGCTGCGAGTTCTGCAATGAAAGATGCATCTGGCAAT
>SESD01000140.1_pt1 | contig 43305 bp, 38 predicted proteins | sample 3171411 | NCBI WGS metagenome assembly SESD01 (sample SAMN06051880, study PRJNA518727) | freshwater metagenome | biome: subpolar coniferous forest; feature: holomictic lake; material: water; isolation source: holomictic Lake 442, 16.5 m depth | place: Canada: near Kenora, Ontario | collected...
TAAGCGCTGATTAGTCCATATCCACTGCCAAAGGTAGAATAACTACGTGCGGCCGGTGACTTGGCCTCAGAAATACCCAATCGTTGGATAGAAGCATGGCCTGATAACGGCTGGCTTCCTTAGGAGAGTAGTTTTCGTGGCCAAGATTCAAGAGCACCTTAAAAACCTGCCGCTTAAAAAGCGTGAGAACTTACGTAACGTTGCGATCATCGCTCACGTTGACCACGGTAAAACAACATTAGTTGATGCGATGTTGTGGCAGTCAGGTGCTTTTGCTGCATATAAGAAGCAGGGCGAAGGCCAAGAGCGCATGATGGATTCAATGGATCTTGAGCGCGAAAAGGGAATTACGATTCTTGCTAAGAACACTGCAGTAAAGCGCGGCGACACAATTGTTAACATCATTGATACTCCAGGCCACGCCGATTTCGGTGGCGAAGTAGAGCGCGGACTAGAAATGGTCGATGGCGTTATCTTGTTAGTCGATGCATCTGAAGGTCCACTGCCTCAAACACGTTTCGTTTTGCGCAAAGCGCTAGAGAAGAATCTGCCAGTTATTTTGGTTATCAATAAAGTTGACCGCCCCGATTCACGAATCGCAGAAGTTGTCGATGAGGCTTACGAGCTATTTTTAGATCTAGATGCCAATGAATCACAGATTGAATTTCCAGTTGTTTACGCATCGGCTAAAGCTGGCCGTGCATCATTAAAGCGCCCGGCAGATGGTGGAATGCCAGAAGAAGAAAACTTGGATGTTTTATTCGACACTATCTTCTCTGCAATTCCAGCACCTGAGTATCACGAGGGTGCACCGTTGCAGGCACACGTAACTAACCTTGACTCATCACCATTCCTTGGCCGCCTAGCTTTGTGCCGTGTGCGCGAGGGTGTGATTAAAAAGGGTCAGAACGTTACCTGGATTAAGACCGATGGAACTATGGAGCGAGTAAAGATTTCAGAGTTACTTATTACTGAAGCTCTAGAGCGTATTCCAACGCTTGAAGCCCATCCAGGTGACATCATTGCCGTGGCTGGAATTGAAACGATTACTTTGGGCGAGACATTGGCCGATAATGAAAACCCACATGCATTGCCATTGATCATCGTTGACGAGCCATCGATTTCGATGACTATTGGTATTAATACATCACCTCTTGCTGGCAAGAGCGGAAAACTACTTACTGCACGCCAAGTTAAGAGCCGTCTAGATGCCGAGCTGGTTGGTAACGTGTCATTGCGCGTTCTCAATACTGAGCGCCCAGATACATGGGAAGTCCAAGGCCGTGGAGAGCTTCAACTAGCCGTGCTTGTTGAAATCATGAAGCGCGAAGGTTTTGAATTAACTGTTGGTAAGCCACAGGTTGTTATTAAGAAGATCGATGGCAAAGTACATGAGCCAATGGAGCGTTTAACAATTGATGCACCTGAAGAATATCTTGGTGTACTTACTCAGTTGATGGCGCTTCGCAAAGGCCGCATGGAGCAAATGGTCAATCACGGTACTGGCTGGATTCGCCTTGATTACAAAGTTCCATCACGCGGACTTATTGGTTTCCGTACTGAGTTCTTAACTGAAACTCGCGGAACAGGTTTATTGCACCACGTCTTTGATGGCTATGAGGCATGGCACGGCGACATTCGTACACGTGGAACTGGTTCACTAGTTTCAGATCGTATGGGAGTTGTTACTTCGTATGCACTTTATGGAACACAAGATCGCGGAAGCATCTTCGTTGAGCCAGGTGACGAGGTTTACGAGGGAATGGTTATCGGAGAGAACTCTCGCAGCGATGATATGGACGTTAACTGTGTTCGCGAAAAGAAGCTGACTAACATGCGTGCTTCAGGTACCGATGAATCAGAGCGTTTGATTCCGCCTAAGAAGCTGAACATGGAAGGTGCTTTGGAGTTCTGTCGCGAAGATGAGTGCGTTGAAGTTACTCCGGCCGTTGTTCGAATCCGCAAGGTTGTCCTTGATGGTGACGAGCGCGCCCGCTCTACTGCCCGCGCCAAGAAGGCTAACCAGAACGTATAAACCCAGTTTCGTCAGCCCCCTAGGGTTGAATTGGCACTGTGAGTAAAGCCGGCTTCACCCTGGTGCGCGAAAACGCCACACACGCTGGTGCGCAATTATCGGCAGAACAAATGGCTGCAGTTGATCACCGCGGATCTCCACTGGTTGTTCAAGGTGGTCCAGGCACGGGCAAGACAACGGTTTTGATTGAAGCTGCGTTAGCGCGAATTAATGATGGACAAAATCCAGACTCTATTTTGTTATTGACCTATGGCCGTGAACGAGCGTCAGAGCTACGTGATGCGATCGCTCTGCGAACAACAAAGACGATGTTTGAACCTTTGGCGCGTACTTTTCACTCGCTGGCTTTTTCAATTGTAAAGATGAAGGCCAATAGTCAGGATCCTGAACCGATTCTATTAAGTGGGCCTGAACAGGAAAGTTATATTAGAGAACTTCTAGCCGGTGATATCGCCGATGGTTGTAAAGAGTGGCCTGAGGATTTACATGCGGCGTTAACGACACATGGTTTTGCGCGAGAGCTTCGAGATTTAATTCTGCGCGCATCTGAACGCGGAATTGGACCAACACAGTTAGAGTCACTTGGAATATCAGAGGGTGAAAAATACTGGGCAGCAGCAGCTAAGTTTTGGCAGCGCTATATCAACTCTATGGTGATGCGCGAAATTAGCGCCGCCGACTCCAAGATGCGCATCGATCCATCAGAGCTTGTCTCACGTGCCACGATTCACTTACACAATAATCCAGATGTTTTAGCACAGTTACGTGCGCGCTTTACAACCATCATGGTCGATGAGTTTCAGGAGAGCGATCCGGCACAACGCGCATTACTTGCAGCCTTAGTTGGTAGCGATGTAATTATCTGCGCCGATGCCGATAGTGCAGTGGGACGCTTTCGAGGCGCTGACCCCGATGGTTTATCGGCAGCGTTAGATCCTTATCGTGCACATGAAATTCTGCTGACAACGGACTATCGCAGCGCACGTGCAATCTTTGATGTCACACACGCCTATGTGCAGGGCTTTAAAGCTTCACCACTGACCCGCAAACGCAGTTGTGGCACTGATAAAACGGGCTCGGTAGAGGTTCATCGCTTTAGATCAGGGGCGGAAGAGGCCGCTTTTATCGCCCATCAATGTCGAAGTGCGAATCTGCGCAAAGGTATTTCTTATAGCGACATGGCAGTAATTTTACGAAGCCCGGGTGTAACGGCATCGGCGCTACGTCGAGCTTTTTCATACGTAGGTGTTCCGGTTGCTAGCGAACTTCAAGCCCTCGCCGGTAATCCAGCGATTGCACCCTTCTTATTACTTGCCCGCGTTGCGATTAAAGCCCAACCTTTAAATTTAGATACAGCCGAGCGTCTATTAATGAGCGAGTTTGGTGGCGCTGACTCAATATCGTTGCGCCGTATTCGCCGGGCCATGGGTTCTGCACGCCCTGAGGGCGATGATCGCTCAGGTACACAGTTGTTGCTCGATGCAATTAATGATGGTGAAGTTTTTATCGAAGGTGCTGATTCACTTATTCGAGTACATGCGCTGTTAGAAAAAGCCCGTGCAGTTGCTCGCAATAAATCGGCGCTAGCCGATGATCTGCTGTGGGCGATTTGGGACAATGCAGAAACTAGTGATGGACAAAAACTATCGAGCGCATGGCGCACTCAATCTCTACGACCAGGTATTCGAGGCGCAGCTGCCGATCGTGACTTAGATGCCATGATGCAGTTATTTGAAAGCGCTGCCAGATTCTCTGAGCGATTTCCATTATCTGGTCCCGCCGCATTCATTGCTGAAATTGCTACCGAAGATATTGCTGGCGATGTTATTACGGCAAAGGGTATTCGCCCAGATTTTGTTGAAATTCTTACCGTCCATAGCGCTAAGGGAAGGCAATGGCAGTTAGTAGCAGTTGCTGGATTGCAAGAAGGTACATGGCCGAATTTAAAGACGCGCTCATCATTACTGGGTGCAGAGCGATTAGTTGAGCGCCAGCGTAACCCTGATATTCCACGGGATCAATTAGATGTCATTGCGGCAAGTGGCTTGATGCAGGATGAAGAGCGCTTGTTTCATGTAGCGCTAACCCGCGCCAAACACTCACTTTTCGTCACTGCGGTACAGCGCGATGATGAAGAGCCTTCTCACTTCTTTGAAGCTATTGAAGTCATGGTCAATAAAACCGATCTGGACGAGCCAGTACTCACCGATGTACCACGCCCTATTACCGCTCCTGCACTAGTGGCTGAACTTCGCGCGAACTTACACGGTGAAAATGCAGTTGAGGCTGCTGCGCTGCTAAAAACTATGAGCACCGAAGGTATCTATCTGGCCGATCCGGGTAATTGGATAGGTTCGCTGCCGATTAGTACCGACCTAGCCGTCATTGATAGTGACAAAGAAGTAGTTGTCTCACCCAGTGGGGCTGAATCATTTGTTGAATGCGGAGTCAAATGGTTTTTACAAAACAATGGTGGAACCGATGGAGATAGCAGTGCACAGGTTTTAGGTTCGGCGATTCACGCATTTGCGGCGAAGATGGTGCAAGAGCCTGGAACTACTAGAGAAGAGCTCATCGCTAACCTTGAAAGTTCGTGGAAGTTAATCGATTCTGAAACAGGATGGGTCAGTGCATCCAATTTGGAAAGCGCTGTCACCATGCTAAAAAAATTTGTGGATTATCACTCTAAAACTTCGCGCACAATCGTAGATGCAGAGATGCGTTTTGATGTCACGCTTGGTCGAGCACGCATTAGAGGAAGTGTGGATCGTTTAGAGGTTGAGGCCGATGGCTCATTATTTATTATCGACTTTAAGACTGGCTCAAGTACAATCACAGGTAAAGAGACGCAGAGCAATGTGCAGCTAGCTAGCTATCAAGTAGGAATCGTCGAAGGTGGATTTACTCAAGGAAATACTTCGGCCGGCGCTGAGTTGGTCTACCTTGGTACCGATACGGCCAGTGCAACAATTAAGAAGCAAGGCACAATCGATATTGATGCCACGAAAGAAAAACTCAATCAAATCGCCGAAGGCATGGGCGCCGCTACCTTCTTTGCCACCATCAACAAGCGCTGTAAAGGCTGCCCAGTGCGCAAATCCTGCCCCGTTCAAAGTGATGGGCGGACGGTGATTTCATGAGTGTAGATGCTAAATATTCACCGGAAGAGATCATTGCCACGTTGCAAGCTCATCCAAAGTTCGGTGGCTCGATTAAACCGATTACTAAGTTTCAATCGGCGATTATCAGTAGTGATTTAGAGCCTGCCGTAGTTATCGCCGGCGCGGGTTCGGGTAAGACTGAGACGATGAGTAATCGGGTGCTGTATCTGGTAGCTAATGGTTTTGTCACACCTGATCAAATCTTAGGTCTGACTTTTACGCGCAAAGCCGCCGGTGAACTGTCAGTTCGAATTCGTAAACGTCTGCGCCAACTTGCAACGCTCAATGAGTTCAAACATATTACTTCGACGGCAACATCGGTTACTACCTATCATTCATATGCAGGTAAACTACTCAGTGAGCATGCAATCAGGTATGGCATCGATGCCGATTCCGAACCACTGGGTGAAGCGGCAATCTGGCAGATTGCATCTGATGTTGTACGCAACTGGAGCGATGATTCTTATCGAAATAACAGCAAAGTTAGTACGGTAATTAAAGATTTGTTAGGGCTCTCAAAGTTAATGATGGAGCACCAAGTAGCAGGCAACGATATTGAAGCGATAGGCAATCAGATTATTCAAGAGTTATCTGGTCTCGATGGTGGATCAAATGAAGAAGTTCGTTCTGTTCAGCGCGCAATGCTGCAACGTAATTCGCTGCTACCTATGGTCGAAGTATTCATGCAACGGCGTAGAGCTGCTGGTGAGTTCTCCTTCGATGATCAGATGTCATTGGCCGCCGATATCGCGCAAAACTTTGCCGATGTTGGCGTTTTGGAGCGCGGAAAGTATCGCGTGGTATTGCTCGATGAGTATCAAGATACGTCGCAGTCGCAAGTGCGTATGTTGTCATCGCTCTACGGAGGCGGACATCCGGTTATGGCGGTGGGAGACCCATCGCAAGCCATTTATACCTGGCGTGGGGCCTCGGCCGGCACCATGGCATCCTTCACTAGCTATTTCCCTAAGTTAGATTCTCAAAAAGGAACATCGCAATTTACTTTGCCAACAACGTTTAGAAACGATGCCATGATTTTGGCAGTAGCAAATCGCATTAGCGAAAAGATTAAGGCCGATGGCGGACAACAAGTAGTGCAGTTAGAGGCTCGACCCAACGCAGGTAAGGGCGAAATCGCCTATGGAATCTTTGAAACTATCGATGCTGAAGCCGCAGCGATTGCCGAATACATCAAAGCCCACTGGTCGCCGACATCTGGTGCAACGTCGGCTGTCTTAGTGCGAAAGCGCGCACAGATAACAGCGATTGAAAGCGCACTTCGCCATGAAGGTTTGCCCGTTGAAGTAATTGGCATTGGGGGATTAATCCACGTTCCGGAGGTCGCCGACATTGTCTCGATGCTAAAGATAATTACTGATCCCGATGCCGGCTCTGCCGTTATGCGACATCTGACGGGACCACGAATTAATTTGGGGCCACGAGATATTGCAGCTCTTGGTGCATTTAGTCGCGAACGCGCTAAGGAGCTTCATACAGATTCAAAGAGTTTTATTAAAAAAATCGCAGCTGGAAATCCTGAACAACTCGAGGCCGATGATCAATTTGCCGGTTCTATAATCGATGCCTTAGATGAGATTCACAGTGCGAAAAAAGCAGGCTTTAGCGATATTGGTTATCAAAGGCTCGTGCGCTTTGCAGGTGATTTACGACGTCTGCGTTCGCGGGCGGGTGGACAGATTAGTGATTTAATCAGTGAGATTGAAAACTACTTAACGCTGGAGTCGGAGATAACTCTGCGCGATGGATCTCAAGCCGGGCGCCGACATATAGATCGCTTTCTTGATGAAGCAACAAAGTTTGAACGCAGCGGTGGAACCGTAACCGCCTTTTTAGATTGGCTCGATGTCGCCGCCGATGCCGAAGGCGGATTAAAGGCTGGGGCCCCTGAAATTCGCAGTGATGTAGTGCAGATTCTGACCGTCCACATGGCTAAGGGTGCTGAGTGGGATGTCGTTGCAGTACCTGGTTTATCTGCGGGAACCTTCCCGAGCAATAATACAATTGATCCAGATAACTGGTTAAAAAATGAAAAACATATTCCTTTTCCTTTGCGCGCAGATTCTATAGAGCTACCTGTATTTTCTCTGCACGGTATTACAAAAAATAGCGAAGCGGCAAAAACAATTAAAGCTTTTGCAGGGTTGTGTGTAGAAAATATAAAGATGCGCGAAGAGATGCGCCTTGCCTATGTTGCCGTTACTCGTGCTAAATCGCATCTGATCTGCACGACTTCGCGTTGGCGAGATGGAGCTAAACCTGTTGAACCGAGTGAGATATTTTACTTAGTCGCCGAAGTTGCTAGTGCACTGGGTGGTCTGATGGTTTCAGATTCACCCGCACCCAACGATGGTGATGAGAATCCCACGCTAGAAAATCCAATTACTGCACCGTGGCCATCTGATCCATTAGGTAATCGCCGTGGCGCATTTGATGCGGCAATTGATTTAGTTAAAAGTAGTGACGAACATGCGCTAGGTGAGTCTGATCTTCCTCACATTAAATCGTGGATTGATGATGCACGCGCTCTTATTGCCGAACATCAGGGGAGAAATAACGGCGCTATTAAAGTGCCATTACCCACCAGGCTTTCAACATCAACCTTAGTTGCACTTCACGAAGATTCACAGGAGCTTGCACTAAATATTCGCAGACCTATGCCGCGTGGACAGGATCAATATTCGCGGCGCGGAACTGCCTTTCACTTGTGGGTCGAACGTCAATTCACGGATGCAGCCACATTATTTGGGGATGAGTATTTAGATTACTTAGATCCGTTAGAGGATGATTCAACGTTAGAGGATCTAAAGAAGACATGGCTAGCAAGTGAGTTTGCCCATCGCACCCCTGTACGCGTAGAAGTCCCCTTTGAAACAACTATTGCAGGGGTTTTAATCCGTGGCCGTATAGATGCGGTTTATGCAACAGATACAGGCTTTGAGGTCGTTGACTGGAAAACTGGATCTAAAAAACTTGGGCAATCAGCGGCAATTCAATTAGCTATGTATCGCTTAGCGTGGGCCAAACTCTCTGGCACCGATATTTCTAACGTGAGCGCAGCTTTTCACTATGTTCCAACGTCGGTTACAGATAAACCTTCGGACCTATGTGATGAAGCTGAGTTGATCTCCCTAATTACACAGATTGAGGAAAAAGCTTAATCAACTTCAATTTGAAGCGGTAAGTGGTCGCTCATCCCTGAGTGGGGGTATTGGATGTGCTGTATATCCTTGGCTCTAAGTTTTTGGGAAAGAAAATAGTCAATTTGAACTTTTGGGTACCAACTAGGAAATGTACGCATTGTAGCCAGGGATTTCCACTTGAAGCCCTTGGTAAAGATAGCAAAGGGAATATTGAGATCGCCCATAATTAAGATCTTAGATTTATCTGTTACTCCCAAGGTATTTGCCCAACGCTTAACTTTGATGAGCTGTGCCAAAGAAAATCCTGGTACAAAAGAAAGATGCGTATTAATTACAAGCCAACCATTATCTAGCTTTGCAGCTAGCGCACTTCGTGGATGATCGCGAACATAGAAACGTTTTAGTTTTCCATCAACTGGAAATGCCATTAACACGCCAACGGGTGATCCTTTTAAATCTAAACGATGCCATGACAGCACAGGAATTTTCGAAACGATTCCGATTCCATAACCAGGCAGAGCACCCTCACTTTTTTCATTGACAATCTTGGTGTCACTATCGTTAGGGTTTCGCCACTCTTCATCGGGCGAACCCATTAAGGATGGCGCAAATACCCAGTGCGCTGCGCCCATCATGGCTGCGATGTCGCCAACTTGATTGTGATTGCCTGATCTTTCTAAAAAGTAATCGACCTCTTGTAGACCAATGAGGTCGCTACGTAAGTGCGCAATCTCGGCCGCTAATAGCGCAGCTTTATCGGCATCTTTATCGGGTGGCATCGCTTCTCCGTGCAGCAAATTCCACGATGTTAGACGCATGGGGCGATGCTAGTAGTCTGAGCAACTTAATGAGCGCTAGAAACCAATCCCTTTCGCCCATCGATCGAGCCAGTCACCTGCGCAGCGATGGCGATGCTTTAGCCCTGCTCTGGAAAACCGCTTCGATTCTGCCCGTTATCGATGGACACATTGGTGCCGGCGAAGATGGTTTGCGATTTGTAGATGCTCAGATGGTTGAGTTTTTAGCTGCATCCTTTGAAACCGGTGAGCGATATTTCTTAGGTCAAGCTCGCGATGGCGGTCAAGCTTTTTTTGCATGGCGTACTTCCTGGATTAATGAGCCAAGTGATGAGAAAGTTAAGTTTGATGGCTTTAAAACTCTGCGCGAAGTTGGTGCAGATTTAAGTGAGCTCGAATTAACGCTGGCTATGCATGCAGTTGGGTTAAGCAACTGGCATAAGTCGCATCCGTTTTGTCCGCGGTGTGGAGCAAAGACGGTTGCCGACCTAGGTGGAAGCGTGCGAGTCTGTGTTGAAGACTCATCACAACATCATCCACGCACAGATCCTGCAGTTATTGTTTTAGTGAAAGACGCGACTGATCGAATTTTGTTAGGCCATCAACCGATTTGGCCAGAAAAGCGTTTCTCAACTTTTGCTGGCTTTGTTGAACCTGGTGAATCATTTGAAGAGTGTGTATCGCGTGAAGTATTTGAAGAGGCTAACGTCTACTGTAATGATATTAATTATTTGGGGTCGCAAGCCTGGCCGTTTCCAGCGTCGATCATGATCGCATTTGAGGCCATCACCGATCACCCAGAAGATGCTAAGCCTGATGGAACAGAGATTGTTGAAGTACGCTGGTTTAGCCGCGATGAGATGAAGGCGGCAGTTGCTAGTAAAGATTTATTATTACCGCCGACAATCTCGGTTGCGCGCAGAATGATTACAGGTTGGTACACATCTCAAGCTGGTTACACCGTGAGCGATTTAAATGGTGGGGAGTCGTGGAGAAATTGACCAGCGATATTCGCGCCGAAGAGATTTTAGAAGCCCTCGATGACGAACAACGTGCAGTAGCACTTGCTACTCGGGGCCCGGTGTGTGTTATTGCCGGGGCTGGCACCGGTAAAACGCGGGCAATTACGCATCGAATCGCGTATGCCGCGGCTATTGGAGTGATGGATCCGCACAAGGTTTTAGCGCTTACTTTTACGGCCCGTGCTGCAGGAGAAATGCGCATGCGTCTTCGCTCGTTGGGCGTTCCAGCCGTTGCTGCTCGCACTATTCACGCCGCCGCCCTAAAGCAGTTGACCTTCTTTTGGCCACAAGTATTTGGTGGGCGCACCCCTGATTTGATTACAACTAAGACCAGTTTCATTACCGAAGCAATCAAGCGCGCAGACCTTACTGGTGAACTATCTATTACTTCGCGCGATTTAATGCGCGATATCGCATCAGAGATCGAGTGGGCCAAGGTTTCACAGGTAGCTCCATCTGATTACTTGGCCGAACTTAGTAAGCGCCCGGTAAAACCTCGAATCAATGCTGAACAAATTGCCAAGGTATACACCGCATATGAATCAGTGAAACAACAAGAGCGGGCCATGGATTTTGAAGATGTTTTGCTTCTCACCACTGCCATGATTGAACAAGAGCGCGAAGTTCGCGAACGCGTGCAGGATCAATACCGATTTTTTACGGTAGATGAATACCAGGATATTTCCCCACTCCAACAACGTTTAATTAATGCCTGGCTAGGTTCGCGCCAAGAGATCTGTGTAGTGGGTGATCCTGCACAAACAATTTATTCATTTGCTGGTGCGACTCCAGTTTTCTTAAACTCATTTACTAATCGTTTTCCCGAAGCCGAAGTTGTCCGCTTAACCACTGGCTATCGCTCAACGCCAGAAATTACTTTTATGGCAAATAGTGTTTTGCGTAAAGCTCAGATGGGACAGGAGCTTGTTGCCCTCAATGATCATGGTGATAAACCATCTGTGGATTCATTTAAAGATGAGAGCGGTGAAATCGCGGGCATTGTTGATTGGATTAAAGAGTTATTAAGCAGCGGGACTCAAGCCCAAGAGATTGCAGTTCTTGCCCGCACTAACAGCCAGCTCAATACCCTTGAACGTGCAATGAATGCGGCAAAACTTCCATATCAAATTCGTAACAGCGAACGCTTCTTTGATCGCCCAGATGTACGTGAGTTTCTCAAACTCGTACGTAACGCCTCCGTGATTCCAGCAGAAGGTGTTTCCTGGCTAGATGAACTACGTACCTTGGCCCAACCTTTCTTAACCGGTGCACACATAGATGGAATTGCCGCACTGCTGCACTTAGCCCGCGAGTTAGATGCCGATAGTGGTTTTATGCCAAAGAACTTGCGCACGTATTTGCGCGAACTTGAAGATCGCGTTCAACAAAATAATCCACCAACCATGCCGGTTACTACGCTGGCTACGTTGCATGCAGCTAAAGGTCTTGAGTGGGAACGCGTATTTTTAATGGGCGTTAGCGAAGGTTTATTGCCGCTTGAAAATAGTTCTACAAGCAATGATCAAGCATCGATTGATGAAGAGCGTCGTCTGTTTTACGTTGGAATCACACGTGCCAAGGTAGATCTACACCTGAGCTATCGCGGCAAGCCTTCACGTTTTCTGGTTGAAGCCGGGCTAATTCCCGCTTAAATTCAGCCTTACTGCGTAGTAATAAAGGCTATTTAATTGATTTGCATGCAAGCGGCCCCATGCTTTACCCTTACCACTCATTCATTTCTTTGGCGAAATGATGATGAGTTGAAAGGGAGAACGAATATGTCTAACGCATCATTCGTATCAGCAAGCGCATTGCGCTCTGCTGTGATTCCTTCTGCTCATACAACCAATAAGCCTTCAACTTGGCATACCGCAAAGCCAGCGTTTTACGCCGCTTTCTATGCCGGATACGAGGCCACTTGGGGTTCTACTCGATAACATCGAATAAGAACTAGAAGCCAAGGGCCTCGAATCCACAAAGGATTCGGGCCCTTTTTCATTACCCGAAAGAACTAACGACTAACTAGGAACAACCGGAGCAGTACCTAACATCGAACATGTTAGCCAACAAGAGACTACAAAGAGAGAAGAGGTGAGGACGATGAGCGTTCTCTTCAGCGAACTACTAGTACCAGGCTGGGCAGATGAGAAGATCGGTTTGGATGCCGTTACTGGCACATACAACGATGGCTCATCATTTAATTTGCCATGCCACACTGCAGATCCTGAGATGTACTTCTCTGATGATGAATTAGCGATTGCCGAAGCTAAATCACTCTGTGGTGGATGCCCCGTGCGCACACAATGTTTAGAGGGTGCGTTATCGCGTCAAGAGCCCGCTGGTGTGTGGGGAGGCGAACTATTTGAAGATGGACGCATCATCGCGCGTAAGCGTAAAGCTGGCCGACCAACCGCAGTTGAAGTCGCTGCACGCACTTCACCAATTCAGCAACTACCTTCGCAACTAGAGGTTGCTTCTCCTGCTTCAAGTCAATCAGAGCGTGAAGAGAGTGCTGCTTAGCTTGCAAAGAGGTTTAAATTAGTCAGCGATGGCCATAGGGCAAATAGAATTGAGATCGGCAGGATAAGAAAGACGACTGGAATCATCATTGAGATTTCCGCCTTACCTGCCGCGGCCATCACTATATTTCGTTGATTTGCGCGGGCTTCAACTGCATGTCTGGATAGAACTTCGATCAGAGGTGCACCACGCAGAGTTGCCGTTACGATTGCATCGATAAACCTGCGGATCATTACCGACTTAACGCGGCGCCCCATTGCATCCAGACTTAGGTGCAAAGGCTCACCATTTCTTACCGACTCAATGACAGTCGCGAACTCTTGCGCTAATGCGCCATCGGCTGATTCGGCAATACGCAGCATTGCGCTCATAGGTGTTTCACCTGCGGCGATTGCTAACGTGAGCATTTCGATGATGGCAGGAAACTCCGCCTCGATCATCTGCCGGCGTTTTTTAATCTGCCCGGTTAGTTCTCTATCTATCAAGACGAATACAGCTGCAGCAATCATGCCGGCTAGTAAAAACGCAGTTACTGGTGAGTGGTGAGAAACTATGAGAAAAACAAGTACAAGTGAGGCACTTGCTGCACAGAATCCAATTTGGCGTATCCGAAAGTTTTCATAATCTAGCTCGCTACTTCTGCCGAGCTCCACTAAGCGAGAATGTATGCCACTCTTATCACGGGACTGGGCTGCAGTGGTTTTGGCACGTCGTTCGAGTATTTTGATTAGATCGATGTTCGGATCAAGTACGAAAAGCAAGCCCCCTGGAACTGCGAATAGCATTGAGACAAAGACGATTGTAAACATTAGAACCTTCCTGCTTTCGAACCAGTAAATACACGTGGGGTTTGAGGCAGATGGCCTAAACGATTCATCCATATATATGCAATTGCGGTCATTACTAAACCTGCAATCAATATCCCACCACCCGTAGCAGTTGAAAATGCCATAACCGTGCTTGGCTGAGTTGAAAGTAGCAGTAGAAGTATCCAGGGTGTGACAGCAGACAAGTGTGCAGAGTTTTTAATCCACCCATGTTTGACTTCAATTTCACGGCGAAGTGCTAGATCTTGACGTAAGAAGTCACCTAATGTTCGCAAAATTGTTAAGAGTTCACTTCCGCCTAAAGCTTTTGAAATCAATAGTGCTTCAAAAATCTGGTCACTACCGTGATGGTGAAATAAAGCTTTGAGCTCTTGTATCGCTTCAGTTAAATCACCATGGCGGTAAAGAGAGGCACGAAAATCTAGAAATGCTGGACGCAGAATTTCAGGTCCTCTAGTAGCTAATCCCGCTAATGATTCAGTAAGAGATAGCCCCGATTGAATACCTGACATTAAGTGGTCGATGACTTCAGGCCACGCAGCGATGAGTACAGATTCACTTCGCTGATTCTTTCCAGAAAGGGCTACAAATGAGATTCCAGCGACCAATGCCCCAAAAGCGCACGAGATAGAGATGGAGCCCGTGAAGAGAAATATCATTGCTATGGCGGTAGATGAAAAAACTGCTGAGCGAATCTTGATCTTCACTGGCGCCACCAGGAGGCTAAAGGTGCGCCAATAAGAGCAAATTTATCGGGATGAGGAAGCGTGCCGATTCCACGATCGTAATCTTTTCCATTCCATGACCACAGAGTTTCGATCTCTGCTCGATCGTTTTCATAGCGTCCAGTTAATGCTGCAATCTCATTAATGCGGCGCATACCTGTGTGATCAAGTGATACGTGGACAATTAAATCAAAGGCAGATGCAACGGTTGGAGCGATGAACTTGTGCGAAATATTTTCTCCCGCTAAAAGAGGCAGAGTTTGAAGTTTGATAATTGCATCTCGGGGAGAGTTTGCATGCAAGGTTCCCATACCTGGTAGCCCAGAGTTAAGAGCGATCAGAAGATCAAGGGCTTCAGCCTCACGCACTTCACCGACAATTATTCGAGAAGGGCGCATACGTAATGATTCTTTGATAAGCCGGCGAAGTGGAATTTCTCCGTCGCCTTGCAAATTTGCACTGCGGGTTTGGAGTGCAACGACATCGGGTAGTTGTGGGCTGAGCTCAAAGACTTCTTCGATAGTAACTACGCGTTCAGTGCGAGGAATTGCTCCAGCCAAAGCGTTAAGCATGGTGGTTTTACCTGCCTGAGTTCCGCCACTTACTAAAATATTTAGACCGGCACGAACGGAGTTCTTAAGCGCTGTGGCAATAAATGGCGTCATAACATTTCTATCAACTAGATCATCGATGCCAAAATTTCCCATTAAATGCTTGCGAATATTGACCGCCCAATGTGTAGCGGTGATTTCAGGAATTGCCACATGTAGTCGCGATCCATCGGGCAGGCGGGCATCAACAAATGGATGCGAAAGATCTAGGCGCCTACCGCTCCACATCAGCGCGCGCTCTACGATATTTCGCACATCATCGGTAGTTAACAGCAGATTCGTTAGCTCGCTACGTCCTGAACGCGCAATAAATATGCGCTCAGGGGAGTTAATCCAAATCTCTTCAATCGTTGGATCTTTCATGAAATCTGCAATTGCACCGAAAGTTATATCTATGTCTAGGTCCATGCGGGAAATCTAGATCGGGTACTTACTTACCTGCTGTGGGACTAACTAATGCGTGGATAAAGGTTGACGATCTAGTCGATTAAGCAGCGCAAGACCGCTCTCCCCTGACACTGATGTCACCATGGATATTGAAATTTGCAAGGTCTTATTAACTGAAAGTGATTGCGCGCTGAGGAGTCGAGTAATAAGTCGTTCGGCCGCACTATGCCCATCACTGACCAGAATGACGCATTCATTTATACCTAAGCGCCCAATGCAGTCTTCAGTTCGAGTCAGAGTTTGAAGTTCGTACGAAAAGTGCAAGATATCTTCAGCACCGATTTCTGGTCTAACTCCATTTTCGGATAATCGAGAAAAAATAATTTTTATAACGCTGAAACGGATGCTTGAGCGCTGTGATAAAGCGACTTCACGGCGCAACTGTTCGTAAAAAAATGAGGCGGCAGCTAGATGGGTCTGCGAATCATGGATCCCATCATGAGAAAATAGCGGGCTATGGTCGATGCGATGAGTTAATCTGTCCTCCATGACAAAGGATTCTGCCAAGGCAGCCAAGGCACGCGCCGTAGTGGCATCCCTACTCTTTATTGAAGCTGGGGTAATAGGTGCATTAGGAATCTGGTTGATGGAGTTAACTGTTACGGCCGATACCTTTGAATTTAAACCGCTTCTAGGTGTGCTGCTCTTTGTTGTACTCGGCAGCGGTGGATTAGCAGCATCTGCAATGGGATATCGCCGAGGAAAATACTTTGGACGATCACCTGCTGTGCTTGCCAATCTGATTGCACTGGGAGTTGTCTCCTACCAAATTCAAGCTGGGCTTTGGTTAGTGGCAATCCCTCTGGCAGCACTTGCCGCAGCTACGTTGGCAGCGGCCCTTCGAGCTATTCCTGAGTAGCCGGCTTTAACTTTTAAGGCCTACGGCCAGGAAATTGTGGCCTATCTCGCGCCGTGACGGCCACATTTGATTTCAGAGCACGCTGAACAGCCGATAGGCTTAGGCGTAATCCAGGTCAAGAAGGAGTTTGCCAGTGTCGGCACAGGATTTTGGTGCAAATGATTGGCTCGTCGATGAGATGTACGAGCATTATTTAGCAGACCCAACTTCTGTTGACCCTGTATGGGTTGAGTATTTTAAAACTAACAAGCCAGGTGCTGCACCTGTGCAATCAGGTACTACCAGCACAGCGGCATCTACTGCCCCAGTTTCAAAAGGCTTGCCACCAGTTCCAAAGGCGCAACAACAAAAACCAATTCTTACTCCACCTGCACCTGAAGTTGTTGCCGTTGTGCCCACCTCTGCGCCGGCAGTGGCCGTGCAGCAGCCAATTGTTAGAGATACCGCCACACCTCAACCAACTCCAGCAGATCCAATTGTTAAACCAGTTCCAGTTTTAGTAACACCAAGTGCGTCTTCACTTGAACCAATTCGCGGTGTAGCTGCTCGTGTTGTACAAAGTATGGAAGCTTCACTTTCGGTTCCAACTGCAACATCAGTACGTGCAGTTCCTGCCAAGTTAATGATTGATAATCGAATCGTCATCAACAATCATATGAAACGTGCTCGTGGTGGAAAAGTTTCCTTCACCCACATCATCGCTTATGCCATGATTAAAGCAGTTCGTGCAATGCCAGAGATGAATTCTTTCTTTGGCGATATTGATGGAAAGCCTGCAGTTGGTCATCCCGAACATATCAACCTGGGAATCGCAATTGATTTAGCTAAGGCTGATGGCTCACGACAATTATTAGTTCCATCAGTAAAGGGCTGCGAAGATTTAGATTTTGCCCAGTTCTGGGGCGCATATGAAGCTGTTATCAAAAAGGCACGAACTGCAACTTTATCTGTTGAAGACTTTGCGGGAACAACAATGTCAATCACTAACCCTGGCACTCTTGGCACGGTTCATTCAGTACCGAGATTAGTTCAAGGACAAGGCCTCATCCTCGGTGTTGGAGCCTTGGATTACCCTGCGGAGTTTCATGGAGCAAGTGATGAAACTCTTGCGCGCATGGCGATTAGTAAAGTAATAACTCTCACAAGTACCTACGATCACAGGGTTATTCAAGGCGCACAGTCAGGTGATTTCTTGCGCCGTATGCACGAGTATTTATTAGGCGAAGATGGTTTCTATGATGAGATTTTTGCAGCACTACGAATTCCATACGAACCGATTCGATGGGCAAAAGATTTTGAATTTGGTAAAGATGATCAGATCAATAAGACTGCTCGCATTCAACAATTAATCACCGCTTATCGCACCAATGGCCACTTAATGGCTGATATTGATCCATTGGAATATAAGCAGCGCTCCCATCCAGATCTAGATGTCGTAACTCATGGTTTAACTCTGTGGGACCTTGATCGCGAATTTGCCACTGGCGGATTTGGCGGAGAGAAGTTTATGCAGTTGCGCAAAATTCTTGGAATTCTTCGCGATTCATACTGCCGCACTGTCGGTGTTGAATATATGTATATTGAAAATCCCGTTGAGCGCTCCTGGATACAGGAGCGGGTAGAAAGCGTCCCAGACAAATTTCCGCACGACGAACATTTGCGCGTTCTTCGTAAACTCAATAGTGCTGAGGCGTTTGAGACTTTCTTGCAGACAAAGTTCGTTGGGCAAAAACGTTTCTCTCTTGAGGGCGGGGAGTCGGTTATTCCATTGCTCGATGCCGTTCTATCCAGCGCTGCTGATCGCGGACTCGTTGAAGTCTGTATTGGAATGCCACACCGTGGTCGATTAAATGTTCTAGCCAATATCGCCGGAAAATCAGCTGGACAAATCTTCCAAGAGTTCCAAGGCCATTATGCTGACAATCAGGTGCAGGGCTCTGGCGATGTGAAGTATCACCTTGGAACCGAAGGCGAATTTACTTCTATTTCAGGAGCAACGACCAAGATCTATTTAGCTGCCAACCCTTCACATTTAGAGGCAGTTAATCCAGTTCTTGAGGGCATCGTGCGTGCCAAACAAGACAAACTAAATATTAAAAATGCTTACTCGGTTCTGCCAATCCTCCTTCATGGAGATGCCTCGTTTGCAGGTCAAGGCGTGAACGCTGAAGTTCTTCAACTTTCACAGTTAGCTGGCTATCGCACTGGTGGAACGATTCATATTGTTGTAAACAATCAAGTTGGATTTACAACGTCACCAGATGCTTCTCGTTCTTCCACGTATTCAACTGATTACGCCAAGATCATTCAAGCCCCCGTTTTCCATGTCAATGGTGATGATCCTGAAGCATGTGTTCGTGTGGCTCGATTGGCCTTTGAATACCGTCAAGCTTTTAATAAAGATGTAGTAATTGACATGGTCTGTTACCGCAGGCGTGGACACAATGAAGGCGATGAGCCAAGCTTTACTCAACCACTGATGTACAAGATGATTGAAGCAAAGCGCTCAACACGTACTCTCTTTACTGAAGCTCTTATTGGGCGTGGTGATATCACGATTGACGAAGCCGATGAAGTTGCACGTGACTACCAAGCTCAACTTGAAGCGGTATTTGCTGCTGTAAATAACCTAGAGACACATACTGATCCAAACTTTAAAGCCCCAGTTGCCCCTGATGCCAACGAAATTATTACCTCGATAAGCGAGAATCTTGCTCGTGAAATCGCAGCTACCCAGCTGGCAATTCCAGAGGGCTTCAACGTACATCCAAAACTCTTGCCACAATTAGTTAAGCGAGTTGAATCACTCAATGATGCAACTATCGACTGGTCAACGGGAGAAATGTTGGCATTTGGCTCACTCCTTAAAGAGGATTATCCAATTCGCCTTGCAGGCCAAGATGCGCGCCGTGGAACATTTAGCAATCGCCACGCAGTAATTATCGATAAAGAAAATGGAAATGAGTGGACACCGCTTCGTGCACTTAATAGCGATGAAAACCACTTTTTTGTAATCGACTCATTGCTCAGCGAATACGCTGCGATGGGCTTTGAATACGGCTATAGCGTTGAGCGCGAGGACGCCTTAGTTCTGTGGGAAGGTCAATTTGGTGACTTTGCTAATGGCGCACAAACTATTATCGATGAGTTCATTTCATCAGCACTTCAGAAATGGGGCGAGCGTTCATCTTTAGTTTTGTTACTGCCACATGGGTATGAAGGCCAAGGACCAGATCACTCATCTGCTCGCATAGAGCGATATCTACAGTTATGTGCAGAACAAAATATGACTGTCGCACAGCCATCAAATCCTGCATCCTATTTTCACTTACTTCGCTGGCATGTGAAGAATCCTGCACGCAGGCCATTAATAATTTTTACGCCAAAGTCGATGCTTCGCTTACGTGCTGCAGCATCAGCGATTACTGACTTTACAAGTGGATATTTCCAATCAGTAATAAGTGACGATTCAATAATCAATGCTTCACGAGTTATTTTCTGTTCGGGTAAGGTCTACCACGACCTTGTTGCAGAACGAAGTAAAATTGCTGACACTTCCACAGCAATTGTTCGTGTTGAACTTCTCTATCCACTGCCAATTAACGAAATGATCGCTGAGGCAGATAAGCATCCGCAAGCAAATTTATTGTGGGTTCAGGATGAGCCAGCAAATCAAGGTCCATGGTCACACATTGCTTTGCGCACTTCTGAACAACATGGTGGACATGGCTTTGGTTCTCGCATTTTGCGACGAGTCTCTCGACGTGCAACTGCATCTCCAGCAACGGGAAATCATCATTTGCATGAGGATGAGCAAAAAGCATTGATGCTTGAAGCTTTTACTCGCTAATCATGCTTTGTTTTTGCGATACCTAAATAAAACCCGTCCCACAATTTCTGCTGGTGTGATCCAACCCCATGTTCGTGAATCTGTGCTGTCACTACCATCGCCCTCGACCCAATAATTACCAGCATGTGCTTTTTGGATTCGCTTGATAAGAAAGATTCCCGGGCGATCTTCTCGCTCAATAACAGCGATACAGCCCAGTGGAGCTTTATCGGGTGCCTCAGACATCCATAAAACTAAGAGCCAATCGCCATCGTTATACGTAGGGGCCATTGAGTTGCCCGAGACCATGACTGTGCCAAATTTGCTCACGAACGGTAGTCTGACACCAGTAGAAGTTTCATGCGAATATATGTAAAGGAGAGTTGACCATGTTTGCACCAAAGACAACTGTTTATGCGCACTGCGATCTTCCATGTGGTGTTTATGATCCAGCCCAGGCCAAGATTGAAGCTCTATCTGTAAAGGCCTGTATGGAAAAGTATGCAGCAAATACCGACGCCGATTTCCGTTCACGTTCAGTCGCAATCAAGGAAGAGCGCTCACACCAAGTCAAAGAGCACTTATGGGTTCTCTGGACTGATTATTTCAAGGCCCCACACTTTGAGGCTTACCCACAGCTGCATTCATTGTTTAATGAGGCTACTAAGTTGGCAGGGGCTGCAGGAACTAAGGGAACTCAGGATGTTGCAGTGGCGAATTCATTAATTGCAAAGATTGATGAGATTGCAGAAATTTTTTGGGCAACTAAAAAGGCTTAACCTTTAAGACTAGAACTAGGTAAGACAGGCAGTAATTAAGAGATTAGTGATTGAGCGGCGGTTCGTGCGAGGAAAGATACTCGTTCGACCGTCGCTCTCTTTATCATTGCAGCGGCAACTTGCCGCTCACCTTCATAAATTTCACACTCAAAAGTTAACTCCTTATTCTCAATCTCAATACAGCGCGATGTCGCACGAAGCTCTGCACCAATAGAAGCCGGGCTCAGCGAAATTAGTTCAGTACTAATTGAAATCGTAGTTTCACCCGGATCTAGATACTCATCTAAAGAAATCACGGCTGCGTGCTCCATTAAATTAAGGAGTTGAGATTGATCAACAATCGGTAAGTCACCAACACCCATTGCTACTGATGTATCTCCTGGACGAACAGTCATGACTGAAAAACCAACGGCCCCAATAACCTCTTCTACTGGCAACATAGTTTAGCCTTTATCACTCTCTGATCCATCTTCTAAGTACTGAATCTCTTCAGTATGTTCGAAAGTTACTTCTCGGTGTTCAATATTGCCAAACTCATCAATCTCAATTGAAATCTCAGTCATAGTGATTTCAGTGATGACCTCAGTCGTAAAAGTACCAGTTAATTGTGCGTGAATCTGCTGATAAATCGAATCATGAAGATCTATTGGCGCTGTTTCATTACATGTGCGCCGCAAGACATCTTGAAGTAAAGAGTGCATTGTGCGTTCGTGGGCTAATTCGGCACTGCAGTTAGTACATTCAGCTAAATGTACATCGATAATGTTTATTTCCGGTGCATTAATATTTCCTTCAAGCAAAAGTACAAAGGAGTTTAGAATTTGGTTACATGCCCCTAATTCGTAAGCGCTCATGGAGTCTCCTCCTTTGAACCCTTAGCGGGCTTGACTGAGTACCCAAGATCCTTCGCATACTCTGTTAACCGCTCACGCAGCTGTTTTCTTCCCCGATGAAGACGCGACATTACGGTGCCTGCTGGTACACCAACAATGTCAGCGATTTCTTTATATGAAAAGCCCTCAACATCGGCTAGATAAACGGCAATTCGGAACTCTTCTGGGATATCAAGTAAGGCGCGCTTGATATCGCTGTCCGGCAGGTTTTCAAGGGCCTCGACTTCAGCGGATTTTCCTAAATTACTTGTATGTGATGCCGCATTGGCCAACTGCCAATCTTCAATCTCTCCACCAGAAATTTGTGGGCGCCGCTGGTCTTTGCGATAGGTATTGATAAAAGTTGTTGTCAAAACGCGATACAGCCAGGCTTTTAAATTTGTTCCAGGTTCAAATTGGTGAAATGAAGCAAAGGCTTTTAAATATGTATCTTGAACTAAATCTTTTGCATCATGGGGATTCTTTGTATACCTGAGTGCGGCTGCATACAGTTGATTAGTAAAAACGAGAGCATCACGTTCAAAGCGAACGGCACGATCTGCCGCGCTCTCTTTGACCAGCTCTGTCGATGTCATATCGGCAAAAGGCTATCGCTAAAAGAGAGTTTCTGGCGCACCTAACGCAATTTCTATCGTTAGCTTTTTTCCGTTATTGCTAACTGAATTTACTGCTCGAGAAACTGGATAGGCCTGAAGATTAGAAGCTGGGAAATCGACCTGCATTAAGGATTTGATTTGCTCTAGATCATTATTACTAGGGTCCAGCCATTGCTGCCATCGATCGCGGGGCATAAATACTGGCATCCGGCTGTGAATATCAGCCAACTCTGCCTGTGCTTCTTGCGTAATAATTGAAGCGCTTTGAATCACTTCACCACTAGGTGCGCGCCAACTGCTCCAGATTCCCGCAATGGATAACTGTTCTCCATCTTTTGCATGGATATAGAAAGGTTGTTTCGGTGCGAACTTACCAAGGGCCGTTGCCCATTCGTAATATCCCTGCGCTGGAATTAAACAACGTGTAGATCTAAATGCACTTCGAAAGGTTGGTTTTTCATGAATCGATTCGCTGCGTGCGTTGATGGCCCGTGATTGGGATGCTCGTGCTTCTTGGATATTTGTCAGCCATGGGCCAATCAGCCCCCAAGAAAGCGTTGCTAACTCGGTTTTGCTCGCATCGCTCTGATCGGCACGAACTATATAAATCGGATTAGTGGGTGCAATATTCCAATTAGCTGGCAGTGATTGGGTTGGGGAAGCGCCAGTGACCTCGAAGCTCTCCATGAGTTCGCGCATATCGGCCGATTGCGCATAACGACCACACATGCGGTAAGGATAGACTTAAGCAATGAATAAAAACGATGAACTCTGGCCCGCGATCTTTCGCGGTGCACGGCCAGTAGATATTTCCGTCGTAATTCCTGGATCAAAATCTGTAACAAACCGTGCGCTAATTTTGGCGGCGCAAGCCGATTCACCTACGACCCTTCGCCGTCCGCTTGTGTCTCGAGATAGCGAGTTAATGGTGCAAGGACTACAAGAGCTTGGTATTGGAATTGTCGAACAAGACAAGCAAGTTGCGGGTGAACCTGAATATCAATTGACTATTACTCCTGCGCCAATGTCTGGTCCGGCCCGTATTGATGTTGGTAACGCTGGAACTGTTATGCGCTTCCTGCCTCCGCTTGCAGCTCTTGCCAACGGTGAAATCTCATTTGATGGCGATCCTCGGTCGTATGAACGTCCACTTGGACCAGTTATCAAAGCCCTTGAAGAGCTAGGTGTTTCAATTGAGCATGGGGGTCGTTACAGCTTGCCAATGATTGTGCATGGAAAGGGAAAAATCCCTGGTGGGACACTCTCTATTGATGCAAGTTCATCTAGTCAATTTTTATCAGCACTCTTATTAGTTGCACCAAGTTTTGACCATGGAGTTGTTGTTACTCATAAGGGCGGCGCACTTCCTTCTATGCCACATATCGACATGACCGTTGCAATGTTGCGAGATTTTGGTGCCGATGTACATGTTGATTACGAAGGACAAAGCTGGAGCGTAAAGCCTGGGGCTTTGCATGGACGCGAGTTGATGATCGAACCTGATCTTTCAAATGCTGCACCATTTCTGTCGATAGCAATGCTCTGTAGCGGAAGTGTGACGATTGCAGATTGGCCCACTCAAACGACACAACCGGGTGATCAACTCCGTTCGATACTCACCTCTATGGGCGCACACGTTTCGATGAGCGAACATGGCCTTACTCTTACAGGTACTGGAACAATTCATGGAATCGATATCGACTTGCATGATGTTGGCGAATTAACTCCATCAATTGCCGCCTTAGCTGCTCTTGCCGATTCACCGTCACACCTGCGCGGAATTGGACATTTACGCTTGCATGAGACCGACCGTCTCGCCGCGCTTACACGTGAAATTAACTCACTTGGTGGAAACGTTATTGAGCATAAACACTCACTCGAAATAATTCCTCTACCACTCCATGGCGGTATTTTTCATACATATGACGATCATCGATTAGCAACTGCAGGGGCGGTTATTGGTTTAGTTGTGCCAGGCATTGAGGTTGAAAATATTGCAACCACTCGCAAGACCCTGCCAGATTTCCCAGGTTTATGGAGCTCCCTACTTGTTTAAGTGCCAGATATGAGCCCACGCGAATACGATGAATCCGATGCGCGGGTTCGACCATCTAGAAGTACACGACCACGCAGTAAAGATCGCCCAAGCCACAGCGATGCGATAAATGCATTAGTTACAACGGTAGACCGTGGACGTCAAACGTGTATTACCGATGATCGCGTGATTATTACAGCCATGCGTGCACGTGAGCTTGGTCCAAAATCGGTAGTGGTAGGTGATGTTGTCTCTTTAGTCGGCGATGTAAGCGGAGGTGAGGGAACCCTCGCACGCATAGTGCACGTGCAAGAGCGACGAAACTCTTTAAGTAGGACTGTGGATGATGTCGCACAAGTTGAACGCACAATTGTTGCAAATATTGACCAACTGGTCATCGTTGTTGCTGCAACAAATCCAGAACCACGGCGAGGATTAATTGATCGCTTCTTAGTCTCGGCCTTCACCGAAGGCATTACTCCGAAATTAATAGTGACCAAAACAGATTTAGGAGTAGTTCCAGATTTCTTAGCTGAGTATGCAAAGTTAGATGTTGAAATTCTGCACACCGCAATCAAAGGTCCAGCTCGCGAAAGAGATTTAGTGGCTCTGCATGAAATGCTTGAAGGAAAAATCTCTGTTTTGGTTGGCCACTCTGGAGTTGGTAAGTCAACGCTGATTAACGCACTAGTCCCTGAAGCTGATCGCTTGACTGGTGATGTAAATGTTGCAACAGGTCGCGGTCGACACACATCATCTAGCGCTATTGCGCTTCCACTTGCAACTAGTGATGGATGGATTATTGATACACCAGGCATCCGTGCATTTGGTTTATCTCACATTGATACCAATCGCATCGTTGATGCATTCACAGATTTATCTGAAGTCGCTGCCAATTGCTTGTCTAACTGCTCACACTCTGAGAGTTCATGTTCCCTAGATGCCTGGGCAGCACCTGGCGGCGTAAGTAATCCAGAGCGCACCGCCCGTTTGGCTAGCCTGCGTTCATTACTAGCCGTTAAAGATCAAGCTGTTAGTGCGATTGAGGATTAGGATTAAAGCCTTATGAGTAACAAGGACTACGCAGAAGATTTAGCACTGGCGCACCTGCTTGCCGATATCGCCGATGAGATTGCATTAGACAGATATCAATCTCTAGATTTAGTTATTACAACTAAGCCAGATAACACTCCAGTAACAGATGCAGATCGCGCAGTTGAGACTGCAATTCGTGAAGCACTTTCAAAACACCGTCCAGATGATGGGTTACTTGGTGAAGAGTTTGGAAGAGATTTAAAAGGCGCACGACGTTATTGGGTAATTGATCCAATCGATGGAACTAAGAATTTTATGCGTGGAGTTCCAACGTGGGCTTGCTTAATCGCACTAGTCGAAGTTCATGATGATGGTAATCAGGAAGTTGTCGTTGGTATTGCAAGTTCTCCTGCTCTTTCGCGTCGCTGGTTTGCCTCGTGCTGCCAGGGCGCATTTGTAACTTTCAATGGAGCAACTAAGAAAATTTCCGTTTCCCAGGTTGCATCCCTTAGCGATGCTTCAATCGCTTACTCAGATTTTGCTGGCTTCGGTGACAGACTAAAACCTTTTCAAGAGATGCTAGAAGGTGCTTGGCGCACGCGCGGCATGGGTGATTTTTGGTCACACATGTTGGTAGCCGAAGGCGCTGTTGATGTTGCGATTGAACCCACTCTTGCGATCTGGGATATGGCCGCCTTGGATATTATTGTGCGCGAAGCAGGTGGAGTCTTTACAAATACTTCTGGTGTTGCCGGAGCATTTGGCGGTAGTGGAGTCTCGACAAATGCGGCAATACATGCCGCTGTAATTAAAGGATTAAACCCATGAGCACCGTACTAGAACCAACAACACTTTCTATCGAAGGTATGACCTGTTCTTCATGTGTCAATAGCGTTGAGAAGGCTTTAAATGCAGTTGATGGGGTAAGTGCAACTATCAACTTTGCGACCGAGACCGCACATATTTTGGCACCTGCTGACATTGATGTGAAAGAGTTAGTAAATGCCGTTGAAAAGGCCGGTTATAAGGCGGCACTGTTAGCCGATGGCCAAGCCGTAACTCTGCATAGTAAGAAATCCGCTAAAGCATTGTTCTTCGCCTTTATCTTTGCCGCACCTGCCGTTGCAATTTCAATGGTTATGAGCTGGCATCATCACATCGATATGTGGATTATCGCCCAGTTGGATTCTTATTCGATAGCTCACCCACTGTATTCGGCGACCGCATGGTTAGTAATCGCATTAAGTACACCAGTTGTCTTAATTATTGCTTGGCCAATTCACCGTGCAGCTCTGCGTAACTTAAAACATCCAACGATGGATAATTTAATTTCAATGGGTTCAATTGCTGCATTCACGTGGTCGATTTATGCTAACTCTACTGGTGCCGGCGATGTCTATACCGAAGTTGCGGCGGGCGTAATTTTCTTCGTCATTCTTGGCCGATATTTAGAGGTTCGCGCAAAATCTTCAGCGGGTGAAGCTTTGTCATCACTTCTAGCCCTTGGCAGTAAAGAGGTAACGATAGTTCGAGGTGGATTTCCACTCATTGTTCCGATTGAACAGCTACAAATTGGCGATGAGTTTGAAGTTCGACCGGGTGATCGAATCGCCACCGATGGAATAGTAGTAAAAGGTGAGAGCGCCGTTGATAACTCCATGTTGACTGGTGAATCAAAACCTGTAGATGTGCGACCAGGTTCGCAAGTAGTTGGCGCATCACTTAATCACAACGGTCGCCTAATCGTGCGTGCCACGCGCATCGGTAAAGACACAGAGCTTGCTCGAATCACAGCCATGGTTATTAGTGCTCAAGGAACAAAAGCGCCAATACAGCGCTTAGCTGATCGCATTAGTGCAATATTTGTTCCGATAGTCACGCTTATTTCAATTGGAACTTTTGCTGGCTGGTATTACTCAGGCCACACGCTTACACGTTCTATATCTATTGCAATCACGGTTTTAGTCATCGCATGTCCATGCGCGCTTGGACTTGCAACTCCGGTGGCGCTGCTAGTTGCATCAGGGCGTGGCGCACGACGCGGAGTTGTTTTGCGTGAACCACGCGTCTTAGAAGTTGCCCGTAACGTTGACACAGTTGTATTTGATAAGACTGGAACTTTGACTCATGGAGTAATGAAAGTTCAAGAAGCCACCATTTCAGTGGCCGCCGGCAAGGTACTTGGAGCTTCATTTACAACACTTATAACGCAGACAACGATTATCTCTTCAGCCCTGGCTATTGAAACACTTAATTCACATCCAGTTGCACTAGCAATCACTCGCTATGCACTTAGCGAAGGCACAAAAAGTTATGAGGTCTCTGATTTTGCCGTGACTCCAGGATCTGGGGCCGCAGGGCGAGTTGACCTTGGAACACAATCCCCGGTCGTTCTCATTGGCTCTCCTGCAGCGGTTGCACACAGTTGCACTGATTTTCATCCTGAAATTAAATTAGCAATCGCACATGGACAAGAAGCCGGATCAACGGTGTCAGTTCTGGCTTGGGATGGAGTTGCACTTGCTGTTTTCTCAGTGGGAGATCAGTTAAAGGATGATGCAGCGCACACCGTAACTGTGCTCACACAAATGGGAATCACGCCATGGTTAGTCACAGGAGATAGTGCCGAAGTTGCTGCTGGGGTTGCAGCGGCAGTAGGTATCGATAGTGCATATGTTGTATCTGCAGCACTGCCTGAGACCAAGCTGCAGATTGTCGAAAAGTTGAAGTCAGAAGGTAAGTGCGTTCTGATGATTGGCGATGGAATCAATGATGCGGCAGCGCTAACTGCCGCTGATTTATCAATGGCAATGGGCACAGGTACGGACACAGCAATTTCTAGCGCCGATATAACTTTAATGAACTCAGGCCTAGCAAGTGTTATTGATGCATTGCAGCTTGCGAAGAAAACCTTAAAAATAATCCGCCTCAATATGGGTTGGGCGCTTGTCTACAACGTCATTGGAATTCCTATTGCCGCCCTTGGACTTTTGCAACCGATCTATGCAGCTGCAGCCATGGCAATGTCATCGGTATTTGTCGTAACTAATTCCCTACGCATTAAGTAAGCGTGGGCAACTGGAATCGAATCAAAGCCCCACTGAGTCAGGTAATTAAGTATTTGCTGAGGTAATCGCAGCGTCAATTAATGAAGATGCGTCATTTAGGTTATTTAAGTACGAAGCGTTGATTGAAATCCACATCTTATTAATTAAGAAGTGCAGCTCCCATATGTGAAATTCTTGTGTTTGGCTTTGTGGCTTATACAAATAGTAAGCATCAACATCTGAGTGATTCTCTAAAACAACTTTTTTGTAACCTTGCTTCAACCATTCGGTAATACGATCCCCGAAGAGTGAGTCGGCATTATTAACCCACGACACAGTTGTACCAATTTCAGCGGCTTGAAGTCCATATGTACAAGCGATACCACCATTATTCAAAACATCTGCAAGCTCAGTTCCAGCAGAAGGCTGCCAAGGTGTGTCAATAAATTGCGCACCAGGTACGGTCGTAAGAACTGTGGCAAGGATTATCGCCTTCGTGCAGTCAGCTGGCACTGTGAATGTGGCCGTGTATGGAACAGCAGATCGAGCAGGCTTCACTGTGCCCGTGGAACAAGCAGTAAGACCAAAAATGGAACTAAGACCAAGGGTGCACGAAAGGCTAATAGCGGCCAAGTCGCTAGCTACTAGATATTTTTTCATGTCGCCTCCTTGTCGAAATAATAATCTATCGCTCCATGAATTGAATGCTTCCGACCGGTGCCTAGCTATGCGTGAAGACTTATTCTGAATCGGCAATAAAAAATCTCGCTGTGGTTTACCCACGAGCGAGATTCTTCATACATTCGTACTAGTAGCGGGGGCAGGATTTGAACCTACGACCTCTGGGTTATGAGCCCAGCGAGCTACCGAGCTGCTCCACCCCGCGTCGGTAAACGCAATCTTAGGTGGTGCTTAGATAAAGACCAAATCGATAGTTATTTCTTACTTTGAGCGGCGATAGCTGCAGCAATGGCAGATTTCAATCGATCTTGTGCTCGTCCATATGCAGTGAAGTCGCCTTTAGCAAGTGCGGCTTGTCCATCGGCGAGTGCCTGCTTTGCACTTTGAAGCGCAGATGCAAGTGACGTATTAGTTGTACCTATGGTCGATGTCTTTGTACCACTCGACAAAGTTGTACCAGAGTTTCCACCGAATACTTGATCGAGCGCACCCTTTAAAGTGTCGTCATATCCAATTTGATCTCCAAAGGATACTAGAACTTTTTGAAGCAATGGATATGCAGCGCTATTTGCTGTTGCTTTTACATAGACGGGTTGTACATATAACAAACCACCACCAACAGGAAGTGTGAGCAAATTACCTAACACTACGTCAGAGCCACCTTGGCGCAACAATGATAGTGAGTTTGCAACCTCAGGTTTTGCTTCAAAGTTTGAAGCAACCTGCGATGGTCCGGCAACGTTTGTACTACGTGGAAGTTGTAGCACGGTTATCTTTCCGTAGTTCGGTCCTGCATCGGAGTTCACAACAGCAAAGGCAGATAAGTTCTCACGGCCACCGCGTGGAACAAATGGTGTTGTTAATGCAAACTCAGGCTTACTTTCGCCAGGCATTTGTAGTGTTAAGAAATATGGAGGTTGTGCACTTGCATTAGCTCCAAATGTTGAAGGATCTCGAGGTACGCGCCAGAAATCTTGGCCACCATAAAAAGCTGCCGCAGTCTTTACGTGATAAGCCGAGAGAATTTCACGCTGAACGCGGAACATATCTTCTGGATATCGGATGTGATCCATTAAATCTTTTGAGATTTTAGATTTGGCTTCTACAGTTCCAGGGAAGGCTTTAATCCAGGTTTTTAGGACTGGATCTTTTGTATCCCACTGGTACAAAGTGACTGTGCCATCGTAAGCATCAACCGTAGCCTTTACGGAGTTACGAATGTAGTTGATGCTCTCGTTTCCTTGCGCAGTAACTGCCGAAGAGTTTGAAGTCAAAGCATCTGAGGTTGCACTTGAAAGCGTGGTCTGCTTTGAATATGGGTAGCCTGCGCTCGTTGTATAAGCATCGATAATCCAAAGAATTTTTCCATCAACTAGTGCAGGGTATGGATCTCCATCAAGAGTGAGCCACGGGGCAACCTTGGCTACTCGATCGCGAGGATTGCGCTCAAAGAGGATTTTTGAATCCTTATTGATCAATGATGATAATAGAATTCGTTGCTCTTGGTACTTAAGAGCAAAGACCAACTTATTAACTAAAGAACCAACTGGAACACCACCAGTTCCTGAGTATGTAACATTCTTTTGACCATTAGTTGAAGTGTCGTCAGGATAATCAAACTCAACCGGCGCATCTGTCTTTACACCACCGATAATTGAATAGTCAGGAACATTTTCACCAAAATAAACACGAGGCTCAAATTTTCCTAAGCCTTTAGTTGGTGGCAAGTCTCCTACGGCAAATGATGGCTTTCCATCGGCATCACGAGCGTTACCAAATGCGGCAACGAAACCAAAGCCATGCGTATAAACGAGGTGATCGTTAATCCAGTTACGCGATGGATTGCCTGCAATATTGAGTTCGCGAACTGCAACTACAGCGTCGCGCTTAACTCCATCGACTGTGTAGCGATCGATATCAAGTGAATCAGGGAAGGAGTAATAAGGCTTAATTTGCTGCAGCTGGCGGAAAGTCGCGGCAATAACATTTGGATCCATTAAACGAATATTGGAAATCGTTGCAGCATCTTTTGACAGTTGACCCGCAGACGTTGTCAGTGTGGCTTGATAATCTGTCACTGCGACATGGTCTAAACCATAGGCCGTGCGTGTGGCGTCGATATTGCGCTGAATAAAGGGAGCTTCCTTTGATGACTCACTTGGCTTGACTTGGAAAGTCTGAATTGCACCTGGATAGATTCCAGCGATTAGTACCGATGAAATAACAAGAAGCGCAGTTCCAGCCGCAGGAAGAACCCATGATCGGCGAACAATATTTGCAAAGAATAGAAGCGCACAAAGCACTGCTACTGCGGCAAGAATCGCCTTAGCTGGCAAAACGGCATTCACATCGGTGTAAGTGAGTCCAGTAATTAACTTACTCTCTTTTAATGCTAAGTGATATCGATCAAACCAGTATGCAACAGCCTTAAGTAGGACAACGGTGCCGAGCAAGACTGAAAGTTGAACACGCGCAGTGACTGTAGTGCGGTCATCCTGCACCTGAAGACGAATTCCACCATAGAGGTAGTGCACGATCGCTGTAGCGATAATTGCTAAAACAACAGTTGAGATTGCCCATGAGATTAATGTCTGCCAAAAAGGTAGTCTGAAGGCGAAGAATGAAATATCCATATTGAACTGTGGATCTTTGACACCGAAGTCAGTTGAGTTTTTAAACTGCAACCATGTTGACCACAGTAGCGATCCAGATGAACCAGCAAAATAGAAAAGCCCGATAGTCAAAGCCAGAACTATCCAGCGCTTGATGGGTTCAATCTGCGCGCGATATCGCTCTAAATTATCGGCTTCGATGGTCATGGGTACGTATAAAGGGCGACGCTTGTATGCGATTCTGATATTGATAAGGACCAGCGCGGCCGTTAGTAAGCCCGTCGTAAGAAATAATTCAATCTTAGTCATCAAAATAGTGGACCAGACTGATGTGAAATTAACTGATTTAAACCAGAGCCAATCGGCGTAAAAGCCACTCATAGAGATAAGGGCTGTTGCGATAACAACGAGAATTCCAATTGTTATAGAAAGCACTCCACGGGGACGCTTGAATTTAAACTGGGGGTTTACGTTACTCATCATGCTCATACGCTAGCGCACCCTGAAGCAGGCTTCATTCTGGGGCAGATTTTCGACTAGCGACCTTGCTAAAAGGGGAGTTGGGGCTATTTTTGGATCGCCCTAACGGCGTCGGCAAGGTTGGCGACGAAGATAATTGTTAAACCAGCTGGCGGATTGGAAATTTCGCGGGCATTGCCAGCCGGTGCCAGAAAGATCTCTGCCCCAGCACGGTGGGCAGCCACAATCTTCTCGTTAATTCCCCCGATCGGACCAACTCTTCCATCGGCTGCGATTGTGCCAGTGCCAGAAATGTGGCGGCCGTGAAGAAGATCTGACGGTGTGAGCAGTTCGATGACGCCGAGTGCGAAGATCATGCCACCGCTTGGCCCTCCGGTCCGCTTTACATCAAAGGCAATATTGTGCGAATTTAATAGTTGGGCCGAAACTCCAAGTTCAGGGTGCATCGCAAGATAAGTTAAGGACGCATCAATGGCTCTACTTTGCGAACTTGTCATATCGAAGGTGTCTTTGACCTTTTCTTGAGCCGCAGTCGTGCCAGAGGGATAAATCGCAGAACGTGGATAGACGGCTTCATCGTTTTTGATCCATGAGTAAAGAATCTCTGGACCAATAATCCATGTATTCGGATTTGTCACTCTGATCGACATAAGATCTAAGCGACCGGTAGCTGGATAAAATTTTTGATTCTTCACAGTAAGAATTTTGTCAAAGATATTCTGGGCATTACCTGGCATCACAATTGCAAAGGGCAATGGTGCTACAAGCGCAATGCCAAAAAAAACTACAAGAACTAGTACAACTGCGCGGGGAAGCTGTGAGTAGCGCACGTTTGCAAAGTTCTAGGAATCTAGTTCGGGATTGATGTCAGTGGTTAATGCGGTTGGGGGATTATGTTCGGCATCGCGAGCCTGTGAGTCTCGAAGAGAGTCTTGGAATCGTTGGAACTGGCCCACTGAACGCTGAGTCTCTTGCTGGTACTTTCCCTGAAACTTAGAGATCCACAAAACATAACCGAGGGCGCCGATTAATCCCATGGCAGGGACAACCCACCAAATAAGTGCTGTTGCAGCAGTTGACATAGCCTCAGCCTATCGTGGGAGAGAGTTGCCTGCATGGCAGAGAGTTCCACTATCAATCTATGAACACATGCGGGAAGAAATCTGGTCGCTAACTGGTTACAAGACTGGGAGGATTAATACATGACACCATTTGGTTTTACGCCCGATGACTCTGACGATTCTGAGCGCAATAACGGCGAAGAGTCGGTCGAGTTCAAAGCCATGATGGCGCAGATGGCAGCGATGCAAGCCCAGATTCAATCACAGTTTGCCACCATGGGAATTAATCCTACAGGCTTTGCATCTAATGCTGAAGTACTACCTAAAAATATTGTCCGAGATACTGCTAAGAAATTTGTTACCGCAAAAGGTTCAGCACCAATCGGTGCTAATGATGTTGCACGTAGTGAAGAAGCGTTTTCAATCGCTGAGCTGTGGCTTGACGAGGCGACGTATTTTCCACGATTAAATGAACTGGGCAATAAAGTTCTGGCACGAACCGATTGGGTAGATACCACCCTTAATGGTTGGCAGAGTTTGGTTGAACCGTTAGCTCTCGGATTATCAACTGCGATATCTGAACTTATTAAAAACTCAACTGAAACAAATTCAGAAAATCCAGAGATTGAGCTCCCCATGCCCATGGAGATGATTTCTGCCGCACTTAGTTCATTCATTGGCTCTCTTCTTGCTACCCAACTTGGACAATCAGTTGGAAGTTTGGCAGGCACCGCTACAGGTATTCATGATGTGGGATTGCCGCTGCTGGATAAGTCTTATCCAGCACTAGTTTCTCAAAACATTGATGAGTGGAGCAGCGAATTAGATATTCCAATCGATGAGGTGCGAATCTTTCACGCTTTACGCGAAAGTGCTGGGGCTCGTTTATTTGCGAATAACCCATGGTTGGTTGCATACATTCGCGGTGCAGTTTCAGAGTACGGAAAAGGTATCCGCATAGATATCGATGCAATTCAACGCCAAGCACAGGAGGCTTTTGAGTCAGCTACCGGATCAGATTCTGGTTTTGATCCCACAAACCCAGAGAGTTTTACCGCTGCAATAAATAATGGGATTTTTACGCCGGAGGAGACTCCCTCCCAGCGTGAGGCGTTAACAAAACTAGAGACCGTGTTGGCATTGGTTGATGGATGGAATGAAGCGATAGTAATGCGAGCTGCCGGAGATCGACTTCCACATTGTGCAGCGCTGCAAGAGACGTTGCGCCGTCGGCGTGCAACATCTGCACCAACTCAGCAGCTTTTTGCAAATCTATTCGGCTTACAGGTCTCTCCAAAGCTTGCGCGAGAAGCGACTAGTTTTTGGAACGCCGTGAGTGAGTCACGTGACATGGAAAAAAGAGATCAGATTTGGAGTGGAATTTTGCCATCGGCGCAAGATCTATTAACTCCAGAGATTTATTTGGCAAGCATCGTAATTCCAGATGATCTTTCATCACTCTAAACTCTTAGTGAGCAAACTTTCATCACTCTCAACTCTTAGCTAGCGAAGGCCCGTTAATGAGAGACCTCCATGGCAAATGAAAAGCGAACTCCCCGGGCGCTCATTCTGTATCAGCCTTCCCCTTGCTGATATAGAACGGTTATCCGAGGAGTTCGTGGTTGTAACATAATTCTTATTTGTCTGAGAATCAACTGAACTGCGCATTGACAAAACTCTTTTTTCTCGTGTAATACAGAATCTCAGTGGAGTAAAAATCTCTGAACACGTGGTTGAGGTTTCTATAAAAAGCTGAGCTGAGAGATACCGTGAGGCTGTGGATGACTTAGATTTAGATCGAGATGCCACCCTGCCGGGAGTCACCGAGGGTGAGATAGTCGTGATCCGTTCCAATCGCCGCAAAAAGAATGTGTCGGCCTATCGAGCCGGGGGTCGGATAGTTGTCTCAATCCCTGCGCGAATGAGCAAGGCCGATGAGAGGGCTCTGGTGCCAGAGATGGTCGCCAAGATTCGAGCCCAAGAGGCGGCAGTAACCATGAGTGAGTCGGCCTTGGCCGAGCGAATCGGGGAGTTGCTCCAGGAGTTAGCTCCAGAGATCAGGATTCGCCCTGCAGATGTTGCGTGGAGGGCCATGCGAGAGCGCTGGGGCTCTTGTACAAGCGTTGATCGAACAATCCGCATCTCAGATCGTCTCAAAGCTGCCCCAGAGTTCGCCATTGACTATGTCTTATTCCATGAGGCCATCCACCTGGAGTACTCAGATCACGGCCCAGAGTTCAAGGAGCTTTTGGCGAGATTTCCCAAGGCACAACTGGCATCTGCCTATCTAGATGGGTATGAGGCCGCTGAAACTGCGCTCGCCGTACCTGAGGCGCTGAAAAAACTCCTAAATAATCGTGATTAGTTAGGTACAGATGCCCAATTCTGGGGGTATCGTCATACTTAACAACGCCTGCCCCATACGGGGAGCGGCCCTGTGGGTTCGTAAGCGTGGAGTGGAGGAAGACAATGACAGAGACATACAAAGGTGACGCTTACTGCGTGAAATGCAAAGAGAAGCGTGATTTCGAGGGAACTGTAAAGGTCTCCGAGTCTGGACGTCGCATGGCACAGGGCATCTGCCCAGTCTGTGGCACCAAAGTCAATCGCATCCTTGGCAAAGCTCAGTAATTAAATTTAGCTTGACCCTTGGCCTCTTAAGAGGTCAACTCGTCAACTTCTAGCGTTAAGGAAACCCCATCGTGCTGTGCATGGTGGGGTTTTCTCTTGCCCGGAAATTCTCCTACCGAAAATTCCAGGAGCCTTCATTACCTGGGCAGTAATGTGATGACTACACACCGCAAGCTTCAGGTCACGTTGGGCGATGAAAACCTCTCTCGCTCCACATATTCTGCCTAACCTCGGAGTAAAACGTCAGTGAGCCAGCACCCTAACCCACATGACAACAACAACCGAAGCAAAAATCAGAATCATTAGATCGGATACCACCGATAGTGCATCAGTCAGCAAGGATAGCGGATTAGAGAGCACAGACGCTAGATCAGAAAGTGCAGACGCTAGATCAGTGACGTCAGTATCACGATTTCATTCGACTTATCCACGCCTGAAAAATGGCGTCTATATAAGTCAAGCAATGTCACACGAAGAGAGATCGATGTGTGTCGCTGGTCTAACGCACGCAATTGAGATTTTTCATGGTGGCGCACGAGCAATCATTACAGCACTGAATGGAGTAAATACTCCAGAAGATATTAGTTCGCAATTAAGCGCCCCTCTAGAGGTAATTGATGCAGTCTTAGAGCAGCTCTACGCTGCAAATTTCCTAGACACCGTTAGAAATAAAATCACTTTGCACAATAGATTTCAATCCTCCATCCCTTCACGTGCACTTCACACCGAGGATCAGAGTCGAGATGCGGCCTACAGTCAGCTACAGCGGCGCTTGGCTCCAGAGCTAAGTCAGGCAACGTGGTTGAACGGAGTTGCAGATGGAGGAGTTGAAGTACTTTCTACTCGCCAAGATTTTGGCGTAGAGATCTTTGGAAGTACACGAACAGCGACACTTCTTTTTTCTATCCTTTTGGCAAGCGGTGTTACTAATACTCGTTTTGCATTAAATGCAACACATGGACATCAGAGCATTAGTGATGGCGATCTAGGCTCAGGCGCACTAAGAACTAGTGATATTGGCCTTAGTTTTCAAAGCAGACTTGAGGAGCTATCGCGTGAATGGTCACTTTTTCCAGTTGCATCTCACCCTGGCTCTATTCATAAGCCGGTGCAGGTAAAAATTCCGGAACGGAATATTAGAGTGATTGTTGGAAGTTTCGAACCAGAACTCATCGATCACTTAGTCAAAGATGGACAGGACCATCTCTTGATTGGAAAACTTGCTGGCGGAGTTGCCACCTGTGGACCGTTAGTTCGCCCAGAAAAAACGCCATGCATGCGATGTTTAAGGTTGGGAGAGGCTGAGCGCTATGGCAGTTTTCATAGTCGCCTCTCCGCTGCATCGGGAACATGTGAAGAGTTCCCAATTGCAATCGCACATCAACTAGCAGCAATTGCAGCACATACAGTGTTGAGATTTATCGACACAGGGGAGTCAACATTAATGGGGGCTCAGATTCATTTAAATTATTTGGAGCCTTACGCACCAACCATTCATCGATTCTCGCGCCACCCTAGCTGCACATGTCAGTGGGGGGAGAGCAATGAACAACGCTCGGGTACATGAACAACGCTCGACGACCTTGATATACACATAAAAAATTGCGGATCAGTTCACGATTGATTCCAAGAGCAGACTCCAACAGCCACCAAACAATAGCCACCAAACAACAGCCACCAAACTATCTAACTAGGAGGAATAATGAAAAAATTTGCAACATCACTCGTTACCATGGAATTGGTTTTTCGCGAGAAGCTCATAATTGCGCATAAGAGTTTTTATGCACGCATACGCAATGAACGCGGCGATGTACCCGGATGGGTTTTGGTCGTTCTTATGACAACCGGATTGGTGACGGCAATTTGGACTATTGCAGCACCGCGCCTCACAACAATCCTAAAGAATTCTTTGGATGCAATGAACGGGATTCGCTAAGGCTCGTGAAATGCTCATTCCTGTATGTGTCATCCCAGTAGTCAGAAGAAAGCCTCACACTTTGCTGTCTTTGTTCCGAAAGGATCAAGGAAATGTAGAAAGCTCTATGGTTCTCATTCCCTTACTCATATTATTTCTTGTTGGGTTGCAAATAATTATCGCCACAAACATACGCAATGGTGATTTAGCGCTAGCTGAAAGCGACGCTTCCACTCGGGCAATCAGCGGAGAACTAGCTGTTTCCGACGAAGTAATAGAGCTCAACTCCCCGGATCCATTCACTCACATCAGAGTGCTAGTTACTCATCGACGCTCATTGGTGCCATCGATAGTCCCCGGATTAATCGAACTATTGGGTGGCGCCCCGAGCACCAACGTCAAAGGTGTTGCAATTATGGAAGACGTGAATTGAAGGTGCGAGACATAGGTGCCCCATGGAGTCTTATTCGCCTTTGTGAGCATCTCAAATCTCTCCAGCAACGATTCAGCGAGGATGCAGGTAGCGCAATCGTTGAGTTTGTTGCATTGGCAATTCCACTTTTCATTCCCATATTCATGTATCTCAATCACTTTTCCTCTGTTAGCGGAAATGAAGAGATTGCTCGGGTCCTTGCACGCGAAGGATTACGAGCATACGTTGCAAGCGATAGTGATCATGCTGGCCGAATAGTTGCAGGGCAAGCTTTATCGGTGATTGCCGATAACTTAGGGCTCACCGATGATGAGATAAACAGTCTAACTGCACGCTATGAATGCACGAATCAACCATGTTTTTCTGCCGATGGGCGCATTCGTTTAACAATTACATTTATTGATCATGGTTCGCACCGAACTATTGAGGCATCAGCTCAGGAATATATAAGCCCATGGATGTAGATGACAAGCTCATGCAAGCAATGGAATCAGTTGGCAACCAGATTGAAACTATTAAGAATAAATCTCGCGACGAATCGGGTTCATTAAGTGTCGTCATCATCGGCCTATTTCTGCTTACGGTTGCTTCCCTCATGGTCATGAGTGATATCGCATCGGTATTCGTCGCCAAAAGATCTTTAATACAAGCGACAGAAGCTGCGGCGCAACGTGGTGTCCATACCCTTGATGAATCTGCGTACTACGTTGGCAAAGGAACGGTGTTCACGGCGCCATTAGCGGTTATCAAGAAGTCACCGCACCGCACAGTTCCAATTGACTGTAACCGTGCAGTTTTCAATGTAATGCTTGAGCTTCACAATTGGAGCAATGATAACGGATCAATGAAACGAAATGAATTGAAGGGAATCGTTTTAACGGATTTACAATGTGATGGAACGTCACTCGAAATTTCTACATTTGCCGAAGTTGTTTTCCCATTTAGAGTTCCATTCACACGTATGGGCTCAGCCTTACTGAGCGCATCTGCGGGAACGACCAATGAAGTACAGGAAGGTTTCTATCTCTTTGGAATTCGGCTTCATTAGCTGCCTCCGCTATCCTTCAGACATGGCCGCGCGTGAGTATGGATTAGAGATCGATGCGATCGATGCGACCCTTGTTTCTATTGAGAAAGTTCTAGACCTACCAAAACTTCGCAAGCAAGCTGAAGTATTAGAAGAAGAGGCAGGGGTTCCCAATCTTTGGGATGATCCTGAAAGCGCCCAAAAAATTACTAGTCGCCTATCGCGGGTACAGGCTGAGATAAACAAGCTCATTAATCTACGCCGACATGTTGAAGAGCTATCGATTCTCTTTGAGCTTGCAGCCAGCGAGCCTAATGGCACAGGCGTTGCCGATGCCGAGCGAGAACTTGATTCCGTGAGAAAAGCAGTGAGCGAACTAGAAGTTCAAACTCTCCTCAACGGTGAATACGATGACCGTGATGCGCTGATTACTATTCGTTCAGAGGCTGGCGGTGTTGAAGCAGCCGACTGGGCCGAGATGATTATGCGTATGTATCTGCGCTATTGCGAACGTCATGATTTTAAAGTTGACGTCTTAGAAACTTCGTATGCCGAAGAAGCTGGAATTAAATCAACGACGTTTCGTGTTACTGCTCCTTTTGCCTATGGCACGTTATCAGTCGAGCAAGGAACTCATCGTTTAGTGCGCATTTCACCCTTCGATAGTCAAAGTCGTCGACATACCTCTTTTGCAGGCGTAGAAGTAGTACCAGTTGTTGAGCAGAGTGATCATGTTGAGATCGATGAAAAAGAAGTTCGTGTAGATGTGTATCGCTCATCAGGTCCTGGCGGACAAGGTGTGAATACAACTGACTCGGCAGTGCGATTGACACATATTCCAACTGGCATTGTTGTTTCTTGCCAAAATGAGCGTTCACAGATTCAAAATAAGGCAACTGCAATGGCGGTTTTGCAATCAAAGTTATTAGAACGTCGCCGGCAGGAAGAGCAGGCAAAGATGAATGCGCTTAAGGGTGATAACTCGGGCTCATGGGGAAATCAGATGCGCTCCTACGTCCTTGCCCCTTATCAAATGGTTAAAGATTTGCGTACAGATTATGAAACCGGCAACACATCTGCCGTTCTCAATGGCGAGATCGATGAGTTCATCGAAGCCGGAATTCGTTGGCGTCGCAGTACATAATTCACCAAAGCCCACAGAGTCGAGTTTCTAGCCCCAGTACATAATTCACCAAAGCCCACAGAGTCGAGTTTCTAGCCCCAGAAGCTAATTCTTCCAAGCCCACAGAGTCGAGTTTCTAACCCCAGTAGTAATCTTCTCGCTAGTTCAACTTCGATGGCCGGCACCCATATTTTGGGTAATCTCACACTTTTCTCACGCTTAGTTGCGCGTTATGGGCGCGAATTCTGCACTTGCATCCATAAACTAAGAACAGGCCGAGGGTGGATCTATCCGCCTCGCAGATGCAATGGGAGATTTTAATGATTCGCTTTGAGAACGTCACCAAGACCTACCCGGGTCAAGAACGCCCTGCTTTGGAATCTGTCAATCTTGAAATTGTGAAGGGTGAGTTTGTATTTCTCGTTGGTCTATCAGGTTCGGGCAAGTCAACTTTCCTACGATTAGTCCTTCGGGAAGAGCGACCATCATCAGGAGTTATTCACGTTGCCGGTAAGGATTTAGGAACACTGGCAAACCACAAAGTTCCAGAGCTACGCCGTCAAGTGGGAACTGTGTTTCAAGATTTCCGACTTCTTCCCAATAAAACGATTACTGAAAATGTGGCATTTGCGCTGCACGTCTTGGGGTATTCGCAGAAAGAGATCAATCGTGAAGTACCTGAAGTGTTGGAGTTAGTTGGTCTTGAAGATAAGGGTGACCGCCTGCCGTCAGAGATTTCAGGTGGTGAACAACAGCGCGTTGCTATCGCCCGTGCCTATGTCAGTCGCCCGCCGATTTTGATCGCTGATGAGCCAACGGGAAACCTTGATCCAGCAACGAGTGTGGGAATTATGAAGTTACTCGATCGTATTAACCGCGATGGCACAACGGTACTGATGGCCACGCATGATTCCGGAATTGTGGATCAAATGCGCAAGCGGGTTATTGAACTAGATCTGGGCCATGTAATCCGTGACCAAGTGCGCGGCGTCTATGGATACTCGGGCTAAGGGTTACGTGCAGATCATGAATGACTATTCGAAATTTTCGTTCAAGAAGCTATAGAGATAGAGGTCCACATATGCGCGCACGGTTTCTGCTCAGTGAAGTAGGTATTGGTCTTCGTCGAAATATGACGATGACATTTGCCGTAATCGTCACCACGGCGATCTCGCTCTCACTTCTTGGAATCGGTTTATTAGCTAACGCCCAAGTCGGTGCAATGAAGGATTATTGGTATGACAAGATCGAAGTCTCAGTCTTCTTATGCGGCACACTCTCTGAATCACCATCGTGTTCCGGCGGCATAATTACTTCAGGACAGCGATTACAGATTCAACAGGATATTGAAAGTATGCCGGCAGTTGATAGTGTTTTTTATGAGTCACAATCACAGGCATTTATACGCTTTCAAGAGCGCTTTAAGGATTCGGCGATTGCTCAAAATGTGACCGCCGATCAGTTACCCGAATCATTTCGCGTTAAGTTAAAGGATCCAACGCAGTTTGCAGTGATTGTCAGTGCTTTCAGCGGCCGCCCAGGCGTGGATGTTGTTCAGGATCAACGCACAATTTTAGATAAGTTCTTTAAGCTCTTAGAGGTTTTGCGTAACGGTGCGCTGCTTGTCGGGCTTGCATCGGTTCTAACTGCCGCCTTGTTGATCAGTAATACCTTACGTATCGCTGCCTTCAATCGTCGTCGTGAAACAGGAGTGATGAAACTTGTTGGTGCATCATCATGGTCGATTCAACTTCCATTCCTGCTTGAAGGTGTTATCTCGGCCATCGTTGGGTGGGCGCTTTCAACTGGATTATTGGCAGCGCTTAAGAGTGTTATTGATTCTAAAGTCGCGCCTTTGCTGACCTTTACTAAGTTTTTTGGGTGGGGTGAGGTCTGGGCTGCATCGGGATATTTGTTAGCAACGGGCTTACTGGTTTCAACGGTTGCATCAGTGATTACGCTTCGCCGCTACCTAAAGGTCTAGTACTCTATCGAAAGAGTTTTTACTAGGGGGTGATGCTGTTATGGTTAAAGAGATCGGCCGCAAGGTCATCGCCCAAAACAAAAAAGCGCGTCACGATTATTCGATTGAAGATGTATATGAGTGCGGCTTGGTGCTCATGGGCACTGAAGTTAAATCACTTCGGCTTGGTCGCGCTTCACTTATAGATGGCTTTGCCACAGTTAACGATGGCGAACTGTGGCTAAGTGGTGTGCATATCCCTGAATACACAGAAGGAACATGGACCAATCACACGCCACGACGCGAACGAAAACTTCTTGTTAACAAAGCAGAGTTAAATAAGTTAATTGCGAAGCTGAAGGATTCAGGCACCACGCTTGTTCCACTTTCTCTGTACTTTAAAGATGGCAAAGCAAAAGTTGAGATCGCAGTTGCCAGGGGAAAGAAAGCCCACGATAAGCGTGAAGCCATTAAAGCCCGAGAAGCCGACCGAGAAGTTGCTCGGGTTGTTTCGCGTGGCTCATCAGGTAAGAGCGGAAAAGCCTCCAAGCGTTACGAGGATTAACCGGCCTCTCCACCAATCTGCGTCTGTGGCTAGAGGCAATTGTTGTCAGGCAGTATATGAAAAATCCACACATTTCTAGAGTACCCATGTTACTCACAGCTATTACCTAAGACAGGGATACGATTTCTCAATACTTCCGCCAGCAGTTCACTCAGTACCGTTGCATAGCTATTAGCAATAGTGTGGATTATGAAACCCCGAATTGATGACCTACAATTAACCTACCGCCGCTCCGATTCACCGCTCAATTGTAAAAAATTGACGGAGGATTAGTCGACGCCAATAATGGTATTAGTAATAGAAAGACACCATGCTTAATAGCGTTCATGCACCAAGCACCAAGCACCAGGAATTAAGTAGAAATTGACAATTACATAGCGAAAGAGAAATACGTTTCTTTTTCTCCAAAGAGTTTCTCGACTCGTCTTTAGCAGT